>ERZ1292623.1299-Hain-H51-01um-R1-1299-length-24320-cov-5_pt1 | contig 24320 bp, 31 predicted proteins | sample MGYA00564398_ERZ1292623 | MGnify/ENA primary metagenome ERZ1292623 (study PRJEB36523, sample SAMEA6512633) | groundwater metagenome | collected 2019-01-07 | study: AquaDiva: Metagenomics assemblies of 32 groundwater samples | reverse complement strand
TGTGATGTACAAATTAAATGATTCATAATGATAATGAACTAATTATATACCCTTGATTTTTTAATGCAAATATGCGAAAATGTGTGTATGTGATGCACTTAAATGTGTTCATATGATAACAAGAAGAGCCGAAGTCATGTGGCGATGCCAGTATGAAAATCGGCTTTTTTTGTGTGTGCTATTTCAGCTTTTTACCAGTTATTGATCGGGGAACAAATTTTTTCATATATTTTTTCATGTCTTGTTCTTTTTCCTTTTTATTTTTTTCGATTATTTTCTTCTGTTCCTTGGTGTAGAGAAAGTATCCGAATTTATTTTTTTCTAAATCGGCTTTTCTTTCATCCCTTTTATAATCCTCAAGTGAGTATTTTACTGTCTTCATATATAGACTATACTACACTTCTCCCCATATTTGCAAATATTCTATCTGGGCAGGTCTTGTATCTGGGGAGCGAATATGTGGCTACAGCTATGCCTCTTTTACCTACTCCCCAGATAATATTATATTTATATAGTAAAGTATACTACATATCTATGTCCTGTGTGTAGTATGTAGGAAATGTTTTCCACTAATTCCCCACATTATCTGGGGAGCGTAAAACGTGTCAACAAAGCCATATCTTATTTTTACTCCCCAGCAATTTTCTAAAAATGGTCTTTTTTTACTGGTTTCTTGGGTAAAATCTCCCCTCAAAACTCCTCTCCCCTGTGTATAACCCCCTAGTCACTCACAACATAGGTGATATGATTGTCATAGCCCTGAACTGTTCGACAGCTTGGCTGAGCTTTAGTAAGAATTTGAGACAAAACGTTTGATACTACTCAGTTCTTTTGAGGGGAGGTCTGCGAAGCATCGGCAGAACATCACAAGGCTCTAAATGTGGGGCTACAAAAAACTATGATGAAAAATATTCTCTTGTTTGTTGTTGTTATTTTGTTCTTGCTTCTCGATACTACTTTTGCTTGGTCCGCCTCTGTGTTAGATTTTTTTTAATGAGATTTTACATTCACAACCAAGCGAAGACTCTTTTATAAACGCCTGACAAGCATGAGATTGACGTGACGAACTGCGAAGTATTGTCATGGTCTATCTATTTGGGAATACTGAAGATGAGGAATGTTGTGGATGATGACGTTATTTATCATCACCGAAAGTATTTTGATAACGACTTCCCGTCTAACATTACCGGAACGGCTGATGAAATATCGGAGAAGTTTGCCAGACGTAGGCTTGCAGCAAAGCTACGGATGCGTGAAACAAAGAAGAAGCGCAGGTTATCGGTTACGGACTGGAACAGTCAAGGATATAATGCTATAATATGAGAGTAAAAATGATTTGCACTTATTGTGACAAAAACAAAATCAAGAAGGGCGAGTTCCGTTGTGATGAATGTGCGTCGAAAGCAGTCATGAATCCGAACGAACGAAATGTTGCTATTGCAGGGCAGACACGTTGGAGGAAAGCGAATGGAAATTATACACCAAGACCATAACTGAATAACTGATTTTTAATTTGTCAACTATTATGGGAGCTAAAGGATTCACAAATGGGGGTAAACGACCAGGTGCAGGAAGGAAGGTCGCTTCTCATACTATTGAGGCTTCTGTTGCGAAACAGCGTATGATTGAACGTATATCTGCACGAACAGATGAGCTTGTGGATAAATTATTTGACAAGGCTCTCGAAGAAAAGGGAGACACTATGGCAATCAAAGAGCTTCTCGATCGCGGGTATGGGAAGCCTCAACAATCTGTGGATATGAGCAACAAAGATGGTTCTCTAAAAACAATCATCATTCAAAAAGATAATGGAAACAGCAACAATCAACCTACTTCCTAAACAAACTGAGGCTTGGGATATATTTGAAGATCCCGATGTACTTGAGCTTGGCTATGGAGGTGGTGCAGGTGGGGGGAAGACTCGTCTAGGGTGTTACATTGGTATAGCAATTGCAGAAGCCTATCCTGGTTCTCGTGGTGTTATTGCTCGTAAAGAGTTGAAAACATTACGCCTTACAACCCTTGCTGAGCTTTTTATTGTATTTAACGAACTGGGATATTCAGAGAATGACTACACCTATAACGCACAAGACAGTATTATCCACTTTGCCAATGGCTCTGATATTTTACTTCTTGACACTGCATACTCACCACAAGACCCAGAATATACACGTTTTGGCTCACTCAATCTCACTTGGGCGTGGGTGGAGGAGAGCAACGAGAGTCCAGAAAAAGGATTGCAGATATTAAAAACTCGTGTGGGGCGACACAATAAGATTGCCAATCAAGAAGTAAAACCTTTCTGGCTTGAGACATTCAACCCGAACAAAGGGCATGTATATCGCAACTACTATAAACCGTGGAAAGAAAAGAATATGCCTGAGTATCGCAGGTTTGTTCGCGCACTCCCTGGTGATAATCCACATCTTCCTGCTGTTTATATAGAAAATTTGAAACGTGCAGACAACACAACAAAACAACGCTTGCTCTATGGAAACTTTGACTATGACGCTGACCCCTCTCGTGTTATGTCTTACGAGGCGATTGTAGACCTGCGAACTAACACGCTCGGACCATCAACTGAGAAATACTTGATAAATGATATTGCGCGTTTTGGTGGCGATAAAATTGTGTTAGGAGAATTTGATGGTCTGACGCTTGTTGGTCTGACAGTGGACACATACCAAGATACCGACACCACAAAAGATAAAATCAAAAAACAAGCGCAGGAAAGCCAGATACCTTACTCAAACATATTATCTGACGAGGATGGTGTGGGTGGTGGTGTGATAGATGGGTTACGAGGGACTAAGGGTTTCATGGGTGGATCGTCGCCTATCGATATATTAGATACATTCACAGGTAGGTTTGTACCCGCAAACTTCGTAAACTTACGGTCACAGTGTTACTTTACTCTTGGTGAATATGTGAATCATCACAAAATGGCAATCAACCTTCGTTATTTCAAGTCAAACATTGAAGGTTATACGCAAGAAAAGGCACTAGCTGACATGGAGGAAGAATTGGACGCCGTAAAGTCTCAAGACTCGACTGGGCAACGCACAAAGCTCTCAATCATTCCAAAAGTTTTGATAAAGGAAGTTATTGGCCGCAGTCCAGACTTCTCAGATATTATGATGATGAGAATGTTGTTTGTGTTGAAACTTTCACCACCCGTATATTATTATCCACCTGTCGAAGTTTCAGGAAGTGATAAGATGCCCGGCAGATAGCTTGACACAATTTAATATGTTATAATTCACATAACTTATGGCAAAAGCGAAAACAATTGAGGAAGCTCCGAAAGATGAGTATGTGTTCACATTACGCATGGGCGGTAATTCTTACGTTGGCAAAGGCGCAACCGCACTTGAAGCGTTGGAGAACCTTGAGAAACCGACAAAGATTTTCCTTAAAGGCGTTGTTGTCCTTGCTCATGGCAATCACTCAACAAAGGAGATGGTGTATACGGTGCCGCGCTTAAAGCGTTTTTTCTTTCCTGACGCACGTTTTCATTTAGCAAAAAATCTTGAACTTTATCTAAAATGAGCAACAATTATTGTAAAGACATCTTTGAGTTTATCGAGAAGCAAATCGTTGCGTACAAACTTCCTATAAAAATCAACGAATCATGGGAATGGGGCATGAAAGAGCATCTACTCCTTTCCGAACTCTATACGAATGGGCAACTCAGGAATGGTAAGGATGATTGGACACCAGTGAAAAATATCACACTCCCTATTCTCAATCTCCAACACCGCGCAGAGGACATTGAGCTGAAAGATGTGCAGTTGTATATTGACGCGCAAGAGAAGTTTCATCTTTCAATGCTTGTCAAAAAGTACCACGATGATGTCTTTGTGAAGGAAAACGATCTCGATACCTATTTTGACGAACTCAATGTGTCCCGTATCGACTTCGGTGCTGGACTCTCAAAAAAACTCTTTCAACCACGTCCTGAGTTGGTGCCATTGCAGTCTATCGTGTTCTGTAACCAGCGTGACCTATTATCCGCACCTTTCGGTATTGAGCACGAATATTCACCAGACCAACTCATGGAGATGGCCGATAATGGATGGGGAAAGGAATCAAATGGTGCAACTCACACAGTGGAGCAACTTATCACAATATGGCGTGAGCAGGAGAAACAAGAAGACACACTGAAAATCTATGAAGTCCATGGAACGATACCTGCTCGTTATGCGAACATTGAGTCAGGAGAATATGATTATGAAACGCGTATTTTCATTGTTTCATTTGTTCAACCAAAGGATAAGATGGAGAAAACAGGGGTCATTCTCTATACCGCAGAGGAAAACATTGGTGATGTATTTAAGCTAGTGAAGCGTGACCCGATATTTGGGCGAGCAGTTGGTCGCGGCGGTGCTGAGGAGCTATTTGAGCCACAGGTATGGACAACCTACGACATGATCCGCAAGCAGAAGATGCTTGATGCCGCAGCAGTAACGATTTTGCAATCTGATGACCCGACGGTACGAGCAAAGAATCCAAAAGGACTTAAAGGGACAAAGAACCTTGAGATTATTGATGTTGCACTTAATACAAACGTACGGCAGATAGACACATTCCCGCGCAACATGCGGTTACTCGACAAGTCTATAAATGACTGGGAAGTACATGCACAGAATTTAGGTGGCGCACAAGACCCACTCATGGGTAAAGAGCCGTCAGCAGGTACTCCATTCGCCTCTGTACAAGCACAGATTCAGCAAGGAATGGGATTGCATGATTATCGTCGCGGGCAGTTTGCGAAACATATTGAGGAAGTCTATAACGATTGGATAATCCCACACATTGAAAAAGAGATTACGAATGGTTTTGATTTCCTCTCTGAGCTTTCATTGGAGGAGATGAATTACTGTGCAGAGAATATGGCAATAAATGCGTGGAACAGATACTCCACAGATAAAATCCTTGCCCTTGGTGTCTTTGTTGAAGGAGAAAAAGAAGTGTTTCTCTCTCAGTACAAGGAAGACTTCAAAAAAGGTGGCAATAAGCGTTTCTTGCAAGCACTGAAAAAAGAATTTAAGGATACAAAGCTGGGTGTTAAGGTTTCGGTTGCAGGTAAGTCAAAGAATTTAGGACAGATGACCGATAAGATTGTAAACATCTTTAGATTCGCATTTTCAAATCCTGTAGGTTTTTCTCAAGTGATGCAGATACCTGGAATGGCAAAAAGTTTCAATACTATACTTGAGTACTCAGGAATGGAACCTGCCGATTTCAGTGGTGTAGACAAAATGGCGATTTCCCAACCAATGACTAAGCAAACTCCCGATACTCAAGTGTCACAGGAAATGGTAAAATAAACAATATGCCAATAGGAATTTACACCCACAAGTCTCCATCTGCAGAAACAAGATTCAAGGCGATGCAACAAGAATTACTCGCTCAACCAGTAGCACCACAATAATATGGAACCCAGTATATTAAAATCATTCGCAGATAATCCCGCTCTTTTCAAAGCAGTAAAGGAATTGGTTCGTGGAAAGTTTTACGAAGACGGTGTATTCACAGGCATGACAAACGAGGAGCTGGGGCAGATAGTAAGGGCGAGAATAGATGGGTTAAAGAAGGTCGACGAAGCATTTGCAGAAATAGAAAGTCATAAGACGTTAAAAGAACAAGACGAAAGTTTTATGCCAGGGCGGTAATATGTTATAATGTAGTTATTAAATTAGAAAATATGAAATCAGAAACAAAAATCAGTTATATTTTGTCAGGTGTAGTTCTTGCGATGTTGTTCACCGCATTTATGTGGAGCTTGTTTATTGAAAACTCTCGTCCAGCGATGGGTAGCACAATTCAGGGAAATGATTACATGTCTACGACAACGGACTCAACAAAAGCGTCCGCGACAGTACCCCAGCCAGTGAAGCTCGCTAGTGGTTCTCTTGGTTCAGTCATCGTACTTGGAACAACAACGGCAGCAAGCATCAAAATCTACGATAATGCTCTTGCGACAAGCACAGCTTCGTCAACACTTGTGGCCACAATCCCTTCAGGAACAGCACAGGGGACATACACTTTTGACCGTTCAATGGGGTACGGTATCTTGGTCGATGTTGGTGTTGGTTTTGTTGGTAGTTATGTAATTACTTATCGTTAATATAAAAAATATGCTTACACGAATGAAATCCCTCAGGGATAAAATTGAAGAATCATCTGTGGTCGAGGAAGTTAAGGTTAAGGAAGAGAAAAAGGTCGAGAAAGTAGAGAAGAAGGGGAAATAATTAGTTAATAAATAAGTTTATCAATATGAATGTAAAGAATTTTATTTGGGGAGCAGTGGCAGTGATTGTGTTAGTTATTGGGGTTAATTTCCCATTGAACGGTACGACAGTTGTTGAGAAAGTTACGAACAATGTCGGAGCGGCCGCCGGTCCGGATGTCTATGTGCATACTAATTTCCTTGAAGGAATGACAGATGGAGGTACAGTGTTTTCAACAACAACAACATCCGCAACAGGAATCTTGACCGCAGCGCAGATGGAGAAGGCTAAGCTTTTCCGCTTCTTAGGATCTGCAACTGCAGAAGCTTACACCATTACACTGCCAGCATCATCAACGATGGCGTCGGTATTAAAGAATCCAGGTGACTATCGTACATGGGTTTTCGAGAATGGGTATACCGCAGCAGCCACAACAACCACAATCGAAGCAGGAACAGGTATTGATCTTCAAGAACCAGATGGACAGAATGTGGTTATCGGTATCAACAATTACGCATTCCTGACTTGTTTCAAGGAGGCAAGTACAGATATTGTTTGTCGCGTAGATGAGACAATCCCTGCTGACTAATCTCAGGCGGTTATCACTCCGTTCAAAAGTGCCTAAGGTTTTCAGTCCGAATTCAAACTGGGTTTTTAATAATATTTATCATTTCGTATGACACAAGAAAATGAGGGCGAGGTAGTTGAGTTACAAGACGAAGTTGCAACCCTAGAGGAAGCCACTGAGGAAGAACAAGACACTACAGACTGGAAGGCAAAGTATGAGGAGACACAAGGTAAACTCAAACGAGCCGAAACGAAATTGGAGAAATCCAAAATCGAGAAGAAAGCAGAGGCAATCGTTGAAAAACGAGAGCAAACAGGTGAATTGGATGACGCGATTAGAGACTTCTTTGACCTCAAAGGATACAGCGACGATGAGATGGAGATACTCCACAACGTCATGAAGCGTACAGGAATGTCGCATCGTGAAGTGTTGAAGGATGAGTATGTTACTGCAAAAATCGCTGCAAAAAGGAAAGATATAGAAGTGAAGAACGCAACGCCAAGTTCTACTCGACGCTCAGGTGGTCAATCGTCAGATGATGTGGATTACTGGGCAGCAAAAGCAGAGCAATCAGGTGAGTTACCGAAAGATTTTGACCTGAGACAAAAAGTGATAGCAAAAATCACTTCAAAGGGAGATACAAGTATTCCACCGTGGCGTAGGTAATCCGATGAAGCCTGGTTATTAACTTAAAAACTAACTATGGCTTCCACGATTATTTCGCAAGAAATCTGGGCCTCGAAGCTCGCTGAGCGACTCGATAAGCCCCAAAATTGGAAGGAAGTGTGTGACGTTATCTATACAGATACTCAGACAACCGTCCTTCCATACATATCAGCAGCAAACGAGCCAGCAGTGCAGACCGCCTTCATGGCAAATGCCGCAGCTCGTAACACACTCTCGAACGTCATCGCCCCCGGAGTCACCACAATGGCAACGGAGACATTGCAGATTGTTTCAATGGAATACGTTTCAGAATATGTGGACTACGCAGATCAGGCGCAGTCAAACTACGTTAAGGATGCTCAAATCGGTGACTTGCTCGGCAAGAAAATCGGTGAGCGCCTTGAAGCGATTGTGCTCGCAGAAGCAGCAAATCGTACAAACTTCGGAGATACGGGTGCAGGTGTTCTTGGACTCGCTGCTACCGCTATCACTATTACCGACAGCAATGTTGATGAAGTGATGGACGGTATCATTGAGCAAATCTACACAGCAAACGGCTTCGATCTTTATCGCAAGAATGGTGGATTCGTCGTTTGGCGTCCACGGGATTGGACAAAGGTTGTGCGTTTCATGAAGGCAAACGGATTCAATTCAGCAGATATGGCGCTCAAGAACGGAGGTCAGATTGGCATTGAGTACGGTGGTCTTTTCCACTATGTGTCCACTGCTCACACCGCAGGTCACTTGTTTGGTGGAGTTCGCAAGATCATGAAGCTCGGACTTTTGAACAAGACGTTTGGTAAAGTGAACGCAGTTGACGCGCCAGCAAGTTCTACCGCAGGATACCTGTCAGGTACGAACTATGACTCACGGCTCGATTACGGGTTCAAAACTCAAACAAATGTTGCAGGTTTGGTGTTTGATGTAAATGTTTCGTGATGAATAGCAATTGAGAACTGTTTGTGATATAGTTCTTATATGGGGTGCATAACACATTAAGTTGTGCCCCCTAATATAAGAATTATGAACAGAAAAAAAGAATCACAGACATATTATCAAAAGATAAAAAATGATCCTGATTATCTGAGAAAAAAACGTGAGTGGTATCTTTCAAAAGCAAAAGAAATCTCTGAGGAAAACAAAAGGAAACGTGCAGAATATCGAGTGGCACATCCAATAGTTCGGGTTACAGAAGAACAAAAGAAGGAAAACGAGAGAGCGTGGAGGCAGAAGAACAAAGAAACGCTAAGAGCAAAGCGTAAAAAATGGGAGAGTGAGAATAAGGAATATTTACGCCAGTATCACAGGGATTATAATCCAAAATGGTACTCAGCGAATAAAGAAGAACGCTCAAAACAGATAAAAGAATACTCAAAGGCTCACCCAAAGGAGAATGTAAAGAGGACGCAAAAATATACAGAAAAGAATAAGGAAAAGGTTTATGCGTATGGGCGTGAGTATAATAAAACAGTTGAGGGGCATTTCAGGAGCACTCAGTCAGGTGCAAACAAAAGAAAAAAAGATTTTTTTATAAATCTTGAAGAATTTAGAAATATTGTATCATCAGCGTGTGCATATTGTGGGGAATCTGAAAAAAGAATTGGGGTAGACCGCATAGATAACTCAATCGGATACACCAAAGAAAACTCCACTGCATGTTGCAAAATGTGTAACTACATGAAAAACAAACACTCAGTCACAGACTTCCTCTCCCACATCAAAAAGATAGCCTCACACAATTTTTAATATGGCAAACAAAAAAACAATTGAAAAGAAACCAAAAGTCATCGTGGCGATGGCTGTTCAAGATACTATAAAGTCAAAAACGGCTCTGTCTCTTATCTGCGCTCTTCGTGAGGCAGACTTTGACTACGACATGATAATGAATATGGGCTGTGACCTCATTGGTTCCCGAACTCGTCTTGTGCGTATGGCGATAGAGCGTGGAGGTACACACATGCTCTTCCTTGATCACGATATGATGCTGAACCCTGCTCCTCATCCTATAACGGGCAAAATGATTGACCCTATCACTCAATTACTCAAAGCAGACAAGGACATCATTGGCGCTCCATATCACTTCCGGTCTCTTCCATTACGTCCGACGGCACTCGCGCTTTCAGATATGTCCGACAAAACAAAACTCTACCGATGTAATGCGATAGGTACTGGCTTCATGCTTATCAAGCTTTCTGTCTTCGATAAGATTGCTAAGCCGTGGTTCAACTTCGCTCGAAATGAAAACGCAGAAATGGTGTATGGAGAGGATGCATGGTTGTGCAAACAGGCGATTGAGGCGGGCATTGAAGTGTGGGCAGACGGGTCACTAAATATCGGCCACTTGGGGGAGTATGAATACTGAGGCATGGTATAATGAAGTAAATATGAAAGAAAAACAATGCTTACAATGTAATAAGGAGTTTGAAAGAAACGGTCGTAGCCGTGCTGAGTTTTCGGGGCGAAGTTTCTGCTCCCACTCATGTCACTACGCATTCAATCGTGGTGAAAATCACTCTTTTTACGGAAAAAAGCATTCCGAAGGGAGTAAAGCGAAGATGGGGCTTGACGGTAAAGACAATCCTTTTTTTGGCAAGAAGCATTCCTCGGAAACAAAGAATAAGATGCGCTCAATAAAGAAAAACTTTTACAAAAATGGCGGTATTTCTCCCCTGAAAGGGAGAGGAATTTCAGAAAGTCACTTAAAAAATGTGATTGCCTCCCATACTACTGAATATAGGAAAAAACAGAGCGAGGCTAGGAAAGGAGAAAGGGGCGCAAACTGGAAAGGTGGTGTTAGCGCTCTGAACAATCGAATACGCAGATCGCTAGAATACCGATTGTGGAGAGACTCGGTTTTTGTACGAGACAACTACACTTGTGTTGAGTGTGGTGAAAGAAGTAAAAAAGGAAAATCTGTTGTCTTAAACGCTGACCATATTGAAGCTTTCGCTTTTCTGTTAAAAAAACATAGGGTTAATGATATGCAGTCAGCCCTTATCTGTGCTGATTTGTGGAATATAAAAAATGGCAGGACGTTGTGTGTCCCGTGCCATAAAAAGACAGACACTTACGGCTCAAAAATATTTAATCTAAAAGAACATCATGGACTTCAATAAAACATCTGACAAGTCGGGGCTTTTGCAGATATGCGAATCACTATGCAATCTTGGTGACGGTGGTATCACAAATGACACCATACTAAAGGCTCAGTTTACGAACTACCTTAACATGGCTCTCAATGAAGTGTGGCATGAGATTGTAAAGACAAATAAAACAGCAAAAGCAGACGACATGAACTACACTGATATTCCTGACGCTCCAATTTCTTTGGTTACTTCTCAGTTTGATTACTCCCTCCCCGTCGCGACAAATGGTGCAAACGCAAACACATTGCAAGCGATAAACGGTATCTATCACACCAAGAACGGCTACCGCACCTATCTCCGACCAATGGAGAACAATGAAACACTTGTAGCAGTTGATGGAGTTCCGACAGCATACAGAATACAGGGAAAATCTATACAGTTAAACTGTCAGCCAAGTTCAGCATTTGTCACAGATGTTACTTATTTACATGTTGAGTTTCAGCGCATACCTAGTTACTTTGTTTCTAGCGACACTACAAAGCAAGCAGGATTTCTCGCAGTTCATCACCCACTCTTAACTCTCAAAGCTTCTTCGTGGTATCTCAAGCCAATCAACCCAACTCTATCTAGGCAGTATTCATCTGGGCGTGAAGATATAAAAGGGGATTTTGAAACTGGCTTAGTTCGATTGCGAAGTGACTACGCCAACCTCGACGATGCGGTGGAAAATAATTTTACGAGTGAGTTCATTTCATTTAGATAAACATGGCATATCCAACGCGCAACATCTCAACATATGAGCTGCCAAACCATTCAGGGCTTGGTTTTCTGCTCTGTGAAGATGGGAGTTTTCTGCTCTGTGAGGATAGCACTCTAATACTGCTCGAAGAAAACAGTGCAGCATCTCAAACACTACCAACGCGAAATACTTCATCTTATACGTTACCCACGAGAAACTAATTATGGCTACATCACAAAAAATCTCAGAGAAAACATCCTACACCACCCCGATTGATACGGATGTAATGCCAATATCTGACGTAACGACACCTGAGACAAAGAAGATAACGTGGGCGAATATCAAAGCAACGCTGAAGACTTATTTTGATACGTTATACACTGTGGGGACAAAAGTGGTGCTCACACAACCTGCCACCAGTGCAACATTGACGATTCTCAATGGAAAGACGTTCACGGTGAATAAGACAATAACGCTCGAAGGTACGGACGGGACCACAATGACCTTTCCTACCACTTCGGCAACTCTAGCGCGTACCGATGCTGCGAACACATTTACGGGAGTTCAGACGATGACTGCAGCAGCCCTGACTTCTCCGGTCATCACTACGGGGTTAGAACTCGACCATGCTACCGATACGACATTAACGCGTGTCTCTGCTGGTGTTATTGCTGTAGAAGGAGTGACAATCCCTTCAATATCATCAACGAATACGTTTACAAATAAGCGCGTCACAAAACGAACTGGAACAACAACCTCTCATGCTACTCCGACAATCAACACCGATAATGTGGACTTCTATTCGATCACGGCACAGGCAGAAGCGATCACTTCAATGACTACAAACCTTTCAGGAACACCTACTGAAAATCAAACACTCTGGATAGCAATCACAGGAACGGCTGCACGAGCAATAACTTGGGGTACTTCATTTGAGGCATCAACAGTGTCTCTTCCCACGACTACTGTGACGACGGCACGACTTGATTGTGGGTTCGTTTATAATACCGTCACCTCTAAGTGGAGGATAGTCGCAACTTGCTAATGAATAACATGATTAAACCAGGAATATACAAAGAAATAAGTACAGGCGCTCTCGAATTCCACGGTAGAGAGGCGACTGATTTCCCTTTATTGTATGAACGAGATGAAAATACGACGTTGAAGAGCAAAACAGATGACAAGAAAAAGAGTGATGCGCAGTTGAATAAGGAATGGAGTAAATTTAATAAAAACTGATATGGCAGAATTCACCGCAAGAATAGCAGTTAATGAAGGTGACGCTGTTGAGCGTTCAGATAACACGAATTTTGCAAGTGACCCAGTTGCAGCGATTGGAGTAGGACTTGTTTATGGTAGGTCTGGGGCAGGTGGTAATCCGTTCTGGTATTCTGGCTTTAGATTCCCCAACGTCACGATACCAAATGGTGCGACAATAACCTCCGCAGTGATTAACTTCACCGCACGCTCTAACTTCTCCATGACTGCTGGTATTACTGTAGATATTTATTGTGAGAATGTTGATAATTCAGCAGATTTTGCTACAACTGCAGACGTTGTAGACAGAGCAAGGACAACAGCAACAGCAGCGTGGTCTGCTCCGAACACTGGGACAACCGATGTTGCGGTTAATTCAGCCGACTTTACCACAGCAGTAAAAGAGGTTGTGGACAGAGCTGGGTGGGCTAGTGGTAATGCACTCATGGTATTGTTGCGAGAATCTGCTGGTACTGCAGGAGAGTCAGCAGACTATTATTTCTACGAAAATAGCACAACCAAGTGCGCATTACTTACGATAAATTACACCACTGGTGGTGGGGTGAATTCAGGATTCTTTAATCTTATGTAATATGAAAATACTCGAAATCAAAGGTAAAGACTGGATGACTGGCTTCTCTCGGCAAGCAGGTATTGCGACAACAGGGCTTTTCCAGTCCATGTATAACTTTGACCCATTTGAAAATGAAGGATACTTGCAACCTGCACTTGCGGTTACTGATTTGACTGCACCCGCAACAAATCCAATCAAGGTGATTACTCCTATCATTGATGGTACTACCCCGAAGTTCTACGCACACTCAGAGACAAAAATCTATGAGTATCTTCGAAACACTCCGTACACACAGACAGACTTAACTGCACAGCTTGATTTCACCGCAGCTACTGGCGTTGCGTGTGCCGGAGCAATCAGCTGGAAAGGTTATTATATATATGCTCAAGCAGGTGACTTGAGATCACGAGCCATTCCTATTTCAGGTGGTAGCGATGTACAGATACTCAATGGAGGAGATTCATCCTATCAGGACATCCGCCCGATGTGTATTGGCTCTGACAAGAATCTTTATATTGGAGGATGGGGTAATGGTGCGGGTGGAGGACTTGCGAAAATAACAAGCGCAACGGGTACGGCAGGAAATACACTTGATTTTTTTGGAGTAGATGATGGTTTTACTGTCCGTGACATTGTAAACGATGGAAGATATTTGGTTCTCATTGCTGACAATAACCATATTACTACCACCTCCCGTGTCGTTGGTGACTACCAATGCAAAGTGTACTTCTGGGACCCAGTTCGTGCTCTCACAACAGCAGATGTTATCTATGATATACAAGACTCGTATCTCATTGGCGCAGAAATTGTGGACGGGAAGGTGCATATCTTTGGCTACAATGGTATTTATGTGTGTAACTCAGCAAACGCTCCGCAGCTAATCTGGTCATTTCTCGGAAACAGTACCGTTACAAAACGACCAATCAGCCCATATGCAATCACTGTAGGCAATGGCATCATATACTGGGGAGATGGAGGGACAAACGGACAGCAGGTGTATGCACTACGAGGAAATGTGGTGTATTCACCATATCAAACACATCAAGGCACTACATATCACACAGCACTACAATTCTCAGCAAACGCTCTCCTTGCTGGCACGACGCTTCCGAAAATGTCTATTAATAACATCGGCTCAACACGTTCAAATGTAACTGTGCTCACGACTATCTTCCAACTCTCACAACCACATAAGCTCGATTTCATTAAGGTGACACTCAAAGCTCCGATGTCCTCAGGTATGGAGGTGGACTTGAGTATGTTTGATTCAAACGGATCATTACTGAAGGATAGTGATTCAAAGACTTTTGCAGTTGTGGGTGCAAAGAAGACTTTAATATTCAAACCAGTTGGTTCAAGTAATACGATAAAAGAGTTCGAAGACTTCTATCTCACGATAAATCCCATCGGCGGTGCAGTGATTGAGCGTGTCGCGGTATATGCAACACCAAGTGACGATAATTCTCAAATGATCTAAATATGATAAACGATAAATCAAAGCTCACTGACGTTGAGCAAATCAAATCAGAGACTCCGTTAAAACGTACCAGCGGGAAGGATATTATTAACGCACCACAGGCGGCATTGACTGCACAGACAGGAACACCCGTTGGAGTAGATGCTGCGGTGATAGATAATATTCGGACACGAATAACTGAGATTGAAACACGCTTAAAGGCTTTAGGATTTTTACTGTAAAAATGTTATAATTATAAAAATATGCCCCTTCCATACGATACAAATGCACTCGTCGCACAAACACAAGCCATGCTCGCACAAACACAAGCGCAGGGTACTATGGCGTTTAAGGGTTCGAGTTATGACACCATCACTCCTCAAGCATTAGCACCCCAATCGCCCATCAATGTTCAGACGACACCATCACCTACCCCTGTTGTTGCGCCACAATTACCACCTACTCCTGTTACTGCTCCGCAACCATTAACGCCAACTCAACCTTCCACCACTGACATTATCAATCAGCAGTTTACACTCACGCCAGAAGAGCAAGCGAATCAGCAATCACAATCTGCGACGATGCGCCGTATCGCAGAACTTACAGGGCAGACAAGTGGTGCAAATATTGCGAGTGAAACAGCTAGACTCCAATCCACACCTGAATTTCAAGCAAAGCAACAGACGGTGAATGACCTCACTAGCCAGTTTAATCAGCTCGCCACCTCTGCACAGCAGATTCCTTTGCAGATGCAACAGCAATCTATCGGTAAAGGTTTAACAACTGCGGTAGGTCAGGGCCTCATCGAAACAGAACTAAGGAAGAATGCCATTCAGCAACTTGGCATATCATCAATGCTCTCTGCTGCAAATGGTAATCTCTCACTTGCTCTTCAGCAGGTAGATCGCGCAATTTCTGCTGAATTTGACCCTCTAAAAGCTGAACTCACGACGGCTCAAGCAAATCTCGATGCACTAAGAAATGACCCCAATATCACAAACGCAGAAAAGAAGCGTGCAGCGATTGCGCAAGCACAACTTGATGATCGTTCGGCAGCACTTAAGACGCGAGAAGCAGACAAGCAGGGCATCCTCGATACCGGACTCAAGGCAGCGCAACTTGGGGCAGACGCACTCACGCTACAGGCTATCCAAGCGTCAAAGACTGCGGCAGAGGCACAGCAGGTGTTGATGATGAGTGGGTTATTGGCCCCACAGGCGGCGGCTCCCGATACGCAGATAATAAAACTCGATAACGGACAGACTGTTGTCGTTGACAAGACTACAGGTAAAGTCATTTCAAATATTGGTGGAGCACAACCTATACAGGGAGGGGCATTCGGAACACAATCTGGACAGGGTGTTGGTGGGGACTCAGAGGGAGGTACTTCCACATACACAACAGATGCGAAAGGAAATATCATCGCTGGTGATTCTTCGTTAACTGCGAGTGCCAAGGATTGGATAATGCAATTCAATTCAGGACTAATGAGCATTGAAGATATTTATACAAAAATCGGTTCTGCGAAAGAATCTCTACCACTGCGAAATGAGGTCGCGCGTCTTGTTGGGTTGCAAAAAGGTAAACGAATATTTGGAGCAGATGATGCTTCGATACAGGCAATAAACTCACAAATTAAGAATGTTAATGACTTGCTTGAAGGTGGTAAATTCGGCAAAATCGTCGGACTTGTTCAGGGTGGTGCAGGTTTTTGGCCGGACAAATTGAATCCTGGAAAGCAAGATGCGCTGGCGATTGCGAAAAATCTCACATCCAATCAAACATTACAAGCCCTTGCAGATGCAAAAGCAAAGGGAATCACATTTGGCGCATTATCTGAGCGTGAACTTGGTGTAGTCGCAGAAGCGGCAAGTAGAATTGCAGCGAAAATACAAAGAAAAAATAAAGATTTCCCCGATGAAATTACTGGCTTTTCAGGGTCAGAAGCGCAATTTAAAAAAGACTTGCTCACCATATTGCATGGAGATGATGGAAAAGGTGGACTAATTGGCTCAGTTGCAAGCAAAACGCTTGGTGCTAATACTCAACTCAAAGCTGGTGCGACTGGAACAACCGCATCCGGCGTAACATGGAGTATTGAACCTGACTAATATTATGGCAAAAATCAAATTTTCAAATGGACAGACAGTGAACTTCAACGGTAATCCTACCCAAGCTGATATTGACGAAGTTGCACAAAAATTAGGACTTGGAAGCACCACACCGAGTACTTCAGCAGTTCCACCCTCAGACACAATGAATCCGATTCAGCGATATGGCACTAATGTTGTAACTGACTATGTAAACGCTGGCAAGGATATTGTTGATGTTGTGAATAAAGGAGCAACAGAATACGCAAATCCAAATGCTTCGGTTGTTGGTAGAATGAAGACTCTTGGAAAAACAGGACTCAACACAGTTGGTGCTTTTGCTGGTGCGTTGTTCTCTCCCCTTACTAACGCTGTCGCTCCCGTACTAAAAGCAACTGGTGCTGACAAGCCTATTGGCGCGGCAGTTGGAGCAGTAGCAGCTACCGAACCAGTCAGAGCCTCAATAGAATTTTACAAAACACTTGATCCCGAAACACAGAAAGGACTTGCCTCGATGTTTAATATCGCAACAGCGGTCACAGGTCAAAAGGCTCTCTCCTATGGTTCTACGGTTGCACCTGCGGTTGTAGACACAGTGAAAGGATTGGGTAAGAGCGCGCTAGGTTCCGTTGATGATATTGCAAGTGGATCAAAAGTCTTAGCGGCAAAAGTTTTGCCTACATCTGAGGGAATCATGCAACGTGTGGCTCGTATACCAAAATCACGACAGCAACTTTTTGAAAGGGTTTCTGGTGGCGAGAGTGTGGGTAAATATCTTGAAAAGCGTGGCATGTTTAATGCGCCAGATGAATTAGTGCCTAAACTTTACGAACGCTTTACTCAAAGTCGAAATGCGGCTGACGATGGACTTGCAAAACTTCCTGGAACTTACAAGGATGCGACTATTGGTAACGCATTGTCACAATTACTTACCCGTGAAAAAGCAGTTTCACTCCCCGGTGTAGCGTCTAAGGATTTAAGCAGAGTCCGTCAGCTTGTCGAAAAATACGAAAAAGGAGGGTTGAATATGTCTGAAATAAACGAGACAAAAAGACTTTTTGAGCGTAACGTGAAGCTCGGTTATCAAAAGTCCATAACTACCCAACCAGAAAAAATTGCACAGGCAACTAATCTTGATACCAAACTTCGTGAATGGCAAATTGCGAAAGCCAAAGAACTTGGATTCAAAGAACTACCTGACATAAATAAGGAAACTCAACTTGCCAGACAACTTGCAGACGATTTGGGTAAGGAAATCGCAGGCATAGGTGGAAACAACGCGCTCGGTTTGACTGACGCTATTTTGATTGCAGGTGGAGATCCTGCTGCTATCGCCATGTTGATAACAAAGAAAACTGCGGGAAGCAAGGTGGCACAAGCAAAGGTGGCTGAATGGCTCTCAAAGAATAAAATTAAGATCTCCACGCCATCCACCCCACCAGTAGCACAAGTATCACAATTATCATTACCTAAAAGCATACCACCCAAACCAAGTGTGTCAACAGCGTTATCAACAGAAGCCCGCAAGTACAAGACTGCGGAGGAGTTTGTGAAGGCAGTGGCTGATAAGGGGGACGATAGTTTTAATTATCCAGCAGGTGGACTCAAAACAAAAACAGGAGAACCAATTTTAATGCGAGCATTTCATGGAACAAACAAAGATTTTAACAAATTTATAATCCCTAAAGATGGTGTTCGCTATACTGGGGATGGGGTTTACTTCACGCCAGACAAGGGTGGTGCAACTAAGTATGGTAGTAAAGTCATTGAGTCATACCTTGATTTGAAAAATCCGTATGTTATGGACATTTCTGGTAAAAGTATAGACTTCCAACCAGGCTCTGAAAAAATTAGAGAAATTATAAAAAATGGGCATGACTCCATTATCGTTAGAACTGGTGGAGGTGGAGGTGAGGATAGCATTATAAATGAGGTAGTAGTATTTGACACATCTTCCATCAAAACCTCCGCCCAACTCACCGACATCTGGAAGCAAGCACATCCTGAATCAACCCTCTCCCCTGAGGTGCAACGCATATTAGACATGCGTAACAAATAACCATGCCAAATCCCACCCTTGAACAACTCAAGACCGCAGAAAAGCTCGCCACACTCCACAACGACCCAAAGTTGGCTATTTTTGACGAGTTGCAAGGGATAAGTGACACCTTAAAAGAGATCGCAACAAAAGAAATCCCTGATATGCCAAGTTTTCCGAAAGAGATATCAGTAGGCTTAAAAGGAGTGTCTGTGGTCACAATTAAAGGCGATAAAGGGGACAAACCTGTTCTAGGTGAAGATTATCCTATTCCCAAAGACGGATATACCCCCGTTAAAGGAAAAGATTATTTTACCGACAAAGAGATTGCTCAAATCACAAAAAATGCGACACCAGTTAAGGGAAAAGACTATCGTGATGGAATCGATGGAATAACACCTGTCATTGATACAGATAGCATAGCCCTAGAAGCCTCAAAATTGGCTTTAAACGAGATAAAACCATCAATCCCTACCATTGATGACATTGAGAATGATCTACCTAAATTAGGCACACAAATTCGTGATGCGCTTGAACTTTTGCAAGATGATGAACGCCCCGATGTGTCAGCGATCAAGGGATTGACTGAACTCATAAAAAAACTTACTCCCGAACAGAAGCAGACTGTTGTTGGTGGTGCTCCACGTACTCGCTTCATGGATGACGAGACACCAACAGGAGCGATAAATAGTGTGAATACTGTATTCTATACGTCAGGCTACCCATTAGATAGCTCTCTCAAGGTGTATGTGAACGGGCAACGTATGCGCGTGACTGAGGATTACACACTTTCAAATAAGACAATAACTTTTGTTACTGCACCACCAACGACATCTATTATTCTTTGTGATTATCGCTACTAATATGAAAAACAAATTTTACATAATCTCAATAGTTGTTGCGGTACTTCTTGGGGGTGCTCTCTTCCTTGAAAAACCTCTCTCTGTTGGTGCGAGCGTTTTTCAAGCATATCAAGGAGGCACAGGAACGGGAGCCGTCCCCACTTATGGCAAAGTTCTTGTCGGCAACGCTGGTGGGACGTATACACTCACCGCAACTTCTTCTCTCTTCCAGACTGCAAGTGCATCATTATCGGGACTTCTTTCCTCAACTGACTGGTCAACCTTCAACAACAAGCAATCTGCCCTCACCTTCACCTACCCCCTCCTAAATACCGCAAATGTGATCAGTACGATGTTTGGGACGACGACCGCAAACTCCTTTAACCAACTGCAACAGTTCAACGCAAATGCATCCTCGACACAGTTCACCACAACCGGCTCCACGTATCTCGCAACTACCGGTGGCAACGTCGGCATCGGCACCACCTCACCTTATGCAAAACTAACTGTCGCACAATCAAGTGATACAAGCGGTATCAAAATCTATGGTAGTTCGGTACCATCTAACTATCTTAATGTCTATCTCAATAACCTTGGAAACCCTCGCTTTGAGTCGAATGGACAAATGGTTTTTGACACGGGAACGCTTGCTACTGGAGGAATATATTTTAGAAGTGGTAGTAACGGGACATATTTCAATGACGGAACTGCACGATTCACTAATTTCAATAATGGACAACTGTACTTAACATCCACAGGCAACCTCGGTATCGGCACATCATCTCCATACGCCAAACTCTCCGTGGTGGGGGAAACAGTGGGCGCATACTTTACCGCAACCACAACGACCAACAACACATTCCCCAATCTTGTTGCCACAAACAGCACCACCACAAACGCCACCTCCACCTCGTTCTTTAGCACCACCGCATCATCCACCAATCTCTTTGCGAGTGTCTTCAATTTTGGTTCTAGTTTATTCACTCTAGTATCAAACACCTTCACTGGTCTTGGAATATGGGATTTGGGTGGAGCGACTTCGTTTGAGATACCGAATGGTACAGCACCGACCGTAGATGCTGCTGGTGAAATTGCAGTAGACACAACCTCCGACCAGTTCATCTACTACGGCACGGCGAAAAGAGTCGTGACAGGCTTCCAATATCCCGCTTTCACATACGCAACAAGCACAGCGTGGACTGGTACAACAACGATCCCCCTTGGAACTTCTTATGTTGCTGAAACATGGAATGGAGTGCAGTGCTTTACGGATGTAGGAACGGTCAATGTATCTTTCTATGATGGAACAAATCGCATGAATCTACTTAACGCATCGACAACAGTTGGGACAGTAACACTCTCGACAAACAATACCTTTACCGCAGCAGAGAAACGCTATGTGGACATTGGAACACCAGCAACTGCACCAACAAAAATATCTTGCACAGTTTCTAAGAGCATAACGGCTGACTAATATGGGAAAAGATAAAATCATCGCAGGAATAGCACTCACGGCCACTCTCGTAGTTGGGGGTGGTGTTGCGGTGACTGATAAGCAAATCAATCCCTATACTGACAAAATAGATCGTGTAGAGATGCTCACCGTCGCAGATGTCCCCGATGCAGGCGAACAGAAAGTAGAGTTGATAAAAGATAAGCCCGAAGTGCGATTCAAGAAGTGGAACGGCGAAGTGGATTTGGGATTGTCCTATGACGCAGTAAAAAGCAAAGGAAATCGTCCTCTGCTTTCAAAAGAAATGCAGTACAAGGATGCCGACCAAGAAGTTCACGCATATCCCGATGGAGACAATTTTGAAATGGAAATCGTCTTGAAAAAGAAACCGAAAACAAATGTCGTCTCTTTTACTTTGGACAATTATGCGTCGCTAGACTTCTTCTACCAGCCTCCTCTCAATGTGGAAATGGCTTCTTCGTCATGCACTGAAACGGATTGTGGAGACTCGCACAGAGACGCAAATGTTGTCGGCTCGTATGCCGTCTACGCCAAAGGGAAAGCCAACCACATTGTCGGACAAACGAACTACGCCACAGGCAAAGTCGGACACTTCTTTCGCCCTCGCATAATTGACTCCGCAGGAACAGAAGTCTGGGGAGATTTACATATTGAAAATGGAATACTCTCGGTAACTATTCCTCAAGACTTTTTAGATAATGCGGTGTATCCAGTGAGACACGCCGCAGGGTTGACAATAGGATATACCAGTGTAGGAGCATCAAATTCTAATGCAACAACAGATAGATTGTACGCTTCAGTTGTAAGTGCAACTGTAGATGCTGGCGGTGGAACTGTTACGGCTGTACTTTTTTATGCCAAAAAAGGAAGTGCTAATATGGGATGGGTAGGGGGCATTTATGATACTTCGGGAAATCTCTTATCTCCACAATCAGGAGCAGGGTCAATTACTTCTACTACTGCTCAATGGTGGACTTTAAGTTTTAGTGGCCCATCTCTTACTGGTTCGACTGATTATTGGCCAGCAGTTATGTTTGATGCCGATGCTACTAATTTTGTAACATACTATTTTGATACTCTTGCTAGTTCAGGGAGATTTACGGCCACCGCAACTTATCCAACATGGCCAAATCCCGCTACTTTTTCCACTAGTTCATCAAATCGCTCCATCTACGCCACCTACACCGCCTCTGGCGGAGGATCTCCTTCAACAGCCATTACCTCAGACTTAATCTTATTTGAATAAATATATGCACAAATTTGTCCACCCCGAAGGATGTTCATGTGAGACGGTACTTTGCCAACAATGCGGAGGTAAGTTTCTTGATCATTTTTGGACATGTGAAGAGTGTGGTTTTACTGGTAACGGAGAACACAATCATGAATGAAGAAAACCGACACAACGACGAGGTAATAATGGCAGAATTACGAGGCTTCAAAGAGCTGTTTATGGAGTACAAGGATGTTAATGAAAAGACACTCACGCGCATCGAGCTCCAAACAACTGCAACAAATGGCCGTGTCACAAAACTTGAACTGAGGGCAGCGGAAGCTACTGGAGGAGCGAGGATTTCAAATATAATCTGGTCTGCGATGGTGTCCATCGTCGTGGCCGTTACTGCGGTTTTTATAAATAAAAATATATAATATGGCAATAGACAAATTTGGTCTTCGACCGCTCGAGCGTGATGGTACAGAGTTCAACGTCGGTGCAGTCGTGCGCTTACTTGATAAGGCACAGCTTCCCAAGAAGTTTAGTATCGACATTCCCGATGAATGGGTGGAGAATCAACGCTGGGATACTTGCGCCAAAGAGGGTGTCGGCGTGCTTCTCTCCTACTTGAATGGTCGCAGGGTCGATGCGCTGTTACCGTGGGTTTTAGCCCGCACGAATAACGGCTACGCGATAGAGGATTACGGTATTGATGTCAAATCAATACTTCTCGCTGCAGTCAAGGTTGGCGCACCCAATTATGAGGACTCTCCTTTTCATGGCAGTGATGAGCGTTCGGACTTTGCCGACATTACCAAATGGGATTTGAAAGCATTACTCCCAAAGGCGATAGTCAATAAGGCGGGAAGCGCAGTGTTCATCGAGCCGACAAATGGAATGGATTACTTCGACACGATACGCTCAGCGATGGTCACACTCAAAGCACCTGTCGCATTCGGTATGCTGTGGAATTTTTCGACAGATAATCCAAAGATACTGAAACCTGCAACTGAGGGCTACGGACACTTGATGATCATCATTGGATACGATGATGATCGGGTAGAGATACTTGACTTGAACATCGTCCTCAACTCATGGGGGATTGGTGTCGGTGAGCATGGTCGATTCTTCTTGTCCCGAGAAGTGCTCAATCGTGACGTTGCGGTGTACGGCGCAGGCACTTTGATTGACGAAACGCCAGAGAAAATCAAGTGGTTACTTGAAAATGGCATCTATTTGAATGACGGGAACTGGTTACTGCAAATTGCAAAAGCCTTAATTATAGCCCTGAAACGGTCGTTAAAATCGCTCGTAGACGAGAGTAAAACGGGAACAGTACCTCCATATCCCCTAAAAGTGGTCAAAATGGCGGAGGCGATCAAGTTTCACGAGGGTTTTTTCATTGGGAGTCGATCAAGGAGAAATAACAATCCTGGGAACTTCAAATACATAGGGCAATACAAATCTACTGGAAAAGATGCTCAAGGTTTTGCAATATTCCCTGATTATGAAACAGGATGGAATCACTTACTCAAAGTGCTCCACAATGCGTGTGTCGGGAAATCATTCGCATATAAAAACACCATGACGCTCTACGAATATTTTGCAAAGTATGCTCCGGACAGTGACGACAATGATCCAAAAAGGTATGCTAAGGTCGTAGCATTATACATTGGAGTCAGTCCATTTACTCAATTAAAAGACTTAATATAAACAACATGAATAAAATCAAAGCAATATTTCGTGCACTAATAGGATACGCTGGATCATCAGAAAATCCAAATAAGATGTCCATGCGCTTTATGGGTATAATCACCGCCTTCATATCGCAACTTGCCCCATTTATTGCACTCATTGTGTCGCAATTCGACGTAATGCTTGACGTGAATAAATTCGCAGCAGTCATTGAGCCACTCACACTTTCTGTCGCATGTGTGATCTGGATCACTGGTGCAGTGCGGGCGGTACTCAATACACCAAAGGTTGCCGGATACCTCAGACGATAATCTCCCCACTTCACTCCGGGCGAGATCGCCGGTTACGCAAAACAAGGAATGGGGATCACGGTAGTAAAAAAGCACCTA
>ERZ1292623.1298-Hain-H51-01um-R1-1298-length-24321-cov-8_pt1 | contig 24321 bp, 23 predicted proteins | sample MGYA00564398_ERZ1292623 | MGnify/ENA primary metagenome ERZ1292623 (study PRJEB36523, sample SAMEA6512633) | groundwater metagenome | collected 2019-01-07 | study: AquaDiva: Metagenomics assemblies of 32 groundwater samples | reverse complement strand
AGGATTTACATGGGAGAAGACTGATAGGGCAGCAGCCCTGAAAAAGGCAGCAGGGATATAAGCAAATAAAATTCAAAAATCTTTATGTAGGGGCACGATGCATTGTGCCTCTAATGCTGTGTATAAAGGCAGCCGCAGCCTTCAAATGTGTTGACAAACTTTTAGAACACCATAAATGTCATTCCCGCAGAGTTTCTGAGCGGGAATCTATAAATAGTAGAGTCTGGATTCCTGCCTTCGCAGGAATGACAAATAAAGGTTGAAAGGAGATTACAAGTTGGTTAAGTCAGATGTGAAAGATATAAAATTAGCAGAAAAGGGAAGATTAAGGATAGAGTGGGCAGAGCAGAACATGCCTGTTCTGAGGCTTATTAAGAAGAGGTTTCAAAAAGAAAAACCATTAAAGGGCGTGAGGCTTTCTGCATGCCTGCATGTTACAACTGAGACAGCGTGCCTTGCTGACACTTTAAAGGCAGGCGGCGCTGATGTTGTTGTGTGCGCCTCAAATCCATTAAGCACACAGGATGATGTAGCATCATCATTAGTAAAGAATTTCGGGATACCGACATATGCAATTAAGGGCGAGGATAAGAAAACCTATTATAACCACATAACAGCAGCCTTAGACCATGTGCCAATGGTAACAATGGATGACGGCGCTGACCTTGTCTCTACAATTCATACAGAGAGAAAGGAATTGATTGAAAATATAATCGGCGGAACAGAGGAGACAACAACAGGTGTTATAAGATTAAGGAGCATGGCTGAAAAGGGTGTTTTAAGGTTTCCTGTAATATCTGTTAATGATGCGAGCACAAAACATTTTTTTGACAACAGATACGGCACAGGCCAGAGCACAATAGACGGCATCCTTCGCGCAACAAACCGGCTTATAGCAGGCTCTACTTTTGTTGTATGCGGCTATGGATGGTGCGGAAAGGGCGTTGCAATGCGCGCACACGGCATGGGCGCCAGTGTTGTTATTGTAGAGGTCGACCCTATCAGGGCGATTGAGGCTGTTATGGACGGGTACAGGGTTATGCCGATTGCAGATGCTGCAAAGATCGGCGATATGTTTGTAACTGTAACAGGCGATGTAAATGTTATAAGGAGAGAGCACTTCCTTACAATGAAGGATGGCGCAATAGTCTCCAACTCCGGTCACTTTAATGTAGAGATAGATATTGATGGATTAGAAAAGGTCAGCAAGAGAAAGAGGCTGATAAGGGAATTTGTAGATGAGTATACTTTAAAGAATGGCAAAAGGGTTAACCTGCTTGGCGAGGGAAGATTGATTAATCTTGCTGCTGCAGAGGGTCATCCATCAAGTGTTATGGACATGAGCTTTGCCAATCAGGCGCTCGGCGCAGAATTCATGATAAAACAGGGTAAAAGGCTTGAAAAAAAGGTATACCCTGTTCCAGAGAAGATAGACAAAGAGATAGCGAGGCTTAAACTTGAGGCAATGGGAATAAAGATAGATAAGCTTACAAAGGAGCAGGAGAAATATCTTGCTTCATGGGATATGGGGACATAACCAGTGTTTAGTTATTTCCACGGAAGTGGGAATCAAGACATATATCAATTGGTAGGGGCGAACGGCTGTTCGCCCTTGCTGGATTCCTGCTTTATTCTTTTACCTCTCGCAGTATACGAGTATAGAGTCGGTTTCCAACCCAGAAACCAGCCTTGACCATCAAGTCATCAATTATAGGTTTAACTGCACCTATATAACCCTTTTGCTTAGCCTCAACAAGTATGCCCAAGAGTCCGATAAACTTAAGCCCTAAACGGGATGATACTTGTCGTGCCCTGCGTTCATCAAGCAATAAAAGATCAGATTTCATTTCCATTGCCAGAACAATAGCCTCTGCCTCTCCTAAATCTAACTCCAATATAAGCGAATCTACCAATGATTGGTTTGCTACAATTCGCTTTTCAAGCCACAAGGTTTTTGGAATAACTCTGCCTGCTGCACTCTCTGGGAGAGTCGTTAAGAGTTCATGAAAGACTGCTTCAGGGATGAACACCTTTTGATAAAGTTTTTCAAGGAGATTAAGCTGGTCAATAACAGCCAGATTCATGATAGGCGAGGTGTCGCTTACAACAATCACAGCTACCCCATTTTCTTCAAGGTGTCCAGATCTTCTTCAAACTCAGCCTCATCATAATGAACAGGAATTTGTCTGCTTGCAAGCAGATGTTGGAATTGCAAACGACTCATTCCAGCGAGGCGGCTGGCCTGTGCCAGTGTTAGTTTTTCCTTTTGAAAGAGTAGAACAGCAACTTCTATTTTTAATTCCTCTTCAGTCAGCCGTGTGGCCTGAAGAATGTCATCTGGTATTATGATATGCATTTCTTAATGCCCTCATTAAAATTCCTTCTTTAAAATTAATATACCATCTTTTAAGAGATATGACAACTATAAAACTTGTTTAATCAATTCTTCTGCTTCTCTGCTCTTGTCTTCCGGCACTAAAAGTGAGATTTCAATATATGGGCCGAAGAAGTAAAGCAATGCCCTGTGATAGTAGCCTCGCATAAAGCAAGGTATCCCTCTTCTTAAATGCCCTTGGCTATCCTTAAATTTGCCACTTTTCCTCCCACCTGACTTTTTCTAACAATTTCATATAAATATAACAATTTTACTTGACATTGTTCTATCTTGGTGTATACTTAGCCCATATAGTGGGATGAAGTGGGATGAAATGGTTTTGTGAATAATCTTCAAATTGGAGGCTCTAATTGTTTATAGGCAGATATGTGCATACAATTGATTCAAAGGGCCGAGTAAGCATACCAGTAAAATTCAGGGAAATCCTTGTAGAGCGCTATGAGGAAAAACTAATTCTCACATCTGATTTTGACCAGTGCCTTGTTGCATATCCAACTGAAGAGTGGCGTCTGATAGAAGAAAAGACAAAGGGCCTTCCAATGATGCAGCCTGAGGTAAAAGACTTTATGAGATTCTTCTATTCCCGCGCTGTTGAATGTGTGCTTGACAAACAGGGACGCATCCTGATTCCTCCTTCATTAAGGGAATATGCAGGCTTGAATAAAGAGATTGTTCTTATCGGCATGTATAATAAGGTTGAGGTTTGGGACAACAAGAAATGGATAGACAGGGAGGCAAAGATTCCTCAGAAACTCGGAAAGATAAGCGAGACCCTTTCCAATTTAGGGCTGTGATGGATGAATGATAAAGCATGTACCAGTTTTATTAAAGGAGGCAGTTGAGCTGCTTAATTGCAAAAAAGGCGGGATATATATTGACTGCACAGTTGGCGCAGGTGGACATGCAGAGAGGATATTGGAGCTTTCCTCTCCTGATGGTGTGGTAATTGGAATAGATCAGGATGAGGAGATATTGAAGATAGCAGAAGAAAGGCTTAAAAGATTTGGAGAGAGGATAAGGCTTATGCATGGAAATTTTTCAGATATAAAAGGGATTATAAAGGATGAAAGGGCTGATGGCATACTCTTTGATTTAGGCGTCTCGTCATATCAGCTTGAGGATAAAGATAGGGGATTTTCTTTTATGTCTGACGCGCCTCTTGACATGAGGATGGATAAAAAGGCAGAGATAACTGCTGCTGATATTATAAACAGGTCATCTGAAAGGGAGCTGTCTGATATTATATTTAAATACGGTGAAGAGAGGTTTGCAAAAAGAATAGCCTCATTTATTGTAATGGAGAGAGAAAGAAAACCGATAGCAACGACTCTACAGCTTTCAGATATAGTGATAAAGGCGATTCCAGCACGATTTCGTCCGAGAGATATTCATCCGGCAACAAGAACCTTTCAGGCGCTAAGGATTGCTGTTAATAGGGAACTGGAGATATTAGAAAAGAGTCTTCTAAATGCAGTTGATATATTAAAACCAAAAGGAAGGATATCCGTTATATCCTTTCATTCGCTTGAGGACAGGATTGCAAAGAGGACATTTCAGAGGCTGGAGAAGGGCTGTATATGTCCGCCTAAGATTCCTATATGCCAGTGCGGCATAAAGCCGAGTTTAAAAATTATAACAAAGCGGCCTGTTACTCCATCAGAAATGGAGATTAAGGCAAATCCAAGGTCAAGGAGCGCAAAGCTCAGGGCAGCGGAAAAGCTGGAGGTGCGCGCATGAGTTTATTTAAAAAAAATAATGAAGATAATATAAACAACGCCTTTCAGACATTAATAATCATTGTTATGGTAATGTCTATATTTATTACCTATGTGTGGCAGAGGGTAATGATTGTTGAAATTGGTTATAATATAGAAGGGCTTCGCAAAGAAAAGACAGAGCTTAGCCGCAGGAATGCAGAGCTCCTTACAGAGGTTGCGAGCCTCTCCTCTTTAAAGAGGATAGAAAAGATTGCAGCAGGCATTGGGATGAAGAGGCCTGAAAAGGGCAGTGTAATTGCGGTAAGGGAGATAAGGCTTCCGCAGGTTATGATTGGAGAAGCTGAGAAGGATTATAAATTAACAAAGTCAGAATTGAAAGGACTAAACAAACCGAGGTCATAAAGGTGCTTGATAAAGCGACATCAGAAAGGTCTTTTAAACAGGCAAAGGTGAGAATCCTGCTGCTTGCCATTATCATTGCCATCGGTCTGTCAGCTGGTATTTCACGGCTCTTTTATCTTCAGGCATTTAAGAATAACGACCTCTCAAAGATTGCAGTGCGCCAGCATCAGAAGACTGTGGCATTAGAGCCTTTGAGAGGGACAATATACGACAGGAAGGGAAGGGTATTGGCAGTAAACCTGGACGTTGAGTCTGTATACGCAGTTCCTTCTGAGATTGAGAACACCTATGAGGCAGCAAGGAGGCTGTCAAAACTCCTGAATGAAGACTTCAGGGTTATTGAAAGGAAGTTAAAGAGCGATAAGGGCTTTGTGTGGATAGCAAGAAAATTAGACCCAAACATTTCAGCAAGGATTAAGAATGAGGATTTAGAAGGGATAGGTTTTATAAAAGAGAGCAAAAGATTTTATCCAAAAAAGGAGCTCTTTGGCCAGCTTATAGGCTTTGCAGGCCTTGATAATACAGGTCTTTCAGGAATAGAGGCAAGGTATGATGAATTTTTAAAGGGAGAAGACGGCTTTATTATTCTTGAAAGGGATGCGAGAGGGTCGCACATATTTCCAAGTTCAGGATATAAGCCGCCTGTAAAGGGCAGGGATATTATCCTTACCATAGACGAGGGGATACAATATATATGCGAGAGGGAGCTTGATAAGGCGATTCAAAAGACCCGTGCAAAGAGCGGCATGATTATTGGCATGGATCCAAAGACAGGCGAGATGCTCGCTATGGCTGTAAAGCCGTCCTTTAATCCAAACGAGTTTATAAAATATGCCCCTGAAGAGTGGAGAAACAGGATTGTATCTGACCCTTATGAGCCTGGTTCAACCTTAAAGGTGATTGTTGCCTCCGCGGCATTAGAAGATAAGGTTGCATCGCCGTCTGAGCCGATGTTCTTTGGCGAGGATAAGATTGATATAGATGGAGAGATTATACACGATACAGTAAAGGAGAAGGGCAGGCTCTCCTTTCGCGATGTTATCAAAAGGTCAAGCAATGTAGGCGCTGTAAGGATTGGCATGAGGCTTGGCAAGGAGAGGCTTTATTCGCATCTGAAATCCTTTGGTTTTGGAGAGAGGACAGATATAGATATCTCAGGGGAGTCAAAGGGGATTCTGCGGCAGACAAGGGAATGGTCAAAGAGGTCAATCGGCTCCGTATCATTAGGACAGGAGATAGGCGTTACGCCAATCCAGCTCATAACAGCCTTTTCTGCTGTTGCCAATAACGGCTGGATGATGAAGCCCTTTGTGGTTTCGGAGATAAGGGATGGGGATAAGATTGTAAGGAAGGTTTATCCTGAAATAAAAAAGAGGGTGATATCTGCAGAAACAGCAGCAGAGATGACAAGGATACTGACGAGTGTAGTTGAAGGCGGCACTGGTGAGAGGGCAGCCATTGAGGGTTACAGGGTTGCTGGAAAGACCGGGACTGCCCAGAAGATAGACCCTAAAACAGGTCTCTATTCAGATAAATACTTTGTAAGCTCATTCATAGGCTATGCGCCTGCAGAGGATCCGCAAATAGCGCTATTGGTTGTAATAGACAGCCCTGAAGGGATAGCATGGGGCGGCAGTATAGCAGCGCCTGTATTCAAGAGCGTAGCAGAGGATGTTCTTCTTTATATGAATGCCCCTTCTACAAATGAAGAAAGAATCCTTATGGTAAAGAGGGAATGATATTAAAGGAGTTATTAGAGGTTTTGAATAAGTCAAATGTCTTAGGAGGGCTTGAAAGGCAGGTTAAGGATATCACCTATGATTCAAGGGAGGTGAGAAAGGATTCTCTGTTTGTAGCAATTCCTGGTTTTAAAACAGACGGCCGTAAGTATATTGCTGATGCAATAAGAAAGGGGGCATCGGTAATCGTGACTGAAGGGACTATTGAAGCGCCTGAAAACAATATTACTGTAATATCAGTTCCTGATGCGAGGAATGCCCTTGCGCTTTTATCTGCGCAATTCTACGGCTATCCGAGCAGAAGGCTCCGCATGATAGGCATTACAGGCACAAACGGCAAGACAACAACATCCTACCTCATTAAATCTATTATTGAGGGGGCAGGCAAAAGATGCGGACTGTTTGGCACCATCTCATATATGATCGGCGATGAAACAATGCCAGCGCCTCATACAACACCTGAATCCTCAGATTTGCAGAAATATCTCTATAAAATAATAGAAACAGGCGCAGAGTATGCTGTAATGGAGGTCTCATCCCATGCGCTTGAACTTGGCAGGGTTGCTGACTGCGAGTTTGATATAGCAGTATTTACAAATCTTACGCAGGACCACCTTGATTTCCATAAGACAATGGAAGGCTATTTTAATGCAAAGCTCAAACTCTTCACCTCACTGAGCAATGAAAGGGGCAAGATGGTGAAGAAGATAGGGATAATAAATATTGACGACCCTTACAGCAAGAGAATATTGGATGCAATGAAGGTAAAGGCAGTGACCTACGGCTTTAGCAAAGATGCAGATATAAGGCCTGATGATATTAGAATGGATATTAACGGCATTTCATTCAAGGCAGTGACGCCAAAGGGGATTTTTCCTGTAGAATCTAAATTAACAGGGAAGTATAATATAAAAAATATACTCTCTGCTATCGGCGTTGGACAGGGCCTTGGGTTTGACAACAGCATTATTGCTGACGGCATAAGTGCTGTGAAGAATGTTGCCGGCAGATTTCAGAAGATTGACGAGGGTCAGGACTTTGCCGTTGTTGTTGATTATGCACATACAGAGGATGCCTTAAAAAGGCTGCTTGAGGCTGTAAAGGAGTTTGCCAAAGGAAGGATTATAACTGTCTTTGGCTGCGGCGGCGACAGGGATAAGGGAAAGAGGCCGAAGATGGGAGAGGCAGCAGGAAAACTGAGCGACATTGTGATTATTACATCTGATAATCCAAGAAGTGAAGACCCGATGGAGATTATCAAAGCGATAGAAGAGGGCATAAAGGGTATAAAGAACGGAAGACCACGGGATTATCTTATCATCCCTGACAGAAGAGAGGCGATCTATAAGGCAATAGGACTTGCAAACAAGGATGATATCGTTGTTATTGCCGGCAAGGGTCACGAGGATTATCAGATTATTGGCGATAAAAAAATACATTTTGATGACAGGGAAATGGCAAGAGAGGCAGTAAAAACAGTTGTAAGTCGCAAGTAATAAGTCGTAAGACTTTATGACGAAAACACTTGAAATGAAAGACGCACTTAATATAAATGAGATACTTTCAGCCTCAAATGGAAGGCTTGTAAGAGGTGATAAGAGGCTGTCAATTACAGGGGTCTCTATTGACACAAGGAGCATTAAGAAGGGCGAGCTTTTTATTGCCATAAAGGGCGAGAGGTTTGACGGACATGATTTTATAGATCAGGCATTTGTAAATGGCGCAGCAGGCGCTGTTATTAATGAATCTCAGATTGAGAAGGTTGCAAAAGACGCTGCAGACAGCTCAAAGGCAGTAATAGCGGTATCTGATACAGTATGGGCTTTGCAGGAGTTGGCTGCATTTCACAGGCAGAAATATACAATCTCTCTTTGTGCTGTAACAGGCACAAATGGCAAGACCACAACAAAGGAGATGATTGCAAGGATACTCAGCCAGAGGTTATTTATTGTTAAAAATGAGGGGAACCTGAATAATCATATTGGCGTGCCTCTTACACTGCTAAGATTAAAAAAGAACCATCAGGCTGGTGTGATTGAGATGGGCATGAGCGGCCTCGGTGAGATAACAAGGCTGTGTGAGATAGCGCAGCCGAATATCGGCGTTATAACTAATATCGGACCGGCGCATCTGGAAGGCTTGGGAAGCGTAGAGAATGTAATAAAGGCAAAGGGAGAGCTTTTAGAGTTCCTTTCCGAGAGTGATACTGCTGTGATAAATGCTGATGATGCAAATTCTTTAAAAGCAGCATCAAAGATGAAGGGCAAGGTTGTAACCTTTGGCATTGAGTACGGGGCAGATGTAAGGGCAATAAATATAAAAGCCGATGAATCAGGGAAGACATCCTTCACAATACAAAAGGGAAAGGATAGCATAGGCATTACACTGTTCATGCTTGGAAGGCACAATATTTATAATGCCTTATCAGCAGCAGCAGCTGCATTGCTCTTTAATTTTGACCTTGAAGATGTAAAGGCAGGGCTTGAAAAGTTTGAGCCTTTTAAGATGCGTTCAGAGTTAAGGCTGCTGAATTCAGGTTTAAGGATTATCAATGACTCCTACAATGCAAACCCTGCTTCAATGGAGGCTGCAATAATGCTCCTTTCAAATTTTAAAAACAGCGGAAGGACATTCGCAGTTCTCGGCGATATGTTTGAGCTTGGAGACTATGCTGAAGATGCGCACCTGAATACAGGCAGGAAGGTTGTTGATTTCGGGATTAACTATTTAATAGTAATGGGCAGCCTTTCTAAGTTTATTGCAGCAGGCGCTGTTGAATCAGGGATGAGCGAGGATAATATATTTGTATGCAATGACCATCAGGAGGCGCTAAATATATTGAACAGGCATGCAAAGGCCGGCGATACAATACTAATTAAAGGCTCAAGGAAGATGGCTATGGAGAAAATCGCAGAGGGGCTTATAAAGGGGGATACAAAGGAATAGATGCTATACCATTTATTATATCCGCTTCACACATATTTTTCTGGTTTTAATGTATTCAGATACATAACATTCAGGACTGCCTATGCGATAATTACTGCCTTAATCCTTACATTGATTATAGGGCCGTGGATGATCAGGACATTGCAGAGGTGGCAGATAGGCCAGCGCATCAGGGAGGACGGGCCAAAGGCGCACATGAAAAAATCAGGAACGCCTACTATGGGCGGTGTGATGCTGCTTATTGGCATAATTGTGCCAACGCTCCTTTGGGCAGACCTTACAAATCTGTATGTTTGGCTTGTGATATTCTCTATCCTCAGCTTTGGCAGTATAGGATTTTTAGACGATTATCTGAAATTTATAAAAAAGAGGTCAGAGGGTTTAAAGCCGAGATATAAGCTCGGTCTCCAGATATTGGCTGCGCTGATTATCGCTGTTATCTTATATCATCTTCCAGCCTATTCAACAAAGCTCAGTGTGCCTTTCTTTAAAAAGATATTGCCAGACCTCGGCTGGTTTTATATACCCTTTGCAATATTTGTGATTGTCGGCGCATCCAATGCCGTTAATCTTACAGACGGCCTTGACGGCCTTGCAATAGGGCCTTTTATAGTGGCTGCATTTTCCTATACGATTGTTACATATATTGCAGGCCACTTAGTATTTTCAGAATATTTACAGTTGACATATATTGCAGGCTCTGGTGAGTTGGCTGTTTTATGCGGCGCGATGATTGGCGCTGGTCTCGGATTTTTATGGTTCAATGCATATCCTGCGTCTGTATTCATGGGTGATATCGGCTCCCTTCCGCTCGGCAGCGCCCTTGGAACTGTTGCTGTTATCTCCAAGCATGAGCTCCTTTTGCTCCTTGTCGGAGGATTGTTTGTAATTGAAACACTCTCTGTGATATTTCAGGTGGCATCATTCAAGCTTACCCAAAAAAGGGTATTCAGAATGGCGCCAATACATCATCATTTTGAATTAAAGGGATGGGATGAGCCAAAGATTATTGTCAGGTTCTGGATAATTGCAATCGTCCTTGCATTATTGAGTTTGAGTACATTGAAGCTGAGGTGATGTTCCCCTCACCCTAACCCTCTCCCGCAAGGGGAGAGGGAACATTTTTATTTCCCCTCCCTTGATGGGAGGGGATTAAGGGGAGGGTGGTCAAAGGCATGCTGAAGCCTGCGGCTACAAAGGATAAAGAATGAAACTGAATCTTAAAAACAAAAATGTTCTCGTTGTCGGTCTCGCAAGGAGCGGGGTATCTGCTGTAAAGCTTCTTTTAAGAGAAGGGGCTAAGGTTACTGTTACAGATACAGCAGGCAAAGACAGGCTCGCTGACGCCATATCCCGGCTTAAAGGGTTGAGCATTAGCTATGAACTTGGCAGCCATAATCTTGAAACCTTTTTAAAGAGCGACCTGATTATCATTAGCCCTGGTGTTCCGTATAAGTCTGAATATCTGCTCAAGGCAAAGGAGAATGGGACGCCTGTTATAAGCGAGATAGAGCTTGCGTATAATCTTTTACAAACGCCTGTTATAGGCATTACTGGCACTAATGGCAAATCTACTGTAACAACACTGACAGGCGAGCTACTAAAGGCATATAAAAGAAATGTGTTTATTGGAGGCAATCTCGGCACAGCCTTAAGCGATGCTGTGCTGTCAGATAAAAAATGGGATGCAGCAGTAGCAGAGATAAGCAGTTTTCAGCTTGAGACGATAAAGGATTTCAGGCCAAAGACAGCAGTTTTGTTGAATATAACACCTGACCACCTTGACCGATATGATTCAATGGATGAGTATGTGTGGGCAAAGGCAAGGCTCTTTGAAAATCAGGCCAAGGATGATTTTGCAATATTAAATGCTGATGATGCTTATACATCAGACATTATAAAAAATATAAAATCCGATATTATCCTGTTCAGCAGATTAAAAAGTGTAGAAAGAGGCATATATATTAAAGGCGGTGATATTGTCTCAAATATCAGCGGAAAGGATGAGATTGTAATAAAAACAGATGAGCTTGGCATAAAGGGTGTTCATAATATTGAGAATGCAATGGCGTCAATTGCAGCAGCGCAATTATCAGGATGTCCTGTTGAATTTATGAGGCTGGAGCTAAAAAGATTTGCAGGGCTTGAACACAGGCTTGAGCTTGTGAAGATAATTGACGGCGTTAAATATATAAATGATTCAAAAGGGACAAATGTTGGAGCTGTTGTAAAGTCATTAGAGGGATTTTCAGAACCTGTTATCCTGATTGCAGGCGGGCTTGACAAGGGAGGGGATTTCGCTCCATTAAAAAATCTTGTAAAGGAGAAGGTTAAAACACTAATATTAATAGGAAAGGCAAAGGAGAAGATTGCAGAGGCTTTCGGCGGCCTTACTGATACAATCTTTGCCTCAAGTCTTGAGGATGCTGTAAATATTGCATCTCACAAGGCGGATAAAGGCGATGTTGTGCTTTTATCTCCAGCATGCGCGAGCTTTGATATGTTCAGGAATTTTGAGGATAGGGGAAGGGTATTTAAAGAGGCAGTGAATAGATTAACAGGGTCAAATGCCCAAGGGGCAAGGGTCAAGGTGGGTATTTAAATGTCGGTTACTGCTTTCAAAAGCATAAATTACAGCCTTTTTATAATTGTTACTATCCTTACTGCTATAGGCATATTAATGATATATTCATCAAGCGCTATCCCTGCATTAAAAAAAATGAATGACCTCTTCTTCTTTTTAAAGAGGCAGGTGATATGGGCGGTAATAGGGATAGTGATGATGATTATTGTTTCAAAGATGGATTACAAAAATTGGGACAGGCTTTTTCTTATGCTATTTGGTCTGACGGTTATGCTTTTGGTTCTTGTACTGATTATGGGCAAAGAGGTAAATGGAGCGAGGAGGTGGCTGAGGTTTGGCATCCTCTCATTCCAGCCCGCGGAGCTTGCAAAGCTCACCATTATAATTTATATGGCGCGTATAATTGCAAAGAAGGGCGAGAGGATAAAGGATTTTATGAATGGTTTTCTTCCTGTCATGAGCGTTATCGGCTTGTTTGTTATGCTCATCATGATAGAGCCTGATGTTGGAACAGCAGTAACAATCGGCATTATAGCCCTGTCACTACTTTTTGCAGGCGGCGCAAGGCTTAAGCATATAATGTTTTTAGCCGTTATGCTGACGCCTTTTATGTACACATTAGTATTTAATGTTGGTTACAGGATGCAAAGGTTAAAGACATACTGGGACCCATGGAAAGACCCTTATAATTCAGGTTATCAGATTATACAGTCCTATCTTGCATTGGGAAGCGGCGGTCTCTTTGGCGTCGGCCTTGGTGAGGGAAAACAGAAGCTCTTTTTCCTGCCTGAGGCTCATACTGATTTTATATTTTCTATCCTCGGAGAGGAGCTTGGATTTGCAGGCGGCGCTGCTGTTATCGCCTTGTTTGCAGCGCTAATCTGGCTCGGATTTGTTATCAGCCTCAGGGCAGAGGATGCCTTTGGAAAATATGCGGCGCTCGGCATAACTATTATGATTGGCATGCAGGCAGTTATAAATATATGTGTTGTTACCGGGCTTCTGCCTACAAAGGGCATACCTTTGCCATTTGTGAGTTTTGGCGGCTCGTCATTATTGGTGAATATGATGTCAATAGGCATTTTAATGAACATAGCGGCTCAGGAGAGGGGATAAGGGTGAGGATAGATGAAGAGGATTGTAATTGCAGGCGGCGGCACCGGCGGGCATCTTTATCCTGGAATTGCAGTAGCAAAAGAGTTTCAAAAAAGATATAAAGATATTGAGATACTCTTTGTCGGCACAGCAAGAGGCATAGAGTATAGGGTTCTTCCAAAAGAGGGCTATAGATTGGAAACCATAAGAATAGCAGGTTTTATTGGCAAAGGGCTTTTGAAAAAAATAGCAACGCTCTTTATGATACCTTTTAGCATAATAGATTCATTCAGAATACTAAACAGGTTTAAGCCGCAATGCGTAATCGGAGTTGGCGGCTACGCATCAGGGCCGGTTGTCTTATCAGCAGCTATTATGAGGATACCAAATGTGATATTAGAAGAGAATGTCATACCAGGCGCAACAAACAGGCTCCTTTCATATTTTACAAGAAAGGTTGCTGTTGCATTTGAAGATACAAAGAGATTTCTGAGAAAGGGCGCGGATGTTGTGGTTATTGGAAATCCGATTCGTGAGGAGATATATAAAGAACCCCGGCACAAATCAGACAGGTTCACACTCTTGATATTCGGCGGAAGCCTCGGCGCGCATACAATAAATATGAAGATGGTTGAGGCTATTGATTATTTAAAAGAGATTAAGGGAAAAATTAAAATTATACATCAGACAGGAGAGGCTGATTACAGCCTTGTAAAAGATGCCTATAATAAGGCAGCTCTTAATGCTGATGTAATGCCTTTTATATATGACATGGCATCAGCGTATGCTAATGCTGATTTAATCATCTGCCGTGCAGGCGCAACTACTGTTGCAGAGCTTACAGCCTGCGGAAAGGCAGCTATCCTTGTGCCCTTTCCCTTTGCAGCGCACAATCATCAAGAGATGAATGCAAAGGCCATGTCAGAGGCTGGCGCAGGAGAGATGATGCTTAATAAGGATTTAAACGGCAAGATTTTGTCAGAGAGGATTATCTATTATTTAAATAACAGACAAAAGATAGAGGAGATGGAGAAAAAGAGCATGGCTCTTGGAAAGAGGGATGCTGCATCCAAGATGGCAGACCTGTGCGAGGGATTGGCTTCTTATGTTTAAAAAGATTAAGCATATTCACTTTGTAGGCATCGGCGGTATTGGCATGAGCGGCATCGCAGAGGTATTATTAAATCTTGGGTATAAGGTGAGCGGCTCTGATATGAACCTATCAGACACAACAAAACACCTTCAAGATTCTGAAGCTGTTATATATAAAGGCCATGCAGCATCTAATATAGAGGGCGCTGATGTTGTGGTTATTTCATCAGCAGTATCGCAGGAAAATGAAGAGGTAAAGGCTGCAAAGAAACTGCTTATCCCTGTTATCCCGAGGGCAGAGATGCTTGCAGAGCTGATGAGGCTGAAATATGGTATTGCAGTGGCAGGAGCGCATGGAAAGACAACAACAACATCTATTATTGCAACTGTCCTTGCCCGCGGCAATATAGATCCGACAGTTGTCATAGGAGGAAAGCTGAACAGCTTTGGCACAAATGCGAAGCTTGGCCAGGGGGACTTTCTTGTTGCAGAGGCAGATGAGAGTGACGGTTCATTCTTGAAGCTATCGCCTACTATTGCGGTTGTAACAACCATTGATGAGGAGCATCTTGATTATTACAAAAACCTTGATGCAATTAAGAAGGCTTTTTTGAGTTTTGTAAATAAGGTGCCGTTCTACGGCCTTGCTGTTTTGTGCCTTGATGATAAAAATATTCAGGATATTATCCCATCAGTAGAGAAAAGATATGTTACATACGGGTTCAGCGCTCAGGCAGATTTTGCTGCAAAGGATATTGAGCTAAAGGGCTTTGAATCAAGCTTCAAGGTAATTAACAGGGGCAAGGAATTGGGAAGATTTAAACTAAATATGCCGGGTCTTCATAATGTTTACAATGCCCTTTCTGCTGTTGCAGTGGGGCTTGAGCTTGAGATTGATATAGATGCGATTAAAAAGGCATTCGCAGAGTTCAGCGGCGTCCAGAGGAGGTTTCAGGTAAAGGGTGAAATAAACGGCGTTATGGTTGTGGATGACTACGGCCACCACCCTACAGAGATAAAGGCAACGTTAGCTGCGGCAAAGTCAGGATGGGATAAGAGGACGATTGTAATATTCCAGCCGCACCGCTATACAAGAACAAAGGACTTGATGAAGGATTTTGCAACTGCATTTTATCAGGCAGATGTATTGATACTAACAGATATATATGCAGCAGGTGAAACCCCTATAGAGGGTGTAACAGGCGAGAGATTATATGAAACAATAAAAGGGCATGGACATAAGGAGGTGATGTTCATCAAAAACAAGAATGAAATCCCTGACTATGTTTTTAAAATGCTTAAGAAGGACGATATTGTTATTACACTGGGCGCAGGGGATGTTTATAAGATTGGCGGTGAAATAGTTGAAAGAATGCGGGGACAGAAACAAAAATATTAATATAAAGGAGTTTAAAAAAAGATTATCTTCCATTAAAGGGGAGATAAGATACGGAGAGCCTATGAAAAATTATACCTCGTTTAAGATTGGCGGTCCTGCGGACATAATGGTGTTTCCTCAGGACCTTCAGGATCTTGCGAACCTCCTTAATATTGCAGATGAGGAGAAGGTCTCTCTTTTTATCCTCGGCAGGGGGACGAACATACTGGTAAAGGACGGAGGGATAAGAGGGATAGTGGTAAACCTCCAGAGATTTGACAAGATTATGGTTGAATCTGAGGATGAAAACGGAGAGGCAGTGGTATTTGCAGAGGCTGGGGTTAATCTTTCAAGGCTATTGAATTTTACAGCTTCGCACGGACTTACAGGCCTTGAGTTTGCAGCAGGGATTCCAGGCAGTGTGGGCGGCGCCGTATTTATGAACGCAGGCTCATTTAACGGCGAGATAAAGGATGTTATCAGGCAGGTTCGGATGATGGATTTAAAGGGCAATGTAATAGAGATAGACAGGGAGGATATAAGGTTTGGTTACAGGACAGCAAGGCTTCCAAAGGGCATTATCCTCGGCGGGAGTTTTGCGCTTCATAAAAATAATAGCAAGAAGATAAAGGATAAGATAACAGCGCTGATAGGCAGTAGAAAAGAGAAGCAGCCTGTTGGCGCTCGATCAGCAGGCTCTGTGTTTAAAAATCCTGCAAAGGGCTTTGCAGGCGCAATGATTGAATCTGTCGGCTTAAAGGGATACAGGATAGGAGACGCAGAGGTATCAGAAAAGCACGCAAACTTTATTGTGAATAAAGGCAGGGCAGTTGCAAAGGATGTTATTAAGTTAATAAAGGTGGTTAAAGAAAAGGTGAAAAAGGAAAAGGGCGTTGCCCTTAAATTAGAGATAAAGATAGTTGGCAAGGATTAGGAGTGTATGTCATTCCCGCAGCGTTTTTAGGCGGGAATCCATAAGATTAGATAAAGAACTGGATTCCTGCTAAATACACGCAGGAATGACGGAAGACGAAAGGCTTCATATTTTTATGGGTTTGGTAACTAAAAAAAAGATAGGTGTGCTGATGGGAGGGCTTTCTGCAGAGCGGGAGGTCTCTTTAAAATCAGGAGATGCGATTTTAAAGGCATTGAAGGATATGGGATATAACGCAGCAGGCATTGATGTTGGAAGAGACCTTGCAGATGGTCTAAAACAAGAAAAGGTTGAATTTGCCTTTATTGCTCTGCACGGCAGATACGGGGAGGATGGCGCAGTACAGGGGATGCTTGAAATAATGGGTGTACCATACACAGGCTCTGGCATTGCTGCAAGCGCATTAGGGATGAATAAGGTATTTTCAAAAAAGATATTTGAGTTTCATAAACTGCCTGTTGGGCCTTATTATGTTCTGGAGAAGAAAGATTATAATAGAAATCTGGGAAGCAAATTTATTCCCTCTCCCCTTGCGGGAGAGGGCAAGGGTGAGGGGAGAGATTTCGGATTTCCAATGGTTGTAAAACCTGTTTCTGAAGGTTCAAGCGTCGGTGTTTCAATTGTATCTGAAGAAAAGGGGTTGAAGGATGCCTTTGACCTTGCATTTAAGTACGGCAATGAGATTATTATAGAGAAATATATCAAAGGCCGTGAGATACAGGTAGGCATACTTGGCGAAAGGGCTCTTGGCGCTATTGAGATTATTCCAAAGAGGCAGTTTTATGATTATGAGGCAAAATATACGCCAAATATGTCAGAGCACATATTTCCTGCCCGTCTGCCTGAGCAGGTTTATAATGAAGTTTTGGAACTTGGTCTTAAGGCGCACAGGGTATTAGGATGCAAAGGATACAGCAGGGTGGATTTAATAATAGACTCTGACAACAGACCCTTTTTATTAGAAGTAAATACCCTGCCTGGCATGACAAATGTGAGCCTGCTTCCTGAGATAGCAAAGGGCGTAGGAATAGATTTTAACAGGCTGGTTGAGATGATATTAATGGAGGCATTAAAAGATTGTTGAAAAACTCAACAATCTCTGATTACACAGATTAAGACTCCTTGAAATATCGGTGTAATCATTTTTTATAATCTGTGTAATCAAGGCTGTTGATGACTTTTCAACAGCCTGTTAAAAGAGGATAATTGATGGGCTATAAAAACACAGGCGTCAGCGCGCATTATTATAAAAAGAATAAGGCAATGACCTCCAAAGAGGAGAAGAGGTGGAGGCTCTACAGGCTTTTCAGGCTGTTTGCAACCTTTGTGTTTGTAGTTGCCTTTGCATATTTGTTGGTTAGAGGATATGACTTTATTACCACTGATAAATATTTCAATGTTAAAAATACGAGGATTATCGGGAATAATTTTGTATCTGATAATGAGTTAATTTCATTAATGGAATTGCCTGAGGGGACTAATATATTTAAGACAGGAATATTTAAGCTGCAGGAGAGAATGTCATCTCATCCATGGATAAAGGGTGTATTGATAAAAAGGGAGCTTCCGAACAGCCTTTTGATAACCGTTGAAGAGCGGATGCCCATTGCAGTTGCAGTGTATAAAGGCAGGAACTATCTTATTGACAGCGAAGGTGTTGTGCTTGGAAGGAGAGAGACATTTTTAGGCAGCAGATATTTTCCAATAATCAGGGGTGTTGATTTTAAGGGAGTAAGGTTCGGCGAGGAGCAGCCGCCAGAGGCGCTTGTTGAGGCATTGAGATTATTAGATGCTATAAAAAAAAAGAAGGAGCTGTCACAATTTGAAAATGTAAGTATAGATGTTGAAAGGGAGAGGATAGTTCTGAAATTAGATGACTATGAAATTAATATGGGCAGAGGCGGTTACGAAAAAAAACTCTCAAGGTTTGCTGAGATACGCGGAGATATGATTGACAGAGGGATTGCCTCAAAAAAGATAGATATGAGGTTTTTAAATAAGGTGGTAATAAAAAATTGAATTATGATTACACAGATGACAAAGGCAGATTACACAGATTAGCCGGAAAAAGAAGTCAGCATACGATTATTTAATCTGTGTAATCGTATTCTAAAATCTGTGTAATCATCTTGTGAGAAGGAGGTGAAGGGATTGGCAAAAAAGGAGAACATAATAGTTGGGCTTGATGTGGGGACAACCAAGATTTGCGCAGTTGTCGGCGAGGTGGTTGAAGGGAATAAGATTGATATCATAGGCATAGGCACAAGCCCGTCAAAGGGCCTGAGAAAGGGTGTTGTCACCAATATTGAGAGCACTGTTGAGTCTATAAAAAAGGCGGTTGAAGAGGCTGAGCTTATGGCAGGCGTTGAGATAAATTCAGTATACGCAGGCATTGCAGGCGGCCATATAAAGAGCTTTAACAGCAGGGGCGTTATTGCAATAAAGAACAAAGAGGTTACACATGCTGACATAAACAGGGTTATTGATGCGGCAAGGGCAGTTGCAATACCCCTTGACAGGGAGGTGCTTCATGTCATTCCGCAGGAGTTTATTATTGATGAGCAGGACGGCATAAAAGAGCCGCTCGGCATGTCAGGCGTAAGGCTTGAGGCAGAGGTTCATATCGTAACAGGCGCAGTTACATCTGCGCAGAATATAATAAAAAGCGTGAACAGGGCAGGGCTCCATGTGATAGATATAATACTTCAGCCATTGGCGTCAAGCGAGGCTGTGCTGACATCTGATGAAAAGGAGCTTGGTGTTGCAGTTGTAGATATAGGCGGAGGGACAACAGACATTGCAACATTTGTAAACGGCAGCCTCTGGCATACTGCTGTGCTCGGCATAGGAGGGAATCATCTTACAAATGATGTTGCTGTGGGACTCCGCACCCCTGCGAGCGAGGCAGAGAAGATAAAGGTGAAATACGGTTGCGCCCTTACGTCTATGGTAAAGGAGGATGAGACCATAGAGGTGCCGAGTGTTGGAGGAAGGCCTCCGAGGGTTGTTTCGCGGCAGGTCCTTTCAGAGATAATTGAGCCGAGGGCAGAGGAGATATTCAGCCTTGTGCAGAGGGAGCTTAAAAAGACAGGTTATGAAGATCTTGTCGCATCAGGCGCAGTAATTACAGGAGGCGCATCAATAATGGAGGGCATGACAGAGGTGGCAGAAAGGATTATGGATATGCCTGTGCGCCGCGGTATGCCGTCAAATATCGGCGGATTGGTTGATATGGTGAGCAATCCGATGTTTGCTACAGGTGTTGGCCTTATCCTCTATGCAGTAAAGGACCATGAAAAGAAAGAGGTCAAGAAGTTTGCTGACAAGGCGTCATTTAACAATGTCTTTAGCAAGATGAAGGGATGGGTAAAAGAATTCTTTTAAGCATGAAAGGAGGCTTTAATGTTTGAATTTGATGAAGTAGAAGAATTACAGGGTGCAAGGATTAAGGTTATAGGTGTTGGAGGAGGCGGCTGCAATGCAATAAATTCAATGATTGCGGCAGAACTCACAGGTATTGAGTTTATTGCAGCAAATACAGATCTTCAGGTCCTCAGCAAGTCAGAGGCGCCGCACAAGATACAGCTTGGCGCAAAGCTGACTAAAGGACTTGGCGCAGGCGCTAACCCAGATGTCGGAAGGGATGCAGCGTTAGAGGATATAGACAAGATAAAGGATGTATTAACAGGTTCAGACATGGTTTTTGTGACCGCTGGTCTGGGCGGCGGGACAGGGACCGGCGCTGCGCCTGTAATTGCAAATATAGCAAGGGAGATCGGCGCGCTTACAGTTGGAGTGGTTACAAAGCCGTTCTCATTTGAAGGTGGAAAGAGGCTGCAGAGGGCAGAAGAGGGATTAAGGGAACTAAAGAAGTATGTAGACACATTAATAGTGATTCCGAATCAGAAGCTCTTAAGTGTTGTTGATAAGAAGACACCGTTGACAGAATCATTCAAGATTGCTGATGATATATTAAGGCAGGCAGTGCAGGGCATCTCCGACCTTATAACCATTGCAGGACTTGTTAATGTGGATTTTGCAGACGTAAGGACAATTATGTCGCACATGGGCAGGGCTATTATGGGAATGGGCATATCAAGGGGAGAGAACAGGGCAATAGAGGCAGCTCAGAAGGCAATATCAAGCCCGCTCCTTGAGGACAACTCCATTGAAGGCGCGCAGGGTGTGCTGATAAATATCACAGGCGGTATTGATTTGACGCTTCATGATGTTGATGCAGCATCATCAATAATAAAAGAGGCTGCAGACCCTGATGCAAATATCATATTCGGCTCTGTTGTAAATCCTGATTTTGAGGATATTATTCAGGTTACAATAATTGCAACAGGATTTGATAAAGAGAAGATAAAAGACATGCAGTCTACAACTGCTCTGCCGGCAAAGAATGCAAATGTAAAATCCCTGGCATTTAAGAATATTGATAAGCCTGCTTTTATGAGAAAGGTTGTGAACAGCGATTTCAGGAATGAGGAGATGGGGATATTTGATGATGAGTGGGATGTGCCGACATTCCTTAGAAAACAGGCAGACTGATAACGGCTTTGTAAAAAGTTTATTTTTAAAATCCCCCTTAATCCCCCTTTTTCAAAGGGGGAAACTTTCCCCTCTATTAAGAGGGGAGAAAGGGGTGTGTTCCCCCTCTTTGGAAAAGAGGGGTTAGGGGAGATTTAAAATATTCCTTGCATCCTGTCTGCCGACAGGCAGGCTGGAGCTTTTTACTTTGCCGACTTTGAAAAAACAATGACATGGAAAATAATTGAAAAGCAGAAGAGGCTTTTAAAAGATGAAAGGGGGACGATATATAAAGACCATCATGGAAGGATAAAGGTAGCCATTATATATCCGAATACCTATTATGTCGGGATGTCTAATCTTGGATTTCAGAATATTTATTATTACCTGAATCAGAGGGATGATGTTGTATGCGAAAGGGCATTCCTGCCTGATGAAGAGGATATTGATGAATATAAAAGGACAGAAACCTCTCTTATTTCATTAGAGAGCCAGACGAGGTTAAAGGACTTTGACATAGTTGCATTTTCTGTTTCATTTGAGAATGATTATATAAATATCTTAAAGATACTTGGTTTAGCAGGGATACCATATAAAAAGACTGAAAGGTCTGAAAAAGAGCCGCTTGTGATAATGGGCGGTGTCTGCGCCTTTTTTAATCCTGAGCCATTAACAGATTTCATTGATTTGATTGTTGTAGGTGAAGGAGAAGAGATTATAAATGAGATAATTGAAAAATATAAAGAGGAGATGGAAAAAAGCAAAAGGGGAATGCTAAAAACCATGGCACAGATAGAAGGCTGTTATGTGCCGGAGCTGTATGATATAGATTATAACGAAGACGGAATTATAAAATATATAATACCAAAAGATGGAGCGCCAGAGCGGATTAAGAAGAGATGGATTAAAGATATTGACAAGTATATTGCTAAAACAAGGGTCTTTACACATAATACAGAATTTGAGAATATGCTTCTTGTAGAGGTTGGAAGGGGATGCGGCAGGGCATGCAGATTTTGCCTTGAAGGCTATGCCTACAGGCCGTTGAGATACAGAAAGGCGGATAAGGTATTGGATGCAGTTGCAGAAGGAGAGAAATTTACAAAAAGGACGGGGTTCGTTGGCGCTGCAGTGTCTGATTATCCGTATATAAATGAGATTTGTATTGGTTCAAGTAAAGAGATTTCAGTATCATCACTAAGAGCAGATTCTGTTTCAGAGGTATTGATTAAGAGGCTGTCAGAGAGCGGACACAAGACTATTGCAATTGCCCCTGAGGCTGGTTCAGAGAGATTAAGAATGGTTATAAAAAAAGACATTACAGAGGCAGATATCCTTAAGGCATCAAGGCTGATATTATCCAATAATATTCCGAATCTGAAGCTATATTTTATGATTGGGCTGCCAACAGAGACAGATGAGGATATTAATGCTATAATTGATATAACAAAGAAGGTAAAAGAGATATTGCTTGAGATAGGAAGAAAAAAGGGTCAGCTCGGCAGGATTACATTGAGCATCAGCTCCTTTGTTCCGAAGCCGCATACGCCCTTTCAGTGGTGTAAGATGGATGATGTAGATTCATTGAATCGTAAATTGAAATTTCTAAAAAAGAACATATCAAAGATTGATAATGTATTTATAACAACAGATGTGCCGAAGTGGGCATATATACAGGGCATACTCTCAAGGGGAGACAGAAGGGTTGGCAATCTCATTGAGTCTGCATATAAAGCAGATGGCGATTGGAAGAGGGCAATGAGGGAGACGGCTTTTGACAGCGACTTCTATGCTGTAAGGGAGAGGCAATTAGATGAAATGCTTCCATGGAGTTTTATAGATGTTGGAGTAAAAAAGGAGCTGCTAATAAAGGAATATAAAGAGGCAATGGCATAAAAGGTGTTTTAGATGAAACAGAATTATGTAATAAATGATACGAATGGAGTAAAGTGGCTCTCCATTCCTGAGCTTGATAAAATAGATTTTATCAGGCACTCGTTTATAATAAAGCAGAGGGAATCAGGGGTAGAAACAAACGGGGCTTTAAAGGAGATTGCTGCAAAGATATTGAACTTAGAGAAGGAGCAGGTTGCAACAATCAACCAGACGCACAGCGATGCAGTCTTTGCGCATAATGTGGGTAACAGAGCAGCAGATGAAGGGGTTGACGCGCATATTACTGACAGGCATGGCATTGCACTCGGTGTTGTTACAGCAGATTGCGTGCCTGTTCTTTTAATTGATAGAAAGAAGAGGATTGTAGCAGCAGTTCATGCTGGCTGGAGGGGCACAGCAAAGAAGATTCTGCAGAAGACTGTGAAAAAGATGTCAGACAGCTTTGGCTCTAAACCAGAGGATATGATTGCAGGCATAGGGCCTTCCATAGGCCAGTGCTGTTATGAGGTAGATGAAAAGGTAATTGAACCCATGCAAAAGGAATTTGGTTATCTGAACAGATTTAGTATTCAAAAAAAAGAGAATAAATGGCATTTAGATCTTCAAATGATGAACAAGGAGCAGCTTATTGAAACAGGTCTGATGCCATATAATATAAATATTGTAAACTTATGCACATCATGCCATTCTGATTTATTCTATTCCTACAGAAGGGATGGCGCTGGAACAGGAAGGATGATGGCAGTGGTGATGATTAAATAATATTACCCCTCACCCTTGCCCTCTCCCACAAGGGGAGAGGGAATTGTAACAATTCCCCTCCCTTGATGGGAGGGGATAAAGGGGAGGGTGGAGCTTGAATGGCAAATTCTTTATGGATGATATAGCTATAATAGCTACAAATATAAAAAATGTTTTAAGGAGAATAGAAAAAGAGGCAGAAAAGGTTGGCAGGGATGCAAAAGACATAAAACTTGTTACCGTAACAAAGACAGTTGATATAAATAGAATAAAAGAGGCAATAGCGTCGGGCTTAAGGATTTTTGGCGAGAATCGTGTTCAGGAGGCGCTTCCAAAGTTAAAGGAGATAGATAAGGAAGTCTTGTGGCATTTTATAGGCCATCTGCAGACAAACAAGGTTAAAGATGTAGTTGGAAGTTTTGAGCTTATCCACGCTGTTGACAGCCTGAGGTTGTCAGAGGAGATAGACAAGCAGGCAAAAAAGAGGGGTATAGTTCAGGAAATACTTATAGAGGTGAAGCTTTCAGAAGAGGAATCCAAGTTTGGCGTAGCAGAGAATGGGCTCTTGCCGCTGATTGAGAGGGCATCTGAATTTGAGAATATAAAGATACTCGGCTTAATGACAATTCCGCCTTTTTTTGATGATGCTGAAAAGACGAGGCCATATTTTAAGAGGCTGCGTGAGATAAGGGATGAAGCAGAAAAAAGAGGATTCAGATTGCCTGAGCTTTCCATGGGCATGTCTCATGATTTTGAGATAGCAATAGAAGAAGGCGCTACAATTGTAAGGATAGGGACTGCGATATTTGGGGAGCGGAAATAAAAAAATGATAGGCTTTATTGGCGGCGGGAATATGGCAGAGGCACT
>ERZ1292623.1297-Hain-H51-01um-R1-1297-length-24323-cov-8_pt1 | contig 24323 bp, 26 predicted proteins | sample MGYA00564398_ERZ1292623 | MGnify/ENA primary metagenome ERZ1292623 (study PRJEB36523, sample SAMEA6512633) | groundwater metagenome | collected 2019-01-07 | study: AquaDiva: Metagenomics assemblies of 32 groundwater samples | reverse complement strand
GATTTTACATTTGGCAAATGATTTAAGGCAAAGGGCCTTTCTATTATTCTTTCGTTAACTGAATAATTCATTAAATGAAACTTAAACAAGAAAATTTTTGATAATTCTATAAAGCCCTTTATTGGCCTTGTTAGCCTCTTTGATAAAAAATAAAATGATAATGGATAATTCAAGTACTTATAATTATTATAAAACCATGATTGAAAGCCCATAGTGTTTAAAAAACCTTATTGGGTAATTTAAAAAGTTATTGGAAAAGGTTTATAAATCTGATAAGTGAAGTGAAAATCGCTTATTGGGAGTAATTTATGTATGATACTTTAATAGTACTTTCTCAAAATAGAAATCATGATGGTTCTTTAGGTTGGGAGTTGACTTCTAGAGTTGATTACGGTATTGGAGAATATATCTTGGGAAGAGTATCTTCTCTAACTATGAGTGGCCATTATGGAAGACAAGATGCACATTTGCCAACTAGCCAAGCCGAAGATATGAGAAATTATGCTATTGAGAAGGGTGTTCCCATGGGAAGTATTTTTTTAGAATCTACTTCTATTGATACTGGGGGGCAGGCGGTATTCACAATGAGAGATATTATTGTACCAAATAATATTGGAAGAGCGATTATTGTTACTTCTGATTATCATTTAACTAGAACGGCGGCTATTTTTGATTTTGTATTTGGAGATAATATTGAAAGATTATACGCTTCTGTAACAACGGCTTTAATTAAAGATCCTGAAATAAGGATGGCGCAAGAAAGAAGCTTGGTGGCTTTTTTAAGAACTTTTGAAGGCGTTGAGAGAGGTAATCTGGAAGCTATTCAAGAAAGATTATTTGAAAGACACCCTTTATATATTGGAAAAAGAGAAGAATTTGGAGGAATTTAAAATGACAGAAAAAAAACAAAGAATTGAAGAGGTGTTTATTTTCGATCAAATAAGGTTACCTATGAGTGCATTTAGGGTTATACATGACGAGTCTAAACGAGAGGATAGAGAAGAGGCTACCGGATTATGGGATAAAGCTTTTGAGGCATTATTGGATGAAAGAAGAAGGCAAATAGCTTCAGACCCTAGATATTTTGATGGTCATCTCTTATCTTTTGATTTTCTCAACAATGGAGATGGGCCAAGTAGGTTAATGGGTGTTAGAGACACGAGATATAGTACACATAAAACTATGGAGGCTAGATTATTAGCTGATCCTAGCTCAGGAAATAGATTAACTAGGACTCAAAATGTAGTTGCTTTTGTTGAAACTGCTGATGGAAAAATAGTTTTAGGATATAGAAGCGGTAGTTCAGAAGATTTTGGTGGTATGTACTTGCCTCCTGCTGGATTCTCTACACATAAGGGAAAAGTTGGAGAAGACTATTTTGGTGAATTGTCCAAAGAAGAAATCCGTGAGGAAATTGGGGTTGATCTAAAAGAAGGGCGTATGTTATATCTTGGGTTTGTTGGTGGTACTGATACTAGATGTACTTCTGTTTTAACATATACTAAACTAAATCATACTAGCGAAGAGGTAGAAAAATTATTTCGAGCATCAAATGAAAAGTTGAGAAGTGCAGGAAAACGGTTGGAACATGACCATTTAATTTACTTACCAATTGGCCAATCTGATGTTGCTGCTTTTTTAGCTGGCGATTATGACGGTGAATTAAATCAATATGCACATATTGCTTTCGAAAATGGAGTCTTTGCACAAGGACCAGAATTGGTTTTGGGAAAGTCCTATCAACAAATTGGAGAGGGAATTGGTGGTTTTATAAATCTTATGGGGATTTTGTCGGGTTGGGATGCAGCTAATGAGTTAGAAAGGGGTGTTAAGGAGAGCGGCATAGTTGGAAGAATATCTCATATAGAACCCAATAGTAAACTTTTGTATAATAAGGATATGCCACTTTAAGTATAATGAATAATCCTTTAATATCTGTAATAATAAACAACTGGAATGGGAAAGAAGATACTATAAGAGCCATAAATTCTTTTTTAAATAGCTCTTATAAAAATATCGAAGTAATTTTTGTTGATATGAATTCTGAGGATGGAAGTTTTGAGGAGATTTCTAAAATAAAAAATGTTAAGGCTATACAAGTAGGAGCTAACTTAGGTTTTGGTAATGGGATAAATTTTGGTTACAAATACGCTAAAGGAGATTTTATTTTTACCTGTGACTCTGATGTTGAAGTTGGAAAAGATTGTTTTAAAAAATTAGTTGAAGCTGCTGAAAAAAATCCCGGAATCAGCATATTTGCTCCTGTAGAATACAATAGAGAAGATAGGAAAACAATACAGCTTTTGGGAATGTCTATAGATTTTTTAGGCTATCCTTATCCTATGCACCATAAGACTAGCTTAGAAGAAATTAAAGATGAAAAAATATTTTATTTTTCTGGCTCTTCTTTGTTTATTAGAAGAAAGGTAATTGAAGAAATTGGTTTATTTGACAAGGATATTTTTATGTTTGCTGAAGATCTGGATTTTTGCTGGAGAGCACAATTAGCTGGATACAAATTTAAATTAGTAAAAGATGCTGATTTTTATCATAAAGGAGGTGCTAAAGTTGGAGATAAAAAAGAAAAACTAACTTATAATGTAGTAAGAAAAAGATATTGGACAGAGAAAAATTTATTACATAACGTGCTGAAGAATTTTCAATTTTATACTTTAATTTTGAATTTGCCTTTTTATTTCTGTTCTAGTTTGGCTGAAATGATTTTCTTTTTAGCACAAGGAAAACCTTTGGTTTCATTAGCATATATTAAGTCTTGGTTATGGAATGTTAAGAATTTTGATAAAATAATTAAAAAAAGAAGAGAAATAAGGAAAATAAGAAAAGTTTCTGATTTTAAGCTATACAATAAACTTTATTTTGGCTCTGCCAAGTTATTTACTGCTAGGAAAGAGGTTGTTAAGGTTTTAGATTAATGTAACTCTTTTACCATTTTTTCTAGTACGCCCTGTCCAGCTACCAATATGTTTGCTCTTAGTAAACTTTCAAATGTTCCAGCATCTGTCCAGTACCCATCTACTAAACCAAACTGCATTTCTCCCATCCTTATATAAGCGTTGTTTACATCTGTTATTTCCAATTCTTTTCTTTTAGAAGGCTTAAGTGATTTAATAATACCAAAAACTTTTGGGTCATATACATAAAGTCCTGTAACTGCATAATTTGTTTTTGGTGTGCTTGGTTTTTCTTCTATCCCAACAACCATATTGTCTCTTATTTCTGCAACACCAAACCTTTGCGGATCTGGAACTTCCTTTAGGAAAATTTTAGCACCATGCGTAAAACTAGAGACGTCAAAAGGCCTTTCAAAAATATTATCTCCTAGTATCACAACAAGGCTATCTTTGTCAGCAAAGTCTTCAGATAAACCAAGAGCCTGAGCAATACCGCCTGCTTCTTCTTGTATTTCATAAGCAAACCTCATACCAAAATCCCTTCCACTTCCTAGTTGGCTTAATATGTGCCCGCAATGCTCTCTACCAGAAACGATAAGAACATCTGTTAAGCCCATTGATTGTAATGTTTGTATAGGATAATAAATCATGGGCTTGTTATATACAGGTAAAAGGTGTTTATTTGTTACGCCTGTCAAAGGCAATAGTCTTGATCCTGTTCCTCCGGCAAGAATAATTCCTTTCATAACTTAAAAGCAGAATTCTATGTTTTTTAAACTTATACAGCTTGGAAAATATAAATTCAGCTAATTGGATTATTAAATTGAAAAGTTTATTAAATTTTCCTTTCTTTTAGTATTTATGATTTTTATAATAATAACCGCATTTAAGGAAGAAAAAACTATTGGAAATGCTATTGAAGCAATATTAAAACAAACAAATAATAAAAATTTTAAAATTATTGTGACTGCGCCTGATGAAGAAACAGGAAAAATTGCTAAAGTATATGAGAGAGAATATACTAGGGTGAGATATATTAAGGATGAAGGAAAAGGAAAGCCTGCCGCATTAAATGTGGTTTTTAGCTGGATAAAAAATAATTTTCCCATTGATAAACAAAGGGATATACTTATCTTAACTGATGGTGATATTTATATTGGTAATAATGCTATAAGTGAAATTTTGGAGAAGTTTAATGATCCTGAACTTGGTGTTGTTAGCGGTAGACCTATTTCTTTGAATTTGAGAAAGGATAAATGGGGGTATTATAGTCATTTATTAACTGATATTGGAGCTCATGAAACCAGATTAAAAAGAATAAAAGAAGGAAGGATGATTGTTTGTTCTGGTTATTTATATGCTTTTAGGGTTGGCTTAATCAATAAAATTGCTGAAAATGCTTTGTCAGAAGATGCATTGATTTCACATTTAATATATGAAAAAGGATATAAAACTGGATATGCTGAAAAAGCCCTGGTTTTTGTGAAGTATCCTGATAATTTTAAGGATTGGATAAAACAGAAAAGAAGAAGCGCTGGTGGATATAATCAGTTGAAATATTTTGTTAAAGAAAAAGAAAGAATGAGGTCTTTTGCTAAGGAAACAAAAAGGGTATTTAGTATTTTTAGTTATCCTCAAAATATAAAAGAGTTTATATGGACCTTTGAGTTATTATTTTATAGATTATATCTGTGGTTGTTAATTTTTAGGGATATTAATATAAAGAAAAAGAGTTTTAAAGAAATATGGGTTAGGGTTGAGAGTACCAAATGAATGAAGAAAAAATAAGAGAATGGTTAAATGATAAATGTAATTTAGGTTTTTTATTAGTTTTACTTGGCTCAATTATTCTCAGAATTTATTATTTTTTTCTCACGAAAATACAGCCCTTGTGGTATGACGAAAGCGACTATATCAGTATGGCTCTGCATTGGGCAACAGGAATTCCTTACTATGTAAATTCACAAAGACCTCCCTTACTGCCTTTTTTAGAATTTTTAATATTGAAAATTGGTGGCGGAGAAATTTTAATTAGATTTCTGATTATTTTAATTCCTTCAATTTTAGTTGTATCGCTAACTTATTTTGTTGGAAAAGAAATGTATAATAAAAAAGTAGGATTAATTGCAAGTATTATTATGGCTGTTTTCTGGGAAGCTTTGTTTAATACAACCAGATTGCATGTTGAGATTCCTTTATTATTTTTCACATATCTTAGTATTTTATTTTTTTGGAAAGGTTATATAAAAAAAGAAAAAAAACATTATGTTTGGTTATTTGGGGTTTTTTTAGCTTTGGCTTTTTTAACTAAATACACTATTTTTCTTGCTGGGTTCTCTTTTTTAATATTTTTATTAATAACTGAAAGATTTAAATTTTTTAAAAATAAAGATTTATGGATTGCTGCTTTATTATTCTTTATTATTTTAATTCCTTATTTTATGTGGTCTTATGCTTCATTTAATACTCCCTTCCCTTTTTTAAAAGCTGGCGGTAAGGGTGATGTTGGAAGATCTTTGATAGAATCTTCAAAGGAAATCTTTGGATATATTCCTTTTTTTCTTGGGTGGGCTTTTTTTATCATATTTTTAATTGGTCTGATTGCGTTGTTGGTTAAGTTATTTTTGGGTTTTGATCTTTTATTAAAAAGACAAGATAAAAGTATGGATAGTGATTTTTTTAATTTAATATTTATGATTATATTTTTGTTTTATTTTGCATTTATAATGAGAGGTGGGGAAGATAGATGGGTTCTGCCCATTGCTTTATCTTTGTTATTAGTAACTGGAAGAGGATTCTCAATTATATACGACTTAATAAAAAAATACAATAGATACGTTGCTGTTGGTTTAGTTGTGATTTTATTGGTAATAGGAAGTTATCAAGAAATAAAACAAGCTGATTTTATTATAAAAAATAAAAAAGATACCTACTTACAAGTTAAAGAAGCAGCTTTATGGATGAAAGAAAATTCTAATCCTAAAGATAAAATTTTTTCAGTTTCATTACCGCAGACATTTTATTATTCTGAAAGAGAAACTTGGTCTTATACAGAAGATAAAAAACATAATTTTATCAGTAATACTAGCCACTTTGAAGAATTTTTATTTAAAGAAAAACCAAAATATTTAACTGTATCTATATTTGAATATTTGCCTCCGTGGATTGTACCTTACATTGATGAGCATAAAGATGGGTTTAAGCCTGTTCAAGTATATATTACTCAAGAACAAAAGCCTTTGTTGGTTATTTATGAAGTTAAATACGAGTAAGGTTTGTTTCATCATAAAACTGGTTAATTGAAATGATTAATAAGAATTATTTTTTATGGTTTTCCAAATGTCTTTTAAAGTCTTTACCTAAATTATGTAGGCTATCTCCTATATTTTTTGTTCTTTCCTCTAAAGTCCCAAGACATTTACCTTGATTTATCAGAAAACCAACAATAACAAACATCCCCGCCAAAATAATCCCCATACCAGCAATTATAATATTTTCGGTTTCCCATGTTCCCCCTAAAATTGCCTTCAAAACTTGATATGCAACGTAGATAATAATAATTATGTAAATTATCCTAAATAATTCTGTGATTACCTTTCTTAAATCCATCCTAATTGTTTGGTTAGCCATAAGAAAAAGAGAATAGCAAGGATTAATAAACCCCACCTTAAAAATTCCAAGAACCAATCAACCTTCTTCTTTACCATTTCTACCTCTTTTTTATTAAAATAAATATAATTTTTCATACTTTAAAATCTTTGTCATTTTGATTTTGAGTCAATTTTTCAACTGATAAGTTAACAGGCAAACAAGAAAAGGTTTAAAAGGGATTTCTAGTGCTTTTTAGGCATGAAAATTGTTTTTTTAGAAATAATGCCCTATCCTTACTTTATAGGTGGTGGAAAAACACACATAGATAATTTAGCTAGTCACCTGATTAAAAAAGGATATCAAGTATATGTTATATCTTCTAGAAGCAAAGAAAAAATACTAGATTATCCTAAGGGAATTAATGTGATAAATGTTGGATTAAATCATAGGAAGTTTAGCGGTAAAATCTTCGCTTATTTATACAGGATAATTTTTGAAATATTTTTTGTTATTGGTGCTATAATAAAATTAAAAAAAATAAAACCAGATATAGTAAATGCACAAAGTCTGATTACTACATCATTGCCCTGTTCTTTATCTAATACTCCTTTTGTTGCAACAGTTCACGGAATTTTTAAGCACGGATTTAAAAAAATATGGGAGTTAAAGAATAAAAAAACTATAAGCAGATTTTCCTTTTTCTATGAATATATAGAAAGATATAATATAAAAAAATGCAGAGCAGTGATATGTTTAGGTAAAAATGCTTTTGATTACTATAAGGATCATAATAAAAACTGCTTTATCATTCCAAATGGAATTAATACTAATGTTTTTCATGACAAGAAATTAAAAAGAACAGAAAATTTAATTTTTGTTGGAAGATTTACAGAACAGAAAGGGATTCTAAATTTAGTTAATGCAATGAATGATTTGAAAGATAAAAAATTAATATTAGTTGGAGACGGCGATTTAAAAGAAAAAATATTAGAGATAATAAAGAATAAAAAAAATATAGAATATTTAGGTGTTAAAAATCAAGAAGAGATAGCTGTTTTATTTAATGAAACAAGATTCCATGTCATGCCCTCAGAATTTGAAGGATTGCCTATATCATTGCTAGAATCTATGGCTTGCGGGTGCATACCCATAACAACAGATGTTGGAGAATCAGGCAGTGTTATAAAACACGGAATAAATGGATTTTTGATGAAAAATAACAAGCCAGAAGATATTATAAAGGCATTAAAAACAGCCGAAAGGGAAAATTTAGATGCTATATCGGAAAACTGCATAAGGATTATAAAAGAAAAATATGACTGGAATATGTTAACTGAAAAATTTATTGAGATTTATGATAATTTCAAAAGGAATTAAGATGAAGAATATAAATAGTTTAAATGAATTTTCCAATGATATAGATAGAAATAGATCATATTCTTACTATGATATATATGGTTTTGTTCTTGCAATAGACTATGAAGTTAATAGTACTTTTTTTAGAGAGTATAAAAGATTTTTAAAAAAGGAAAAACCAAACAAAATTAATTTATACATAAAAAAGGCAAATAAAAAATTGCCAATTACTTTGCCCAAGGATAATAAAGGAATATTAATTCCTTTTAATGGAAATACTGTTTATTTTGAAAATGGGGTTTGGAGTGACTGGTTATTATATACTATAGAACCAATAATAGAATGGGAAGATAAATGTTTTTTACATTGCGGTGCTGTAGAAAAAGATGGAAATGCCTATTTGTTCCCGGCTAAATCCGGAGTTGGAAAAACATCTTTAGCTACTTACTTAATAAGTAGAGGTTATAACTATTTAGCAGATGACTGGTTGATAATAGGAAATAAAAAAGCCTATCCTTTCTTTAAGACTTTTCATATTTATGATTATAATCTAAAAGATAAGAAACTTGCAAAAAAGGCCTTGGGTTTTAAAAGGCTTTATTACAGAAACTTAATAAGAATTATGGATTTTTTCGCTTTTGTTTTGAGACATAGATTTGTTAAAATTGCTGTTGAAAGGTTTAAGCCTGTTTTTTCTGTTGATGTTGAAGATATGTTTCCTGGCAAATTAGGAAGAATAAGCAAGATAAAGAGGGTGTTTTTATTAGAAACTAATAATAAAAGTGATGAAATATCTTTAGAAAAAATAAATGCAAGTGAGATTGTAACCAAAATGAAATATGTTTGGTTAAATGAAGCAAATCATTTTTACAGAAATTATTTTGAATATGCTTATGATAATGGCGCTGTGGAGAAGATAGAAAAAAGAACAGAAAAAGATAGAAAAATTATGTTAGACTGTTTTTCGGAAGCTGAAATTTATAGGCTATATATACCGAAGCATATAAATCCTGAAAAAACATATGAAAAGATACGGGGGTTATTACAATGATTCCAAAACAAGAATTTTGCAAGGTATGCGGAAAATATCCCAAAAATAGGATTAAAATTTGGAGACTTAGAGAAACAAGATCATATTGCAATAATGAATGTTTGACTAGAGACTTATTGGATTTTTGCTATATTTGCGGCAATAAGATAAAAAGGAAAAACAAGATTACATATTATACTGATAAAATTAATAGGGCTTTTTGTTCTGAAAAATGCTTAATTAGTTTTTTGAGAGAGATTGATAAATAATTGTTACCTATTTGCCCTCATTAGCCAACCAGATTTTGTATCTTTCTTTCTTTTAAAAAACTTATTATGGATAGATGACAAAAAAACTATAATAAGCCAGATAAAAACACCAAAAGCAATTTTTAGGCTCTTTGTTTTCTTTATATTTCTAATTGTATACAATAGTAAAGGTAAATAAAAGTTCAATAGATTTGCTTTTAATTTATATTTTGAGTGTAATTGTTCTCTGGCTAGAGAAGTTCTGACTTTTTGTTTATAAATATCTTTGAAAGTTGTTTTATCGAATAAAGCAATCATTCTTGGTAGATTAATATCTCTAGGAACCATAATCTCATAACTATTATTTAAAATGTCTAATGTTCTTTCGAAATCATCTCCTAGCGTGATATTTTTTTTATATAATTCTTTTCTGAATATGTTAATTAAAAAAGGAAACAGCATTTTTTCTTTATCAATATAAAGTAAATTATTTTTTTCTTTCGTGAATTTTTCCCTTTGATAATCAAACCAAAATGAATTTGCAAAAGCAGCACTTTTAAATGCAAAAGATTTGCTTGATGATAACAATTCTTGATCAAATTCAATTGGAAAAGACTCAGAAATGCCACCTAGTTTTGGATCATCAAACAACGAAATCATTTTTTTTAGATCTTCACTTTTGTTAACTTTAAATTTCCAATCTGCATCATTTATGATTAGTATATCGCCTGTGGCTTTTTTAACAATTGTATCTATTACTTCTGGTTTTCCACTTCTGGATTTTAATTCAAAATATTTTATTTTTTTTGATTTTTTTTGAAATTCCTTCACTATGTTTAGCGTATTATCTGTGCAACCATCTAGGCCTATTAGAATTTCATAATTATTATAAGGTAAACTTATAAGATTGATTAGGGTTTTTGCCATTATCTTCTCCTCATTATGGGCTGGTACTAAAAAAGATAGTTTCATTTGGCTTAGAATAATAGTTAATCTTTTAAATCTTTTCTACTTGGGCTATTTTTAATGGAACAAACGTGGCAAGTACAGAAAAAACACATTAATAAGAATCCTTTAATGAAATTAATACTTAGAAAGTTTAATAATGATGTCATAGAAACTATTTCGCTTATTAATCCTAAAACTGTGCTAGATATTGGATGTGGCGAGGGATTTGTTACAATAGAGATAGCTAAAAAAATAAATTCTAAAATAGTAGGGATTGATAAAGAAAAAGACGCAATTAAATATGCTCTCTCCAATAATAAACTAGAAAATATAGAGTATAGTACAGGGGATATATTCAAATTAGATTATTTTAAAGATAAAAGTTTTGATTTGGTGATGAGTCTAGAAGTATTAGAGCATTTAGAGAATTATGAAAAAGCAATTGAAATCATGTGCAAGTTAAGTAAAAAATATTTATTATTGTCTGTGCCTAATGAACCCTGGTTTAGAATAGCTAATGTTTTAAGATTAAAATATTTGAAAAGATTTGGGAATACTCCAGGGCATATTAATAATTGGACAAGAAAAGAATTTAGAAATTTATGTATGGGATATGGAAAAATCATTAAGTTTAAAACTTCTGGTGTTTGGAATATTGTTTTGATAGAAGTTAATTAGCTTATTTTTTCGCTACAACTATATAATTTATTGTAAGGTTTGTATCGTGAAATATTCTATCTAAAGGTTTAATTACTATATTAATTAAAACTATTAAAGGTAAAGATAAAAATCTTGGTAATTTTGAACTTAATGCCCAGTTAATATATTGAAATATTGCCAACAAAGAACCGCCGTTTTCTTTTACAAATATTTCTCTAAAATTTTTAAATATCACATTTTTTAATCCAATATTTGTAAATCTGAAATAATCATGAGGCAGACCATGTAAAGGGGTTGCCATATGTGTAGTTAAGATACAAATTCCGTCTTTTTTTAGAATTCTATATATTTCATCTACTAATATCTGAGGATATGGTGTATGTTCTAGTACTTGAGTGCATAAAACTGTGTTTATCGAATTACTTTTAATAGGCAATTTTAAAGCATCTGCAATTATGTCTGGTTTTTGCTTATTATAAAAAAAATCCAAAGTGATATATTTTTTTACATGATGAAAAAAAGGCTTATATGGTGAAGTACCGGAACCGAGGTCTAACAGAATTCCTGATGCCAAATGAGAATACTTCTTAACATCCTCTGATAAAGTAGAAAAATGAAGATAGATATCGCTAGTTATTTTTGGATTTCTTATGCTTTCTGCTGTTCTGTTCAATCCTGTCCATTTATCCATTTAATCTACGAACCTATATTTAACAAGATGGTAGATATGTTTTAAACCATCTCTCCAGGTTATTTTTTTTCCTTCTTCAAATGACCTAGGCGTAAATTTTATTGGAATCTCATATATAGCGTATCCTTTTTTTAATATTTTTGCTGTTATTTCTGGTTCAAAATCAAATCTTCTTGCTCTCAGTTTCATATCTTTGATTACATCTGATCTAAAAACCTTGTAACAGGTTTCCATATCTGATATTTTTGAACCAAACAACAAGTTTGTAGTGAAAGTTAGCAACTTATTTCCAAAAAAGTGCAAAGTGTGCATATCTTTATTTGTTAGAGAATGCATCCTTGTGCCGTAAACTACCTGCGTTTTTTCTTCTAAAATTGGTTTTATAAGTTTTGGATAATCTTCTGGATCATATTCCAAATCCGCATCCTGTATCAGAATTATATCACTATTTGCACCTTTTAAACCTGTTCTAATTGCTGCTCCTTTTCCCTGATTTTTATCGTGCAATAATAAAGTTATAATATTTTCATCTGCATATTTTTTAAGAATCTTCCTAGACTTATCTGTTGAGCAATCGTCTACTACAATTATATCTTTTTCTATTTTTGAGGCCAAAACTTTAGTTAAAATTTGCTTAATTGTTTTCTCTTCATTAAAAACTGGAATTATTACTGTTGTCTTCATTAGTGGTTTGAATTTTATTATCTTTTTTAAATGTTTCGTATGCCTTGTATACTAAGAACACGGGCGACAATAAAGATAGGAGAATAGCCAAATACATAATTAAATGCGCTGTTAGATCTATTGAGTTATCTATTACTCCCCTAGGGGTATAGCTATCATAAATCTGATCTTTTAAGGCCCATCTTACTGGATAGAAAAAAAACATATGTGTCTGGTCTACAAGGTTCAAAATTTGTGGTTTTTGTGATAATGTTGCCTGATAAATCTTAAAATATGGGATTGTAGAATCTCCATCTCCTCCTCCACTATATATTACCTTAATCGGGTTAGCAAATTGCAAAATTAACTTCTCCATTGATTCATTTAGGCTTGGGCTTACACTAACGCCACCACAATTATCGGGTGCACATTCAATAAAAAAAGTGTTTATTTGTTCTTCTTTTGTGTTTAACTTATTGGTTTCTTCAATTATTTGAGGTAATAAAGATGCATCTATATAGTGTTTGTCATTCATTGTCCAAGAAGTTAGTCCTATGTAAGTTCTAGAATCCATTATTACCAAAGAATCATCACCTATTTCTGAATTTGCAAATTTTCTTAACTGCCCTGTTGGAGATTTACTAAAAATTGAATCTGAAATTGTGTATATGTTAATCAAGAGAATCAGCAGAACTATAATTGACAAAATATATTTTAATTTTATTTTTTTTGTTAGCCATGAGAGAGGAATTGCAGCAAAGATTGCATAAACTGGAGGCATAAACACATAATGATTTGAAAGAACTGAGGTACCTGTTAAAAAAATGTAGGTAAAGATAAATATTGAAACAAGCATCACATTAAAAGGATACTTTTTTCTAAAAGAAATAAAAAAACCTATGGCTCCTAATAAGAATATTATTGAATCGAATTTTATAAAAAAAGAAAATATCGTAGTTTTTAATCCTTCAAAAAATCTTTCAAAAGAAAAAGATGGCAAAGTTTCTTGTATAGAAGCAAAGTTTTCCATGCCTACATCAAAAAATCTTGCGAACATTACATCTGTCAAACCTTTTTCTTTATACAATAAATAATTATAACTAATTAAAGGGAGAAGTAATAAAAATAAGATTATTATGCCCAACAAAAGATTTTTCTTGTTTTGATTATTTAATAATTGTTTTCTATCTTCTTTTTTATATAGATAATACAGTACAAATGCTAAAATAAAACCAGGGAGAGTTGTTATTGGGATTGACTTTGATAAAATTGCTAATCCTAAAAATAGAAAAGCAAGAAGCGATATCTTATTTTCCTTTTTTAGTTTTTCTAAAAATAGATATGCTGCCAATAAAGTAAAAAAAGCAAAGACCATGTCCATTTCCATAACTTGGTGTTTTATATGAAAAGAGGAAATTGCCAGCAAGAATGAGGAAATTATTGCTACTTTTTTATCAAAAATCAGATTTGCTATTAGAAAAGTAATTAATACAGTTAAAGAACCGAAGATTATTGAAGTTAATCTGCCAGAAATTAATGAAACTCCGAATATTCTATAAAAAATATCTGCCAATGCAAACCATAACGGGCTTTGATTTTGGTTGCTAGTAGCATCGGCTGACAGCCAATTAATTGCATGAGTACCATAAACTAAGTCATCTGCAAAGGGTTGTGTTGTTGCTGCAGCCCAAAATCTTAATACAAAAGCTAAAATTAAAGCAACCATTAATAAAATTTTAGTCTTATCTTTATCGAACACTAAATCCAAGGCTTTATCAATAATTGATTTTTTCATAATCTGTGGTGGATTTTTATAGATTCTGGCAAGGCGTCATATGCTTTTACTATAAAATTAAGTGGTGAATATATTAGTCTTAATCTTATTAAGGCCAGGAACATTTCAAAAGAAGCTTTTGGAATTTTTAATTTTGAGCTTATAGTATCGGCCCATTTTATTGGAACTTCTTTTATTGTGTAACCATTTCTTTTAAATAGGTATAGCAGATCAATATCGAAAGCCCATTTAGTTATGCCTAGCTTAGTATATACTTTTTTAATTGCCTCTTTTTTGAATAGTTTTGCACCACATTGGGTGTCATGAAAATTTAATCCTAAAGTAAATCTTATTAGGAAATTAAAGACCCTTCCGGCTATTACTCTTTGTAGTGGTTGTTTTATGTCTACGATAGAATTTTTCATCCATCTTGAGGCTATTGCTCCATCATAGCTATTTATTGCTTCCATCAGTTTATTAAATTCTTTTGGACTGGTGCTATTATCTGCATCAACAAAACCTATTAGGCTTCCGTTAGCTATCTTAAATCCCTCTATTAATGCAATTCCTTTACCTGCTTCTTTTAATTCTTTATATTTTACCCTATGTTGTTTCTTTGAAAACTCTGCAACGATCTTCGTGGTATTATCTTTACAGGCATTTGGTATTACTATAAGTTCATAATTTTTTTTTAATTTTATATCAAAAAAAGCAGCATAATCTTTCAGTGTTTTAAGTATTCTTTCTTCTTCATTATGCGCTGGGATTATTATTGATAGCTTTACCATTTATGTTTTTTATAGTATACCCCCCGAGATATAATAGAGAAACTAAAGTGATTATATTTAAAATAATTACTACTTCTTTTATAGTAGAATGGAATAAGTATATAGCTAAAGTTTCAATTATGTTTAATATAACTAAACCATAAACAAAGGAACTTTTGTTTATTGAGAGGTTATAGAATGCTAAAGTATAAGATAATGTGAAAAAAGTCATTGCTAAACCAAAAAACCCCAAAAGATTAGAGATTGGTAAATATTCTCTTCCACCTAAGATTAAAATGGCATATTCTGGTAATAAAAAATAAACCAATAAAACCGGTATTGCTATTAATAATATAAAAACTAATGATTTGATAAGTATTGTTGAACTTGGTTTATTTACTGTAAAAAGCTCTGTTGTTTTTGGAAACATTACCAAGACTATGGCTAGCGAAGCAAAATATATTATCTTACCTAATAGTGAGGCCGTTGCATATAGTCCGGCTTCTATGCCTGAAAAATAATGCTTAACTAAAAATAAATCTATTGTGTAGAATAAAGTTAAAGTTAATAAGGTGAATAACACTGCATAAGAATTAGAATATATTTCTTTAATATTTAAACTGGTTTGTTCTTTATTTTCTAAATATTTTTTTAACTTATAATATAATAATATCAATGGAAAAATGAAGGATAATATTATTGCCAATATTGCTCCATTAACAGCCAATCCTAGAAAAACCAGAAAGACTCCAAAAATTAATTTCAAGAATGCTTCTGTGATTATATTGTAACCCAATATTTTGAATTCTTGTAATCCTTGTAATGCCCCCCTACCTATTGGGATAAGTGTTGCTAAAAATATTATTGGTGAGAGAACAAGAAAATTTAATTTTGGAATGTAAAGAAATTTTGATAGAAACGGTATTAGTAAAAGGCTTATAATGAAGAAAACTGCGCTATACTTTATGAATTTAATTGAACTTCTTCTTAATAATAAATTAATTTTATTATGCTCTCCCTTTGCCTTGTATTGAGATATAAATTTTGCTATTACTGTTTGAATAACTAAAAGCGGTACGGCAATTAAATAAATTATAGATAAGAGTACACCAAGTATTCCATAATCCACTGAACCTAAAAATCTAACCATAAAAATATGAAACAAAAATGCCGCTACATTTCCAAACATAGAGGCTGTTACTAATATAAAATTATCCCTTACTAAACTATCTTTCCTGCTAAAAAATTCTTTAAACATTTTGAATCAACCAAATTAAACTTGAAATCATTAACGTGATTATGATAAAAGTATATGCTATCTGTTTTTCAGTAAACTTTGGTTTAATAGTCATAAGATGAATCAATGAGTAAATCTTATTTGGATTTAATGCCTGTATTTTTCCATTAACGAAAACTCCGTAACTTTGTGCTTTAAATTTACTTCTTGCTTTAAGCAAGAATTCCAATATGAATGGAATAGAAATTATTAGTGCTGCTCTTTCTATATTACCTATTATTGCCACTACTGCAATAGAAGCTCCCAAAAGATATGTTAATGAATCTCCTGGTAATATCTTTGCTGGAAATTTATTAAAATAATAGAAGGCGATTAAAGCGCCAACAAGTATTATTGATATGGCTGCAGCTTCAAATCTTATATGATAATAAGAATAAATTCCTAGCATTGCAAAATAAACTATACCCATTCCTGTTTCTAATCCGTTCATTCCTGCTAACAGGTTGACCATATTTGAGGCACCAACGACACCAATTGGGATTAATAATAATGGGTATAATAAACCGAAGTCTACTACACCAAAAAAAGGAACTGCCATTTTTGAAACTCCGGCGTTTATTACAATTAATGGGACTGCGGCTATTAAAGTTAAGAATGGCTTTTGCCACTGTTTTAATCCAACCGAGGAATCTTTTGTTTTATTTATGATTAAATCATCCATAAAACCTATAAAGGTTATTAATAAGATGGTTGTCAATGAGGCAAAAATCAATGAAAATTGTGTTTTATCATTATAAACAAAAGTTAGAACAAAAATATAAAACATTAAACCAACCAAAATACCCGATATGACAGCTAATCCTCCAGATATCGGAACTAATGGCTTGTTTTCCTTGTTTTGATCTTTTACTTGCAAACCTATCCTATTCAAGTATCTTATCAATATTGGGGTTGCGATTAAAGTGACTATAAAACTTAAAATTGGACTTAGATATAACAGTTTAAATGTGAATAACATTGATAAATTTCGTAATAAGGGAGTTTATAAATTTTTAGAAAATCAAAGGAGTTATATATACCTCTAATAATGCGGCAGCAAATAATAGAAGTACTGCTAGTATTATTAAATCCAGGGAGTCAAGCATTATTTTTCTGAAATATTTTGAGTCTAAGTCGTGCTTTATTATTGCAACTGAAATTATTCCGCCTGCTAGGCCTGCTGTGAAATAAGCTAATATTTCAGGAATACCGTGAAGCGCATACCTAAATAGACCTAGGGAGTATATACCTAAGTAACTTCCTATTTTTGAAAAACCGCTTTCAACTGCAAGTGCCGCGAGATTTGTTCTAATATAATTTCCTATTGCGGTTCCTATGACTGAAGCATTCCAGGTTAAAATAAAAATTGCACCCGCACCATAGAAGAATGAAAAGAAAATACAGAAAAGCAAAACCTTGATATTGTTTGAGAAAATTTGTAGGAAAACTCCGCTTTGTGCAAAATTCGCGTCTATTGCAGAATTTGCTATTATTGGTGTTCCAAACAGGTTTCCATTAATGCTTCTTATTGTTTCTATCTGAGAATTAAATGTTGATTGAACTAGGTGTTCTGGTAATAATAAATACCACGCTGAAAATGCTATAACGAAACCAAAGAAGAGAAAAATAAATGCGAATAATGCTTTAGAATGCGCCCTTAATAATTTGATTTCTCCTTTAAGGTACATTGCTCTCTTTTCTTCTAATATATTGATTCTAAACACTAAAGGAATTGCTGCCATGACTGTTAAAAAAACTAAAACCAAACTTGCCTGATTTTTAAAAATCCATAATCCTAAAAATAGAGCTATGGAAGCATATAAGACACCTAACAAAAAAAGACTTGTTGGTTTACTCTCAGCTCTTTTTGGGCCTAATAAAGATTCTAAGACCATTAGATTAATTTAATTATATTTTTGTTTATATAGTTTTCGTTGACACTCTAAAGTATAACTATAGAATTTTGAATATTTGTAGTTATTATTAGTTTCATGTTTTCGTCAATGAAAAAATTAATTTCACTTCTTATGCCAAATTTATTCTTTAGGTATATTCCGGGTTCTATTGTGTAACCTAAATTTTTTAGTAGTTGAGTATTATTTTTATTATCTATGTTGCGTCTAGTTCCGTGTGGTGAAGTATAACCAATGCAATGCCCAGTTCTATGTAGAATATTTTCCCTATATCCTTTGTCTATGATTATTTTACTTGCGATTTCATCTATTTCTTTACCTGTTGGTATCTTATTTAATTTTAATCTTGATGTAATACAATTAATACAATCGTTTCTTGCACTAATAACAATATCAAAAGTTCGTAAGATATCTTTAGGAACTTTATTACCATAATAGGCAACCCAGGTTATATCCGCAAATGGTGAATCTGTTTTATTTAATTTAGCCCAAATATCTATTAAAATAAGAGAATTTGGTTTTAATTTTTTAGAATTTTTTGATGGAAAATAATGTGGTATAGCTGAATTTTCTTTAAAGGCGACTATTGGTGGATCTTTATCAGTTTTTAAATCATATTTTTTAAATTGGTTAAGAATAAATTGTTGTACTCTATATTCTGTTGAATCTCTGTTTTTTGATATAAACTCAAAGGCGGTATCTTTTATTTTATTTAGTAATTCTGCTGCTTCTCTATGGTTTTTAATCTTAATATTATTCCAAATCATATAAAGTTTATATTTTTTATTATTTAAAATGATATCTGCGGGGTATTTTATAAAAATAAGATTTATATAAAGAGCAAAACTTAGAAAATTACATGGAAGCAAAAGAGGTTTATAAAAAAATTAAAAATTTAGAGATACAGGGAGCAGAAAGTGTTGCTTTTGCTGGAGTTCAAGCTCTTTCATTGAAAGGGGTTTCTGTAAAAAAATTATTAAGTTTAAGACCCACAGAACCAATGCTATACAATGCGATAAAATTTGCTGAAAAAAACGGGATTAAAAAAACTTTAGATTATATCAAGGAAAGCAAAAATAAAATAATAAGATTAGCTTATAAAAAAGTTGGAAAACTGGTTTTTACACATTGCCATTCTTCTACTGTGGTTGATACTTTGAAATACGCTAAGAAACACGGCAAAAAGTTTGAGGTTTTTGTTAGCGAAACTAGACCTAAGTATCAAGGCAGGAAAACCGCTAAAGAGCTTTCAATGTCAAATATTAAAGTTACTACATTTGTTGATTCTGCAGCCAAAAGTTTTATTGAAAAAGCAGATTGTATTTTTTTTGGAATGGATGCCATAATTACGGATAAAAAAGGAAAAATTACGGGGGTTGTAAATAAAATTGGGAGTAGTATGTTTGCTGAAATCGCTTTTGATAATAATATTCCTGTTTATATTTTAGGAAATAGTTTGAAATATTCTCCTAAGAAATTAAAAATAGAGGAAAGAGATTTGAAAGAAATTTGGAAAAAAACGCCTAATAAAATAAAAGTTAAAAATTCAGCTTTTGATATTATTGAACCGAGACATATAAAAGCGATTATTACAGAATTGGGAGTTTTAACTCCTGGAGAATTATCAAAAAAAGTAGGTGGGAAGTATAGATGAAAATAATTTGTTTTGATTTAGATAATACCTTAGTTGATTCTGTTAAGGCACACACTAAAGCGTATAACAGAGCACTAAGCATCTTTGGACTAAAAAGTAAGACTGAGGAATATATGTTCAGCAAATTAGGAAGACCTAAAGAGGAATTAATTGAACTACTGGCCACCAAGTCTAACAAAAAAGTTAGAGATGAAATAAATAAGTTACATGATAAGTATTTAGCTAGTGGCTACTTTAGATATACTAAACGACTTAAGTATTCTTTAGACATTTTAAAATATTTAAAGAAAAGAAATTATAAGATTGCTATAACTTCCAACTGTGCTAGAAATAATATTCATGTTATTCTAATTGGAGCAGGAATTAGTGAAAAATATTTTGATTTATTAATAGGAAATGATGATGTAAAAAGATCTAAGCCTTATCCGGATGAAATATTGAAAGTTGGCAAGATTTTTAGAAAAAAACCAGACTTTGTTGTTGGGGATTCTATTTACGATGTTATGGCTGGAAAAAAAGCAAGAGTAAAAATGGTTGCTGTGACTACGGGATATTATGGGAAAAAAGAACTAAAAAAATATAAACCAGATTACATTATTAAAAACTTAAAAGAGTTGAGGAAAATATTATGAGGAAAATAATTTCGTTGCTTTTTATATTGCTATTTTTGATTGGTATAGTTTATGCTGATCAACTAGAAAAGGGTAGTACGATTGAAGTTGGCGGGAAAAAAGTACTTCTTAAAGGCATAGCTGAAGATTCTGTCGTGGTTAGTGTTGATGGGGTTTCAAATATTATAGAACAAGGAGAAACTAAAACAATTAACGGTATAAAGATTATTGTTGGTGAAGTATTTTATTCTGATCTTGGAAGCCAAGCTGATATAAGTGCTGAATCTATTTATAGTTGCGGTGATGGGAATTGTGATGAAACTGAAACATCTGATAATTGTTGTAATGATTGTGGTTGTAAAAATGGGTTAGAATGCAATGATAATAAATGCAGGGAAAAACCAGTCAATAAGTGTAATAGCGATGCTGAGTGTAATGATAATGATTCTAGCACCGAGGATAAATGTACTGGTTCTCCTAAAGAATGTAAGCATATTGGAGGAAAAATTTGCGAGAAAAATGAAGATTGTGATGATGATAATGAATGCACTAAGGATGAATGCAAAAACTCTGATTGCTTCAATGCAAAGACAGAGGATTGTGTTTCTAATTTAACAGATAGTGAAATGAAGAATACAAATACAACTGGTAATAAAAGCCGTCTTGAGCAAGAGGTTGATAATTTTTTGAAAGAAAGGGAATCTTTTATGAAAAAGATAATTAATTTTTTTAAAAGAATATTTTTTAAAGGTGATTAAATGGGTTTTTTTAGAAAAAAAGCCTTGGGAAAAAAGAACAAATGAGTCAATATCTTGATTTTGTTAATTTGAAATATAAACCTAAGAAAAACGATATAATTTGTTTGTTTAGAATTGAACCTGCTAAAGGTATTTCTATGAAAGAAGCGATTGCAAGAGTTGCTTCTGAGAGTTCTTCTGGTACATGGACTAAGTTAACACAAGAACCCAAGTTATTAAGTAAAGTGAAAGCTTATGCATTTCATTGTGATAAAGAGTATGTTAAGGTGGCCTATCCTAGAATTATAGCTGAAAATGGGTCTGTTCCTGGATTAATGTCTGGGATTGGTGGGAATATTTTTGGGATGAAAGCGGTAAAAAATTTAAAATTGGTAGATGCTGAATTTCCATTAGATTATGTGAAATATTTTAATGGCGCAGTTTATGGAAGAGAAGCTATTAAAAGAATATTCAAAAGAAAAAATGGACCTATAACCTCTGTAGTTCCTAAACCAAAATTAGGATATACTGCCAGGGAACATGCTGAGAAAGTTGCTTATCCTCTTTGGAAAGGTGGAATAGACTGTTGCAAGGATGATGAGAATTTAGTTGATTTGAAATTTAATAAATTTGAAGATAGAGTTAAATTTCTTTCAAAATTTAGGGATAAAGCTGAAAAAGAAACTGGTGATGTGAAAGATGCTTTTATTAATGTAACTTCTCCAGATTTAAAAGAACTTGAAAGAAGAATAAAAATAATTCATAATCATGATTTTAAATATTTCATGTTGGATGTAGTTGTTTCTGGATTTACTGCTGTTGGAACTGCTTGTGAATTGGCTCGGGATTATAAAATGGCGATTCATGGCCATAGGGCAATGCATGCTATGTTTACAAAAAATCCGAGACATGGTATGAGTATGTTATTTTTGTCTAAATTATTAAGGTTAATTGGAATTGATCAGATACATACTGGAACTGTGATCGGAAAATTAGAAGGAAATGAAAAGGAGATTATTGCTATGAAAGAAATGTTAACCAAACAAGAAGTTAGTGAAATTAAAAATTTAAGATTAAAACAAAACTGGGGGAAAATAAAAGCGGTTTTACCTGTTTCATCTGGTGGATTGCATCCTGGAATTTTGCCTTTGGTTTTTGATATATACGGAACTATGGATATTGTACTACAAATCGGAGGAGGAACGCAGGGACATCCTGCCGGGATTGAAGCTGGAGCTAAAGCAGTTATTCAATCTATTGAAGCATATAAGCTGGGAATAGATTTAAGAGAATATGCTAAAACACACAAAGAATTAAAACAGGCATTAGATAAATGGGGATTTAAGGGGCCTGTTTAGATTTTTTAAATACATTTAAGGTTTTGTATGATTTAACAAGTTTAAAATTTTTTAATGAAGTTTCATTTTTTGATGAAATTAGATAATTAACGTTTTCATAAGTTCTATTATCTGCCCTAGAAACACCAAATTCAAGCCATACGTTTCTTGTTTCACCTACTTTGGCCTTACTTTCATACCTATATTGCTGGAAGTTTGTTTTGTTATTTAAGACTAATTGTAAGTCTTGCCAACTAATTATTTCTTTTATGTCTTTGCCCCAGTAAACCAAAGAATATACCAAGTAAGCATCTGATTCTTGTTCATTCCCTGCAAAAAAAACTTCATTTGGAAAATCTTTTGCAATCTGATTCAGATCTTGTTGAACTAATTTCTCTGAGTTATCTGCAAAACTTGGGTAAATTAAAAATATTATTAACAAAACCGATATTATTGAATTAATTACTAGCTCTTTTTTTGTTATTACCTTTGAAATTAGTAAAATTGAAATTGGTGCTAAGATTAGAACATATCTTAATTGGTTACTTGAAGAAAGAAACATTAAAAATATTAATAATAGGAAAATTAATTCTTTTTTGTATTCTTTAAAATTCAATTTGTAAAGTTTAAATAAAAATGGTGAAATTATAACTAAATATAAAATATAATTTAAAATTGGGTTTGAAATGTGTGTGTAGTTTCCTTGTCTTAAATAAACTAGTAAAGAGCCACCAAAGAACCTAAATAAAGAAAAAAATGGATAACTAAATAAATAATAGTCCACAAGGAATCTTATTGAAAAGGCAATGAAATAAAAAACACCAAAAAACAAGATTTCTTTTAATTTTCTGTTAAAGAAAAAAACTAAGATAAAGAAAAATGAAATTGGAATCATTGAATCCCACAATATAGAAGATAAACCCAGAGGCATGGCTGAATAAATTAAATATTTTAATTTTTCTTTTGATTCGTATTCTTTAATGAACTTGTATGATAATAATAGTAAAAAAGCAGAAGGCAATATTGGGCTTATTTGTGGTATCATATACCATACTACTGGTGATAATGTCCATAAGAATAGTGCTTTTTTATCTTTTGTGATATTGTATAATAACAAAGCAGTAAAAACTAAGAAAGAACTGTTTATTATTTTAGCAAAAAAAGCCGAAGACCAAATTTTTAAAAATTGAGCTAAAAATATGCCATAAACAAAAGAATGAGTGCTTCTTATTCTTGAAACTATGTTGTTTGAGAAGTATTTTGCTACAGCCAAATAGTCGCCTACATCTGTATAAAGCACGTTTTTTATTAATAGGTTTAATAGTATTATAACTAGGGAAAATCCGGTAATAATCAAAATTATATCTTTATTCTTCATTTTGTTAGTGAAAATGAGTAAAATACTGTTTAAAAAGGTTTAAAAGGTTTTTTAAGATAAATAAGTGGCTATGGACATAGAGAATTATAAGTTACTAAACGAACGTATCTTATATAATTGGTACAATGTTTCCAGGAGGATTCTAATTAAAAGATTAATTAAAAGATTGAAAATTAAATTTGAAAATCCATTAGATGTCGGATGTGGTGTTGGGCCAAATTCTTTCTTATTAAAAGAGCTAAGTAAAAAAGATAAAATAGTTGGAATTGATTCTGTGGATGAAGCTGTAAAGATTTGTAAAAAAAAGGGCATTGAATGTTATAAAGCAGATATTGAGAAAAAAGAAACTTTGCCTAAAGGAAAATTTGATTTTATTTTGGCTTCTGATATATTGGAGCATACAGAAAATGATGATAATGCAGTCAAAAATTTAGTTAATTTATTAGATAAGAAAGGATATTTGTTTATTGTTGTTCCTGTGTTTAATTTTTTATGGGGTGATATTGACTATAGTTCACATCATAAAAGAAGATATACTAAGGTTTCAATAAAGAAAGTCCTAGAAAAAAACAATTTAAAAATAAGGTATGAAAATTACTGTAATTTTTTTGCTTTTTTACCTAATATATTTTTAACTTTTTTTCAAAGGTTAACTTATAAACAAGGGAATAAAGTTACAATTGGAACAGGACCAAAAAATTTGAATGGTTTACTTTTACTAATTGCTAAAGTAGAAATAATTTTAATGAGATTTATTAAATATCCTTTTGGTGTTGA
>ERZ1292623.1296-Hain-H51-01um-R1-1296-length-24325-cov-21_pt1 | contig 24325 bp, 26 predicted proteins | sample MGYA00564398_ERZ1292623 | MGnify/ENA primary metagenome ERZ1292623 (study PRJEB36523, sample SAMEA6512633) | groundwater metagenome | collected 2019-01-07 | study: AquaDiva: Metagenomics assemblies of 32 groundwater samples | reverse complement strand
ATCAATTAGGTCAATTTTACCGATAGTCATATTCTCTTGTCAATCGTCGGTTTTGTTAAAGTTGCGTACAACTATGTTGTAATCAATGCCGTTAACTTGTCCATCATAAATTAGATCCGCGGATTTGGTAGTGCAAGAAGAGGTATTATACTTGACGCCAAAGCAGCTAATAAGTAAATTATAATCTGCAATATCTATCTTGTGGTCGTTATTTATATCTCCACCTCGAAGGCTTGCTGATACGGGAATAGTTTGAGTGTTGGTTGTAGTAGTTATGGTAAAAATACGGGAGACTTGCTTTTTTAGATATTTGCTCACCTTTATTTTAATTGTATAATCTCCAGAAGTAAGAGTGTTTCCTAAGTTAATGGTTCGCTTAAATTTACCGTCTTCAGGTTGATATTCAACTTGGTTAATAGTATTGGCTGGCGTTGTGAGTTTTAATAGATTATTGCTACTATCGTATACCTCTATAGTTATCGGCTGTAGTGCGGCAGACTCAAGATCGCGATTTGCACGTATGCCATCAAGTGTAAGAGATAAGGCAAGTAGAATACTGCCAGGAAGAGGAGTTGGAGTTGGGGTTATCGTAGGCGTGGGAGTTATGGTAGGGGTTGGGGTAGGGGTCGAAGTTGGGGTTAGGGTTGGGGTAACTGGCTTTCTACACCCACATGATTTTGTTGAACTATCTGGGTCTTGAAGGCACTCAAAGCCTTGGGCACAAATATCATTTTTAGCTAGACAATCAGAAGGAGCACAGATGTTTGAAGGTGTTGGGGTTGGAGTGGGGGTGGGAGTTGAAGTGGGTACGGCAGTGACGCCAGGAGCAAGGGTTGGGGTTGGAGTATAAGTTAGAGTTGGGGTTGATGAACAATCAGCAATTTGCTTCCATACTAATTTGGGGGTGGGGGTGGAGGTTGGTACAGGTATAGGAATACAAGTACCTTCACAAAATGTCCCATTTACATCACAGCTTGTAAAGTTGCATTTTTGTCCAGTAGGACAGCGTTCATTAGAATCGTTACAGTATTGACCAGCATTGACTGGAACGGAAGTTGGGGTGGGGGTGGCGGCGGGTACACAGCATTGAGGCGCAGCAGATGAACAATAAGGAGAGCCATATCCTCCCCAAACATAGGACCCAAGACTTTTGCACGCTACATTAGTACCAGTACATTGTCCTCCACTTGTTACACAAGTATACACGGGGGTGAGGGTGGGAGCGGTACATACATTTACTGTACAGTCACTCCAGTACCATTCGGTATAACCTGCAGGACAAATAGCGCCGCCCAATCTACAACTCGCAACCCCGGCCTTACCCCACGCACAAGCCAAAACAGCAAGGCAGTCCTCACAGTTGGTATAACTTGGGCAGGCTGGGGTTGGTGTGGGGGTGGAGATTGGGGTTGGTTGGGTTATGATGGCAAGAGAATTGCTGATTTCCTGTTTTGTCTGCGCCACCACTTTTTCTACAAAAAAAGCAAATAATAATGTGGCTTCCAGAGATATTAATAGTAATAATAAGTGTTTTGTTAAATTTTTCATACTGTATCTTTTTACTCTTCTTTACATTCAAACACAGTGTTACCAATTTTGCATTGTTGACTTTTTGAGCTACAGGGATCATTCTCTTTAAGATTATTGGGATCGCATGTTGGAATGGTAGCAATAGTTTTGCATACCTCAGGACCTGCTGCTCTTTGGCGAATTTCTTGCTGTTGTTGGGCAATAAAAACTGTAAGAGGAACAATTGCTAATATTAAAAAAATTATCAAGATAGCTGTTGTTCTTGAGTGGCTTGGAGAAATAACAAGCTCAATGGCATTTTTCAAAAAGCTCATTCTATATTGAGAATAAAAGAAAGAAGATGTTGTGTCAAGGGGAAGTTTTATTTTGTTTAACAAGGGGGAGTTTTATTTTTGTTAGTCCAATATAGAAACGTCACCTCTCACGCTCAATTAATGGAATACGTACAAACACTATCAGTGTCATTGCGAGCGAATGGAATGAGCGTGGCAATCTCATTTGTAAAGAGATTGCTTCGTCGTTTCGCTCCTCGCAATGACAAAAGGTAATTATTGTTTTTGGTTCTACTAGAAGGTGACATTTCTATTTTGGCGCGACAGGGAGAGTTTTATTTTTTTTCCATTTTAATACTCACAGTTAGAAGATCGCAAATCAGACAATAAATGGTAAATGGAAAATATGCTTCCTTGTCAGGTTGGCGTTGGAAATAAGTCAAGCGAAACGAATCGTTAACCATTGAATATTTTGAGTATTGACAACACATCCGTTGCATATTATGCTGTATACAGCATAAGAAGAAAAAGTATGATGCAGCGAACACAAGTATATTTTGACACAGAGACTTTAGAATTATTAAAAGAAGAGGCTAAAGAGAAGAAAATAACTTTGGCTCGTGTTATTCGTGAGAAAGTGGAAAAAAACATAAAAAAAAAGACAAAGAAAAAGCAAATGAATGCGGCCGAGTTTTTAAGCCATATAGCAGACCTTGGAAAAAAGTTGGGCGTAAAAGGACCTAAAGATCTATCTCAAAGAATTGATGAGTTTGCATATAATACATGAGACAAAGTTTATTTATAGATACTAATGTAATTTGTTCTCTGTATAATCCTAAAGATTCACTCAATACAAAAGCGGAGGAAGGAAAACACTTATTTAAAGAATATCAACCTGTTTTATCTAATTTCATTCTCCTTGAAACATATACAATACTTTCTCAACGGGTTTCAAAAGAATTTGCAATTAAATTTGGGCAAGATATCCAACAAGAACATCGATACGTAATATACTGGATCGACAAAAAACTAGAAGAAGAAGTTTGGAAAATCTTCAAATCCATCAAGAATAAAAACTTTAGCTATGTTGATGCAAGTATTTTGGCAATTATGAAAAAAGAGAAAATTAGCCATCTTCTTTCTTTTGACACTACTTTTAAAAATCTTCAGAAGCAATTCAAATTTCAGCTTGTTGGTTAACTCCTTTGTCAGGTTGCCGTCAGGAAAAGGTCAAGCGAATTTTCGCGAAAAGAGTAAAGTTGTATCCCATATGAGATCGTCACCGGAATATCCGGAAAAAGGTAAAATGCCTGAGGCTCTTGTAGCTAAAACTACAATTCCATTAAAACCCAATAATGGCGTAGGAGATGTTGCATCTTTAGGGCACCATCCTTATGATGATGTTGTAGATGGGGGGTGTAATATTTCGTTCTTTTCATACTAACGGAACAGAACGGAGCGGAACAGAAAGATCGAGAAAACCTGTTACTAGAGAGTCTGTAGTCTCTGGGGAGTATGACCCTTACCGTGATGATCCGGAAGTCAAGTATAGACTCGAAGGCAATTTTTAAATTCCTAGCTTTAAAGAAGTATTACCATTAAAAGATTTGATGCGCTTAAAAGAAAATCAAGATCTATCTGTCCATGTAATTATACTTGAAGGGACTTCGTGAGTATTCCTATAGCAAGTTAACTACAGTATAGGAAGATCCTCTACGACCAGCGGAAGATCTTGTGGCTTAAATCCCAAGCAATTTTTCAGAAAACGTAAGTAGACTGAAGATAACTTCTCCCAACGAAAATCCTCCGATTGGAAAAAGAAGAAGAAAAAAGATAACAAAAAACCCAATTGAGCCTAAAGATAAATAGATAGAAGCTTGTTTTTCTGGTAGCAAAAGCGCAAAAACCTTTGATCCATCAAGCGGAGGAATGGGCAAGAGATTGAAAATTGCGAGCAAAAGATTAAGGGTCACTACGCTGGAAAATAGAAGATAGAAAATAGAAGATAGAAACGGAGAAAGAAGATCGGAGAAGACTGGAAGAAGTTTTATTAAGAAACTTCCTAAGACTGCAATAATAACATTAGTAAGCGGGCCAGAAAGTGCCACAAGTGCAACATCTTTTCGTCCTTCTTTTAGATTAAATGGGTCAATTGGTACTGGTTTTGCTGCTCCAAATATAACTGGCGAGCCAGATAATATAAGAAGAAGAGGGAGAAGAACGCTCATAAAAGGATCGATGTGTTTTTTTGGATTTAAACTTAGTCTTCCTGCCAGGCGAGCAGTTGGGTCCCCAAAGCGATCAGCCACAAAGCCATGAGCTATTTCGTGCAGAATAGCTGAGTAGATTAGAATAATTAAACTTATGGTGCTTGAGAGAAGATCCATAGCCTAAAATTCGAAATTCAAGTTTGCCTCTTGGTAATTTCCCCTTTTTTTAGTATAATTTAAAAAAAGGAGTTTGTCTATGGCACAAAGGTGTTTTAAGTGTAATAAAGGTGTTATGTATGGGCACAAAGTATCCCATGCAAAAAATAGAACAAGAAGGCTTTTTAAACCAAACCTTCACTATGTGCGTATCGCTATGGATAACGCTAGAAAAAGAGTTAGGCTTTGTACAAAATGTTTGAGAATGATTAAAAAAGAGACTAAAGAAAAAACCACAAAACCCCAAACTTGGGTTGCCCCCGTTGCTGCTGCTTAATTTTTTGAGTTGTCATCCTGAATTTATTTTAGGATCTATTTTTCAGGAATTTAGATGCTGAAACAAGTTCAGCATGACAGGAGAGAGATTCGGATAACCGTTGATAAAATCTTTATAATTCATAGGTCTTCTGCCCTCGACTTGAATTTTTTTTTCTGGTAAAAACTTAATTCTTGATTCGTGATTCTTAATTCTGACTTTGGTCCAAACGTTTGGCCAGGGATAATATGCGCGGATCATCCTAGCAAGAACTTCTGGTTTTGGAGGATTTTGAAGATCAATATACCCATCCCCACGATTTAGTCTCTTTGTAAAAGTTGCTTTTGCGTGGTTCTGTTCTCTAAGCCTGATTTTTCCCTTTAAATATAGTTCGATAGTTCGAACTATCGAACTGCTACCTAGTCGAAAAAGCCGTTCGTGAAGAGACTCGCTTGTGTCGTTTTCAAAAATTGGCTCTTCAACTTGAGTAAGAATTGGCCCACGGTCTACCTCCTCGTCGAGCTTAATAATTGTAACGCCTGTTGTTTTGTCGCCATTTAGAATTGCTGTTTGAACAGGAGTCGATCCTCTATATTTTGGAAGCAAAGATGGATGAATATTGATGATTCCGTGTGGGAAAAGATCCAAAACCTCATTTGGAATAATGGCGCCAAAGGAGGCAAGAACACCGATTGGCGCTTTTGCATTTACTAAATCATTAATCAGCCTTTTGTCTCTAAAGTCTGTTACTATGTAGTAGCGTACTTTGGACCTGATGCAATATGATGGTACTGGATCGGTGGGATTTTTTTCGGTGGTAACAACAAGAGCAAGATCCCAGCCAGAGGCTGGTCCGCCTTTGGCGGAAAAGTTTTTTGCGAGGACTTCGATTATTGGAATAACAAATTTTGATGAGCCGAAAAAAATTATTCTATGTCTGTGCATATGTTTTTGCGTAAACTCCATGATATTTTTCAGGAAGGCAATCGGCGATACGATACATGAAGTAGTTCATAATCAGTTGTCTTCTTGTTTCGCGGGGACTATACTTGAACATCTTTACCACCATAGCTACCTCAATAGGTTCGCCAAAAACAACAGTGGCAGAATTTACATCGGGCAGTAGAGCTCCGACAGGAAGAATTTTTTCTGTTCCATAAATACCTGTAGGTACGACAAAAGTATTTTCAACTTTGGTGAGATCTCTGGCAAGATAGTGAGTGATTTCTGGCCGGCCTACTACTAATTCTTGTGTTCTACTACGGGTTGCCTCTGGATATGTTAGCAAGGGGCGACCAGTTTCAAGCGTCTGTTCTGTTTTTATTAGTGCTTTTTTATGCATTTCGAATCGTATTTCTTTTTCTTCTTGATTTTTTGGTTCAGTAAATGGTGACCAAATAGGAATTACATCGTATGCTGCGCCTAAAAGGTTTCGTACTGGATCTGTGTGGAGTTTAATTCCTGCAATAATTGTAGTCATTTCGGCCATCTCTTCGAATCCATTTCTTTTTAGTGCTGCCATTGTAACAGGAGGGTCCGCCCAACTTAAATGATTGCTAAGCATTACAATTTTCTTTCTCTCCATAATTAGATTTTGTGTTGCATCAAGATTTTCAATTCCTTTTACATAAAGTGGATATGCAAAATAATCTACTAGACGCTCTATTATTGTTCTTGGGAGTCGTTTTTTCCAGTCCGGCATGGTTAATCCAAAATATCGCTCTAGAATAAGAGCTGATTTGGAAGCATACAATTCATCAGGTGTTGTAATAGTGGTTGGTAATACTTCTTTCATGCAGTATTTTTATATCTCTATTTCCCCAAACACATCCTCTCCTTTTTCGTCTTTGTGAGACCTATATAATTTGCCTTTTTGCTCCAAGACTCTTTTTGGGAAAAGAATGCCTTCTAGATGATCCATTTCGTGTTGGATTATTGTTGCAATAAATCCAGTAAATTTACGAGTATGGGGTTTTCCTTTTTCATCTTCGTAATTTAGTCTTAATTCTTTTTGTCGCTGAACTTCTCCCCAGATGGTAGGAAGAGATAGACAGCCTTCAAGCATTTTATTTTCCGAGATACCACTTTTTGCCTTAGCCTTTTTTGTTTTGCTTGATTGATGAACCTGTTGACTTTTTTCTTGTGAAATATAAGTGATTTTAGGATTGATAAAAATTTGGATTTGTGGTTTATCGGTGGACTTGACAATAAATATTCTTAGAGATTTTCCTATTTGAGTCGCTGCGAGCCCAACGCCCACAGGGTCTCTTGCTGCTGCCAAAGCCTCTCTCATTTGTGCGATTAAAGCAATTATGGATTTGTCAATTTTTGCAACACTTTTTGCTTTTTGGGAAAGTATAGAATGTGGTGCTGTTACAATCTTTAACACAGAGCAATTATAACACAGTTTTTATTTCTTCTCCCAACTCTTTAGAGCGTCTTTTGCGTTAGAATTATTTGGGAAGTGGTCTATAATGTATTGCATTTGCATAACTGCTTTTTGTTGGTAGTCTTGATTAACAACTTTACCCTTTTCGTCAACCGCGTCCTCACGATAAAAAAGACCTAGCGCAAAGTGAGCGTCTTGATAATTTGGCTTAAGTTTTATTGTATTTTCCAAAACCCCGATTCCTTTTTTAATGTCATTGTTTTGTCCATACAAAACTCCAAGATTATAAGAAATACTAGCATCGTTTGGTGCAAGTTCTGCTGCTTTTTCGATTGATTGTAAGGCGTTAGGCAAATATCGCGTATCAATTTGAGAAAGAGTGTAAAATATTTTAGTTCGCGTTTTCCAGAAAACAATATTATTTTCATGGTCAGAAGTTAGTTGATCGCTTGTGTCTATTGCTTCTTGTGCCAAAGCATTAGCTTTAGTTTTTAACTCTTCTTTATTTCCCCCTGAATCTTTTTGACTAAGCAGCGCAACTGCCAGTGCAGCATCATTTGCTGCAAGTGCGTCTTTGAAAACTGGTTCTCCTCTTTGTTCTACCGCTTTATGAAGATAAGTATATGCGTTTAGATAGTCTCCTGTTCTATCCAGATCGTATCCATAGGAGTAGCTTTTGTCAGCAAACCAGAAACGAAAAAGGTTAGATATTAAGTATAAAGTTATAATGAGGATTGCGCAAATCATAGTCCATTGCATTATCGATATTTTCTGTGTATTTCCTAGGGTATTTATGGGTTTTTCCCTGTTGCCAGCAAGAACTAGAATCTTACCAGGATCTAGAGTTCCTTGAAGAAAAAAAATAAAAGCAGGAATCATAAATAGATAAATATTAGTAATTACAACAGAAAAGCCGAAAAAGTTGGTAATAAGGATAGATATATAGCTTGCTAAGAGACCTGTATTAAGTAGTATGTAGCATGTAGTATGTATTCCTTTTTTAATACTTGATACATAATACTTGATACATAATACAATGAAGAAGACAGTCATTCCTAAGTATGTAGCCAAACCAACTAAACCTGTTGTTGCCAAGTAATTAAGGAATTCATTGTGTGCCTTGTTATACAAAAAATTCCACTCAGACGTAAGATTTTGAGCGGCTGGTTTGTATCTATAATAGGCAGAAGCAAATGTTTCAACTCCAGTGCCAAAAAGTGGGTACTGTTTCCAGATATTGATTGCGCCTTTCCAAACTATTGAGCGAATTTCACCAGAATCTGTTCCGCCAAGTTCTCCAGTATGTTGTTGGGGTTGTTGAGTCTTGCCTTCTGTTATATTGGTTGGACTTTCGATTTTGCTTTTTGATCCGCCAGCTGGCGGATAAGCTTTTATTCCTTCAAACGTAAATTTACTCATTTGCGAAAACGGAGTGCCTATAAAAAAGGTAATAGAAACCAATACGATAAATACTACCAATACATGCGAATATTTCAATAATGATTTCTTACCATTCGTCCACAAATATAAAATAAAAAATAGAGCAAGGGCAAACCAATTAGCAATAATTCCAGAACGAGCGCGAGTGAAGAGAAGATCGATATAGAATAAGGTAGTAAGTAGTATGTAGTATGTAGCAAGTATGAGGTTTTTTCTAGATACATAATACTTACTACTTAATACATTATACTTTTTACCATTTGAGGCATGCGAATTGAGGACGGAAATAAACATGGTTATAGATACAGGTATTAGAATAGCGAGGTATGCTGCTAGCCAATCAGGTTGTCCAAGGGTAGAAAAAATGCGGACTCTGGGCTGGAAGTCTTCTGTCCAGCAAGAAACATCGAATGTACGTCTAAACATAAAGCAAGTTGGATCATGGCCAAAATGAGAAGGAAGACCCCATAAAGCAACTACAAGTCCAGAAAAAAGGCTTACAAAAAGAGACTTTTTTATTACTGTAACAGCATTAATTGAGAAATTTGAAACAAAGGCATAATAGAGAAATATGTAGGTGATAATAGACAGCAAACCGCCGTTAAATCTAGAGTAATAGCCCCAAATAGAAACATACATATCCCAAGAAAAAATAGTTGCAATAAACTGAGAGAGTAAAAAAAGAAAAATGGGAATATCTAAGGGTGTACGGTTAATCCATATTCTTTTTTGAAGAATCATTTTGGTAAACCAAGCTGCAGCAATAATTAAAGCTAAACCAAAAGTAAGCCACATTTTGTTAAACTCAAAAAGCTCTGAAGTATCCCCGGCAATAACAAGAGGAACAAGGAAGAAGAGGGCATAGAAGGAGTATTCAATAATCTTGTTGCAAATTTCAAGAAATGCCATTTTAATTAAATGTACCATATTGGCAAAGTTGAGGCAAGGTGATAGAATGAAGAAGAAATACTACCAATTTCAAATAAACAAATAAACCAATAAATAACCCAATTTAAGAATGCAGAATGGAGAGAAAATAAAAGATATTCACGAAAGGATTTATCAATTCGTAATCCGTGTAATAAATTTGGTCAAACAACTTCCTAAGACACCTGAGAACATTATATTAATTAATCAAATAACAAAATCCGTAACTTCAATGGGCGCAAATGATCAAGAAGCTGACGGGACGGACAGTAAGAAAGATTTTATTGCCAAATACTCTATTGTTCGAAAGGAAGGCAAAGAAACCAGTTATTGGTTAAGACTTATTTTTGACACAAATCCGTCTTTTAGATTACGAATGAAAGGATTAATGCAGGAAGGAAAAGAAATTGTTAAAATTGTAAGCACTATCATTTTAAATTCCAAACGCAAACAATGATACGAGTTTCGCAGTTCTAGTAGAATACCTACATGTCATTCCCGCGAAAGCGGGAATCTATACCAATAATTATTTGTATGGATTCCGTGTCAAGCACGGAATGACAAATGTGCGAAACTCGTGATTGATTTGTTTATTGGGTTATTGGTAGTATTGGGTTATTAATTGTATGTTCGATAAGTTTTTTAGTTTGTTCAGTCATGATATCGGTATAGACCTTGGCACTGCCAATACCTTAATATGGGTGAAAGGTAAGGGTGTTGTAATAAGAGAGCCATCGGTTGTTGCAATGCACAAAAAAACCAAAAAAATTATCGCAATTGGCAATGAAGCAAAGAAAATGGTTGGCAAAACGCCATCTTCGATTATAACTATTAGGCCGCTTCGGGGTGGTGTTATTTCGGATTTTGATGCAACTTCCAATATGATTTCTCATTATATACAAAAAGTTCATGAAGTTGGAAATATTTTACCAGTTGCTTGGTCTAGACCAAAAGTTGTTATTGGAATTCCATCGTCTGTTACCGAAGTTGAAAGACGAGCGGTATGGGAAGCCGCGCTGAACGCGGGAGCAAGAGAGGCATTTTTAATAGAAGAGCCAATGGCCGCAGCAATTGGAGAAGAAGTATCGGTTTTTCAACCAACTGGAATTATGGTTGTTGATATTGGAGGAGGAACAAGCGAAATTGCAGTTATATCATTAGGAGGGATTGTAGTGAGTAGGTCTTTGAGGCTTGCTGGATATGATATGGATAAAGCACTTATGCATTATATAAGGCTTAGATACGGTCTTATTATTGGAGAAAAAACAGCAGAGGATTTAAAAATTAAGATTGGAAGCGCGTACCAAAAAAACTCAAAACTCAAAACTCAAAACTCAAAACTGAGGAACGTAGGTCAGTCGTCAGAAACTGAGAAGGAAAATAAGAACGAGAGGGTGGCGATTATAAGAGGACGCGATATAGAGACTGGTTTGCCGAGAAGTCTTAGAACTTCGGAAGTCGAGATACGAGAAGCATTGGCGCCAGTTCTTGAACAAATAATTGAAGCAATTGTCGATACTCTTCAAGATGCTCCTCCAGAACTAACAAGCGATATTTTAGAGCGTGGAATTTTGCTAACTGGTGGAGGATCTTTGCTTGCAGGGTTTGACCAATTAATAATTGAGAGAACGCATATTCCAGTTAATCAATCTTTAGATCCGCTAACTTCTGTTATTAGGGGGACTGGAAAAGTCTTAGAAGACCTAGAGTTACTCAGGCGCGTAAAAGTTACAGGCGGATTGCAATAGTAGAAGTAATCTTTGATAAAGGGGTTTTAACAGTTCGAGCGGAGAAGAAAGAGGAAGAGAAAGGAAAGAAATTTCATCGTAAAGCAACACGCGCTTTCTATTATCGGGTAGCGCCCGGAAATAAAGAAGATTGCAGTAAAAACTGCCTAAATGCATTGGCGCAAAATTTGCATAATCAAGGCTGGATAGTATAGAATGGGCTCATGCGGCAGAGGGAGCGTTTTTTCTTCGTCTTTTTTATCTTTATACCAATATCAGTTGTAATTTTTTTGTTAAGTCTTGGCGGGCATTTAAAGTTTGTTTCATCTATCTTAGAAAAAACAGCATCTCCAATTGGCAAGGGAATGTATTCTGTTTTTCATAAATTACCTTTTGTTTCGGAAAGTCAACAAACAAAAAAACTTACAGATAAAAATCTGAGTGTTGTTGTTCAGCTTTCCGAAATAGAAAAACTTAAAAAAGAAAACTCTGCTCTTCGCGATCAATTCCAAACACCAAAGCCCAAAAGTTATTCACTTTTGCCTGCAAATATAATCGGTGCACCTAGTTTTATTCCAGGCGTCACAACGCCCACAAACTTTATTTTAGACAAAGGCCAACAGGACAAGGTGCAAATTGGACATGCAGTTCTATTTAAAAATAACTTAATTGGTAAGATTATTGAGACCTCTTCTAATTTATCAAAAGTAGAACTTATTGTTAATAATAATTCTTTACTTACTGCAAAAACCAAAGGGGGTGCGGTTGGGGTAATTAAGGGGGACGGTAAAGCAATGACATTAGATAATGTTTTACTTTCCGAGAATATTAAAGTTGGTGATATAGTTACAACTAAAGGAGATATAACTCTTAAACGAATTGGGTACCCGCCGGATCTTATTGTTGGTAAAATAATGTCTGTCGACAAAAATCCAAGCAGTCTTTTTCAAAAAGCCCGCGTTGAGAGTTTTGTTAATCTTAATAAGCTTTATATGGTTTTTATTCTTATGAATGAATAAGTTAACCTTTTTCCTACTTATTACTTTTGCAATTTTATTTGAGGCGACAATTACATCTATCCCAATTGTACTTGATGTGCTTCTTGTTTTTTATATTCTTAAAAGAAAATCTGGGATATTTATTACTGCTTTTATTTTGGGCATTATTTTAGATGTTTTTATGGTTAGGACTTTGGGCCTAACGAGTATTTTTTTTATTGCTTTTATTTTTGTTGTCTTTCTTTATGAAAGAAAATTTGAAATAGTAACTTATCCTTTTGTTTTTTTCGCCTCCTTTTTAGGAAGCCTCATCTCTTTATTATTATTTGGTTATAATTATTTAATTCAACAGGCAATTGTCAGCTCGTTATTTGCCGTAGTATTATTCCGTGTTGTCATTCCGAACTTGTTTCGGAATCTCGTTTGAACCGAGATCCTAAAATAAATTCAGGATGACAAAATAGACCTATGAAACCCGGCATTGCCTTTCCTGATTATATTCAAACTGAAAAACTTAAACGTAGTAGTGGACTACGTGCATATTTATTGCCTTTACTTTTATTTCTTGTAGTTGCTATCCTTTTTGCAAGACTATTTTTTCTTCAGGTTATAAGAGGAATTTATTACAGATATTTAGCAGATGGAAATAGAATTAAAACTATCATTGTTCATGCTCAAAGAGGAGTCATTCTCGATAGAAACGGCATTCCATTGGTTTTTAATACTCCAGGATTTAGAGAGACTATTAATGGAAAAGTTAGAGTTATTGATAATAGAGAAGCTCTATCCCTAATTGCCCAAGGCAAAAAAGATTTAGAAGTAGAGTCACTCCGCTCATACCCTTATAAGGAAATTCTGGCTCATACTTTAGGATATGTCGGACAAATCTCAGAAGATACACTCAAGAAACCAGAGTTTACAGATTACAGGGCAGGAGATTTAGTTGGGAAAATAGGTATAGAACAAAAATACGAGAGAGACTTAAAAGGAATAAATGGGAAAAGGTTGGTCGAGGTAGATAGTGTTGGAAAAGTTATTAGAAAGCTTGGACAGACAGATGCAACTGCGGGATATAACATTAACCTAACTATAGATATAGGACTTCAAAAAACAGTTTATGCTGCAATGAAGGGTGTAAAAAAAGGAGCAGCTATTGTTTCTAATTCTACTGGTGAAATATTGGCTTTAGTTTCAAAACCTTCTTTTGATCCAAATTTATTTACGCAAGGAGAAGCTTATACGGTACAGCTTAATTCGCCCTATGCATCTTTAACACAGGTTTTAACAGATCAAGAAAATCAGCCATTGGTAAATAGAGCAATTTCTGGCGCGTATCCTCCGGGATCTACCTTTAAACTAATAGTTGCGGCAGCTGGTTTGGAGAATCATATTATTGATGAGAATTTTGTAGTTGAGGATACTGGGATTCTAAAAGTTAGAGAATTTTCTTTTTCGAATTGGTATTTTACGAAGTATGGTAAGACAGAAGGTTTAATAAATGTTGTAAAAGCCATAAAACGATCAAACGACATTTTTTTCTATAAGGTTTCCGAAAAGATTGGTGTAGATAAGATTTCGAGTAATGCAGAAAAGTTTGGTGTTGGGAAAAGGTTAGGTATTGATTTAGGAGAGGAGGAGGAAGGTCTTCTACCAACTGTTTCTTGGAAAGAAAAGACAATAAAAGAGAAGTGGTTTTTAGGCGATACATATCATTATGGAATTGGGCAGGGATACCTTTTGGCAACACCACTTCAGGTTAATATGTGGGCATCGGTAATCGCAAATGAGGGAGTATTATATAAACCTCATTTGCTCAAATCTCAAATCTCATCCGTCAGCCGACGGATCAAATCTCAAAAATTTCTAAGTGGTAAAACAGTTTCCTTGATAAGACAAGGCATGATAGAAAGTTGTAGTTCCGAGGGGGTGGCGTGGCCATTATTCGAATTTAGAATTAAGAATTTAGAATTAAGAATTGATGGAAAAAACTTCAAAGAGGTTCCAGCATCATCAGGATCAGCGGAAATGAGAGAGATAAGTATTGCCTGCAAGACTGGAACTGCGGAACATGGAGGCGAAAAAACACTTCCTCATGCGTGGATTACTCTTTTTGCACCAGCCTTTGACCCTCAAATTGTAGTTACAGTTCTGTCCGAAGAAAGCGGCGAGGGCTCCAACGTCGCAGCGCCCATTGCTAAGAAGATTTTGGAAGAGTGGTTTGGAAGATAGTTATTGACTCGCAATACCAGTGGGGTAATGTCAGATAATTTAACTATTGACAGCGACCGCAGAAAGAAATTAAATAAGAAACGACTAATTAGAGATAAAAATGGTTTACTGTTTCTGTTCAAAATTTTGATATTAGATTATGGGCGAAAGGAATTATTGGCTAGGATTTTCTGTTTTTTCGGGGATTGGGCCGATTAAATTTAAAAAACTTCTTACTAACTTTGGCAGCGCGAAAGACGCGTGGGGAGCGTCAGAGTCTGATTTGGAAAAAGTTATTGGGGAAAAGCTTGCTACAAAATTCGATAAGTTCCGTTTGGAATTTTCGATTCAAGATTATGCAAGGATACTCGTTCGCGAAGGAGTATCCTTTTTGATCTTAAATGATAGAAAGTATCCTAAATTGTTAGCTGAGATAAAAAATCCACCGTTTGTTTTATATGTTAAAGGCGACCCTTCGACTCTTCGACAAGACGGGTACCGTACGGGACAGTACCATTCGGCACGTCCCAGTCCCGAACCGACTGGTTCTGGGACGGTAACCGGTCAAGCTCGAACAATAATACCAACCATCGCTGTTGTTGGAACGCGTAAAACTACTCAATATGGTAGAGAAGTCACTAAAATTTTAACACAAGATTTGGTTGCATCTGGTTTTACTATTGTTTCAGGTTTGGCAATTGGTGTTGATGCTATCTCTCATAGAACTGCCATAGAAAATAATGGAAAGACAATTGCGGTATTGGGATGTGGCGTTGACTGTTGCTATCCTTTGGCCAATCAATCTATATATAATAGTATAATTGATGGGCAGGGCTTTGTGATTTCGGAGTTTCCTTTAGGCCTAAGGCCCACAAAGGGATCATTTCCCGCAAGAAATCGTATAATTGCAGGTTTATCTCTTGGCGTTTTGGTTACAGAAGGAGCAGAAGATAGCGGATCTTTGATTACCGCAGGTTATGCAGTAAAGTTTGGCCGCCCGGTATTTGCGGTACCAGGACCAATTACGTCTAGTCTTTCAAAAGGGCCGTATAAACTTATATCTCGTGGTGCTAAGCTTGTCACCACGGCAAATGATATTCTAAACGAATTGGGTATTTCTTCAAGATCTAGAATTAAGAATTCAGAATTAAGAATTAAGAAAGGAGATACAGATGAGGAGAATATGATTTTAAAAATCTTGCAGAATGAGCCATTGCATTTTGATGAAATTGTAAGAAAAACAGGCTTGCAATCGTCAGAGCTTGGCAGTATCCTGTCTGTTATGGAAGTAAAAGGAATGGTAAAGGGTTTGGAAGGAGGAATGTTTAGCATATGAAATGTTTAGTTATAGTTGAATCTCCTACTAAGGCTAGAACCATCGGAAGGTTTTTGGGAAAAGAGTACGAGATAAAAGCCTCAATGGGGCATGTGATGGATTTGCCTAAAAGTACACTTGGGGTGGATGTTGAGAACGGATTTGCACCTCAATATGAAGTTGTCGAAGATAAGAAAAAAATAATTGCCGAACTTAAAAAAGCAGCAGAATCTGCAAAGCAGATTATTCTGGCAACTGACCCTGATCGCGAGGGAGAGGCGATAGCAGCACACATTATTAAGGTATTAAGAAATGAAGATAGTAAGAAATTAAGGGGAAAAAAGAAAGACAACAATTTACCAATATCTCAATCCCTTAATTTCTCAATTTCTCGTATTGTCTTTCATGAAATCACCAACGAGGCAATTCAAGAAGCATTGAAAAACCCTCGTTCAGTAGACGTTCATTTGGTTGATGCTCAGACTGCGCGCAGGGTTTTGGATAGGTTGGTGGGCTATAAACTTTCACCTTTACTTTGGAGAAAAGTTAGGCGCGGTTTGTCTGCAGGTCGTGTTCAGTCAGTCGCGCTAAGGTTAATAGTTGAAAGAGAGAGGGAGATTGAGAAGTTTGGGAAAGAACAATACTATACTATTCATGCTTTTTTAAGAAAAAATACTGTTAATGTCATTGCGAGCGAAGCGAAGCAATCTCAAAATGAGGGGATTGCTTCGTCGTCACGTTCAGTTGACATGAACGTGACTCCTCGCAATGACAAAGATACAGAAAGCACAGAATTTGAACTTATTGAGATCAATGGACAAAAGATTGAGCTTCAAAGAAGCTTTCAGTTATATGATGGTGAGTACAGGATTACAAAAACATCTATTGAGAAAGAAAAAGATGCTAAAAAAATTGTTGATGATCTAAAAACAAAAGAGTATTTTGTTTCCGATGTAATTCAAAAGGAAATGCGTCGTTCTCCTGCGCCGCCTTATACCACCTCTACTCTTCAACAGGATGCGGCAAGAAGATTGGGAATAAACGGAAGAAGAACCATGAGTTTGGCTCAAAAATTATACGAGGAAGGATACATCACTTATCATCGTACTGATTCTGTTGTGGTCGCTTTATCTGCGCAAAATTCTATTCGCTCATTTGTGCAAAAAGAATATGGCAACAAATATCTTCCCCCAAAACCTAGATTTTATGCAACAAAACAAAAGTTAGCACAAGAAGCACACGAAGCCATAAGACCAACTGCGGTCGGTCAAGTATTAAGTATTAAGTATAAAGTATTAAGCATAACGGGAGAGCAAGGTTGGAAATTGTATGAGTTGATTTGGAGAAGGGCGGTGGCGAGTCAGATGAACGATGCGGTTTTAGAATCTACAGTTGTATATGTCATTGCGAGCAAAGCGAAGCAAGCTCATTCCAATGGGATTGCCGCGTCGCCCCTCGACAAGCTCGGGGATCCTCGCAATGACAAAACAAAAAACGACTATCGTCTCAAAGCAAATGGATCAGTTATGATTTTTGATGGATTTTTAAAAGTTAATCCATTGGGATTGCAAGATAACCGTTTGCCAAGGTTTTCTGCAAAGCAGAATTTAGATTTAGTAAATGTTGAGAAAGAATTCCATGAGACCCCGCCGCCCCCTCGATATAATGACGCGTCATTAATAAAAACTTTGGAAGAGAAAGGAATTGGCAGGCCATCAACTTATGCAACTATTGTCTCAACAATTGAGGTGCGATCATATATCGATCGAGAAAAAGGTAAATTTATTCCGACTGCTGTGGGAATTGCAGTTAACGATTTTTTAGTAGCAAATTTTTCAGATATTGATGATATTCCATTTACAGCTTCTATGGAAGATGATTTGGATAACATTGCTCATGGGAAAAAAGAATGGAAGCCAATGATTAAAGAATTTTATGTACCCTTTGAAAAAAAATTAGAGGAAGTAGGAGATGCGGCGAGAGTTAAAATTGCCGTTGAAGAAACAAATGAAAAATGTCCTAAGTGTGGGTCACCCTTAGTAGTCAGAACTGGTCGTTTTGGAAAATTTTTAGCTTGTTCAAAATTTCCAGAATGCAAATTTACCAAAGCATTGATTGAGGAGACAAGTTTTACTTGCCCAAAAGATGGAGGAAAAATTGTGATCAAAAAAACAAGAAAAGGTCGCAAATTCTATGGTTGCTCCAATTACCCAAGGTGTGACTTCGCGGCGTGGAGACTGAAAGATATTACTGCATCTTAGTTTCGTTTAGCAATTCGTAGATGGCTTTTGACATTTGCGCCATCTGCTCGTTGGTTGCGGATGGGTTTTGGGTTTTGCTCATAAAAACCAGAATATAGTTAGCTTTTGGCGTATAAAAGATGCCAGCATCGTGAGAGTATTCTTCTAATTCTCCTGTTTTATTGTGGGAGTAAATGTTTGAGGGCAAATATTTGGGAAGTTTTGATATTTTCTTCTGATTTTTAAGAAGATTTAATAGATAGCTACTTTGGCTATCGGTTAGTTTAATAGTGAGCGCAATATTTTCAAATAAAAGCCCAACATTTTTTATATTTATTTCTAAATTTTCATTAAACGTAAAATCAATTCCGAGCTTTCGTTTCATTGCTTCTTCTGTCTCTTTCCATCCATATTTTTTGGCTAACAGTTGAGCGTATTCATTATTACTTTCGGTAATTATCTTACTGAGGCCAGTTTCGAGCGTTGCGCTTGATGTTCCAATTTTTGCATCTAAGGTTATTTTTCCATTTTTTATTTCATCAAGAATAAAGATTGTTAAGATTACCTTATACAAGCTTGCCATATAATATTTCCTATCCCCATCTACAACAATAGATTCATTAGTTGTGAGATTTTTGTAGTAAATGCTAAGATCGCCATTCACTTTATTAGCATAATCGTAAATTATGCCTGCTATCTCAATATTTTTTGAATCTGGATCTTTTGCCAAGATAACTAATTGTCGAAGATTTTTTGTTTGTTCTTTGTACGATCCATATTGTTGTTTGAGTCTTGCATAGTCATCTTTTATGCCCAAAATGGCTTTTTTGTATTGCTGTAGCTGTTCGGTTCTGTCATATATTAAGTAATAGAATGCAATGACTATAATTACTGTGATAGCAGTGACTATAACTTTAAAAAATTTCTTCATTGAATATATTATGACTGAGACATAAATACCCATTTGTCATTCCGAGCGAGTGTAGCGAGTCGAGGAATCTCGTTGAACAAGATTTCTCCCCCCGATTTAATCGGGGGTCGAAATGACAATTATGACCCAGTCATAATATATTGTAGAATAATTAGTAAAGAATATAAATAGAGAAAATAGTAAATATTCAGTTGTTCCCAACAGAATGTCATTCTGAGGCTACGAAGCAGCCGTGAGAATCCCCTGGGGATTTCTCGCTACGCTCGAAATGACAGCTTCATTGGTAAGAACTGAATAGTTACGTAATTGTGTCTTGACAGGCGATCGTTGTGATGTATAATTATGATGTATGAAAGCAGCTTTACAGCGCACACAAATTTATTTACCAAACGACTTGAGGCGGGAAATTGAGAGGTATCGCAACGATGAAAGCTTAAGCGAGTATCTACGTAATGCTGCTTACGAACGTCTTCAGAAACACAAAAAGAAAAAAGTAGATCTTAAGAAATTAGCAGATGAAGTGATTGGTTCGATTAAGCCTGGTGGAGGAGGATGGGGCAATGTAAAGGATACTTATAAGTATATACGTAAGATGAGACAGGAAGAAGATGAACATTGGTTAAAACGTTGGGATGAAGGAAGAAAAAAATAGTATGTATCTTCCAGATTCGAATGTTCTAATTCTTGCATTCAAAAACCATGAACCAGAGGCTACTTTTTTGAGACGTCAAATCCTCAAACGATCAATTGTGATATCAGTTATTGCAATAGCGGAATTTCTGGTAAAGGCTACAGAGGAGCAGGAAGAAAGGTTTGACAACTTGATAAGGGAATTCAAGATTGTTGAAATAGATGAGCAAACTGCACGAACTGCTGCAAAATATAGAAAACAATATTCACAGAAATCAAAGCGGATATTTCTAATAGACTGTTTCCTTGCTGCACAGGCAAAGGTACATAATCTTATTCTTGTTACCAATAATCGGCCTGATTTTCCGATGAGGGATATAAAGGTAATTTCTCCTAAATAATATCAAGGAGGATTCTTCTTTGTCATTACGAGCGAAGCCCAGCTCATCTGGGCGAAACGAAGCAATCTCATGCTAATCTTTGAATCTGAGGGTGGAGAGGATTTGTTATTAGTAATATAGACTGTAAGATTATCTGTGTTGAAGGTAAGATAATAAGCCTTAACGCTTACAGAAAACTATCTAGGTAGTAGGAGTGAACCTAAAACAAATTCATAAACATCTAGATTAGTGGTTCGTGATGCATCTGTAATTGGGAAATAAATCGTGACTAAGTATAATAAATTTTTATAAAGAAAAACTGTTCCAGTGAAATTTGCTCCTTCGAAATATTCATCGAATCTTATAGCTGGTTGGTTGTCAACCGTTGTATGTTTTATATTTGTAGATATACTTTTTTGGAATCCGTCAAAAAAATCATCAATTGTTTTTAGTGGAGTTGAGGATTTTCCTACTGTTATGGAAATCTCAGATCCCTTAATGATACTTGCATAAGTACCAGAACCCCGTTCAAATATTGGAGAATGTATTATGAAATCTTCATAAATACCAGGATAATCTGGTATTGTCCTTATCCAATCTGATTGATACGATACTATATAATGTAGCTTAGGATGTTCATATGATAATGTGTATGGATTATTTATTTGAGGCGAGTTTGTGTGTTTATTGACAGTAACTGGCGCACTGCTGTTTTGTTTTTTGAGAAGATCAATTGTTTCTTGGTATGTTATTCCAAGTCCAAAGCCAATAACCATAACAGCAGTCAGAACAATCACTGCGACAATTCTAGATACACGAGTAACTGTTGTTAGCTCTTTTGGAAACGTCATATTTTATGTTATGAGTATTTCATTAAAAAAGAGATTTGTCAAATTAAAATACCTTAGCAAGAATTACTAGTAAAATTAAAACTGCAACTTGGTTAATGATTCCCCATGGTTTATCTTGTCTATTGTCAAAGAGTTTTTGGAACTTGTAAGACCATCTAAAAATAGGGAAATTAATATTAAATAGTCTGTAGGGAACCATTAACCAATCAAGGCTTTGGGAGACAAGAATGAGAAAAAAAGTATAGGGAAGAGAGGTTTTCGGAAAAACAACTACAATAAGAATATAAGAAAGGATAAATCCTATGACAAGATCTATTAAAGAGTCAAAGATAACTTTTTTTTGCCCCTTTTGGGCTAGATTAGTTGCTGTATCCCAATGAGGAATTGCGTCCGCTACAATATGGGAGGCAATTGCAATTGGTATTGATAGGGCAGGATTTCCAATTTTTGCTGCAATAATTGTTCCTATTACAGCGTGTGCAGTTGCTGTCATATAAAATATAATAGTAGCACAAGTATTTATGTGCCACAACCCAACTCTTGATACTTGACATTTATTCAAAAAAGACTCAATAATAGATTGTGAGCAAGAAAGCAATATTTTGTACAGGTGTGGGTACAGCATTAATTTTGTTCTTGGTTTTCCCAAACCCAGCTTCCGCTCGCCATCAAAGACAAGTTTTAGGAGATAGCAAGGTTACGAATATTCAACTTCCTCCAACAACTGAGGGTCCAGGCTTAGTACTTCCAGATAGTCCACTTTTCTTTTTAGATGAAATTAAACAAAGTATTCGTCTTATGTTTGCTTTTACACCTGAGGCGAAAGCTAAAATACATAGCTTAATTGCTGGAGAACGATTGGCAGAGCTGAGGATTATGTTGAATAAAAATAGTAAAGATGGAGTAGCAAAATCACTAAAAGGAGCAAGGGAGAATTTTGAAAAGGTTTCTTCAAATATAGAGGAGGCAAAGCTTAGTGGACGTGATATTTCTGAAACCGCAAAAGATATAAACGACAATATAAAAGCAAAGCAAAAGGCATTGGACGAGGTTATAGAGGATATTGAGACCGAACTTAAATCAGAATTTGAACAAATTGATGAAATGCTTTTGGAAACAAAAGTTAGCGTTGAGGATGCACTTCCAGAGGATGAACTCGAAAAGGAAATTGAAGATGATTTAGATAGAAAAATTGAACATAAAGTTAGAGAAGCAGATAGATCGGTAAAAGAACTTAAGGAAATATTGCATGAATTGGATAGACAAGCAAAAGAGGCAGCTAAAAAAGCTCTCAAAAGGCGAGAAGAAGCTCTTAAAAAAGCACTAGAAGAAAAAAATGAAGCTTTAAGAAAAGCGGCAGAAAGACTTTTTGAGAATGAGAAGAAAAAACAAGAGAAACTAATGGATGCAAAAGAAAAAGCCCAAGAGCAGGCGAGGCATGCCATAGAAAAAGCCCAAGAAGCAGCCCAAGGAGTTAAAAAAGCAAAAGAGGTGGTTAAGGAAATAAAAAATGCTTCTGTAACAACTTCAACGCAAAGTTCTGGGTCAAGCGGATCGGGAGAATCAAAAAGCGGAGAATCAAGTTCTTCGGGATCAGGATCCTCATCGGGGAACGGAAGTTCTAGCGGTGGAGATTCCGATCGCAGCGGAACCAACAGCGGTAAGGAATAACCTTAGTCGATACTATGAGAACCGATTATATAAAATTTATCATAACTTACTTATATTGTCAATGGCAATAGAATTTAGTAAGATCATACAATGATAAAACTTGGGGCTGCGGAACTTCGGACAAGTACGCCATCAGAGGAAGATCTTAAGAAAATCAAGAAAAATCCTATCTATATTATTTTAGATAACGTTTTAGATACGTATAACGTCGGCGCTATTTTTAGATTGGCAGATGCAGTTGCGGCAGAAAAAGTAATCCTTTGTGGAACAACAGAGACTCCGCCGGATTCGCGTATTAAGAAAGCATCAATCAATACAACAGAGTGGGTAACTTGGAGCTATGCTCCGACTGCAGTCGGAGCGCTCCAAGAACTAAGAACTAAGAACCCAGAACTAAGAACTATCGCAATAGAGCAGAGCAAGAAAAGTATTCCTTACGACAAAGCAGATTATAAATTCCCAATAGCGCTTGTTGTGGGAAACGAGACGAGCGGTGTTTCGAAAGAAGTTCTGCAAAGCCGGGTACTGTCCAGAACCCGGCAAAGTAGAATGATAGATCAAATTGTAGAAATTCCCATGTGGGGAGTAAATAAGAGCTTGAATGTGATGGTGTCACTTGGCATCGTTATTTACGAAGCAGTAAAACAACTACCACGTTACAGTGTATGGTAGTTATGATATGTTCCAAGCGTTCAGTTTGGGCTTAGGTGTAAGTACAAATCTGAATATTTTGTTTCGTTGTCTAGTCAACGATACTAAGCTTAACATTCTTGTTATGATCTGATTTGTTTTGACCGCTTGTTCTTAAGTTGACAGACGATCTGGAGTTTACTACATTATATTTATGGACGAAACGATACAAGCTCCGCAAACTCCAGAAAATGCACAACAGATTGATCAACCTCCAATTGGAAAGCCCTCAAAAGAACGTGGAGCAATAAGGAAAATATTTAACGCCAGCTCTTGGTTTGTTTTTGTTGCTCTTTTACCATTTACAATTTTAATTTTGTTATCCCAAAATAGCATTCCAGGAGATTTGTTTTATCCAATAAAGCGGGGAATGGAAAATGTTGTTCTTGCCGCAGCGTTTGTAAGCCCTGCGACAAGAGCTGCTTTTAGAACAGACTTAACTACCGAACGATTTGATGAAGCAGAGAAACTTTTGTTAGCCCGTTCTGACATTAAGGGACTTAAAGAATTTGTTAGAGAAATTCAGGCTGCTCAGACTGAAGTTTCGGCAATATCAGATACTGTAAGAAAAAAAGAGTTGCAGGAAAAAATTCAAACATCAGTTATAGAATACCAGAAAAGACTTAATGTAGTAAAAGTGCAATTGGTAGTGCGGGAGCAGTCTACTCAACTGGCATTTGCTTCTACAGTAACGCCAACGCAAGCGGCGGAGAGCGGAAGACAAAACTCCGAACCTACTTCTTCACAAATAGAACCGACAACTTTGCCTGTCCCAACCAATACTCCTGTTTCTGCTCCAACCCTCAAAGTGGGACAACCGCGTATTCCAACAAATACTCCTGTACCCCTTCCAACTTCAACACCGCGACCTCCAAAACCATCCAAATCCACTCCTACACCAATTAGAGAAGACACTACTTTAACTATAACTCCCATTCCTCCAACAAATGCTTCTACTCAAGCTCCAACCTCAACGCCAAAACAAACTCCAACACCAACTCCTGCATTACCACCCGTTAGTGGGGAGGAGACTATTGAAACATTGGACAAAGTACAAGAATATCTTCATTGTTTGCAAACTGCACTATCACCGCACAGCGAGTGTACGCCTCCAGAAATTGGCGAGGCAAGCTTTAACTCGGTAGATCAATCAGAAAAAAGGCAAAGCGAAGCAGAATCAAAACGAGATGAAGGACAAGAGGATTCGGTTGCATCTCCGACTGCTTCTGGGAATAGAAAAAGAAACAAACATTGACAATTGGCTAAAATTGTTTATAATGTTTGTAATCATGATTGGCTCTTTGACAACTGAAAATTCAGGATTACTTCCAATAAAACTTACGTTTGAGACGTAAAGTTTTTGATCAGGAAGTGGTAGGAATTTTTTTGTGAGAGTTTGATCCTGGCTCAGGATGAACGCTGGCGGCGTGCCTTAGGCATGCAA
>ERZ1292623.1295-Hain-H51-01um-R1-1295-length-24347-cov-5_pt1 | contig 24347 bp, 23 predicted proteins | sample MGYA00564398_ERZ1292623 | MGnify/ENA primary metagenome ERZ1292623 (study PRJEB36523, sample SAMEA6512633) | groundwater metagenome | collected 2019-01-07 | study: AquaDiva: Metagenomics assemblies of 32 groundwater samples | reverse complement strand
ATCGCTCCTCACGCACCGGGCACAGACACCGCGCCCGCGCCGCAGGCCCCGTCCAGCAACGCCCTACGAGAGGTATGAAACGGCTCGCGCTCGCAGTCTTTGTTGTCGTGTGTGCGGTCGTTCCCGCATATCTGCCCACGCAGGCACACGCCCAATTCTTGATTCCGGGTGCGGAAAGCGCTCTCTCTATTTCGTTCTCTCCACAGTATCCGGCCCCGCAGAGCACTGTCAGACTCACTCTGCAGAGTTCGCTGTACGACCTCGACTCGAGCTCTGTTACATGGACGGTCAACGGGAAAGAGGTGGCTCAAGGAGACGCGGTAACGTTCATCGACGTGAATACAGGTCCGCTCGGAAGCAAGACCGAAGTACAGGCCGACATCACAAGTGCGGGCGGCACAGCCTTTGCTACCGCGACCGTGGTTCCGACCTCCATCGACCTCCTGTGGGAATCCGACTCGTACGTCCCTCCTTTTTACAACGGTCGTGCACTGCCGTCCGCGGGCTCTCGCGTGCGCCTTGTCGCGCTCACACATTTTGTGCGCCCGGGTGGCGGAGAGGTCCCTGCGGACCAGATTGTTTTCACGTGGACAAGAGATAGCGAAGTTCTGGGCGACCTATCCGGCCGCGGTAAATCCTCGATAACGGTCGACGGACCGACCCTCTTCGGAACGGAGACGATTGTAGTGGAAGCGGCGTCCGTCGACGGAAGCATTGCGGGGCAGGCACTTCTGCGCATTCCCGATACGGAGCCGAGGCTTATGCTGTACGAAGACCATCCGCTGTTCGGGGTACTCTACCATCAGGCGCTTGGTGTCACCACGTTCGTGCCGAAAAACGAAATGTCGTTCATCGCAATTCCGTACTTCGCCTCCGCCGCCTCCTCCGACGACACGGGTTTGCAATACGAGTGGCAGGTCAATCAAAGTCCCGTCACCACCAACGCGGCGTACAGCAACGAAATAACCGTCAACGCCGCCTCGTCTACCGGACTTATGGCACTCATCAATCTCTCGCTCACGCATGTGTCGAATTATTTCCTGAGCGCTGCGGGTTCGTGGAGCGTTACGTTCAACAAGAGTAGCGCCGGTTCACCCGGCGGGGACGTCTTTCATCAATAACGTCGTATGCCAGCTTCACACCATTTATTCAGGTACGCAATTGCCGCCGTCATCGTGATGGTGCTCGGTGGGCTTCTCGGTTGGTACGTATTTGTGCGTTCGCAGGTCGCTGCGACGCAGGCAAACGACAGCGCGCGCGGCTTCGGCACGGCCGCATCGTTCGGGTCGCCTGCAGGAAGCACGTACACAAACTCCGCCGGGTCTGTGCCTTCGGCGGACATACAGTCCGCGTCCGGTAATCCGGCGCCGCGTCTCTGGAAAGTAACCGCGACGCCGGTTGCCGGTGCGGGCTTTGCCGCGTCTTCGACCCAGCTGTACTTCGCCGAACGTTCGTCCGGCAATGTCTTGCTCGCAGACCCGTCCGTATCCTCGGTAACCCGCCTCACCAATACATTGTTCCCGAAGGTGTACGACGCGCTATTCGCATCCGACGGCTCCGTCTTGCTTCGCTCGGCGACGGACGCGGGCATTGTCACCACCTACGCCGGCACGATAAGCACGACGACTGCCGAGGGCCCCGTACCGCTCGCCGGTACCTATTTGCCGCAACACATCAAAGCGGTGAGCGTGCGCTCTCCGCAACAACTGTTCTTTCTCGTGGCTGCGCCCACGGGCGGCACTGCCGGTGTCACGGCAAATTGGAAGGGTGCGTCGCAAAAACCCGTCTTCGCTTCCACGCTACAGCAATGGCGTGTGTGGTGGCTCTCCGACGGACGCATGTATGTCGCGCAACAGCCGTCCGACGGTATCATGGGGTACGCATTCACGCTCAAGGGTGGCGCACTGCAAAGCCTCGTGAGCGCCGCCGGTCTCTCGATATTGCCGCGCACCGGTTCTACCGCGCTCATCTACAGCAGTTCGGCCGGTGGAGTGAACCTGTTTGGGCAGACTTCGGCAAGCACCACGCCGGTGCGGTTTACCGTTCGTACTCTTGCCGAGAAGTGTGTCTGGGCCCCCGGCAAAGACCTCGTTGCCTATTGTGCGGTGCCGCAGGTTTTGCCCACGAGAGCCGGTTATATGGAAGAGTGGTACCGCGGCGCGGCGCACACATCGGATGCGTGGTGGAAGGTAGACGTATCCGCCGGCACCGCACAAAACCTGTTCACACCTGACTCCGGCACCTCGTTCGACGTTGAGCATCCGGCCATTGACGGCAACGGCAGTTATATCGCTTTCATGAACGCCGCCGACAAATCACTCTGGATGCTTCGTATAACGCCATGACATCGCTCCGCTCACATATTCGTGTCACCGTTGCGTTGTTCGTATTCGGTCTCGTGTTTATCGCAACGACGGTTTACGCACAGACACCACAATGTGACGGGAAGGGGTTCTGCGCTCTCGCCGTTCCTCCTCCGTCTTCGAAACTAGGTCAGCTCTATGGCACGACAAGCCTCGCCGGATTTCTCAACGGCCTCTTTACCGCCGCAATTTCCATCGGCGCGATACTCGCAGTGCTCAGAATTGCCTACGCGGGATATGAATACATGACGAGTGATGCGTGGGGGAACAAAGCGCGCGCCAGAGAAATCATCGGTGACGTTGTCCTCGGACTGATGCTCCTTCTGGGCACATACCTGATCCTCAACCAGATAAATCCGCAACTACTCAACTTGAACATTCTACAGAACGTATCCTCTGTGCCGAATAACAAGCCCGATGCGGGACTGCAAGCGAGCCTCCAGTTGCAGCAGCAAAATATTAACAACACAACCGATAGTCCCTCAGATTATATGCCTTCATTGAGTCAAAACCCGCTCCCCGGATACTATTGCTTTCCAAAAACGACAAATGCTGGGAACTTGTACTCCTGTGTTACAAACCAAACGAATTGTAGCAATCTCGCGGGCGCAGAAGGAAAGAAGTGTACGTCGTACTGATACCTACGCTGCCGAGTACTTGATGACGACGCGGCGATTTCGCCCCTCTCCTTGTGACTCTGTCTTTACGTTCGGTGCATCTTGAAGCGTTGTGTGAATAATGAGGCGCTCATAGGCACTCATCGGCGTGAGCTCCACGTCGTATTGAAAAGAGCGTGCGCGCTCCGCGAGCATGAGCGCTTTGGTCTGCAAATCTTTTATCTGCTTCGCGCGGTAGTCGTTGATGTCAACGAGGAACATCGGACTATCCGCTCCCTCTACGAGCGGTTGCCGCTTTTCCAAAATCTTTTTCACGAGCATGTCGAGCGCGTAAATGGTGTCGCCGTGCGCGCCGATGAGCGTACGCGCATCATCGGTCTCTATCGTGAAAATGGTCTGGCCGGCGATTTCGGTGCGGGTGACACCCTTGTAGGAAACACCGAGCGCGGTCAACATCTCTTTGAGGATTGTTTCGACAGTGTCGGCGTACGTGTCCACCCCGTTAGAAGCTGACGTTGATTGGGTCATAAAAAATTGTTGTCCCACCGAGAGTCGCTCCGGGGAGCTTCTAACGGGGTCCATTGGGGCACTATACGCTATTTTCCCGCGCCGTGCGAATACCCCTATGTTGAGCCCTTTTTTGAGTGTCCAAAGCGGCGACCGGTCATGAGCTCCTGCGCAATCATAAAGATGTTGCCGGTAATCCAGTAGAGCGGCGCGGCTGCGGCTATGAAGTAGGCGATAACTCCGACCATCACAGGAAGCATGTAGCGGGCCTGCAAATCGAAGCTTCTCGCCATGTCGTTGCTGAACGAGGCTTCGGTTGCCGTCTTCTCCCCGCGCGGTCCCATGGAGAGGCGTGTGTATATGAACTGCGCGACGACCGCGAGCACGGCAAGCACGAGCGAGCGACTCGACATGTTGATGAGTCCGAGAAATTCCATGTTCACGGCATCCGGTACTGTGACAAACGGGTACAGGATGGCTGTGTGTATTTCGGGCAATCCGCCGAGCGCGAATACCCAGTAGAGGCCGAGCAGTATGGGGAGTTGAATGAGAATGAGCAAAAAGCCGGAGAACGGTTTGACCCCCCGCTCACGGTACAGCGCGAAAATCGCCTTGCTTTGCTCTTCGGGCTTATCTTTGAGTCTTTTCTTGAGCTCTTCGACCTCGGGAGCGACCTCTTTCATTTTCATCTGTGTCTTGATGGCGCTCCTCGATAGCGGATAGAGCACGATACGGACAATAATGGTCACGATGATGACGGCGATACCGACATCGTGAGTCGGCAGAACGCCGACAAAATAAACGAGCCCGTTGTATATCGGGTTGTAGACGAGCGTGTCGAATACGGCGCTTATCATAATTCAACGATTGTATACCGTATCCCGCCGCGCGTACACAGCCGGTCAAAGACGCCCGACGAGTGTGTCGATATCGTTGCGGATGTCCGCGAACGAGGCTCCGGCGGCATCACGCTTGGCGACGAACACGTACGTGCCGGCCGGAGCGGAGCGCACATGCTTGAGAAGGGAAGCACGGAAGCGGCGTTTGATGAGCTTGCGGTCGCCCGCTTTTGCGGCAACTTTCTTGGAGACGACCACACCGAAGCGCGCGGTTTTGCCGCCGGAGGTGGCCGAAACGGAGAAAAAAGCTCCGCTCACGCGACGAGCGGCCCGGGTGGTCCTCATTTCTGCTCCGGTGAGACGGTGCTTGGGAGGCATTACACGGAAAGGCGGGCGCGACCTTTGCGACGGCGGCGCTGTAAGAGCTTGCGGCCTGTCGGCGTGGAGCTCCTCACGCGGAACCCATGCGTCTTCTGGCGCTTGCGCTTTTTCGGCTGGTACGTGCGTTTCATGGCTTGCATCATACGCGAACTGTCCGAAATCTCCAACCCCACCTCCAGAAAATAGTGGGCAAGGTTTTTTGGGGTGTCTCGCAGGCCGACGGGCCGAGAGTCAGCGCCCCGCCAGCAGGCGGGGACAGCGACCCCAAAAAATCTTGCCCACTATTTTCGTATCCCCACTTTATCCACACGTTGTTCACCCCATCCGGAAAATCGCGAACGCTTCACGGAAGACAAACGGCGCGTATAATGTCTGAGCTTACGACATGTGCATGACACTATGACGACAAACAGAGAATTATGGCAAAATGCGCTCGTTCAGATCGAATTGGGAACATCGCAGGCATCGTTCCGCACGTGGTTCAGGAACACCGACATCGCCTCGCGCGATACGGGCACCGTCCAGGTGGCTGTCCCGTCAAAAATCGTGAAGGAATGGCTCATGGAGAAGCACCACAAGCTCATACTGAAGGCGCTCCGCGGTCTCGACAACACCGTACGAACCGTTGAGTACGTCGTGCACCGCACACCACCTTCGGCAGAACGTAAGGTGCCGCGTCCTCAGCCGGCGGAAAATGCTTCATTCGATCTTCAGTCTCTCTATATAGACAAGCGCGACAATTTAAACCCGAGGTATACGTTCGAAACCTTCGTCGTGGGTCCGTTCAACCAACTCGCGCACGCAGCGGCAAAGGCCGTGCTCGAACGACCGGGTCTTGCATACAATCCGCTTTTCATCTATGGGCAAACCGGCCACGGCAAGACGCACCTCATCCAAGCGGTAGGGAACTATTTCAAAAAATCGCACGCAAACAAAAAAGTGCTGTATGTTACCTCGGAGCGGTTTGCCGTTGATTACATTAATTCGGTGCGCGCGGGTCGCGCCAACAGCTTCAAAGACCAGTACCGGCAGTACGACGTACTCATCATGGACGACGTGCAGTTCATCGCCAACACGGAAAAGACACAGGAGGAATTGTTTCACCTGTTCAACGCGCTTCACGACAACAACTAGCAAATCGTGTTCTCCAGCGACAAGCACCCGACACTGCTCCCCGGATTTGAAGACCGGCTCAAAGGGCGCTTCTCGGCCGGCATGATAGCGGAGATACCGGAGCCGGACGTGGAGTCGAGAATTGCCATAATTAAAGCCAAGATAGAGCAACACGGCTTCTCGCTTCCCGACGACATCATCCAGTACATCGCCGAGAACGTGCGCGGCAACATCCGCGAGCTTGAGGGTGCACTCAATATGATTGTCTGCAAGTCACAGCTCAAAGGCAAGGCGATATCGCACGCCGACGTGCGCGCGCTCATCAAACACAACGTGAAGCCAAACAGGGGTGTCTCCGTTGACGAAGTGGTACGGAGAATCGCGCAGTACTACGAGATACCGGAGAAGAGCATCTACGAGAAGACCCGTAAGAAGGAGGTGGTGAAACCGCGCCAGATTATTATGTACATGTTGCGCGAAGAATTCAGTGTCTCGTACCCCTCGATAGGGGAGAAGCTCGGTGGACGCGACCACACGACGGTCATTCACTCGTGTGAAAAAATAAAAGAGGAGTTGAAAATGAACAATTCGCTTGAGCAGGAGATCGACCACATCCGCACACTCATTCACGCATAATGTCGCCGATAACCCTGTGGACAAACCCTGCGTAGAGCACTCACAACACACCGAACAACATCATGATAACTTCACCAAACAGTATCCGGAGTGAGTTGTCCCCGTTCTCTGCACATTTCGCACATCAGTTCTCAACAGTTCAAAATATCCAAACCACCTAATCAAACATTCACTTTAATTCACTTCTCCACATTATCCCCAGTACTAATAGAAGTAATAGTATTTAAATAAGAAAAGGTATGAAGATAATAACAACAAAAGAAAAAATTCTAAACACCATTCTTATGGCAGAGAGAGTTACGGGAAAAAAAGAGTCTCTTCCTGTTCTTGCTTGCATTTTCGTTGAAGCCGCAAAAGATATTACCCTCCGCGCGACGAATCTCGAGGCAGGCTTCGAATCAGTGGTGCCCGGGGAAGTCGGTGAGGCGGGAATCGTCGCGGTACCGGCCGCCATCCTTTCACAAACGATACGCTCAATCGGCAGTGACAAGGTCACCTTTTCTACCGATGATTCGAATCTTCTCGTGGAGTCACGGGGGACCAAAACACTCATAAAAGCGATACCACACGACGAGTTTCCTGCGTTACCGAAAAGCGCCGGGAAGAATAAAATTTCTCTTTCACGCGAGCGACTTATACACGGGATACAGGCGGTTTGCTACGCCGCTTCACCATCAATGATTCGTCCCGATCTTGGCTCTGTATACCTTTCGATCAAGGACGGTGCGATGGTATGTGTCGCGACCGACTCGTTCCGTCTGGCGGAGAAAACAGTGAGTGAAAGCGGTGCCAAGGCCGAGGGCGACGTGCTTATCCCCTTGAAGCACGCGCTCGAGCTTGTGCATATTCTCGAACACGCCGGTGACGACTCGGTGTCGCTCTCCGCCGAAGAATCACAGCTATCGGTTTCGGCCGGGGGCATGCGTTACGTGTCCCGCGTGGTGGATGCGACGTTCCCGAACTACAAAGAAATTATTCCGAAAAAATTTACGACCGAGGCGACGGTACTCAAAGGCGACCTCGTTGAAATGTTACGCAAGGCGCGTGTGTTTGCGGGGAACGACATGCACGTGGGTCTCCACATTTATCCGAAGAAGAAAATATTTTCCGCGCTCGCACGCAGCTCCGATGTGGGAGAAATGTCCGACTCAATCGATGCGGCGCTCTCCGGCGAGGACCTCGACATCAATTTCCATATCGGCTACATCGCCGACTGTCTCTCATCCGTAGAGTCCGATTCCGTGACGCTCGGTTTTGCCGGTGCCGGTAAACAACTCGTCATCCGCGGCGTCTCCGATTCATATTTTCTCTATCTCGTCATGCCGCTGAACCGGTAATTCCGATATGCACACACAAACCCTTTCCAGATTGTTGTTGTGGCTGATCGCGGCCATTGTCGTTTTGTCCGGACTGAGCTTGACCGCTGACAACTGGCTGTGGCCCCACTGGGACGCATCACAGGGCGCGTGGGTGACGTCAACGAGTGATGCGTATTGGGACAACTCGATGGGGCGATGGCAGGCCGACAAGAGCGCGATGTTTTGGAATGAAGAACGCGGCGTGTGGATGTATCAAAACGGCGTGTACTGGGACGATTCTCGCGGTGTTTGGCTCGACAAATTCGGTGACCATATCGATGCGCAGTTGAACGTGTGGGTGAGCGCCGCAGGCGATGCCTACTGGGACTCAGTCCGCCGTGAGTGGCGCCCGCTCGTCATCGCTCAGTGAGCCGATAGCGCGTCGTATATATCTATCCACGGTGCGTTTGTGAGAAATGATTTGCCACATCGCGTGCAACCAATAACCGCGATGATGTTCCCCGGCATACGCTACTGAATCGTAAAGTTGATTTGCGTTGAGTCGTTGCCGCCGTTTACGAGCGCGGCCATTGCCTGCAGTATCGACGGGCCGCGGGAGTTGGGGACGTACGTGATTGTGTACGGCGGCTGTGTCGCAGTGCCGATGGGTGCGCCGTTGAGGAAGTATGTCATTTTGGTGACATTTTGCGGACTCGGATATGAGGAACTAAAGATTATAGAAGTATTCGCCGGTACGTATGAGCTCGGTGCCGGCGAGGTAATTTGGAATCCCTGCGTGATCGCGGTGCCTACTCCTGGCCCCGCCGGACCAGCGACATTGCCGACGAGAGCTTGCCCCGCGGCCCACAGCGAGACGGGGTAATCCCACGCCGCCGTTTGGCCGTCGGCAAACGGGTTCAACGGCGGCGCACCACGCGGGTCGCTCTTGTTGACCCAGTAGAGGATGTCGTGCACGCCTCGCTCGGGATGACTATTCCAGTTGCCGGTGAGGACCGGAGGCAGAGACGTTTGCGCCGGGTCGGGAGATGGCGGCGGGAAATCGCCGGACGGATATTTCTCAAGCGCATAGGCGACGAATTCGTGCCACATCGGCGCGATGATGAACGCCGCGATTTTTTTCGCCATCGGAGAGTTGTCGTTGTTGCCCGCCCACGCCCCCACCGCGATGCCGGGCGTGTAGCCCAGTATCCAGACGTCGCGGAAATCGTTGGTTGTGCCCGTCTTGTCGGCGACGTGGTAGCCATCGAACTGGAGCGGCGAATCGGCTCCAAATTCCGGCGTGCGCGCCACGTTGTCGGAGAGAATGTCGTTTATTTCACGGGCTATTTGGGGCTCAAGCACACGCGTCGCAGTGTTTTGGTATTCCTCCAAGACGTTCCCCTTCCCGTCTTCTACGCGGAGGATGCCGGTCGGCGGATTGCGTACGCCGTCATTCGCAAAGACGCTGTACGCGCCGGTCATTTCGAGAAGAGTCACTTCACCGCCGCCGAGTACGAGCGTAAGTCCGTAGCGCGCCGCGTTACCGAGCGTGGTAATGCCGAGCGATTGCGCGGTTGAAATGGCGTCCTGAATACCGGAGAGGTAGAGCGTTTTGACCGCCGCCACGTTTATCGATTGTGCAAGAGCGTTTCGCAGAGTCATCGGGCCCTTGAAGTTGCCGTCGAAGTTGGATGGCGAATAACACGGTGGCGCGTCGTTGAGGTTGTCGGTCGGCGCACACGCGGTCGAAAACTGTGTCGGTAGGTCGAAGACCACGGTCTCCGGCGTGTATCCTTTTGCAAACGCGGTCGCGTAGACGAACGGCTTGAACGAAGAGCCCGGCTGGCGGTGGCTCGTCGCGATGTTGACCTTGCCGTCGATGGTGTCGTCGAAATAGCCGCGTGAGCCGACCATGACGAGAATTTGTCCGGTCGTCGGGTCGATGGCCACGAGCCCTTCGTTGGTCGCGTTGAAGTTCTCCTGCATCCGCGGCGCCCACTTGGACACAATGTCTTCCGCCTTCTTCTGGAGGTCGTAATCGAGTGTCGTGATGACACGCAAGCCGCCCTGCGCGACCACATCCGCGCCGTACTTCTGTTCGAGATATTCGCGGACGTAGAAGACGAAGTGCGGCGCCTTGATACCCACCTCTCTCTCATCGCGGAATTGGACCTGTTCGGAGACGGCCTGCGTGTATTCGGCATCGGTGATGACGCCGAGCGACTTCATGCGTGAGAGTACGAATTTGGCGCGTGCGTCGAGGGCGGCGCGGTGACTGCCGTAGGGCGAGAAGTAGGTGGGCGCCTGCGGAAGCGCGGCGAGGTAGCTCGCTTGCGCGAGGTCCACGTCTTTGGCGTCGACGCCGAAGAAGTACTGACTCGCTTCCTGTACGCCGTAGATAGTGCCGCCGTACGGCGTCTCGTTGAGATACGTCTCGAGAATTTTTTCTTTCGGGTACGTTCTGGTGAGGCGAAGAGCGAGTATGATCTCTTCGATTTTGCGCGCGATGGTTTTGTTCTGTGTCAGCAGCGCGTTTTTTACCACTTGCTGGGTGATGGTCGAACCGCCCTGCGTGTACGAACCCGTCGTGATGTTTACGAAGACCGCGCGGGCGAACGAGACCGGACGGAAACCGGCGTTTGCGTAAAACGTGTCGTCTTCGGTAGCGATTGCCGCCTTTTGAATGAACGGACTTATCTGGTCGAGCGTGACCGACGTGCGGCGCACGGAGCCGTGTACGTCGTAGAGGACGACATTGCCCGTGCGGTCGTATATCTTGGTCGACTGCGAGACCTGCCGGTTCTCGAAATTCTCTATCGACGGGATGGGGGTAAACAGCGCCCACACAATGATTCCGCCGATTCCGAAAAAGAAGAGACCCATCGCCGCGGCGATAGAAAGGCGCATCCACTCGGGGACGCGGTTGAACAAACGGCGCGTACGCCGGAACCTGCGAGACTCACTCATTGATGTCATTTTATCTGCCGAGGATAGTGATGGCAATGTGGTCGCTTGCGTCCACATTGCAGAACGACGCAGGCAGCAAATGAGCGAAGACTCATTTCTGCGTTTTTTGCGCTTTGCGGCGACCCCGTACTAGACGCGAGCATCAGTACGGGGCGAGGCACTGCGAGAACGGGCCAAATGCGTGACGCCGATGGCTATCGCGTCGTACTCGTCGTCATGGCGGATGACCTTGTCGATTTTTACGAGCGCATGCAACATTTTGGCGACTTGTGTCTTGTCTGCGGAGCCCGAGCCCGCGGCCGCGCTTTTCACTTCACCCGGCGAGTACTCGAACACCGGTATTGCGGTAGAGCCCGCGAGCGAGAGAAGCGCGCCGCGCACCTCGGCGACCCGCATTGCCGTCTTCTGGTTCTTCGCGAAGAACAGTTTTTCCATCGCAATACAATCGGGCGCATGTGCTTTCACCAGCCGCTCGCACGCACGCACCACCTGCTGGAGCCGCTCTGCGAAGTCTTCTTCTGCGGACGTCTCGATGCATTCCGAATAGATGAGCACGTCTTTTACGCCGTCACGTTCCACTATGGCAACCCCACAGCGGCCGTACCCAGGGTCAATGGCAAGCACTTTCATACTACAAGTATACAGGCAAAGGAAAAGGACCGTAGCTTCCTCGTCGTGCGTCAGAAGTTATGGAACGCACTCGAACCGGTCGTCGGACGACACGGTGCGTAATGGAGCCAGTGGTCGTACTGTTTCCTTGTGTATCGATCCAAAATCCCTATACTTAGGTTTATGACTAAGTATTGGAACCCGAGAAGGATTAAACGTATCAAAGAACGTGAAAATCGGACGGCGGAACTTGCCGCAGAAAAAGCAGTCGCGCTACGAGAGCGCACGCGTTCACATACTCCGGGCGATACACGAAAAAATACAGTGCTCATGCTAGACGCTCTTGGCCTACCTCTACGGCGACGGATGATTGGGCGACTCAAGCGGGGAGGTGCGATGTCAGTTTCCAAATTGGCTGAACCGTTTCGCATAACGCTTCCGTCGGCGCTCGAACAAGTCCGCATCCTGGAGCGTTCAGGCATCATTTCAACGCATAAGCACGGCCGCGTCCGTCTGTGCGTCTACAGGCCGCAAGCGCTGAGAGAACTCGCGCACGGGCTCACCACTGGGGAAGTAGATTAACATCCCAATACTTAGGTAAAAACCTAAGTATTGGGATAGGGTCGAGTCGACTTTTTGGGGAGCGTGCAGAAGTGGTACGATACTGGAATGAAAGCAACGGCTCTACGCAGTGCTCTGTTCTTGCGCAACTTGGTGTTTGGAGTGGAAGACGGCCTCGTTTCTACGGTGGGTCTGCTCTCCGGCATCGCCATCGCCGGCGTGGACCGCGAAACCATTTTTCTCACAGGAGTGGTGCTCATTTTTGTGGAGGCGTTCTCGATGGCCGCCGGTAGTTTCCTCTCGGAGGCATCGGTCGAAGAAATGGGCGGGGGAGTTGACGATACCCGCGGTTCAGTGGCGGCGGGGGCTGTCATGTTCACCTCATATTTTGCGGCGGGCCTCGTCCCGCTCTTGCCGTACCTTTTCTTCAGCGTCGCGACGGCATTCGCCACGTCGGTTGCGTGCTCTATTCTCGCGCTCTTTATACTCGGGTATTGGAGTGGGAGGGAAACGAGGGCCGTCTGGCGCAAGACATTACGGATGGGACTTGTAGGCGGACTCGCGATACTTGTGGGCGCGCTTGCGGGTACATTCGTGCATTTATAAGGAGCGGCGCTTTTGGCGTCGGTGGCGAAAAATCTCGTACCTCTGGCTTAGCGTAGAAATCGGTATAGGATACGTACAGCAAATAATAAGAAGGGTGAGACGGCCATGACATATAAATACTTCGCCGGAGCCTACCTGGCGGCCGCGCTGTACTCGGAGAATCTGGAACGGCAATGCAGACTGCCGAATGGCGCATGGAGCTGCGAGGCGGGCAGGATCCTCACGGATGAGTTCACTCGCCATACCGAAGACGCTCTGCGATGCGATACGGCAGCGCTCCTACGCATCCGTGCGATTGCCGGGCTCGTCGCACAAGCACCGAAAGATTGCTTGCGCCCCGAAGCGCGTCTGTATATGACTGTCCTGCTCGAGCACGCGAAACACGTGACCGAGAACTATCACCGCTTGTTCCACCGCAATCGCGAATTGGAACCGACGATGAGCAGTCTCGCAGAGCGGTTTGCAGCTGGCATAGAACAATTGAGAAAGGCGGGCGCATAGGCGCCAAAGGGAACGGGCCACTCCATGGGAGCGGCCCGTCTTCATGTGTCACCGTTAGCGAGCTCGGTGGCAAGAAGTTCCATACTGCTTCGCAATCCTGCCGAGAGCTTCCTGAACGGTTCGAGGTCGTGTTCTTCGATAAGCGGGAGTATGAACTCCCACGTTTCGACGAGCTTTGCCGCACGTTCTTTCGCCGTGTGTTTCCACATAGTGAGAACGTTGTCCCACCGGTCGACGCCTTTGAGGAGCTTTGTATAACGGCGTGCGCCCGCGAGCTGGAGATGGTAGAGAACATCGACAGCGCGCTTATTCAGTTTGCGTGTCTCCTTGGGTCGCGTCATTTCGGCGATGTGGGTCGCGGCATTCTCGTTGAACTCGCGAACAAGCCGCTCGTAACGCCAGCGATTCCGGTGTTTTTCCATGATGTCGTGCAGCAGCGCCCCCACGACGAGGTCGGGGTCCCACACGTCCAAGTACAGCATCAGTATGAGCGCGATTCTCACCGAATGACGGGAATATGGTTCCCCGCTCTTCCTGCGCTCATGCTTGAAAGCCGACTCGTTAATCCGGTATGCCTTTTTCACCTGCTCGTAAGCGGCACTTCCAACCGGATGCTTCGTTTCCACCACCTCAAGGAATTGCGTTTCGGTCTTGATTTCGAACAAGAATGCAAGCTCGGGGCGCATCGCTGACGACAGGCTCATTCGCTTGAACACCGTCTTGGCATGCGGACCGCGTAGCTTGAATCGGGCGGAGCCATTGCCGCCCACATGATTGGGCATGGCATGTCTCCTTCATGAAGTCTATGCACTGCCCGCGACAGTATCATCAGCCCCCGTGTGCGGCAATAGTCAGGCCGCGTTGGTGTAGACGTTCTCCACGTCGTCGTGTGCGTCGATTTTTTCCAGAACTTCCATGAGCTTCGCACTATCTGTGTCAGAAAGGGGAACGGTGGTCTTGGGCACACACCCTTCCTCAATACTTTTTTCGAATGCCCACATCGCGGAGCCGGGCGCGGCGAGCGCGAGACCGTTTTCGGTGAGCAGGTGCTTTATTTCCTGCGCAGTCCTGTTGCGGCTATCGGTGAGCGCTTCGATGAGGATGGCCGCGCCACCGGGACCGTATGTCTCGTAGGTGATTGATTCGAGCGACGCCGCATCGGCCGAGGTGCCTTTTGCAACCGCGCGGTCGATAGTGTCTTTGGGCATGTTGGCTTTTTTGGCGGTCTCGATGATGGCGCGAAGCCCCGGCAAACTGGTGTCACCGCCGGCTTTTTTGCTCTCCACCGCAATGCGCCTGCCGAGCTTGCCCCACAAATTGCTCTTGGCCGCATCGGCCGCGCCCTTCTGCCGTTTGATTTGCGCCCATTTGTTGTGACCTGACATGGGGAACAGTTTATAGTTTTTAGTCGGTAGTGAACAGGGGGGGGGTATGTAAAAAATGTCGGCGGCCATGGGCCGCCGTTTTTTATTCGTTGCAATCAGGCGGCTCACTGGAGCCTGAAGACACCCTTGTCCACATTGCGGTATTCAACGGGGCGCCAGTCCCGCGAATGTGCGACATCGACCGCGAAGATCTTGCCGTCAAGTGTCGCCTGCCACCAGTCGAGATAATTTGAGAGCTTCGGAAAGTTCGGCAACATGTCGTCGGTCTGCCACGCCATGGTTTGCAGTAACCAAGGGCGGTCCGGCCGCCAGAATAGAATCTTTGCGAGTACCAGCACCGGAGCCGTGACCCGTTCGGGCGCACCAATCAGATAGGCCATTGTCGCACTCCCTCTCTCGAGAGACTCAACTGTCCCCATGTAAGTAGACGCCCACGCGAGGGCTCGGTCAATGCACATATTGTGCACAGCATTATGCACATAGTTATCCACCTACTTATACAGTGGTTTTCCACCGAAACGCGATATTTGCTCCAAACGGCGGCTTACAGAAAAGTTTTATACTCTACGAACTGATGCGCTTTACCGTGCGTCGGTCGCTCACTTGGGGGCGGTGGCAACATCGAGAATCCCGGAGAGCAGTTCCCAGAGTATATCGGAGCGTACGTTCCGAGACAGTGCGGGAATCGTCGGCTAGAGCACAGAGGTGTCGGGCGCGCAGCGAGGAGATCATATCGATTTGCTCCGGACCTAGCACTTACTCGAAATAGCCGTGAACGCAAAAGCCTCCCGCAAGGGAGGCTTTTGTGCGAGACCCACGAGCCACTCGCGCAACTCGCAGATGTTTACCGTGCGCACTCCTATTGTACGCGTTCAATTTTCAAAATTGTTTCTTATCCCCACTCGACTCGTTTCGCTTTAGCGAAACTCGCTCGTGGCAAGCCACCACGAGAGAAAACGAAACATCCCACAAAGGGATTTTCGTTTTGAGGCGAGTGCCCTGAGCGGTTCGACTGCGCTCACCGCAGGCGAGAGTCGAATGGGCTACTTGTCTCGAATTATAATTGAGAGAAAATACGTAGATGCATTTTGTATACATGATTCGTAACTCTGCGCGCAAATTGTATGTTGGCGTTACTGTGAATCCCCACGTGCGGGTACGCTCCCACAACGAGAAACGGGGCTCAAAATTTACAAAACATATTCCCGATTTTAAAATCGTCTTTCTCGAGCAGTATTTGACTCTGGAGCACGCTCGAGCTCGCGAAATTCAAATCAAAAAGTGGCGACGCGATAAAAAAGAAGTGTTGATTGAGCGATACGGCAAGAATTTACCTACCAAACTCAAATGAGTTTCTGTTGCGCGACCGAGGTGGCACCAAGGTGTTCGTAGGCTTTTTAGCGGCCACGCGGCCCTCCAGGCTGCGGAACGCGTATAATACGTGTCTAATTCATCAGCATTTATACACATCCTAGGGGCTTTACAATGAGTATAGAACGTGTATAATTGCTATATAAACTATACACGTTATGCTCTACAAAATCGAAAAGCCACCGATTGAAAAGCTTAACCAAGAGAAACTCTTTGAACTATTCGTTGCGTACCAAGAAAACAAAGATGGCATAGCCGCACAGTATCAAGCAACCATTGAGCCTGAATATCTCTACTGGGACAAGGTAAGGTTCAAGTCCGGGATTCCGTCGGACGTGAGAGTGGAAGAATTTTGGTCCCTGGTCAAATTCATTCGACGCGCTCAATCTGTTGAGACCGTCCTTACCGCAGAAAGTGGGCAAAAATTCTCGTGGCTCCGGCTACCGGGCCTTGAGCGGTTTCTCCATGAAGTCGACCTCAACATGGGCGGTAATCTCTTCGCGCTGTCGGACGGTGTCGACGACACTAATAGATATAAATTTATTTCACGCGGAGTTATGGAGGAGGCAATCGCCTCCTCCCAGCTGGAGGGCGCTCACACAACGCGCGAAGCGGCAAAACAAATGTTACGAGAGGGAAGAAAGCCCCGCAACAACTCGGAGCGAATGATATTGAATAATTATCGCGCCATGCGGACCATCGAGGCGGAATATAAAGACAGAAAGATTAGCCTTGAAACAATCTTCCAGCTGCACGCGATGTTGACCAAAGATACTATAAGTCCCGATCAGCAGGGACGATTCCGCAAAGACACTGAAAATATCATCGTTGGGGATGATTCCGGTGTGGTGTACCACATACCGCCGAAGCGAGCGTTCGTGGAACAACAGATGAATGCCCTCATTGCTTTCGCGAACGATGAGCCGGAGCAGCCGTTCTTACACCCAGTCATCAAAGCGATTATGCTGCATTTCTGGATAGGGTATCTGCACCCGTTCACCGACGGTAACGGTCGTTTGGCCCGAGCGATGTTTTATTGGTATCTTCTGAGCAAAAATTACTGGGCATTCGGCTACCTGCCGATATCCAGAGTCATCAAAAAATCACCAGTACAGTATGGGATGGCCTATGTATACGCAGAGCAAGATGACCTGGATTTGACCTACTTCCTCGACTACAATCTGCGCAAGATAAAGATGGCGGTAAAAGAGTTCGACGAATATCTGAAACGTAAAGCTAAGGAGAACGCTCAGATGAATAAACTCTCGAAGCTCAGATACAATTTTAACGACCGTCAGATTCAGCTACTGCAGTTCTTCAGCAAGAATAAAGACCACAGAACCAGCATAACGATACATATGAACGTGAACCAGGTCTCGCGCGCCACAGCGAATACCGACATTCAGCGTTTGGCTACGACGGGATTTATAAAAGCCAGAAAAGTGGGGAAACACGTGTACTACTACGCAACCGAAAAAGTTGACGCACTGTTCAAGTAATTTTCACAACAACGGGCGTTCTTGATTCGGCACGTCCGCGCCCAGGTGTTCGTCGGCTTTTTTCGGGAGGTTCATATAGAAAACGGTCGCGACGGGCGTGAGCGCGACGACCGCATATTCTATCCACACATACGACGTGAGGAATGCGGAGAATCCCGCCGTAGGGACGACATAGACGGCGTCGAGCGCCATATGCAGTATCGTCCACCCGAGTCCCGCGAGAATTGCGAACCGGAGAGAACCAATCGGGAACGTGCGCGTCGCTATCGCGAGGGCGAGTGCGGTCACCACGTAGCTCGCAACTTGCGCACCCAAGCCGTAGCTCATACCGTATGCGGCGAGCAATGACCACAACATGAAGATGGTGGCGTAGGTCAGGAAGCCGTACAATAGAAAGCGAGTATAAGGAAAACCCTGCATATGCAAATTCTACCATCCAATCAGTAGCATATGTCATTTCAAGAAGCTTCACGTTGGGTACTTGTCGCCGTTTTCCTTGTGGCGGGACAGTGGGCGTTCTCTTTTCCCGTCCGGCAACAGCAGGCCGCATTTCTGGCGCAAGCGGCGACTCCGGTGGTTTGTCAGAGTAAGACAAAGGCGCCAAGTGTTGAAGAAGAGTGCAGGCCGGGTTGCGAGTACTTCGTGCGGCCGAGCTACTCCAAGTCGGGGACGATAGATGTCGTCGCATCGGTCGTAGACCCTACGGGCAAATTGCCCGGCATCGTGAAGTACAGAGACGGCAAAGGCACCGTCATCATGCTGTGCAACGGGACGGTGGGAAAGTCGCTCGACAATCACGCGGGAGTTCTACAGTCGGGAGCACCTCTTCAGCCACAGGGACAGGAAATCACGACACTTCTAACGGGAGTGCCAACCCCCGCATCCGGTTATTCCGGAGTCAGCGAGGCCTTTTCGGGCTCCGGTGGATATACGCCGACTCCGCTGGAACAGCGCGAATCAGTTCCGAGTGATTTCTTCGGCGCAGGGTCTTCGGGCTCGCTCGGAGCCGCGCCCAACCCCGCCGTGAGTTTCGACGGCTATCTCGGGGGGAACTACTGCCTCGGGCAGTTTTGTCCTGTAGAAGGAGAGGGCGTGCAACGGAATTTTGATGCGCTACCGAATGACGGAAACCCGAATACGAACCCTTTCGGAAACATCGCGGAAATGAACTCCGCTCGCGTTCCGCAAAATGTCGGCATAGAGAACGCGCTAATCGCGGACAGGGCGCGTCTGAACATGTCCACAGACGTGCGGATGAATTCCGCCGTAGAGCAGTGGAGCGGTTTCGAGTGGAGTGGACAATTGGATCGGCCACAGTATGAGGGCGTCGATGGTGAGCGCACGGTCGCTCAGTCAATCAATGCGGCCGTCCGCGACTATGCGCAACAGGATGTCGGCTACGCCGTAGCGCAGGTGACCGGAGAAACCGCCGCGGGCGAGCCGGGTGTGTTAGTTTCGTACACGAAGGACGGAGTGCTCGCGCGCGACCCGTACGACGGCTCGCTTCTGTTCGCTCACACCAAAGAGCAATTGCCGGTACTCTACACAGCAGAGGGTGAGGCGGTGCCGACATCGAATCAATCCGGAGAGTGGTTGGGGGTGATGAAGGAGAGGATTCAGACTCCGGCGGAGTTGCGGGAATTTGAGAGGGCATATACCGGAACCTATTCGGCGGTATTTACGCCCGCCGATATCAAGGTTCCCGGATTGAAACTCGATATGCTACCGGATGATGTGAGGAACAGGCTCGATAGTTATGCGAGATGGGACGGCAACGGACCGGAATCGATGGGCGCATCAAACGATGTGATTATACGCAGCTTGAGCGGAGAGGAGAAGTTACGAATATCAGATGACGTATTTCGGGCTATCCAAACACACGAGAACGAGGTTTACGGCATCGACGCGACCGCGAGTCGTATCGAGCGCGACACGCAAGGGAAAATGAATCTCAACATCTCCGGCCTTCCGCAAGAGACAAGTGCCGGGGGCGCGCTTGCTCCAGCGTACGCGCTCGTGCCACTGCCCGGCGAGTTACGGGCGTGGACGGCAAGCGCTATTGAAACCGAACTGGGCAAATACCCGCCGGAGTATTGGGAGAATGCAAACAAGGGCGCCATATACGACTTTATGCCGCGCCCTGATATGCAGGGTGTGGTGCGGGAGGGCGGACATGCGACCGCTCCCGGGGATCCCAGAGCGCATATGTATATCAATGGCTTAAATACCGGTGCCAATATCGCAGTAATCATCAACCACGAACTCTCGCATTTCAACGATGACAAGACGTTTGTACCGGACAGCACATTCGGAACTGCGGTGTATGGGTCGGCGTACGGCATGTCGTACGCAGGCTCAAGCGGGTACGAAGCCATCACGTCGGGGAAGTTTGACATTGGGCGTCCGGATGGGTTCGCGGACAGTTACGGCTACCGCGGCGGCGTGCAAGAAGACAAGGCGAGCATCGTGGAAGCGATGTTCACCAATTATTCTGTCGTTCGGGAAGCGATGCAGACGGACCCGATTCTCGCGCACAAAGTTCAACTTCTTCAAAGCGGATTTGAGAAAAGTACGAACGGTGTCATGAACGAGGCTTATTGGCAGAATTTAAGGCCGATTGACCCGTCTTATCAACTGTCTCCGGCTGTGTCGAGACCGAACTTCCTCAGGTCATTGATATCGAGACTCTGGTTCAGATAGTATTCTGCCGCGCGGCGGCCCCTTTTTGTGCGAGCAGGCCTGTTGTCGCGGCCACGGCAATCGGCACAAGAAAGATGACGCAGTAGCTGATGAGATTGAATGACGTGCCCAATGATTCGAATCCGGCAACGGGGACGACGAACACGACGTCGAGCGCGATATACATCAGAGCCCAAGTTACTCCGTACATCCATGCGTTTGCATTGGTCGCGCCGACAAATCGCGGCGCGAAGAATGTCATGAGCGCGGTTATCGCATAACTCGCGAGTTGCGCTTGCACCCCGTACACCAAATCGTACGTCGTCATCAGAGACCACAGCAAAAATACCGTCGCGTAGATGAAAAATCCCGCGGCTGTTAAATATTTGTAGTTGACCCGCATGTCATCCAATATACCATTGCCTCATGAAGCACAATGCGTCCGGAAGAATATCCGCAGCCATTCTGCTTGTTGTGGCGTTGTCATTTGCCGCGGTGGCGACCGTATCCGCGGAATCTTCGAGCACGATTACAAAAGATGTCTTGAAACATCCGTGCGAGAACGGGTATCTCTACGACATCCTTACCGCGCCCGCAGGCTCAAAGGAGCCGTTCTCCATCAAGAAGTCGCCGAACCCGAACGACCCCAAAAAAGAATGGCGGGGTAGAGTCACATACAGAAAACCGCCCACTACCCCCGGAGCGAAGGCGACCATCGTGACCATGATGTGTACCGATCGCGTCGGGGCCATGGTAGAGCTGACGATGGGCGTCCACAATCTCGGGAGCGGACCGAAACTTTCGTACACCGACTTTGCCGTCAACACGCCGCTGGACCCGAGAAATACCGACCAGTTGACCTCCGCGTTCACGCCTCCGGCCAAGGACACAAATACGGCGGTCGTACCCTCCGGCAGTGGCGATAGAGTTCCGGCCATTGCAGGCGAGGTGCCGTCGGACACGGCTTCACTTCCTGCAAATCGCGAATTGTATGACGAGAAAAATCAGGGCTCTATTGTTCCTCCGGCGCAGAATTCCACTGGTCGTACATCATCCGAGTGTCCGACCTGCGGAGCCGGGTTGAATAATCCGCAAGGTGCCGCCGCGCCGGCGGGGCTACCGACTCCGGAATATGTCACCGGTCTTAACAACCGCATTTCGAGCGTTGCAACCGCCGCTCTCGAAAAGCATCCTGACGTGGCGGCTTTTGGCGGCGCGGATGTCGTCAAGGCGTGCGTCGCCGCACAAAATTGCGACGAGGTGGTGCCGAAAACAAGAGGCATTGAGTCGTTTTTCAAGACAGAGAATGACGCCAACGGGAAATATTCAAAAATCGTCACAGACGCGACCTACAGCGCGGTCAAGAGCCAAACCGGACTTGCTTTAGTTGACCGTCCGAATCAGGACATTACGCGCGTGCGGACCGACACCTCCGTCGCCGGCGGCGATATGTGGAAGAAAGGAGATTCTACCGGCGGATGGCAGGCGCTCACGTTCAACAACCGCGACCCCGACCACCCGCTCCTCATGTGGACGAATAACATGCTCCCGACCGACAAGACGGCGTCCGATATAGTCGTGTTCAAGGAGGACGGTACCGGTGTACCCGTCCGGACGAACGGCGAGCTGGTAAATCCGGGCGGATTCGTATCACAGGTAGAAGACAGGTTTACGACACCGAAAACGTACGACACGCTGTTCTCGGCCGTGGTCGGAACCAACAAATCCGAAAGTGACCGCGCCAATTTCAAATTGACGGATGCCGCTTCGCCCGTCGGCGAGAGGACGGTCACGGTCATCAACAACGACCACGTGCAATTGGCGGCCCTGCCCGAGAAAGCGTACACGGCTCTACAGCAGTGGGGCGACAAGGTGTACGAAAATGATTTTCAGGACGAAATAAAGAAAGCATCTGCGGGTAAGTTATCGTTCGCGCCCTCCGGCGCATTCGCGAAGGATATCGGTTTCGATCAGAAGTTTGCCCCCGCCGATGCATTGACACCGCTTACGCCCGATAGGCGGTATGAAAAGCAGGAAGCACTGCTGGCGGCGGTCCAACGGTACACGCCCGAATATTGGGCGAGCCTTCGTGAGCCCGCGGTAGTTGCGGAGTTCGGAAAGATTCCCAACGACGCCCGGGTACGGGCGGGCGCGTACACATATCTTCAGCCCGGCAACCAAATTATTTGGGTTAACGGCAATTATAAAACCGAGTGGCTGGGGCAATCATTCGACCACGAGACCCTGCATCTCGTGGAGGGGTTGAAGGCAAACAATCTCTATTATCCTTCGGACAGGGAGTGGGGAGTGGCGATGTTCGGTGACCAATACGGAAAGGTATACAGTGCGCTCTCCGGTGTCGACTCGATTGCCACAGGCGGATCTGATTGTACCGAGTACGACCGGCCGGAAGGATTTCCTTCGTGCTATGCGTACAGAGGCGGTCCGATGGAACACAAAGCCGAGATGCAAATGGTCGTGATGGGGAATTACAATCTCGCACAACAAGAAGCCCAAAAGAATCCGTATTTTAAAAAAGGGTTTGATCTCATTGTGCAAAGTCTGTACAAGGCGTCGAACGGAACAATGACAGAAGAATATCTGGCGGCGCTTCCGCCGACGCTTCAATCCGCACAGCTGTCCAGAATCAACACGTCTCTTACCGCAAGAATCAACCGGATACTCAGGTCACTTGGCCGTTAATTATGACAAATCGAATCTTCCGGCACGTAGATAGCGGGACCGTGTTCTCCCGCGTGCGCGGTATGATTCGCATGATGACCCGTTCACAAGTAGCCGGCGTGGTACTCGCATTCACCGTCGTGTTCTCAGCCGGTACTGTGGCGGTTGCCGCTACCGCGCCCGACAATTCCAATACGTGTCCCGCATACGGCAAGACGGCCAAGGGGACGGAGAAACGTCCGTGCCGGCCGGGGAGTACGCACAAGATAGCTTTCGGTGTGGGCGGGAAGTACACGCCCGTGGTGGGAGTGAAGTCGCAATGTCTAACCGGAGAACAGGAGGCGCAGTACATCAAGGAGCACGGGGCGAGCTGTACCGTGGAGTACTGCACACCGGCTCAAGACGGCAAAGAGAAGTGCACAAAGAAAACAGTCAAGATTGATTTAAGTAAACAGGACCCATATGGCGGAGTCTCCCCGTTCTCGCAGCAAGCACAAGCCGACAGCACGCGGTTGGCCGCATACTCGGCGATGAACGATACGGCGGCCGCGTACCGCGCGGGCGATATGGCAAAGGTCCAGGAGATTGCAAATCAGACAAAGGCCAATCCCGAGGTCAGCGTCCTCATCAACAGCGCGTTTTCAAACATCAAACCTTCCACTGCGGGAGGTGCCCCTGTCGCTCTCAGCGATCAGGACAAGCTCAACGCCGTCATTGCGAGTCTCGATCCTCAAAAACCAGACACCGCGCAATCTCCGAAAGGCGTGGTTACTCCAAAGAGCGACACCATTGCTGTCGACGTGACGTTCGAGAAGCCTCCCAAGGACATCGCGAACATGCCGTGTCCAACTTCCGCACCTTGTGATGTGCCGGCGAAGGGCGCCGCTCCGGCGTCGACCTTTTCGCCCTCTACTGAAACAAACAAGAAGACGGCAACAGCGCCCGTTCAGCAGAGTTCTTGGTGGGGCACTGTCACCAACAAGGTGAGTGATTACCTTCCCGCTTCCGTGAACCGCTGGCTTGGCCTTGCGAATCCTCCCGACTTCCGGCCGTACGACCCCCAGACCGACGTGCCGCTTCTGGTGAAAGAAAACGACTCGGCTTCATTGAAAGACAAACCACATCTGGACCCATTCGACACTGGGAGTCCCATTGTGCTCATGAACAAAGATGTAAGTGTCAGCGGTGGCGAAACTGCATTGCAAGCGATGACAAAGAGACAATCACAAGCTGTGCAGACTGCGGACTTTGACCCGGACACGCCGGTCCCTTCCGGCGGCATTGTGGTCACGCCGCTCGATGCGAACGGCAAACCTGATATCGCCGCGTCAAAGGTGATGGAAGTGGAAAAATGGAGAGATTTCCTCAATGAGGTGAAGAGCAACGACAAATACAACAACACCGTGATATCTGTGAATATGCCTACCTCGGAGAAGAAGACAGAGGCTCCCGCGGGTGTGGACGTCGAGAATACCCCATTCAACGACTTGCCGGCTTCAGTGAAGGAAATGTTTAAGAAACAAGATGAATTAAACAAAAGTACGATAGTGCCGCCGAGAGTGTCGGATAACCCGCCGCCGCCCGGTAAAGAAATACCGGTAACAGAAGCCGCCCCAGCGGGAAATCCGCAGGATAAAGATGAGCCGGTGCCGCCGGCTCGACAACCGCCCACGCCAACCGATGAACAACCACCGCCACCCCCGCCCACGCCGCTTCCTCCCGTCCCCCCGGAG
>ERZ1292623.1294-Hain-H51-01um-R1-1294-length-24348-cov-16_pt1 | contig 24348 bp, 27 predicted proteins | sample MGYA00564398_ERZ1292623 | MGnify/ENA primary metagenome ERZ1292623 (study PRJEB36523, sample SAMEA6512633) | groundwater metagenome | collected 2019-01-07 | study: AquaDiva: Metagenomics assemblies of 32 groundwater samples | reverse complement strand
GGTAGAGCAACTCCCTGTTAAGGAGTGGGTTCCTGGTTCGAATCCAGGTGTCGGAGCCAGATAGGATGATACGATTTCAGCGCCTAGGGACGGAGCCTCGAAGCGGGCTTTCAGGACAATTTTTTATTTTGTCGCGCTGTGTTAACATTATTACATTGATTAAAATTACTCGCTCCAGTTAATGAATGTAGAAAAAATTCTTTTTGCGGTTTTTACGGGTCTTTGGTTTGTTTTGTGGTACATAACGCCGAATGGTTTTAATTGGTATCTGGAAAATATCGTTATTTTTTTGGCGCTTCCTTTTGTCGTTTTTAGCTACTTTACATTTCGTTTGTCGAACTTTTCTTATGTTTTAATTTTTATTCTTGCGGTACTTCATGTGTTTGGCGCTTATAACACCTATGCCGCCTCGCCGTGGGGCGACTGGCTTAAAGTAATACTTAATTTAGACCGCAATTACTACGACCGAATCATCCATTTTATTTATGGGGTTACTATGGCGCCGGTTGCTTTTGAGATATTTGGTAAATATATAAAAACTAAAAATTTATTGCTTATGGCTGTTGTATTTTCTGCTATTGTCTCAATCGGGGCTCTTTATGAGGTTGGGGAGTATGTCGCGGCTCAGATCGTTGATCCGCAAGCCGGTTTAAATTTTCTCGGCTTTCAAGGCGATATTTGGGATACCCAAAAAGATATGGCCTTACAAGCTCTCGGCGCTTTAATGGGCCTATTTTTGATTTTTGTTTTTCGGGCACGCGGTACTAAATAAAAATTAAAAAATGAAAAGTTTTTTGCGCGTCATGATTTTATTATTATAATATTATTATATAATATAAAATAATAAGTACTAAGTTTCTCCGGGGAGGGTTAGGATGCGGAAAGTTATTCTGGCTATGATTGCTCTAGGGTTTCTTAGCCTTGTTAACATTTTTCTGCCGCGTTACGCGGATTTGCCTTACTGGTTTAACCATGCCATGCATTTTTTGGGCGGTTGTTTTGCCGGAATTCTCTCCGGCGCGGTTATGCTTTTACTGCTTGGCCGGCGGCGAAATAGCGACGAGGCTCTCTGCTTTATTCTTGTTTGCCTCGCAATATTTTTCGGAGCGATAGCGCTTGGCGCGATGTGGGAAGAGCTTGAGTATCTGTATTTCTCCAAAGAAATTTTAGAAGAATGGAGCTGGCTTGGCCTATACGATGATACGCTCATTGATATGAAAATGAATCGCTGGGGCGCTTCCGCGGCATTAGTTCTTTTCATGCTTTTGCATATACTAAGGCGTTTCCGTAAATTTTCTCGCAAGTAAACGAGCTGTGCCCACCCGGTAACAGCTCTTTTAATTTTTACAAATTAATTTTTTGATATGTGGAAATAAAGCGGTGGCGCGGTATCTTTCAATATATGTTAAAATTTAAATACTGTGGAACAAAGTGGCGCGTTTTCAATTAAATATGACAATTAACAGAGAATCAATAAAAGAACCTTTTTGGTCTATGGATGAGACTGAGGTTTTAAGCGCGCTAAAAACGAATCTTTCTGGACTTAGCGACGAGGAGGTTGTGGCGCGCCTAAAAATATTCGGCCCAAATGTTATAGATGAGCACCGCCGGTTAGGAAAATTGGAAATTGCCCTGCGTCAGTTTCAAAGTTTACTCGTTATTATTTTAATTGTGGCTGGCGTCGTTACCGGATTTCTTGGCGAATGGATGGAAACGGGCGTAATTTTTGCCGCGGTTATAGCAAATGTTTTTTTTGGTTTTTGGCAGGAAAATAAGGCCGAAACTGTTTTAGAACTTTTAAAAACCTATGTTCGCGCGCGCGCTCGCGCGCGCCGCAACAACGAGGAGCACGAAATAGATGCCTCCGAACTAGCGCCAGGTGATATCGTTCGCATCACGCAAGGAGACCGTGTTCCCGCTGACGCGCGGATTTTATTCGCGAATAATTTGGAAATAGATGAATCAATTCTTACCGGCGAATCTTTGCCGGTGGAAAAAAACATTTCTCCACAACCTGTCGCAACAGCGTTAAACGAGAGAAAATCGATGGCGTTTAGCGGTACCTTGGTAATGGCTGGTTTTGCCGATGTCGTTATTACCTCTACGGGAAGCGAAACTGAATTTGGTAAAATCGCCGAGTTAGTCGCGAAAAGAGATCAAAAATCAACCCCTCTTCAACAATCTGTTAGCCGCTTTGCGGCGTATGCTGGAATGATATTGATAATTTTTACGTCACTTCTTTTTGGCCTCGGCCTTTATTTTGGCAAAGAAATCTACGACATGTTTATCATTTCCGTTGCCGTGGCGGTTTCAGCCGTGCCCGAAGGTCTGCCTATTGCGCTTACCGTAATTATGGCAATTGGAGTGCGGCGCCTTGCGAGCCAAAATGGAATTGTAAAGAGGCTCCTTGCCGCCGAAACCCTTGGATCAACGAGCGTTATTCTTACCGACAAAACAGGTACGCTTACCCAAGCTAAAATGGAACTTACTTCAGTAATTCCGTATAAAGACGGCGACAAAGAAAATAAACTTAATCTGCTGAATTACGCGTTAATAAATACCGATGTCGTTATTGAAAATCCAAAAGACGATCCTCAAAAATGGATTATGTCTGGCCGTGCTCTTGAAATTTCACTCATAAAAGGTGCCGCCCTAAGGGGCGTTTCGCTCGCAAAAATTTTAGAACAAACAAAAGTTCTTGACCGATTGCCGTTTAGTTCGGAATATAAATTCGCGGCTTCAATTTTTAAAAATAATTCCCACTCCACTCTCGCTCTTTTTGGAGCTCCTGAAATTATTTTGCGCTTTACGAGTCTTTCGCAAGAAGAACAAAAAAAAATGGTTCTAAAAATTGAGGAACGTGCCTTTGCCGGGGAGCGAGTTTTGGGAGTGGCATCTCAACTTGTCGGGGCGGGCCATGAAAATATTTTGCGTCAAAAAAAGTTTAGTAATCTTAACTTTGACGGTTTAATTACCTTTCGCGACCCATTGCGCCCTCATGTTTTTGATGCCATTAACGAAATAGCTGAAGCCGGCGTTAAAACTATTATAGTAACAGGAGACCATAGGGGAACGGCCGAAGCGGTTGCGCGGGAGCTTGGTATGGTTGACGGAAAAGGGGCGGTAATTACGGGTGACGACATTATGTACCTTAGTAAAGAAGAGCTTGAAGCGCGTTCTCGCGAGGCAACTTTATATGCTCGCGTAACGCCGGAACAAAAAGTGATGATCGTTAAACTCTACCAAGGAAGGGGAGAAGTGGTCGCGGTAACGGGTGACGGCATAAACGATGCGCCCGCGCTCCATGCCGCCGATATTGGTGTTGCCGTTGGTTCGGGTACGGACGTTGCTAAAGGCGCCGCCGATCTTATTATTTTAGACGATAATTTTGAAACAATCGTGGCTGCCATTAAAGAAGGAAGAAGAATTTTGCATAATATTCGCAAGGTTATTGTGTATCTTTTGTCTAGTTCTTTTGATGAATTATTTTTAATTGGAGGCGCCCTGCTTTTAGAGGTTGCTATGCCGATAAACGCTCTTCAGATTCTTTTTGTTAATTTTTTAGCCGATAGTTTTCCTGCCATCGCGTTTGCTTTTGAAGACGGCATTGACGATCTTCAAAATCGCCCTCAAAAATTGCACAAAAATCTCTTTGACCGTGAGATGAAATTTTTTATTCTGGTTTTCGGCATTCTTAGCAGCGTTTTTCTTTTTGTTTTATATATTGTTTTACTCAAAATGGAATTTGCCGAAGAGTTGGTACGAACATTTATTTTTGCTTCTTTCGCGAGTTACACTCTTCTTCTTACTTTTTCGCTTAGAAGTTTTGCAAAAAGTATTTTTCACTACAACCTCTTTTCTAACAAGCCGCTTACAGTCGGAGTTGGCATCGGACTCATTTTAATTACTTCGGTGATATATATTCCATGGTTTGGACAAATTTTAAATACAACTCCGCTTCCGCCCGCTTGGTTATTGGGGGTTTTGGGAGTGGGGCTTATTAACATTTCAGCGGTTGAGTTTAGTAAATGGCTTTTTCGCAAAAAAATTATTAAATTCATTTAATGAACAGCCACGAGCATAATTTGATTAAATGAAAAAATTTACAAAAAATTTGCTTAATAATCCTGGGGTTAAAAAGTTTTTTGGCATTACGATTGTTTTGCTCGGCTTATTAGCACTTGTTACTCCCCTAACCCCGGGGTCGTGGTTGATATTTTTGGGGTTATCGTATTTGGGATTTAATTTTTTGTTTTGGGATAAAATTAAAAATTACCTTAAAATAATAATAAATAAAAAATAAAGATATATTTTATTATTTTATAGCTCTAAAAATTTGCATTGCAGAAACTTAACATAGCGAGTATATAAAAATAAGTCAATAAATAAATAAGAATTGAGTTGTAATTGATAATAATTTGTTATATTTTCTATTTTATAATAACGTATAGATTATAAATAGTACATTAAAATACCGCTGGAGGTAGTTGTGGCGCATCTGGTAACCTTTACAATCCTTATTTTTTTGGGGTTTCTTATTTCTCAAGTTGCAGCACTTGCAACAACTGATTATCTTCATCGCTCTTCAACCCATAGAGGCGTATCATTTCATTGGTCGGTTGAATTTTTAATGCAAATGATTTTATGGCTAACAACCGGCATAAACCGCCGGGAATGGGGTGCAGTTCATTTATGCCATCATGCTTTTGCAGATAAAGAAGGCGACCCGCATAGCCCAATTTTACTGGGCCTGTGGCCGGTTCAACTTGGTAATGTATTTTTGTATCGTAAGGCCACTAAAGACCCAAAAGTTCTTTGGTACGGGAGAAATATTAGGTTAAGCTGGGCTGAAAGAACAATATTTAAATCGCCATATGTCGGTCTTTTAACGGGAATTGCATTGGTTTGCTATCTCTTTGGTTTTTGGCAGGGATTAATAATTTCTTTAACACATGCCTTACTTTATTTATTTTTGCTAAATAATCTGATAAATGGCTGGTGTCATGTTAGGGGTTATAAAAATTTTAGATTCACCCTTGCTTATAACAATCGTTTCATAGCTGCAATTACTATGGGTGAAGGGTTACATAATAATCATCACTTTCGTCCCCAGCGGGCTAAACTTTCTGTTAAAAAGAATGAATTTGATATTGGTTGGGGATTTATTAAAATCTTATCTTATTTAAAACTTGCCAGCTATAAGTAATAGAATGTAATTTATAAAATCTCACCCCGCAGCGCGGGGTTTTTTTTGTGGATAACTTTCTATTAAAAGCGCTCTCTTTATTGTTATAATCTAAATCAGAATTCTAAAAGGTCGATTTTTTTATTTAAAAATTTAAAGATAAATTCTTATGAAAATGTTACATATGGTCGCCTTTGTTTTAGTAATTGTTGGTGGTTTAAATTGGCTATGGGTAGGCCTCTTGGGCGGCATGGGCGTTGGCGACTTTTTAGGTGATTCTTTGGCGCGAGCAGTTTACGTGTTAGTTGGTTTGTCCGCTGTTTATTTGGTTGTATTCCACAAAAAAGATTGTAAAATGTGCGTTAGCTCTATGTAAGAATCTTGTTTTAAAAAAAATGCCCTCCGCAAAATAGAATTTTCAATTCTATCGCGGGGGCGTTTTTTTAACTATAAAATATATGTTATACATATAACATGTCTTTAGATTTAAAAATCTTTTATTTATTTAATAATTTAGCCAGCAAAAATCCGGTTTTTGATGCCTTAATCATTTTTTTTGCCGATTATTTAAGTTATTTTCTGATAATATTTTTTCTTGCGTTTTTATTTTTTTCAGGTTTTCAAAAATGGAAAAAAATAAAAATATTTTTATTAACTTTTGTTTCGATGATTATCGCGCGTTTCGGGATAGTAAGTTTAATCAGATTTTTTTATCACAGGCCGAGACCGTTTGAAGCATATGACGTGCATGTTCTTATAACTAATAATGAGTTTTCATTTCCTTCAGGCCACGCGGCGTTGTTTTTCGCAATGGCAACGGCTGTTTATTTCTACAATAAAAAATTGGGACTATGGTTTTTTGCCGCTGCCATTTTAATGGGCTTTGGCCGCGTTGTTTCAGGCGTTCATTATCCGAGCGATATTATAGGGGGCGCGGTCATAGGAATTTTAACTTCTTATTTAATATTTTTAGCCATTTTAAAAAATAAATAATAAAAAAATTATTGGATTTGATTTAGATGGTGTGATTCTTAACCACATGCTAGTGAAAATAAAATTAGCAAGAAAATTTGGATTCACGCTAAGGCCGGAAAAAACACTCGCGGTTATATTCGCATAAAATCGTGGAAGGAGTTAATTGAATATTTTATAAAATGAAAATTTTTGTAAAAGCAAAACCGAATAGTAAAATAGAATCAATCAAGAAATTAAGCGAGACCAATTTTGAGATTTGTGTTAAAGAGCCGCCGGTAAAAGGCCAAGCCAACACGGCAATAATTATGGCGCTGGCAAAACATTTCCAAATTTCTTCGTTGCGAGTTAAAATAATTTCAGGATATACCTCGCGGCTCAAAACCATAGAAGTAGAGGTTTAATAAATATGGTTTCTATAAATTATAAATTTTTTTTATTAAAATATTCTCCATCGCTAAAAGCTATGGAGAACAAGAAAAAATATGGAAGATATTAAAAATAGACAATCTTCAAATATGGTAGAAATTTTTATTAATTTTTTGTCTTTTCTTCTGCTCGCTATTATTGCGACTGCCGTAGGTATTTTGTATTTTCAGGTTATAAATAAATATTTTCCCGACATTCTTTCTGGCACATACCAAAATTATCAATTCAGCAGTTTCAACAGTTCGGCGATTCATTATTCCATCGCTTCTTTAATTATTGGTTTCCCAATATATCTTTGGGCGCTTTGGTTTTGGTTTTCCGCTTTCGGCCCGCTTCGCCAAAGCTCCTCGCCTCGTCTCCGACGAGTCGGAGCGGGCAGCGAGGCGAGCGGATCCGCCGAAAGCGGAAAAAATCCTATCTCAAAAGAAGAATCCAAATTGTCAAAATGGATTACCTATATTGTTTTGCTTATAGCCGGCGGGACGATAATCGGGGATTTAATAACGGTTTTATACAACTTTCTTCAGGGAGAGTTTGGGGTGAGATTTTTACTAAAAGCAATTTCAATTTTAATTATTGCTGTTTTTATTTTCGTTTTTTATTTTCTTGAGAGAAAGAAAATTCAATATAAAAAAGAAATATCTCCGGTTATTTTCTGGATTTTAACAGCGCTTTCATCAATTATTATTATTCTGGCGATTGTTTTTGGATTTATTGTTGGAGGCACGCCATTTGAAGCTCGCATTAGAAAATTTGATTTGGAAAGGGTAAATAACTTACAGTCACTTTCTTCATGTGTCAGCGCTTTTGCTTATGACAATGAACGATTGCCAGAAAATACTAATGAGTTGAAAAGTAATGCCAGGTATAGCTATTGCGCTTCAATAATTGATCCGGAAACAAAGAAAGATTATGAGTATAAGGTGGTTTCTAAAAGCGAATTTGAGCTTTGCGCTGAATTTAATTTATCTACCCTGGAAGATTTTCAAAATCTCGGATATTATGGCGGTTTCGTAAAACATAGCCAGGGCAGGTCATGTGAAAAACAAACCGTTACTTTAAAAAAACCTATTCCATTTGAAAAAACAATACCAGTGCCATCAAGATAAGTAAGCAATCAAATGTTTAAACGATATTCGAAAAGTGTTTTAGCTAAGTATTTGCGATCTTTTGTTTTCGGTATTGAGGACAGTTTAGCGTCAACTGTAGGTCTTCTTTCGGGTGTTGCCATTGCCGGCGTGCCTAAAGAAACAATTCTTCTAACTGGCGCAATTTTAATTTTTGTTGAGGCGTTTTCCATGTCAATTGGCGATTTTTTATCGGAATATTCTGCCGAAAGTTACATAAAACAAGCCGAAGCGCCTCTGAAAAAATCTATCATTGCCGCTATGATTATGTTCTTTTCTTATTTTCTTTCCGGATTTATCCCTCTTTTTCCGTATATTATTCTACCTTCTGAATTTGCCGTTTGGCTTTCAATAATCCTTTCTCTTTTCGCGTTATTTTTTCTCGGTATTATCTCTGCAAAGATTTCTAATACCAATTTATTGCGAAGTAGCTTAAGAATGTTTTTAATCGGCGGCGCGGCAATTGCTGTTGGCGTTTTTGTCGGCATGTTTTTTAGTTTGTAAAAGCACGATTTTTGCGATATAAATAATTTAGCATTATTATGGCAAATAGGCACTTATCGCGAAGTATTGCAATGCAAACGCTCTATGAGTGGGATTTTAATGGTTCGACAAAGCTCACCACGAGTGGCGCTAATGATAAAAAAATTGATAATATTTTGGAGCGCAACATTTCAGAATTCGCGCCCGGCCTTGAGGATGATAAGTTTGCCAGGGAATTAATAAATGGTGTTTTGGAAAATAAGGAAAAAATTGATGCGATTATTGCCAAAACGGCGCCGGAGTGGCCAATTGATCAGATAAGCATAGTTGATAGAAATGTTTTGAGAATCGGCATTTATGAACTTTTATATAGCAATCGCTTGGAAGTGCCGCCTAAGGTGGCAATTAATGAAGCGATAGAACTTGCCAAAAGCTTTGGCGGCGAAACATCGGGTAAGTTCGTAAATGGTGTTTTAGGCACAATTTATCGAGCTATCGGCGAACCTGGTAAAGATGAAGGTAGCCCGCGAAGGGGAAAAGAAAAGCAGGGAGAAAATGATAAAAAATAAACTATTAAAAATTTAATATCTTTATTCTCTAAGCGGGTTATGAGCGCGAGCGGGCATGGTTCCCGAGCTTGTCGAGGGAGAGCGAGCGCGAATCCCTGAGCGAGCACGCTGGGCGAGCGAGGAAAGCGTGAAAATAAAGATATTAAATTTTATAACAAAAATGAATTTTAAAGAACTTCAAAAAAAACTCGGAATAAAATTTAAAAATGAAAACTTGTTAAAACAAGCTTTTATTCATCGTTCTTATTTAAATGAGAATCCTGCCTTTAGCTTAGGGCATAATGAAAGACTTGAATTTTTAGGAGACGCGGTTTTAGAGCTTGTAATAACGGAGTATCTTTTTAAAAATTATCCCGATTTGGCGGAAGGCGAAATGACTAATCTACGCGCGGCTTTGGTTAACACCCAAATGCTTTCCAGGGTTGCTGAGCGATTAAATTTTAATGATTATTTATATTTATCTAAAGGCGAGTCCAAAGAAGCCGGACGCGGCCGGCAATATATTTTAGCAAATACACTGGAAGCATTTATTGGCGCTCTTTATATTGATAGCGGATACCAGCCAACAAATAATTTTATCTTAAAAATTTTAATTCCATATCTTAGCGATATTATAAAAAATAAACTTTGGCGCGATGCGAAGAGCCTATTTCAGGAAGCGTCTCAAGAAAGAGTTGGTATTACTCCGAATTACGAAGTTATTGAAGAGAGTGGTCCCGATCATGATAAAATATTTAAGGTTGGAGTTTACTTAAGAAAAGAATTGGTGGCAAGTGGCTCAGGCTCTTCAAAAAGTGAAGCCGAACAAGATGCCGCTATGGGTGCTCTTAGTGAAAAAAATTGGCATTAACCAAAAAGTCGTGCGTCTTAAAAAATTAGAACTTATCGGTTTTAAATCTTTCGCCCATAAAACAACTTTAGAATTTCCGGCTAACATAAGCGCTATTGTTGGGCCAAACGGTTCAGGCAAATCTAACATTGTTGATGCGGTGAGATGGGTTTTAGGCGAGCAAAGTTTAAAAAATTTACGCTCTAAATCCGGCGCTGATTTAATTTGGGCCGGTTCAGCAACAAAATCTTCCAAGGGCTATGCCAGTATTAACCTTTATTTTGACAATAAAGACAGTTTTTTCCCCATAGATTTTGAAGAAGTGGTTATTGGCAGAAAAGTGTATCGCGATGGTAATAATGAATATTATTTATGTGATAGTCAGGTGAGACTTAAGGACATTGTCGAGCTTTTAGCTCGTTCTAAACTTGGTTTGCGAGGGCATTCTATAGTTAATCAAGGATTGGCTGATGAAATTTTAAAGTCTAACCCAGAAGAACGCCGCAGTATTTTGGAGGAATCTTTGGGCTTGCGCGAATTTCAGCTTAAAAAATCTGAAACTGAAATAAAATTAGAGGAAACCGGTGCGAATATTATTCAAACCAACATCTTAATAAATGAAATTTATCCCCACCTTCGTTCTTTAAAACGCCAAGTTGATAAATTTAGAAAACGAGAAAGTCTTATTAGCGATCTGAATAATTTTGAAAACCAATATTTTAACATTAAAATTCGAGAAATTTCAGAAAGGACTAATAACAATCAAAAAGAAAGAGAAGCGTTAACTCTAAAAATTACCGCTGCCCAAGCAAATTTTGAATCCAAAGAAAAAATATTTGAAGCTAAAACAACTAATTTTTATCAAATCGGTGAAAAAACAAAACAAATAGAAGACGATTTAAATAAATTGAATATTGAGCGACAAAATATTATGAGGGAATTCGGTAGGGTTGAGGGATTAATTGAGTCGGATAAAAGAAGGGACAATAAAAACATTAAAACGGTAGAAAATGTTTTGGCTATTAAAATAAAATACTGGGCGAAACGGCTTGGCGCCGCTTCACAACTTCATGATGCGAGCGATATTAAGGAAATTATTAAAACATTGGCCAGTGAAATTCAAGTTATTGGTAATTATTTAGAAAAGAAAGAAATCGATAAAATTTTGACTTTAGTAAACCTGCCTGATTTAGAGCAAATTTATAAAAATCCTTATGAAAAAGATGAGGAAGTTTTAAAAATAAAATTAGAGCAACTTGAAAATCAGATAAAACAATCTCAAACCGCTATTTATAAAATTCGATTAGAAGAAAATAAATGGCGAAGCGATTACTTAGCTTCTCAAAAAGAATTGGAATTATCGCGTCGTGACTATATTTTAGCACAGGAGTCGGCTGGAAAATTTGATTTAGAAGATGAAAAGATTAGGCTGATTAAAGATGATATTAAATCAGAAATGTGGGGAGCTGGAAAAAATTACGGGGAATTTACAGCATCATTTGCGACTGAGCAGACATTTAATTCTGTTACTCTAAAGTTAGAGCCTGTTATTTTTACGGAACTTATAAACAACATAACTAAATTAAGGCGAGAAGTTGCTGATATTGGCAGTATTGATGAGGAAATAATAAGGGAATATGAAGAGACAAATAAACGCCACGAATTTTTAACCGTTGAAGTTAACGATTTAAGCGGCGCTGTTGATTCGCTTAGAGGTTTAATAGGCGATTTAAATTATAGAATTAACAATGATTTTAAAAATGGAATAACGCGAATAAATGAAGAATTCAATCGTTATTTTAGGCTGATGTTTTTAGGTGGTTCGGCAAAATTAACCGTTAATAATTTAGATAACCAAGAAGTTGGTGTACATATAAATATTAGTATTCCGCAAAAGAGAATTAAGGATCTTAATTTACTTTCTGGCGGCGAGAGATCTTTAGTATCCATAGCATTGCTGTTTGCCATTGTTTCCGCGAGTAAGCCGCCATTTTTGATTTTAGATGAAGTTGATGCAGCGTTAGATGAAGCCAATGCCGCGCGTTTCGCTAAAGTTTTAAAAGATTTAGCGAAGGATTCGCAATTTGTTTTAATTACTCATAATCGTTCTACAATGGAGGTCGCAAAAATACTTTACGGGGTTACGATGGACAGCGACGGAGTTTCAAAATTATTTTCATTAAAGTTAGAAGAAGCAGTTTCATAAAAATTTATCCCACACATAACTTCGGCAAATTTATTTTTTGCAGAACGAGCCGAAGTTATGTGTGGGATAAATTTGCCGCCAAAAGAAAAATATGTTAAAATATTTTAATAAAATTTTGCCAGCATAGCTCAGCGGCAGAGCAGCGCTTTTGTAAAGCGAAGGTCGGGGGTTCAAATCCCTCTGCTGGCTCTGGCACAAAATAAATTAAAAAATAATATTATGAAAGCTCAAGAAAAAATAACAAAATTAGTTTGCAGTAATTGCAAACGTGCTAATTATTACACCCAGAAAAACAAAAAATTGGTTGAGAGAAAATTGGAATTTAAGAAGTTTTGTAAATGGTGCCGCAAACACACGCTTCATAAAGAAGCCAGGAAGTAGAACTTGGACAAATATTCATTTGCGAAGCAAGTCCAAGTTTCACTTCCTGGGAAGGAAAAAAATAATTTTCTACCGCTTTGCGACAGAATGGGGGCTTAGTTTAGTGGTAAAACAGCGGTCTCCAAAACCGCTGACGGGGGTCCGATTCCCTCAGCCCCTGCCAATATTGACAGATATTTTTATTTATAGTATTGTAGTAAATACTTAATTTTGTTATTTAACAATATGGAGAATGCAAAATGGCTGAAAAAGTCAGACTCCAATTTGACTTTGGCCCAGAAGCTGTTAAAGAACTTGACCAAATGAAAAATTATATGTGCCTAACTTCTAGGGTTGATGTTGTAAAGCAAGCCCTAGGGTTACTGCAGTGGGTTTTAGACACAAAAAAAGAAGGTTGGGAATTGTTTATTGAAAAAGGAAATGCGCAACGAGTCGTCATTTTACTACAGTTTCCCAAGAGTTAAGTATTAAGAGAATGGCAAATGGAAAAGATAAGAAAGGGAATATATCAACATTTTAAGGGCAATCGGTATTTAGTTCTTGGGGAGGTTACGAATTCGGAAACAAGAGAAACCTTAGTTCTTTATATTCCACTTTATGGTAACTTTCAGATGCTTGTAAGACCAAAAGCGATGTTTTTAGACGATGTAGACAAGCCAGAACTTAACTACAAAGGACTTCGTTTCCGATATGTTGGCGAATCTTAAAAATATAGCCGCTATTCTTAAATTAGCGGTTTTTTTATTCCAATTACGCTATAAATTTGGTTCTCCTCCTTCGCCCCGCAGAGCGGGGCTTCGGAAGGACGCAGTAACATTCTGCACAAGCTCCTGCAAAAATTTGACTAAATAGCACTCTTTATGCTAATTTATTTTTGTTCTTTTGGGTTCTTTTAAATAAACCGAAGGAGACTAGCATTGGATACCGATGTCAAAAAGTGGGGTAAAGTTTTAAAAGAAACTTTGATGGGTAAAAAAATTGTGAAGATTAATGCTAAAGAGCATTCAAACACTTTTACGTTAGTATTTGATGATGATTCAACCCTTGAGGTTTCTGCTTCATATAATATTAGAACAATACGTGGCGATGGTTTTGAATATTACGATGTTGATGTTCGTCTAAATAATAAAGAATTATTTAGTACAGCGGGGGGAATGTGGTATCCAGATTAAATTGTTTCATCACGCTAATTCACTACAATTTTAATTTCGAATAGTTCGACTATTAGGCTTTTTTATCCCACACATAATTTATGTGTGGGATTTATTTTTTCAAATTTCCAAAAATATTAATATTTGACAAATAATTTTGTAAAATTTAATATTGAAATATTATGAATAATGATTTTTCGGAATTAATTCAATATTTGGACGATAAATTTCATAGGATAAATTCACAACTCGAATATCTTAAAGAAAATAAAACCGATAAATCTGATTTTAGAGAATTGATGACCGCGGTTGACGCTTATGCTCAGAAAGCTGACGCCTATTTTCAAGAAATGGTTGCCTTGTCTCACAAAGTCGATCGCCACGAAAAATGGCTTCAGGAAATTGCCGAAAAACTTGGCATTAAGTTAAAATACTAAACATCCCTGCCTGCCTGCAGGCAGGCTGCACAAGCCCCTGTATAAAAAAATAGGCTATCAAGTTAGCCTATTGTGCCTTTCGGCAATTATCACACAGAGTTCTTATCCATCCAATTTCATTTGATTTTCCCGGTTTTCCACATTTTTCGCAAATAGTAAGACTCTTTGCCTCAGCTTCATCAATTAGTTGATATGTCTCATCTGCTTTGTCTAATTCAACTCCGTTAACATAGAATCGCAATCCTCCAAATTTTTCTTTAACTTGCAAAACTCGAAAATCTTTTAAATCCAGAGCTTTTAATTTTTTACATAGTTCATTAATTAGTTCAAACCAACCATCTCCGCATTCAAATCCAAATGCCATAAGTGACTTTGTTATTGGAGCTTCGGGATGAAAAAATAAAAAGTTTTTAAACAAGTATTCGCTATTTTCTTTATTCACTTCAACCCCTTTTAGGTAAGAGCTTAAAGAGCTATTATTATGATTATTATTATAATAATAAGTTAGCAATTTTGAGTCAAGTAAAGAGAGTTTGACTTTTTATTATTATATTAATACCGTTATGCTAACGGGAGTTTGTTTTTTTAAAATTTATAGGAGAAACAAATGAGCATGTCAGAGAGGGAATTATCATTTCTCACTCGCTTTATTGTTGAATCTGATGCAATTGAAAATATAACGGCTGATCCACAATTAGTTGGAACTCAGTTGAAAGCAAGATGGCGGAAAGGACACGTCGGCGCGATGCTGCTTTTAGAAAAAGAAGCTAAAAAGAAAAATGTGTTTGTTTCGAAAAATCTAATTTGCCAAGTTCAGGGCCTTATAACCAAGGAACAACATACTAAAATAGGTGGTCCTAAACTTAAGCCAGAATGGATTGGCAGATATCGCTTAGTTAATGTAAGTATTGGAGGAAGAATGTCCCCATCTCCAATCCTCGTACCTTCTCTTATGAAGTCATGGGTTTCTTGTGTAGTAAAATGGCAGAAAGTTTATTCACAATATTTGCCTAGCGCAAACCTTGCTTTAATAATCTAGAAGCAATGTGTAAATATTTTGAAAGCAAGGCGATTCAGTTATAATTTTTTACCGTTAAAAAATAATGCCTAGCGGTATTTTTTATCTAAAACTCAAGATGATTTTAGTTCTAACATCCCTGCCTGCCGGCAGGCAGGCTGCACGAGCCACTGCTGTTGCAGCATCTATTCAAAGATGATATTATAATAACTTAATATGTTAAGTGAATATATCGCAGAAAAATTAAAAGAAGCGCAGTATAAACTCTTAAAAGATGGAAGTTATTTTGGCGCGGTTCCAGGAATTAAAGGTGTCTGGGCAAATGCAAGAAACTTAGAAGTTTGTCGAAAAGAACTTCAGGAAGTTTTAGAAGATTGGCTAGTGCTTAAAGTAAGGGATCATGAAAAAGTTCCAGGTTTTGAAATTAAGATTGATAGGCGCCAACTTGTAAAAAATGCTTAAAAACATTTCTTGGAGAAAACTAGTCCAAAAATTCAGAAGGTTAGATTTTGACGGCCCCTATTCTGGGGGTCGTCATTTATTTATGGTAAAAGGTAAATTGAAGGTACGAATTCCGAATCCACACCGTGGCGATATTTCAAGGTTTCTTGTTGCGGAGATATTAAAGCAAGCTGACATTTCAGATGAAGATTGGAATGAGTTATAATTTTCTCATCTTGACACAGCCATTTTATCGGTATTAGTATTTTAATACTTGTTCTATTACAATTAAATATACTGCGGAGATCTCAATACTTCAAAAGCCCAGAAAGTCATTTTTAACTTGCCCACATGATAATGTTCAACAATTAACTATACACTGCTCTGATTGCGGACATAATATTTACATGACTAAAGAAGAATATCTGAAGAACCAAGAGAAAAAAGGAGCCTGCGCATGAAGGATTGGAAGATTGGAATAGTTGGCATTGGAATGGTTGGGACGCCTTTAAAACGCTGGTTTGAAAAAAATGGTTATAAAAGAAATTCTGATTTATTTTTGTATGATATAGATCCAGAAAAAGATTATTTTGACGATATTAACATGGCTGACATTATTTTTATAGCAGTGTCAACGCCTCGTAATTTTGATGGCCGTTGCGACTTATCGGCAGTAAAAGACACGTTTTGGAGGATTAATGAGTATCTAACTAAAATCATAGTTATTAAATCAACGGTGCCTCCGGGTACCACCGAATATTTTCAAAAAATTTATTCTAACTGGAAAATATTGTTTAATCCGGAATTTTTAACGGAAAAACAGGCCTGGGAAGATTTTACAAGGCCTGATCGCCAAATTGTCGGCTTTACGGAAAAAAGCATTGACGCAGCCCATGCGGTACTTTCTCTTCTTCCCAAGGCTCCATTTATGTCGCCTTGGGGCATTAATACTTACAAACAAGTCAGAATTACTGCTACAGAGGCTGAAATTATTAAATATGGCGGCAATGTTTATTTTGTTAGAAAAGTTAATTTTGCAAATATGGTAAATGACATTTGTACAACTCTTGGAGTTGATTACGAAAATGTTCGCCGAGGAATGGCGGCGGATTTCCGAATCGGTGATTCTCACTTAGATGTTAATCACGGTGGTTATCGCGGCTGGGGAGGATATTGTTTTCCCAAAGATCTTGACGCGTTTATTTCTTTTCTTAAAGATTCAGGCAACGAAGAAGGCGCGCGTCTTCTTGAAGCCGACAAAGATTTTAACACAACACTATTATCAAGCCAGGGCCTTACCGTAGAAGATGTTTCTAAACACAGTGTTAATATTGAGGCGCTTCTTAAAAAGAAGAGTGTAAATTAATTTTTTTATCCCACACATAACTTGCTTATGCGTGGGATTTATTTTAAAATATAATAATCCGAATAATTTTAAAGTTATCCGAATAATCTGAATTAAATTCGCAGTATTCGGATGTCATTCGTAGATTCGGATTATTAAGCGAAAGCGTATGAAGAAGAAAAAGAAGTTAAAAGAAAAATCTGCTGTTGCAGCTTCAAAAAAGCCACTTTTTGACTTGGAAGATCAAACTAAAAAAGCTATTTTAGCCATTATTTTTTTTAGTTTTTCTATTATTGTGCTTTTAAGCATTTGGCATAAGGCCGGCCCTTTTGGCGAGTTACTTTTTAAATCTTTTAATTACTTGTTTGGCTGGGGTTATTTTATTTTACCAGTTGTTTTTTTATTAATGACATACGAATTTCTAAAATCGCGCCGAGAGCACATTTATTTTGCAACTATATTTGGAGCATTCCTGCTTTTTATTTCAATACTGGGAATTTTAGAATTATATTCGGAAAATAATTACGCCGGTTTGGTTGGCTATGCTGTGGCAACATCTTTAAATAAGATATTTGGTTTCTGGGCTTCTTTAGTGCTTTTAATTTCTTTTATCTTTATTTCATTAATAATGGCATTAGATATTCCTTTAAGAATTGGTAAGGATGAAAATGAAGATGAAATAGATGCTTCTAAGGAAATAGAAGGAGTGGATGTTGGGGAAAAGAAAATTGCCGAAAATCTACCTATTATTGTAAATCAAGCTATGCCGATAAAGGAAGAAAAGCGAGGGGCAGCGCCGGAAGTTGAGAAAACCTTCTTCGCCTCGCAGAGCGGGGCTTCGGAGGGCGAGGAAGATTTTAAAATTTCTAAATTTGTCAGTGGTACTTATAATCCGCCCTTAATTGATTTGCTTGAACGAGTTGAAAGTAGGCCACTTTCAGGCGATATTAAGGCTAGCGCCAATATCATAAAAAGGACTCTTCAAAATTTTGGTATAGACGTTGAAATGGGCGAAGTTAATATTGGTCCAACTGTCACTCAATATACTCTTCGACCGGCTCAAGGTGTAAAGCTTTCAAAAATAGTAACTCTTCATAATGATTTGGCGTTAGCCCTAGCGGCTCATCCCTTAAGAATCGAAGCTCCAATTCCGGGTAAGCCTCTTGTTGGTATTGAAGTTCCCAATAAATCAGTTGCCTTAGTAAGACTAGGAAGTTTGCTTGATAGCGAAACTTTTAAAAAATCTGGACTTTTGGCGTTTGCAATTGGCCGCGATGTTAGCGGCGCGCCAGTTTTTGCTGACATGGCAAAAATGCCACATCTTTTGATTGCGGGCGCTACTGGTTCTGGCAAGTCCGTCTGTATTCATAGTTTTATTACTTCGCTTATATGGCGCAATAGTCCGGCTCAATTAAAATTTATTTTAATTGATCCAAAACGCGTTGAACTGGCATATTACCGTGATTTACCGCATCTTTTAACTCCGGTTATAAGCGATGGTAAAAAATCGATTAATGCTTTGCGCTGGGCAGTTAAAGAAATGGAACGGCGTTACGAAGTACTTTCTCTAAATAATGTTAGAGATATTTTCGGTTTTAATAACATGGTCCTAAAAAAACATGATGAAGGTTCTTTTATGTCTTATCTTGTAATTGTTATTGATGAATTAGCTGATCTTATGGTAGCTTATGGCAGAGAAGTTGAGGGCACTATTATTCGTTTGGCTCAAATGGCTAGAGCGGTTGGTATTCACCTTGTTGTTTCTACCCAAAGGCCTTCAGTTGAGGTTTTAACTGGTTTAATTAAAGCTAACATTACAAATAGAGTTGCTCTTCAGGTGCCTTCTCAGGTTGATTCAAGAACTATTTTAGATATGTCGGGTGCGGAAAAACTTTTAGGCAATGGCGATATGTTGTATCTCTCAGCAGATTCAAGCAAGCCAAAGCGCATTCAAGGCGTTTATCTTTCAGAAAAAGAAATTAAGAGAGTCGTTGAATATATTGCAGAGAAAAATCCTTTGCCTTCTGAATCAGATGTTATGGAACAACCGATCTTAGATAATAATTTTTCCCCCGATCCTGGTTTTAGAACTGATGATTTTGGAGATGAAAATTCTTTAGATGAAGAATTACTTCAAACAGCAAGAGAAGTTATTTTTGAAGCAAAGAAAGCCAGCGCCTCGCTACTTCAGAGAAGATTAAGGGTTGGGTATGCGAGAGCTGCAAGGATTTTAGATATTCTTGAAGAAAAAGGGTTAATAAGTCCGGGTGATGGCGCAAAGCCTCGAGAGGTTTATCTAGATAAATTTAATCAGGCTTTTGGCAAAAAAACCATAACACTAGTTGATTCTAATATCGCTAGCGAAGCAACCGGTCAAGATGAAATCGATGAAAGATAAAAATAAAAATAATTTTACAGAATTTTTAAAAGAAAAAAGGCAGAGTAAAAATATTAGTTTGGAAAAATTAAGCGAAATCACAAAAATCCAGCTATATCACCTGGAAGCCCTTGAGGCTGGGCATTTTGAAAAATTGCCACCCTCTGTTTACCGCACCGGTATTTTTAAGAGACTTTCAAAATTTTTAGGCGTTAGCGAAAATGAATTTATGGAAGCTTATAAAAACGAAATTGAATCTTCCGCTTTAAATTCCTCTGATCCATCTTATATTAATTTTTCATTTCAAGGGAGTAACACTCCGATAAAAAATAATAATTCTTATTTTATTTTGACGCCAAACAAACTTATATTCTTAGGTGGCGGATTATTGCTTGTATTTCTTTCGATTTATATTTGGTATCAATTTAATTTTTTAGTAGGGCCGCCTAATGTAGTAATAGACAGAGAGGAAGATTTTATTACTAAGGAAGATGCTATTTTAATTAACGGTAAAACTGACAACGGAATTGATTTGACAATTAATGGTGAAAAAATGTATGTTGCTTCAAATGGCAGTTTTAAAAAAGAGATTCAGCTTGCGGACGGCGTTAATATTGTTGAGATTAAAGCTGTTAATAATTTTGGCAAGACTACAAAAATAATAAGGCAAATTTTTAAAGAAACTGTAATAAGTAATTAATTTAATAATAAAAATATGGCAAAACAAACAAAAGATTTGAAAGACGATAAATCTAAAATTTTAGATGAAACAGTTAAAACTTTAAGAGAACGCTTTGGAGAGGGTTCAATAATGAAGCTTGGTGAAGTGCCAAAGGTTGATATTGATGTAATCCCAACAGGTTCGCTTTCTCTAGACTTAGCGCTTGGCGTTGGGGGAGTGCCGCGCGGTAGAATTATTGAGGTTTACGGGCCTGAATCATCTGGGAAAACCACTCTTGCTTTACATATAGTTGCTGAAGCTCAAAAAAAAGGTGGCCTAGCAGCTTTTGTTGACGCTGAGCATGCCTTAGATCCAGAATATGCCAAGAAAATAGGGGTAAAAGTAAATGAATTACTAATTTCTCAGCCAGATAATGGCGAACAAGCGCTCGAAATTGTTGAAAGCTTAGTAAGATCAAATGCTTGTGATGTCATTGTTGTTGATTCTGTCGCGGCTTTAACTCCCAGAGCCGAAATCGAAGGCGAAATGGGTGATTCTCATATGGGTCTTCAGGCAAGATTAATGTCTCAAGCATTGCGCAAACTTAATGCTATAGCAAGTAAAAGCAATACGGCGGTTATTTTTATCAACCAATTAAGAATGAAAATCGGCGTGTTTTTTGGCAATCCGGAAACCCAGCCAGGGGGAATGGCTTTGAAATTTTATTCCTCGGTTCGCTTAGATGTTAGGCGCAATGCTCAAATCAAAAAAGGTGAGGAAATTGTTGGTAATAGAGTTACAGTTAAAGTAGTTAAAAATAAAGTTGCGGCGCCTTTTAGAATTGCTGAGTTTGATATAATGTATAACGAAGGGATATCTCGGGAAGGCGATATAATAAATTGCGCGCTCAAAAGCGGTGTTTTATCAAAGTCCGGCACTTGGTTAAATTATGAGAATCAAAAAATCGGTCAAGGCTTTGAAGCGGCTCGCCAGTATTTAAAAGAAAATCAGGATGTAGTTAAAAAATTGGTTCAGGAAACCAAAAAAGCCGTTGAAAAAAACAAAATAGAGGTTATATAAAAATAAATAAATTATTTTCCGAAACTTTTGTGAGTGTTTTAGTGTGGTTTTAAAATGCGTATTAAGAATCGATCGATTCTTAATACGCATTTTAAATAAAACAACGATTATCGTTTTATTTTCTAATTTTATCTTGAAGTAAATGGCAGGATGGCCATATAACGGGCGCGTTTTATGGCGGTTGCGAGCGCGCGTTGATGTTTGGCGCAAAGATAGCTTCTTTTTCTCGGCATTATTTTCGCTTGAGCGGAAATAAAATGCCGCAGAAGCTCGGCATCTTTATAATCCACTTCTTTCATATTTTGAGCGCAAAAATAGCAAACTTTTTTTTCTGGCCTTGCAATTGTATTCATTCGTGTATTTGTAAAATTCATATTTCGTAAAGCCATTAAAATGGAATATTTTCTACTTTAATTTCTTCATCCAATTGAACTTCCGGCAGGGTTTCCCGGTTAGAGTTAAAACTGGGCTCGCTCTCACGGGAAGCGGCTTCTCCAGTTTGATTTGGGTTTGGGGTTAATTGAGGTCTTGGTCCTAACTGCATATTTTCGGCGACAATTTCTGTCCGATATTTTTTTTGCCCCTGCTGATCCTGCCAAGAACGAGTAGTAATTCTTCCTTCAATAAAAACCAACCTGCCTTTTGCGAGATACTCACTGGCAATTTCTGCCAAGCGTCCCCAAACAACTACATTGTGAAACTCTGTTTGAGTTTGTTTATTGCCTGTTGGATCAGACCAAACGCGATTAGTTGCTACTCCAAAATTCGCAACATTTTGGCCCGTTGGAGTTTGTCGCAGTTCTGGATCACGGGTTAAATTTCCTAAAATAAATGCTTTATTTAGATTCATATTTTTTATTAGCCGTTCAGTATGCTTTCTAATTTTTTTTCAAAACTTTGTCCGTTAGTTGATTTTAATTCTGAATTTATGTCTATGTTTTTGTTGGCATCTGAAACATTTTTTAATTCAATTTCGGAGTAGTTTACTATTAAAAATCTCATGATTTTTTTATGAAGCGATAAAACACTTTTGATTTTGCCAATGCCTTCGCTTTGGATTTTAAAGAGAATAAATCCAAAATAAGCCTGCCTCTGTTTTTTTACTTCGTAAGAAAGCCATCTTTTTTTAGGGTTGAGAGACTCAGTTACTTCTCCGCCGCTTTCTCTAATTATTTTTTGCAGTTCCGTTGTTTCTAAATCCAAGTTTTCTTCGCTAACTTCCGGCGACAAAAGATAAGCCATTTCGTATTTATTTATAGTTTCCGCTTCAGACATTACTCGCAATCTATCATAATAAATCAGAAAGTGTCAAACTATATTTTAAATTCTATGACATCGCCGTCTAAAACGACGTAATCTTTGCCCTCAATGCGTAAGAAGCCTTTTTCTCGCGCCAAGCTCCATGAGCCACATTCCAAAAGTTTTTGCCAATGTATAATCTCGGCTTTAATGAAATTTTTTTCAAAATCGTTGTGTATTGCCGAACCAGCTTTAGGCGCGTTCCATCCGGCTTTAATTGTCCAGCCACGGGTTTCATCTTCTCCAGTTGTAAAGTAGGTAATAAGATTTAAAGCTTTGTAAGCTGACACAATTAAATCATCAAGGCGCGATTCACTTTTTCCGCCAGAGGCGGATCTGCTCGCCTCGCTGGAGCTTTGGCGAAGCGGGCCGTAGGCGGAAAATTCTTTGGCCTCTTCTTCACTTAGTTCTGTAAGCTCAGCTTCAAATTTTAAATCCAGTTTAATCGTTTGCTCTGGTACTTTTAATACCTCTTGCGCGGATACATTAAAAACGAAAATAAAGGGTTTCAAGGTTAAAAGATGGAGATCTTTTATTATTTCTAATTCGGAATCTGGTAAGTTTGCTTTTGTTGCTAATTCGCCGGCTTCTAAAATGTTTTTAATTTTCTCTAAAATTATTTTTTGTTCCTGCGCAATTTTAGAACCAGCTTTTAAATCTTTTTCGTTTTTTAGTAGACGTTTTTTAACAGTTTCTAAATCGGCCATAGCAAGTTCAATTTGAATGGTTTCAATATCTCGAGAAGGGCTGATATTTCCTTCAACGTGAATAATATCTGGGTCATCAAATGCGCGCACCACCTCAGCAATAGCGTCAACTTCTCTAATGTGCGCTAAAAATTGATTGCCAAGCCCCGCTCCTTCGTGAGCGCCTTTTACAAGGCCGGCGATATCAACAAACTCAATTGCCGCCGAGATAATTTTTTTTGACTTAGACATTTCGGCAAGCAAGTCTAATCTTTCATCGGGTACTTTAACTACGCCGATATTCGGGTCAATAGTTGCAAAAGGAAAATTAGCAATATTAACTTGTTCTCGTGTGAGTGCCTTAAAAAGGGTTGATTTACCAACGTTTGGCAATCCAACGATACCAATTTTGAGCGTCATAGTTATATACAGTATAATATAGGTATGACTTCGGTCAATTCTAAAATTTTTAAAGCTTACGATATTCGGGGGATTTATCCGGAAGAAATTAATGAGGGAGCTGCTTATCAGATAGGCCGCGCTTTTGCGCTTTACTTAAAAAAATTTGAGTCGCCGATGCCGGAAAAAATAATAGTGGGTCAAGACGCGCGCCTTTCTTCGCAAGCTCTTTCCAATTCTTTTAAGAGAGGCGTTACTGATGAAGGTGTACATGTTTTAGATATTGGCCTTGTTCCTGTTGATGTGGTCTATTTTGCTTCTGGTTCCATGAAGTTTCCGGCTGCTATGGTAACAGCTTCTCACAATCCGAAAGATTGGAATGGTTTTAAATTAATAAAAAGTAACGTTGAATTTTTTAATGTTTTAGATTTAGAAATAATAATAAAAAATCTACCACCTAAAATTCCGGATGTTATAAAAGGGGAAATCAAGAATGAAAATATTAAGGAACTTTATATAAAACACGTTTTAAGTTTTATAGATATCCAAAATATAAGGCCGATGCGGATAGCTATTGATACAGGAAACGGCGCTGTTGGCCCAATACTAAAATCAATACTCCAAAAATTGCCTATTGAATATATCGCGATGAATTTTAATCCAGACGGCGACTTTCCAAATCACGAACCTGATCCAAGTAAAGAAAAAAATAATATTGATTTAATAAATGAAATAAATGGAGGCCACTACCATTTTGGGTGCGCTTTTGATGGCGACGGTGATCGAATTATTTTTATTGACGAAGAAGGAAAGCCAATAAATCCCTCGATTATTGGGGCGATAATAGCAAAAAGTTTTTTAAAACCTCGACACTACGGAAAGGTTGTGTACAGCCTAGATGTAAGTAAAATTGTTCCCGATGTTGTTAATGCTTATGGCGGTGAACCAATACGTGAAAGGGTGGGCCACACGTATATTAAAAAGCGATTAAAAGAAGTTGATGGAATACTTGGCATAGAAAATTCTGGTCATTACTACTTTAAAAATAATTTTTACGTTGATTCCGGGATAATCTGTTTTCTTATAATGATTTACATATTAAGTGGCCAGAAAAAAAGCTTACAAGCTATTTCTGGGGAATTTTCAAAATATTTTTCCATATCTGACATTAACTTTTCCACCAAAGGTGGATCCGCCTCTGGCGGAAAAGTTGAAAATGCGGAAGCATTGATAAAAAAAATAGCCCAAAATTTTGAGGGCTATCAAATTGATT
>ERZ1292623.1293-Hain-H51-01um-R1-1293-length-24358-cov-6_pt1 | contig 24358 bp, 39 predicted proteins | sample MGYA00564398_ERZ1292623 | MGnify/ENA primary metagenome ERZ1292623 (study PRJEB36523, sample SAMEA6512633) | groundwater metagenome | collected 2019-01-07 | study: AquaDiva: Metagenomics assemblies of 32 groundwater samples | reverse complement strand
GACCGCGTCAGCCGCATGAACGCCAGTACGGCGAGGCCCGCAAGTACGAGAATCAGCACGACGATTTTGTCCATGACATCCCCCGTCTACTCAGCCAGCGGCCGGCCTCGAACCGACGACCTGCTGATTACGATTCAGCCGCTCTACCAACTGAGCTACGCTGGCGCACACGGCTCACCCTGCCCGACCACTCGCCGCCTGTCAAGAAAAAACACGGCCCCGCGCACTACGGCACGCACGCCCCCGACTCGAGCAGCCGCACGGCCTCAAGGATATCGACGGCCGTCACGGCCCCGTCGTCATTGAGATCAGCCTGCTGGCACTGGGATACCTGCGGCGGAATGTCGATCGAGTTCGACTCGCTCTCCGTACAGTCCGGTCCGATCGCCAGGATCGACACCGTCGTCGTGCTGGTCGGGTCGCCGCCGTAGGCCAGGGCCTCGACGTCGCCGTTCTCGAGGGGCCCCTCGGCGTGGAATGGCACGCGCCAGGCCTCTTCGCCAGCGGGCCGCAGCACCGCGACGTGCGCGCTGGCCTCCGGGGATGGCGTGAACCTAACCCACACGTCGTAGGGGGCGAGCGGCTCAGCCTGGCACGGAGCGGCGGCCAGGAGTAGGGCGAGGGCGGGCCCGGCGACGCGGCCGGCCCTGGACTTGGCCTTCGATGGGCGCGGCGCGCCCACCCGGCGCCCTCGGGTAAACCCGCCGACGAGCGCCGACGCCGGGACCTCCGCCGAGTCGGGGTCGATTCGTTGGCCCCCGTCGCGCCGGGGCGGCGGTGTGGGCCCCGCCGTGGCTTCGTGCCGGGCTACGGCGGCCGCCATGCGCTGCTGGGCCGTGAGCCCAGCCGAGGGCACTGGCGCGGCCCGTGACGGCAACGTGGGCCGGCGCGGGGGCAATGCCGAACGTTCGGCAATCGGTGGGGATGAGGGGCGCACCGGGATCCGGCCCTGGATCTCGGCCAGTCGTCGCATGCCGCAAGCCGCAGGCAGGCCGTCGGGCTGGCCCGGCTCGCTGGCTGCCACAGGAGGTGTCACACGCCCGCCAGCCTTCCGCTCGGCCGCGCGCTTGCGGAAACATGGCGTGCAGAGCCGATTGCTCCCGGTCGCCCGCTTGGCCGCACACCACGGGCACCCAGTCGGCGCCGTGTCCGTCGGTTCCGTCGGAGGCGTCGTGATGGCGGGGACGGGGGCTGGCTCGTCGGCTCTCTGCGCCGCCTCGACGTTGCGCAGCGCAGCGCGGTGGCAGGTCACACAGAGATCGTGCCCGCGCATCGCCTGGCGCGTCCCGCACGTCCGGCACATGCGGGGGGAGGGCGGCGCGACGACGGCATGCTCGGCCGCGTCGGTCACCTCTGTCGCCACCGCGCGCAGCCGTGCCGCGTCGTATGCGGCGGAGAGTTGGCTGTATTTGCGAAGCGGAACCCCCAGCTTGCGCAGCCGGACCGCAAACGAGCTCGCCGCCGCCGTCGTGGAGATGCCGAACGTGGTGATCTTCGGCATCAACTCGGCGTAACCAGTCGATGACTGCCACGCCCGCACGAAGCCCTCCGCCTCGGCCTGCGTAATCCGGCGCTGCCTGCCAGCCTTCGGCCTCACAGCGACGACACCTGGCCCCCGCCAAACCCCACGCCCTCGTCGTAGAACGCCAGGTTCAGCGCGTCCCCGTGGTCGGGGCTCCGTCCGATCTTCTTCCGCATCGCGTCCTTGTCGTCGGCCTTGAACCGCCCGCGCGGGTACTTGTACTCGATCGGGCGCAGCTCGTCATGCAGCTCCTGCCACGCCGTGCGCGGGTAGCTCGGCCGCAGCGCCACGTGCCCGTCGCGGAAGCGGTCGCGCGCCATGTCCCAAATCTCATCGCGCAGCGACCCGTAGCGGTCCGAGTCTACGGCCGACTCCGAGACGTTGACGGGGATGATCCCGCACTCGAGCCACGGGTGGTCGGGGTGACGCCCGCGCTCCTCCATCGCCTTGGCCTGTTCTTCGAACAGCGCATCGACGACGCTGGCGCCCACGCCGATCTCATCGATGTTGATCGCCGTGACTTGGGCGCGCGGCGCCCGCACCCGAGCCGCCGCTTGCTCCTGGCCCACCGCTATGAGGCGGACCCGCCGGGCCTCGGCCAACCGCTCGAGCACGACTTGCTCCTCCGCGACGACCCGGCGGGCCATCTCGAGGACGAGGCGAGCGACATCGGGGCCATTGAGCCCCTGCCACGCCTCGGCCGTGATTAGGTCGGAGCCCGACCGGATCTGAACGGCCGTGCGGTCGCTGCCACCACGCGCCGGGTCGATCCCGATCCGGATGTCCCCGGCGCCGTCGTAGTAGGGCTGACGGTCCCGGCAGGCGTTGAGCCACTCGATCGAGAACAGCGCCCACTCGGACTGCGGCGGGAAGTCCCCGTCGATGTGCACGATGACCTCGGGGGAGTTGCGCCCCTTGGCGAGCTCGGTCCGCCGAATGCTGGCCGCGTCTACGAGCGGGGAGTTGCGCACGCTCATGTGGCAGGCATCCCAGAGCTTGCGGCGTGCGTGGAAGGCGTCGTAGAACCAGCCGTTGGGCTGGGTCGGATTGCTGTTGGCCAGCATGAAGTTGTCGTGCTCGGTGAATCCCGTGACGACCGCCTCGAATATGTCGTTTTCTACGCCCGAGCCCTCCTCCACGACGACGAGGAAGTTGGGGCGGTGAAGGCCGTGGATGAACTCAGGGCGCTGGGCGACACGCGCGATCGCCTGCCACTCGGGACTTTGGCCGAAGACCCCGATGCGGCTCGCCGTCCAGTCGAGAAAGCCGCGCAGCACGAAGCTCGAGTCGATGAACAGCTTGCACTTGGTCCACAGGATATCGAAAACTTGACGCTCCTTCGGTCCCGTCCCCAGCACGAGCGAGTCGGTGAACGCCATCAGCTTCCACAGGATCGCCAGCGAGGCGATGACCGTCTTGCCCGTCCCGCGGCCGGACTTGACGGCCGTCCCGTATTTGCGGGCCCCTGAGACAAGCGGGCGGAACCGCATGCCGGCCACGCTCGCCATGACGTCTTGCTGCTCAGGGGTAAAGTGCATGCCCGGCAGGACGTCCAGCGCGAAGCGGTAGAAGCCCAGCGCATCCTCGCGCCACCGGGGCCGGCGCCTCGAGACGAGTGCTACGTCTTCCCGCCGCCAAAGCCGCCGCCCGCGGTCGGGCGCCAACGGCCGCGGCATTTCATAGACGACGTGACGCGATGCCGCACGCTCGCGCCGCCGCTTCGCTCGATCGTCGCGCCGAGCCTCGGGCCTGCCCGCCGAGTGTGCGACAGCTTCGGCCACTACGTCCCCGGCTTAAGCTGCACGAACGGCATGATGCGCTCGGCGAACTCCCCCATCGCCGTGCCGTGCGGCATGAACTCATCGAAGCGCAGCGCACCGCCGGACTCGCGTCTCAGCACGGCGGTGTAGAACGGCGTGTCGTTGTCGTCGGCCTCGAGCAGCGAGTCGCTCTCCAGGTAGTAGACGACAGCGCCCGCCTCGCGCTCCAAGCCGAGCGTACAAATGGCCGCGAATGAGCACTGCTTGAGGATCAGCGGCTCGACGCGCTCGTAGAGCCAGGGGCGCTTGGCAACACGGCCGCGGAAGCCCACGAGCCCACGCCGACCGGACCGGCCCGTGCGGATCGATTGGACGCCCGGCATCATCGCGGGGCCTCGCCGCCGTCGCTCGCCGCCTGCGGCTCCATGACGATCGTCACTTGCCCCGTCTCCGGATCCTGGCTCACCGGCTCTTCGCGCTCCCGCCACTCATCCATCACGTCGGAGAGCTCGTCGATCAGGGCGGCCGACTCGCTCCCCTCAAGCCCCGGCAGCTCCCGGCGTGCGTCCTGGTCATCGAGCGTCGCGCGCGCCTCGGGCTGCACGCTTCGGTAGTGGCCAAGGGACTGGCCGACGGCAACGCTCGATGCGTGGACCTCCTTCATCGCGAGCGTCGCCCGGATCGCAGCGAGCAGCGCCGGCGGCTTCATGGCGAGCGCGCGCTGGCGGATCGCGGCGAGTTGCCGGAGGTGACTGGCGTTGGATGCCTTGAACTTCGCGAAGACCGTGAGCCGATCATCGGTGGCGGCCAGGATCTCATTCATCGCCCGGTCGTACTGGCGCCGGGAGATTTTGAGCGAGCGCCGGATGATCGCCGGCTCCCAACCGCGTGCCAGCATCGAGCCGACGCGGGCGGCGATGTCTTCGAAGGCTTCGTCGGACATGCCGCGTGGCGGGCCGCCAGCATATATCGGGGCGTCCTGTCTCTTGAGGTCGCGCTCCGCCAGCGCCGCCTCTTGAGGCGTGAGTGTCGGCGTGGATAGTGCCGCCATCTCGCCTCTTGCCTCAGCGTCCCCCGTTCCCTCTGCCACGTCCCCCACCCCGCCCGAGAGATTGTCGCACCTCTACGAGCGCGACTCCGATGTTACGCCGGGCCGTCGTCGGGTTCTAGGCGGTGCCGCCCTGGTCCTTCTCGGCCCTGCCTTTGCGCGTCCGGTGCTCGGCCGCGTTCGGGCAACTCGAGAAGTGGCTGGAGTACCGCGGCCCGTCCCCCCCTTGGCCCACGACGGCGATCGTGGCGTTGCCGACGCCGGTGCGCAGCGTGACGTTGCCGTCGGGGCGCGGAGCGGGATCGAGCGGCATGCGGCGGCCCTTCTCGGTGATCGCCCAGCGGATCGGGGCGCCGCAGGACTTGCACTTGGTGTTGTCGGTCATGGCTTCGCCTCCCTGTCCGCCATCAGGTGCTCGGAGCAGTAATCGACGCCAGCGCCCATCCGGTGCCGGTGCTTGTAGCAGAGCCGGCGATCACACGTCCGGCCGTCGCCGACCGGACAATCGCACAGCGCCTCGGAGTTCCGGTCGCACCCGCGATTCCAACACGTCTCGCGCTTGCCGCGCGTGCAAACGATAGCGGTCGCGCCGTTGCTAAGATCGACAACACGGCACGCCATGGCATCAGCTCGGCACGGTGTCGGGGGCAATCTCGATGTCGTCGAACTTGAAGTCCGGCTTCAGGAGCCCCATGGAGATCTGCATGTTCTTCGCCTCCCCCGCCACCGTGGCCATCGCTGCCGACTCGACGCCGTGGTCACGGGCGGTCGCGGCGAATATCGCGGCCAAGTTGACGGCGCTGAGTAGCTGGGCACCCAGGCGGGTGGCGGAAAGGAGGCTAAGGGGAACGGCCTTCCCGGCAACGAGTAGCTCGATGATAGGGAACGGGCTGCCGTCGCTCGCGTGCGTGATGCCGATCGCGACGACGACGTCGAGTGATTCTGCGAGCGGCGGCTGTACTTCTGCGAGTTCGATCATCGCCATCTCCCCTTGGGCCGCGCCTTGGTGTCCCCGTCCTTCGTTACTTTGTTGGGTGGCGCCTGTGGCTTAGCGCCGCCCACTGGCCCATACGACTCCACCACGCGTTTCGCCTGATCGAGCGCCTGTTCCGTCGCCGCTCGCAGCGCCGCGACTTCCCTTTGCCGGGCGTGCCGCTCCACCGCAGCGCCCATCGTGAACAGCGAGAAGCCGGAGAACAAGCCGAGCGCAATGCAGACGACGGCACCGAGGGCGGTCATCACCGAAGCCCCAAGTGGACGGCCCGCCGCGACCGCAAGTACTGGCGGAGCGCTTGCCACGCGTTGTCGCCTACGAACGCGCGTGTTCCCCAGCCTCGAGCCGCGTCCGGTGGGGCACTGGCGTTGCCCGTTGCGAGTCGGTCCCGGCACGCCGAGACGAACACCTTGACTCGATCTTCGAGCGGCATGCGAAGCGACGCGAACTCGGAGGCGCGAACGTCGGGCAGGACGGACTCGATGGCGTCGAGGCAGTCCGCGCACGCCACCGTCACCATGCGCTCGCGGTAGACTTCGACGTAGTAGCGCTCGGCGACAGGGTGTAGCTCGCGGTCCACGTAGTTGCAGACCGGGCATTCGCCCCGTTGTGGCGGCGGGGGTTTCGGGGGGCGGCTCATCGTGGCCCCGGCGCGAAGCCCGCGAAGCGTCCGTCGGGGCTGACCAGGATCTCGTCGAGCGTGCCCTCGGTGTCGTAGTAGAAGAGGCGACCGCCACCGCGTTGGATCGCGCCGTTCTGCCAGAGTTCCTCGACGACGTGCTCGGCGTCGTTAGTCACGCTCATGCGCGTGCCCCAGGGGCCGACGTCGCGAATCGTGAGCGGAGACGCCTCGACGACCTCGTAGATGGCGTGGCGGCTCACAGCGACACCAGCAGGTAGAGCGTGGGCATCCACGCGATCGTGCCGAGGATGAGAAGGCCGAAGGCTTCGCGCGCTGTCACTGCTCGGCTCCGATGGCGTGGCGACGCTTCGCTGCGTTCTCGCGGCGCCGTTCGCGTGTGTCGCCGTTGAGTTCGCGGAGCAGGCGCAGCCGGTAGACCGATTGCCGCGCCTCCCCGAGCATGGGTTCGAGCACCATCGAGGCGGTCGGGTTTTCACGACTCGCAACGCGGTGAGCGGCCTCAAGCGCGTCGGCGAGAAACTGGGCACAGTGCTCCGCCGCTTCGAGTTCCACGACTAGCTGCGTCAGCTCGGCGGGGCTGCTGCCCGTCGCGTGGCGGCTCACCGACGCACCCCCTTCGCCTTTGCGAGCGCGGCGCGGGCAGCTTGACGTTCCCGTGCGCCTTTCTCCCGTACTTGGTTCATTGCCGGGTTAGGACTGGGCTTGCCGTGCCCTTTGTCGTACCATGTCTCTTTGGTAAATGGCTCTAGCGCCGCCACCAGCTCGGCGTTCAGCGCTTCGAGCCGCCGGTTCTCGGCTAGCAGTTGGTCGCGATACTCCCGCAGGTCCTCGACCAGCTCCTTGCGCTTGCTGAGGTTGCGCCCGGTGATGGCGTGGATCCCCTCGCCCAACGCACCGCGACTCACCGACGCACCCCCGCAAGTCGTGCCGCCGCGATCTTGGCGGCGTGCGGCGATGCGAGCGGCATCCCCTTGTCGCAGACACCGATGTCGCCGTAGTGCGCGCGGCACTCGGCGCAATGGGTGAGGCCCCAGGCGTCCACCGCCTCGCGCGCGGCCCGACCTTTCACCGAGGCACTTGTGGTGGCACAGTGGCCAGCCCGCTGGATGCGGACGTGCAGGCGGCCGTCCCAGATCCTCGCTTGTGTTCCCGCGTCGATCCGCGACCACTCCGTCTCGCTGACGACGATCTCGGCCACCGTCTTGATCGCCTTCCTGGCTGCGGCGGCCGTCACGCGCGCACCGCCTCCGCCTTGGCGATGGCAGCCTGCGCCTGCGCGCGGCTTACGGCGAGGTCCGTGGTGAGGTCCGCTAGGTATGCGGGCGCGGCGGCGTCGCTGTGTTGAAGAAAGCGATGGATTGCGCTTTTTGTGTACTTTAGCGCCGCGAGCAGCTCGGCGTTGATCGCGACAAGTTCGCACACCGCCGCCGCTTCCGCGTCCATGCCTTGCGCCTCCAGCCCATCCAACAGTCCCTTGTAATTCGTTGTTTCGATCATCGTCGCGTCCTCCGTCGCCGTTTCCATCAGCGTGACCGGATGATGCCAAAGACGCGGACACTTGTCAAGAAAAAACGCACAGGCCGAATAGCCCCCGTTCAGGCCGATTCCCCCCGCAGGGCCAGGGCCGCCTCGCGCAACATCCCGACCTGAAGGACCGGGTCGCCGGGCGACGGGGCCGCCCCCGTCGGGTAGACCCGCAGCACTTCCCGGCAATCGCAAAAGGTCCGCCTACCAGCCTCGCTCAGCAGGGCCTCGCCCATGGCCGCAAACGGCCTCAGCGCCGTCGCAAGCCGCCTGGTCGTAGCAGCGGCCGCCTCCAGCGCCCCGGCCCCCTCCACGTCCAGGTAGCCCCCCGTGGCGGCCTCCGTCATCATCGCGGCCGCGAGTCCGGTGGTGAACGAGACACGGAGCACTGCGGCAAAGTGGGGCTGGAGGCCGGGGCCGCCAGCCGCGATTTCCGCCACGGCGTCCTCGGCTATGGCCGCCGCCACGTCGTAGCAGGCGGGAGGCACGACGACGCGGTCGGCCCCTTGCGCCGCGCGCTCGACGCGCACCGTCGATTCGTAAACTCCGTTTACGAGCCCGATGGCGAGGCTTCGGACCTCGCGCAGCTCGGCGTCGGGCAGCGTACAGCCGCGCGACCGGACTTCCGCGAACACGATGTCCGCAATAAGGTCTACGGCCTTGGCGAGGTCGCCGAGGCCAAAGCGTCCGAGCTTGTCCGGATCGACCGCCATCGCCCCCGCAGTATGCGGAGCCGCGGCTAGGGCGTCAAGAAAACACGCTCGCCGCTACGCACTGCGTCCGGCCAAACTGTCGAGTGCCCGCTTGCCCTCGGCAGTATCGGCCGGGGAGCGCCGCCGCCCCACAACGCGTCCCCACAGCACGTCGGCGGCATCCCCGGCCAACTCGGCACCCGCGGCCACGGCTTCTGGGCTGTGCGGGTATTCCTTGGAGCGCCGCAGCAGCAGCGCCGCGTACACGATCCCGGTCAGCAGCGAGCGAGCCAGCAGTTCGCCGTCGCTCGGAGTGCCGGGCCGACGCTCTAGGCGGCCGCGCGCCGGACGGTCTGAGGCTTCGTCACGATTCGATACGACCTGCTCCGCCATCTTGCTGAGTCTCCCCTTGTTGCGCCGCCCGCGCGACGGAACTCTCCAAGCGGCACCCAATCGCGCGCGCTGCGCTCGGGTTGCTCAGTTGCCCACCACCAATACCCGACCGAATCCTGGAAGAGATAGCGCCACGGCGGCTTGCCGTTGTGACGCAGCGGCACGTCGAGCGTGCCAGCCCCGGCCGTCTCGACGTAGCGCGTCCCATCGGCCGCCGTGCGCTCGACGAGCGTCTTCACTGGATGGTTTCCCCCTCATCACTTGATGGCGGGTCGCGCGGATCGATGAGCCTCGCGGCCTCGCCGCCCACGAACACTTTCGCGCACACTCGGCAGCGCGGCGGCTCCGCGCCCCGGTACTCGATATCGCAGCGCGGCTGTAGGCCGTCGCACGATTGTTCGCCTTTTTCCCACTGAGTCACGACATGAAGCATACAGACCCCTCCGACTAAGGCGAGAGTTTCGGGCCAACGAGCCACCATCCGACTGGACACCCGCCGGCTCGCCAGCCCTCGCCCATGCGCCTACCCTGCGGCCTCGCGTCGCCCGCCCGTCTCCGCCGTCTGTGCTTAGCCGGCATGCGCGTGCAGGACCGATGGCCCCGCCCCGCGCCACCCCCAAGCGCTCGCAACGGTCGTAGCGTCGGAATGGCATCGCTTCTGCGCGGGTGCGTTCCGCTCGCGTAGTCGCGCGCCCCTCCCTGTCCTACGGACAGCTCGTGCGCGCTGCGCTTGTGCATCAGTTTACCTGCTCCCCCTCCGGCTTCACGCCGCCCTCGAGGAGAAAGCCCATCTGGCGAATCGTCGTTACGACGGAGGCGTGGCTGGCCCCAAGCTCGTCGAGCCGGTCCTCGGTGCCACGCAGTAGGTCGGCGCAGCGACGGATCAGGCGGCTATTCTCGGCGATGACGGCGGAGGCCCGCGCGAGTTCGCCACGCAGTTTCAGCGCCTCTAGCTCGAGATCGCGCAGCCGCTTGTCGATGGCCGTGGGAATGGGGGCGCCATCGTCGATGGGCGCGCCGCGCCCACGGCGCTCCAGCACCGCGCGGCCGAAGCTGTCCTCCCACTCGCTCATGACGATGCCGCCACGGCTTCGGCCGCCGTCTCGCCGGGCCTCTCATCGATCGGCACGGCTGTCTGCAAGGGCTTGCGCGCCGGCCCGGCCGCAAAGCGCAGCCGCTCGCCTGCCGCTCGCACGTCGGCCCATACCCGCTCGACGCGCTCGATCAGCGCTTCCGCGGCGAGGATGATCTCTCGCGCCGTCTCGGGCGCTTCTTTCACGAGCCGGGCCAGCGCCTTGTCATCCCCGACGGCGCGGCGCATTTCGACGGCGGCGCTCGTCAGTGACTTGTCGAGCGACTGCCACGGCTCGGGCGGGGACGTAGGGCCGCCGGGGCCCCCGCCGATCGATCGCGCCTCTTTCAGCTCTTCGTGCAACCGCTCCGCGCTCCACTCCTCGTCCTCGGCACGCTTGGCCCACTCTACGAGCGCCGGGCCTTCGATGTCCCCGCGCACCATCGCTCGCCAGTGCGTCCAGTACAGTCCCCGGAACGTGTCGCGCACCCCCGGCTCGACGGCGCGCGCGACGCGCACGGCTTCCTTCAGGCGCCCGTAGCCGATCCGGATGGCGCGGGCGAATTGGCGAAGCGAGATCTCGCGCCGATCCAGATTGGGCTCGGGCGTGCGCACGTCCTCAGCAGGCAGGAACGACCCCTCCCGTTCGTCGTTCAGTTGGACGACGCGCGAGGCTAGGTCGCCGAGGCACCAACTGCTGTCGCTCTCATCGGCCAGCAGCTCGATGCCGACCTGGACCGCCTCGTCGTAGCTGTCGATGCGGGCGATCGCCTGGTCATAGGTCTCACCGCCGCGTTGTTCGTCTTGCATGGCCATCCCCTCCGGCTAAAGTCCCGCCGCTCGTAGCTTTTGGCGCAGCTTCCCGACGTCGTACCCGAGCTCGGCGCAGAGTTGGGCGATGCGCCGCCTGATTGCAACGATCGCGGTCCAGCCCGGCCGGCGCTGCGGGACGTCGAACACGCTGAGCCGCGTTGTCCAGTACAAATCCGCCCGCTGCTTGGCGCTGCGCACGGAGCGGGGCTCGGCCCAGCGGTCCAGGAGGAAGAAGAGCAAGCCCTGCAGTTCGGCGTAGGCAAGCTCTTTTGCTGAGCCGGCATCCCCTGCTGCCCGGTACCGGCTCGGCCACGGCCACGTCAGAGCCCGGCAAGCGGCTTCGTAGCGCTGGCGACGCGCTGCCAAAGCGTGCGGGCGATCCAGTAGGCGTCCGCTTCGTCCTCGAGTAGCGCCTCCCGCCCCTGCTGCTGTAACCATGGCGCGACTCTCCTCTCGGCCAGTATCCGGCCGATCCGCTTGGACGCCTTCGCATCGAGCGTCTGCCCCCACGCCGAGCGCACCAACGATTTCCACTGGCTCGGATGCACCGTCTCGTAGATGATCCCCGAGGCCACGGCCGCCTCTTCGATCATCGTTTTGATCGCCAGCACGGCGCGCTGGCCCTTCGTCTCCGGTCCCCACGGCTCTTCGACTGCGACGCACGTACAGCCCGCACGCACGGCCTCGGCGATTCCTGCCTGCAGTTGTGTCCGTAGCTCAGCCCTCCTCATCTCGAAGGTATGGTGCTTCTTCGCCGCCCAGCACCCGATACCCGCGCAGTCGCCGGCGGCGTCGAGACTCGCCCAGCCCATCGTCGCCGTCCCCGGGTCGATCCCGAGAATGAAGCACCCGTTCAAGCTCATGGGCAAAGAGGCGGCCCTGGAGTTCGATGATCTCGCCGGTGGCCTTGGGCGCCTCGACTTCGTTGGCGACGCGCTCGCCGGCGGCATAGGCGCGGCGGCAACGCGTCTCGATCGTGGCGCGCAACCGGTCCGGATCGATGCCGACGACTTCGCAGATGCGCTCATAGCTGACCCCGCCTGCCCGGTCGCGCCATGATCCGTCGGCCTCGAATAGCCAGACGAGATCCTCCATCAACCGCTCCCCGTCGTAGCCGTCGTGGCGCTCGGCAATGAGTTTCAGGCGCCCGCGCCGGGCAAGGTCGTCGCAGGCACGGGCGATGACGACGAGGGCGTCGGCCAGTATCATCGTGGCCAGCTCGCGCTCCCCGGCCAGCTCTTCCAAGCGGCCCGCGTTGCGCGGTTCTTCGAATAGGATGTCCGGGATGAAGAGACTGTCGGGATCTTCGAGATGAGACGTGTCGAGGTCGATCGGACTCGGTTGCGGTCGCTCCCGCCACTGCGTCCGTTGCGAGCGCCTGCACCTTGCTCCCACCGCCTCTCCCGCCCGCCGCCCGCGCGGCTCCCACCCCACGGCTAGCGCGACCGCACCGCTCATCGCGGACCGAACACTCGCGCAAGCGTCGTGCGCCCGGCCATCGGATCGTTCTCTTCGTAGACGTCACGGGCCGAAAACCACATGAGCACGCGGCAGCGCCCGCGGCTTCGCCCTGTGGGTTCAGCGGCGGCATCGCCGATCTCGATCTGTAGCAGCAAGTCGCCGCCCGCCGCGCGCGTATCGACGACCGTCCCGACCCGGCCCTGGTTTGGGTGCCCAGCCCGCACCCGGATTCGCCGTCCGACCCATCCCCCGATCTCCCCCGCCGTTGGCTCCACCCCGCCTCCAGCCTCCCGCGTGGGCGCGGCGCGCCCATCGGGCGACTTCTAGCACGCGGTGCCCGTATAACGCGAGACGTGATCGCATCCGCCGCCGCTACTCCACGCACGCTGGCAGCGACGCCGTCCCCGCAACGTAGGCTGCAAGCCCCTGGGCGTCTTCGACCGTGATCGCGCCGTCGCCGTTGAAGTCCCAACGCGTCGCGCACGTAAGTGGGGCGACGCATGCGTTGTTCGCCTCATCGCAGAGCTGCGGCGCGGTGCATGGATCGCCGAGATGATTCGAGCACGTCGCGGCCGCGCAAGTGTCGAAGCCGTTGCAGAATAGCCCGTCGTTACAGGGGGCGACGTTGGCGAGCGCGCGGCACACGCCGCCGGCGTCGCAGGCCTCCGTCGTGCATGGGTTCGTATCGAGCGAGCAAGCCGCCCCAGCGGCCTTCGGCGCATACGCACAGGCGGCTGGCGTTCCCGAGCACGCGTCCGTCGTACAGGCGTTGCCGTCGTTGCAGTCGGCGTTGGACGCGCACGTGGCCAGGCGGGCAGCGACGAGCGCGTCGGTAGGGACGAGGTCTTTGTCGGCCGTGATGAGAATCACGTCGAGCCGCGGAGGCGTCGGCGTCACCTCGCGCTTCTTCACGCGAAGCTGATGGGTGCCAGCGGTTACGGCCGTGAGTTTCAGCGGCCCCACCGGCACCGTCTCGCGCACCCCATCGCCTGCCCAGTGCCAGACGCCCCATGAGGTAGCGAGCCGGGAGTTGCACAGCGGCCGCGGCGTGCCGCCGTCGAGTTGCAGCCAGAACGAGTTCGCGTCCCCGCTCGCCGGCGTCGGGCCGTGGACGGCGTAGCACCTGGCCCACACGTAGAGATCCCCGGCGGCCGCGACGTTGATCGCCCACGTAGCCGTGTCCGCCGTGGCGGTGCCCGCGAGATCCGCGGTCGTCGTGGCGAAGTAGATTGCCCGGCGCGACAGAGCGTCCGTGCGCGACTCGACTCTGCCCGCGCCCGCGAGCGTGACGCCCGCCGATGCCGTCGTCGTTTGCACCGAGGACGGCTCGATGATGATCGAGTTGGAGCGCGGGCTTACGGCAACGTCGTTTTGCGCAACGACGGTGAAGCTGTAGCGCCTGGCGCCGTCGATGCCGCTGACGGTTGAGGTGAGGTCGCGGGTGGGATCAGGGGGCGTGGGCGAGGGAATCGTCCATGTGCGCGCGGTGCCGCTTGGTAGTGGCGCGGCGGCGACTTGGTATCTTGTGGCGCCGGCGACTTGCGAATGACGCACGCGGGCGTCGTAGGAATGGGCGACGCCGGGGCCACCGAGTATCATCGCCAGCAGGACGGCGACCGCTTCCAGCACTACGAACACAGCCATCCAGTCGCCGCGCTTCCGTCCCATCTCGACCTCCCCTCGCCGCTCGCTGCGACGACGTCTTAGCCTAGCACGCGGTCAGCCTTCGTCGAATCCCTTATCCCGCGCCAGCCATGCCGGGCACTCGAACTCGATCTCTTCGTCGCGCACGGCGTCTTCGAGCGCTTCGACTTGGCTCTTGGGAAGCCACGCCTCGAGGTTGCCGACCCGTACGAGCACGGCCTTGTCCGTAGTCGCGACGACGCGGCCGGAAAGGACGACGGGCGGTTCGTCGCGGCGGCTCACTTGATCCTCCAAATCCGAAGCACCAGTTTGCCGTTGACGGTGTCGATCGTTTCGGCGCGTGGCGGAGGTTTGCGCCTCCCACGACGCTACGCGCCTTCGATGGGAGCCGCGGCACGACGAACGAGTCGCCGACCTTCATCTCGCGCCATGGGTACTTACGCTGTGGCCCACCTTTCCCGAGGTTGTGCGGCATCGGGACGCCCTTCTCAATTTTGACCGCGCCGCTCATCTCGACTTCGGATCGGCCGGACGTTGCGGATTGGGCTGCGGCCCGCCGGCATACGCTGCCCGCCGCTCAGCCGGCTCGTCCGCACGATCGATGACCGTCAGGTCCGTCGAGTCGATGAAGGTGAGCTGCGGCTCATCGATCCATACGGCCTCGATGAAGGATCCGTCGTCCTTCAACTTCCGTGGTGAGACGCCATAGCGGACACAGCCGTTGAGGTAATCGGTCCTCGACGTCACGACGCCTTCGAACCCCGTGACGCGGTCCCGTACCTGATCTCCGAGTCTAAACTTGAACATCTTCGCTCCCTCCCTACCGTTAGCCGGCCGTCGCCGCCTCGTATACGCTCGCCCGCAGCTCCCCGTCGGTCGCTTCGGCTGTGAGAATGACGACGCCGCGCCCCGCGACGTGCTCGGCGATCAAGTCGCGGTTGTCGGGGTCCAAGTCCTGCCATGCGTTCTGCGGGATCGAGAGCAGCCCGTTCTCACCCACCGCCTCGATCGCGATATCGAGCGCGAGCTTCCAGCGCTCCCCGTCACTGAGATCGGCGAAGAACGTGTCGCCGCGTTGGAAATGAGCCGTGACCAGCCGCCCGGCCTCGACCTTGAGCTGCTTCGTGTAGCGAGAGACGACGCTCGAGAGCACGTCGTCGCAGCCCTTGGCGGCATCCCGGAACGACGCGGCGCGCTTCTCGTGCTCGCGGGCCTCGCGTTCGTGCTGCTCCGCCTTGCTCGCCTGTTCCTTGGCCCGGCGTACTACGGCCGCCTGTTCGAGCGCCGCGCGTGCCGAGCCCACGCGCTCGGTCGCCCGCTCGGCGGCTTCCCGGTCCTCGGCTACGTTCAGCCCCTCTGCCGCCTTCACCGCGGCGTCGAGCCGCTGGGCTAGGTCCCCGCGCGCCCGGATCGTGTCGCGCTCGGCCTCGGCGACTCGGTGCGCAGAGCGAGCACTATCAAGCCGTGAGCGTGCATCGCGCAACGCATCTTCGTGCTTGCGCACGTCCTCCGTTGCCGCCGCAATTGCCCGCTGTGCAGACTCGACTACAGCGTCCGCTTCGCCGAGCGTCCAGGCGGGCGCTGAGCCCTGTGCGGCCAGTGCCGCCCGCGCCTCGTCGGCCTCGGAGAGTTTGCGCGACGACTCGTCCCGGCGCTGCTTCGCCTGCATCTCCCAGCGCACGGCCTGTTCGAGTAGCCCCTGGAGCTTCGTGGCGTCGTCTTCGGCCGCCATGTCCACGTCGCCCATGACTTCGCGCGCCGCCTGCGCATGCGCGAGCGCCGCCTTGGCCCGCTCCTCCGACGTGCGCGCGACGTTTTCCAAGTCGCGCTTGATGCGCGCGGCCATCGTCACCAGATCCTCGGACTCGCGCGCCGTCTGCGACACATACGTCTCGAAGTCTGCCACGCCGCCCGGAAGCAGCCGGTGGAACAGCGAGGCGTCGGGCGCCACGTCGGCGATCGCGACCAGTGCCTTGATGCGCTTAGCGTCGGCGGCGTCGGCGGATTCGATGCCGGGGTCTACGAGCTCGGCCACCGAGAGCCGCCCGTCGAGGCTTACGACCTCGAGCTCGCCGGTGCGCCGAGTGCTGCGCGCGACCTTCATCGTCACGCCGAGTCCCGTGACCTCGCCGCGCACCTCGCCGTCGCGGACCGAGACACGGCCGCGCCCCGAGATCAGCGAGTCTACGGCACTGAGCGCCGTCGTCTTGCCGCTGCCGTTGCGGCCGTACAGTACGACGACGCCACCGGCGCTCGGCACCGGCACGCTCAGGTGCTCGATCGGTCCCACGTTTTCGATTTTCACTTCCATCTCGTTCCTCCCGCGCCGCGTTGCGCAGCGCTTTCGTTTGTCACTGGATCTGCACCCACGGCCTCTCTAGCTGGCACTCCGGGTACTCAGGCCCTCTGCGGTAAAGCTCGCGGTACTGAAAGTCCTCGGGGTTGGCGAGGATGTCCTTCCACACGAAGAACGCATTGACCCCGTTCGCGTAGACGAGCACGTACCCCTTGCGAACCCCGATCGCCTCCAACGCCCGCAGGCTCGCTCCGAAGTGCCGAGTCCCGTCCCACCGAAACACGTCGTTGCGGGGCACGGACACGGAGACTTGTCCGCCGAGCCCGGCGTTGTACTCGATGACGACGACGAACGGTCGGAACAGCACGGCCTCCCAGATCCAAAGATCCTGCCCGTCGATGTCTATCGACAGCAGGTCGAAGCCGAACGTATACTCCCCGCCGCACCCCATGATGAGTGCGTTGACGTTGTCGGGCGTCACGTGGGCTGCGACTACGTCGCAGTGCGCGCGTAGATCGAACATCGCGCCGACCCACCCTTGCTCGCGCAGGCGAACGCAGTTCCCCTCGAGCAGCCCGCCCTCGCCGGGGCCGACGCCAATCTCCACGAACACGTTGCCGGGGATCACGGAGAACAGATAGGTAAGAATGCCGTCTTCGTCGTTTTGGCTGCGCACGCGCGCGCCGTACTTCTCGAGGTCCGGGTCGATGTGGTACTGCATCGTTCGCCCCCGCCTACTCAACCCACGGCAAGCCGTGCTTCTCGAACTCTTCTCGCAAGATGATCTCCCGCGGTCCCTCGCCACGCCTCATGCGCGCGAGCGCCGCCAACACTGCTGGCCCGATCGGCTTATGTGATTCCTGCGCCGCCGCCGACGGCCGCTCACGGCGCGGCGGGCGCGGTGCCCGCGGCGCAAGTAGGCCGTCGTGATAGACGCGCATGTGCGCCCGGTTGCGCATCCCGTTTCCGCACGGGCACGCGAACGCGACTTGCGAACCCAGGCCGACGCTCTCATGCGGCCACCACCCGGTCGGGAGTTTAACGAGCATCACGCAGCCCAAGCCGGCGCACAGCCCGCACCACTCGCCGGCGTGCTCGCCCGCGCGCGAGTGCAGCATCTTGGCGCGCGCGATGCGGACGGCATCGAACATCTGCGGCAGGCCCGGCGTGCGCTGCTTGGGATCCATCATCTTTGGCAGGTCGGTAAAGGCCATCTCGCAGACCTCGACGCTCAACTCCTTGAACCGCTCGTACCAGCGCGCGCACTGCTCAATGCGCCTCGGCTCGTCGGGATCGACGCCGAGTTCCATCATCAGGCGCACGTAGAAATAGTCGAAGCGGTCGCGCGCGATCATCGCCCGTACTTAGCCTTGAGCTCCTCCCACCGTTTGCTCGTTCGGGTGCCGCCGCGCGCAGCATCGCTCGCCGTGCGCCGCATCCATGAGTGAAGAAAGCGCAGCGTGTTGGGGCGCTTCGTCTCGCCTCCGTTGGCTACGAGCCATGCGTGAGCTTCGCGTACCAGCGCCGCAACGTCGAGCGCCGGATAGGCGGTCGCCCACGATTTCAGCGCGTCCGGCCCACGGTCCGCACAGGTCGGCGTCTCGAAGAGTTCGAGGCCGGCAACCGCGGCGGTCCACCGCGATTCCCATTCGCCGCGCTCGGTCGCTGCCATCCGCCGCGGCGTAGCCTTGCGCACAGGCTCCGGCTCGGTCGCCGGGTAGCGCGCGCGCCAGTCGGCCAGTAGCGCCGCCGGGGCGTCTGCGAGTTCCGCCTCGCACGCCGCTCGCGCAGCCGTGCTCCCGTTCTTCGCCTTGGCGACGAGCGCCCAGCGTGTGACCTGCCAGACCCATGCGGCCTTGCCGTCGCGGTAAAATCGCACTCGCCCCGTCGGCACCAGGCACCGCTCGGCGAGAGCCAGTTCCCCGGGATTCCAGCCCATCCGCACGAGCGCCGCGTCGTGGTCCCAGCGAAACACGCCCGATGCGCCGTTCTCCGGCGCGAGTACGACGTAGAGGTAAAGGCACCGGGCGACGTGGGGGAGGCGCAGCCAGCGGGCATCCGTCCACACCGTCGGCAGTACGTAGCGCATCAGATCGAGCCGCGGCTTCGTCGCCATGCCCGCACCTCCTACTCATCGCCGCGATCCTCACGCTACCTCGGCGTCGCCGTGCTGTTGCTGGCTTGGCGTTCCGTGCCCGAGAAACTGGACGCGCGTCGCGAACACCTCGTAGGTCGTTCGCTCCTGCCCATCGCGCTCGTAGACCCGCGTGCGGATTCGACCGCGGATCCATACCAGGCGGCCGCGCTGAAGGTAGCTCCCGCACGCGTCGGCTTGCCCGCCCCACACGACAACGCGGTGCCATTCGGTGTGCGACTTCCCCTCGCCGCTCCGGTCGCGCCACTCTTCGTACGTAGCGACCGAGAGAATACAGCGGGCGGCTTGGCCGCGCTCGGAGCGGTAGTACTCCGGGTCGGACTCGAGATTCCCGATCAGCGTAACTTCGTTAAGGCTTACGCGCACGATCGCCGCCCCCCACCACACAGCCTACTCGCGGGCTAGCGGCCCGTCACCAACCGCTCGAGTTCGACGTCGCTGCTGGTCCGGATGACGTCGGTCACCGTCTTCACTTCGCTGACCGTGCGCAGCTCCGAGCCACGCCGGCCCATCAACGCCATCGAGACGGCGTCGAGTCGCCCCTCGGCTTCGTCCGGTCCGAATCGGCGGTCGGCAAGGTCGCGCAGCGCGGCGCGCGCAGCATCGAAGGCTGCGGCCACCGGATCGGATGGCTGCGCGTCCGGTGCTCGATTGGTAGCCGCCGACTCGGCTGTGGGCCGCTCAGCTTCGTCGCGTGCTCCGCGCTCGGTGGCTTTGCCGCCGTCCTCGGTCGGCTCGTCGCGTCGGCCCCGACGCTCCCGCCGCGCACGCGGCTGCTTGTCAGCCTCGGCCGGACGCATCTTGTCCGCGGCACTCGCCGGCGGCGTGCTCGGCATCGCGGCAGCCGTGCGATTGCTCGCCGCCCGTGCCGTTCGCCGCTCCTCTGCCTGCTCGACAATCGCGGCCCACGTCGTCTCGCCGTCGCGCAGCGCCTTGTAGTCGTGCCGCAGCTCCAGGATCTCGGCGGGCGACGTGTCGGCCAGCTTGTGACCGAGTCGCTGCTCAAGCTGCACCGGCATGATGTTGAGGCCGCGGAAGCCGTCGCACACGGCCTTGAGCTCTGCCTCCGGGTCGCTCGTCACTTTGGTCCGGATCGTCTTTTCGCACGCGTCCCAGGCTTCGAGCTGCAGATCCTCGCGCACCAGCCGCAGCACGACGTTTCGGAAGGCGAAGGAGACCTCTCGGTTCTCGATCATCCGCATCTCGTCGTCAGTGGCTTCGACGATGTAGACCGTCTGCCCGTCGCGGTTCTTGCGCTCGCCTACGACGACGCGCCCGCTCTTGTCGCGCCGCTCCAGTCGCTTCATCACCGTGACGTCCTGGGAGATCGACGTGCACGTCTCGACATCCCAGACCAAGACTTTGACGACGCGGGAGTCGGGGAAGTCGGCGACCTGGGAAATCTGCACCTTCATGTTGCCGAGCTGGCGGACGCACTCCTCGGCGAAGCGCACGGAGAACCCGCGCTTCTTCTCGCCCCCCACGGGCTTCGCGTAGATCGCAGCGTCGGCGAATAGGAAGTTGCCGCAGGACTTGAGGATGCGCGCGCGGCAGTCGAGCCAGTTGCGCGGGTTCATCTGGGCGAGGCGCGCCGCGACCATCACCTCCGCCACCGCCGCAGCCTCCAGCGCACTCGATTGCGAGCTGCGGTCTACCGCCGACAAGCGCCCGTAGTCGGCCCGCATCAACTCGCCACGCCCACGCGGCGGATCTTCGTTTACTAGCTCCGGCCCTCTCTCGTTTTCGCTCTGCATCCCCTTGCTCCTTTCCGCCTGCGCCTCGCCGGCGCGTCTAGGGCCCGCTGGGGGCCCGCCCTCAAATGCGCTCGCCTGCCGACTGAAGGCAAGACGGGCGCTGTGCGATTCTCAGTCGGTCGCCTTTGGCTCCGGTAGCCCCATCAGCTTCCGCGCGCTTGCCTCGCGTGCCGCGCGTGCGATCTCCGGCGTCGCACCGAACTGCTTAAAGCCGTGCGCAAAGCGGCATTCGGAAAACCACCCGCACCATTTCCTCGAGCAGGCCCAGTCGGCTGGTTTCGCTGGCACGAACGCGCCCGCGTTGATGACGTCCACGGCGCGCCGCAACCGAGCAACTGTCGGCTCCATGTCTTCGGCGGTTCGTACGCTGACGAGCCGGAGCGGGTCCGGTCTGAACCCGCCCGGTTTTGTCGGACGTGCGATCACGAAGTCGAGGCTCACGGCAAGCGGCAATTCCCCGCCGTGTGCCTGGTGCGCGAGCGCGTACGTCGAGAGCTGAAACGACTCGTCCGCCTCCGTCTTGTTCGGTGCTTTCGCGATCTTGCTTTTCGTGTCCGCGATCGCGAGCACGTCGGGCCTCGGCTGGTGGACGACGTCCACGACGCCGATCACGTCATGGCTCCAGTCAGTTTCCAGCCGCCATGACCACTCGATGCGTCCGGGCACCGGGTTGATCGTACGAGCATAGGACTCCAGGTATCCGCGAGCCATCGTTACTGTGGCGTCGAGGGCCATGTCCGTGACCTTCTTCTCCCCGAGCTTCGCCTCTTCCTCGTCGAGTGCTACGCCCTCTTCCCCAAGGCTGCGGCGGAATTCATCAGCCGCCCAGTCCTGGGCTTCTTCGACGGTGGGCAGTTGCCCCCCCGTTTCGACCTTGCGCTTCAACTGGCGCTCAGAGCTTCCATGCAGCCCGCGCCCGGCGACCATCGCGATGCCGGGCGGCTTTCGTTCGCCCATGACGTAGCGTCTGTAAAATTGCTCCCCGCACTTCGCGAGCATCTCGACCTGAGTAACACTTATGTGGGGTTTCTTCGGCGCGGTTCCCTGGATCATGTCGTGGCTTCCCCTCCTGGCAGTTTGGACTTCGGGCCGACGACTGCGCGCTGGCGCTTGGCTGAGGCGCGCACCTTGCGCATACGGGCCAGCCGCTTGCGGCGTTCTTCGTCGAGGTTGTCGTAGTAATGCTCGAGCGCCCGCTCTTGGCGCGAGCGCCGGTACTTGCGGTCCTTCTTGTAACGGCGGCGCTCGGCGGCTGCGACGTACTGCGAATGGCACGCCTTGCAGTCGCTTCGCCGGCCAAACTTGCCGTGAGCCGCAGCGACGAACTCGACGAGCGGCTTCGTCTTGCCGCACTTCGTGCAGACTTTCGATGCCGGGATCTTGGGTTCGCTCATTGTGGTGGCGACTCCTCCCCCTTGAGACTTAGCCCGGTGGCTCGCATGACGTCGGCCATCACGCGGCGCTGAATGCCCGTGAGCCGAGATGCCACGGCGGGTGCGCCAAAGGCTACGGCGACGTCGGAGAGGATGCGGCGCAGCTCGTTTAGCCAGCCGCCCCGCTCATCGAGCACCTCGATCGTGGACTCGAGCTTTTGCGCCACGCGCTGGGCGAGCGTGAGGGCCTGCCAAAGCGTGCTGCGGTGCCGCATGCACTCGGGATTCATGCAGGCCGGCTCGCGGTCTATTGGGGCGGTAGACCCCGCCGCCGCCTCGGGCTCTGTAGCCATGGGGGACATCGTGGACACATCGCCCCGCCGTGTCAAGAAAAAACGACGGCGACGGCAATGGCGCCGAGAATCGCGCCGATCGCCCGGGCAACGAGCCGGCGCTGGCTATCGCTCAGCATGGCCCCGCCCCTCCAACTCGTGCAGCCTCACCTCGATCCGCTCGAACCGCGCCCGCCTACCCTGCGAGTGCGCGTTCGTCCGGACCTCGAACGCCGTGAGCTGCCCGCCGACCTCGCGCGTCTGTAGGTTCGCGAGCGCCGAGAGAATCGTTGCCAGGGCTATGAGGATGGTCTTGATGTCGAGGTTGTTCATCGCTTCTCAATCCTCCCGCGCACACACAGGACCGTATGGCCATCCCACTCGACACTCGTGTACATGGACCCGCCGAACCCTAGACCAGAAACGTTTCTGTGTCTTATCGTCCATCGCGTTTCTCCTGGGCGGCGAACTTCACGGCGAACCGCTCGCCAGATTCTCCAGTTGGGAAGAGCACTTCCTGGCTCAGCCGCTTCGCGGCGATCTCGCAGTAGCGTTCCTCGATCTCGATACCGATGGCCTTGCGGCCGAGGTTCTTCGCGGCGCGCAGCGTGGTGCCGGAGCCCATGAATGGGTCGAGAACAGGAAGGCTCTCGGAGCCGCAGCGGGCGATACACCACGCCATGAGGCCGAGGGGCTTCTGGGTCGGATGAGCGACCGACCCATCATTTTCAGCCATACGGCTTGGCGGGGGAAACTGCTTCCGATAGGCGTAAACGCCGTGACCGCCCTTGCGCCACGCCAGCTCGCAGTCAGAGAGGAATGATCCAAACAGGTGGTCGGCCCGCTTGATCCACACGAACACTGACCCGAGCGGAAGGGCTTGCGCGAAGTGGTGGTAGCCCCAGAAAACGGCAGCGGGGTACTGCAGCCACCGGGCGGGGTCGAAGGGTTCGTTGTCGCCATGTATCTCGCCCCAGTCCGAACGACCCATCCCGCGCTTGTGGCGCTCCTCGCCGGCCGTGTAGCGCGTCGAGTCCGTGTCCCAATCCATGCCGTAGGGGGGGTCCGTAACGACCGCGAACTCGTCGCCAAGCGTAGGAGCAATCTCCCGGCAATCCCCGTGGTAAATCGTGATCCCGGCGTGCTCGTAGTACGGTTTCATCGCACCTCAAACTTCGCCACGGCCTCGCGTAGATCCTGCAACCGCTGCGGCGCGGGGTCGGTGAGCAGCAGGTTCGCCGCGCGCAGCACGCGCTTAAGCCGCTTCAGTTCTGTGACACGGATTTGATCCCACTCGGGGCTATCAACGTAGGACTGAACCTTGCGCAGCTTCACGGCGTTTCCTCGTCCGCCGCGGCGAGGATTTCTTCGGCCACCCACCGCATTTCGGCGTACGCTGGGTTGTCGTACATCTCCCGCGCCTTGCGCTCCACCGCGAGCAGACGGCGCAGCTCGTCGCGAATAGGCCTCTCACACTCCGGAGGTATCGGCCTGCTGATGCCCCACGGTGCGATAGCCGCAAAGCTCTCCCCCGCCATGAGCCTCTCCACGATCTCCTTGCGCTCGTCGGCGGTCATGGCGTTATCCTACAAGGAACGTCATCACCGCATTGTGGTGACATACGCTCTCGCTAATCAGTTTCTCGAACGCTTCATCCCATTCAGCGTTGTCCCAGAGCACCCTGCGTATTGCCTCCCGGCTCACCCTCGCCTTCGGCGTCGCTGTCTCGTAAGCGTGTTGCGCGGCTGCTTCGTGCCTATAGGCGTGCCCTTCGCAGTAGAGAGGCGAGGCATCGCTACATCCCGCGACTGAGCAGCGTGGCGCTTCGTAGCGCCCCATCGCGGCGGCGAGAGCACGGACAGTTCGCTTCCAATCCGAGATGCCTGCGAGATTCTTACTGAGCGCCGGCATTTTGTAGAACGTCTGCGCCGCGAGTTCCGCGAGCTCAGCTATCTCGGAATCGGTCCACCGCTCCGCCTTGCCTTCCTCGTACGCCGCCGCGTCGCCGGGCACGATGATGTCGCGCAGTCGGGCAACCTCGCGCTCCGACGACGCTAGCCGGCGTTCGGCATCTTCGGCGCGCATGCGTTGCCCTTGATACGCTAGGGCGTAGTCGTGGCGCTCCCACCCCTTCGCGAGCTCTTTCTCCAGCCTGCCGATCAATGCCGCCTGTCGTAGTTCCAACTCGGAATGCCGACCGCGGTCGATAGCGTGCGCCTCGCAGGCCCGGACCCCCGCCCGCAGTTCCGCGAGCGAGGAACCATCGACCAGCTCGCTCCCAGTTTTCTCCTCGCTAGTAGTTGGCGCGTCGAGCGCCGCATCTACGACGCGGTCCCAAGTGCCCTTGACGCCCCACTCCCGGTTACTCTTGCGGTCGTGGTAAGCCGCCCGCGCACGCGTCGCCGCCGCCTCGCGGTCGAAGTTGACGAACGTCATCAGGTCGAAGTCGCACCGCCGCGTCATCGTTTCACCCTCCGTCGCCACGCCTCGCGCGCACGCTCGCGCGGGTCCGTCGCCAGTGCTGCCGATTCGACAGCCGGCCCCATTGCGCCGCACGTCAAGCAGCGCGTGTGCCAGTCCCGCCGACGCGAGCCGCACGGGCTTTCGATCGCGACTTCCCTCGTCGCCGTTCCGCCGCAGTGCGGACACCCGGGCGCCCGTGCAGTGCGCGGCGGCTTTATCGGTGACTCCGTCCCCGGCATCCGGTAGGCGTGCAGCCCCGCGCGCACGTGCCGACGCTCGACGGTCAGTCCAGCGCGCCGCGCATCTCGTAGCCGCGCCGACACGCTCGCCTCAGGTGCGGCGGCCGCTTCCGAGAGCTCGGCCAGCGTGCGCCACCGCCCATCCGACATGACCGAGAGGACGCGCGCGTACTGCTCGCC
>ERZ1292623.1291-Hain-H51-01um-R1-1291-length-24394-cov-5_pt1 | contig 24394 bp, 41 predicted proteins | sample MGYA00564398_ERZ1292623 | MGnify/ENA primary metagenome ERZ1292623 (study PRJEB36523, sample SAMEA6512633) | groundwater metagenome | collected 2019-01-07 | study: AquaDiva: Metagenomics assemblies of 32 groundwater samples | reverse complement strand
AAGTTTTTTTATTGCTGATACTAAAATTACCGCCAACCTTCTCATTCAGCTCCCTTAGAGCCTCTAAGTCTTGAAAAACAACGATATTATGGCCAAGTCTTTTACTTTCCTCCACATCTCTGCCAAAGGCGTAGGTCTTTTGATTATTCCCAAAGCTATAACATATCCTCGCAAATTGCCCCTTTATACTATCCTCATCTTTTAGTTTGAAAAACTCCTCCCTTGAGATGAAATTATAGAAGTCATCGGGGAAAATCCCATATTTTCCTCTCTCCCCAGTTTTGTATCTTTCAAAGATATATCTAAGCAGATCAACCATCCCCTTCTGCTTCTCGTTGTAAATTACCTCTAATCCAAGCTGGCAAGCATAGAAAGACATCGCCCCGCCTCCACCAAATAAATCGTAGAAATACTTAGCTTTAGGCTTTATCTCTAACATTCTCTCCATTAGCTGCGCAGCTATTTTTCTCTTACTTCCCATATAGGGGATTCTTAGGTTGAGAGAGGCTGGAAGATATGGTTTTCCAAAAAGGTCAAAATATATTATGGACATCTGATCTTCCCTCGTTCCTATTTTGGCACAGTAAAATTAATTTTTTTAGAATAAAGATATTTATCTTTCAAGTGTTAATACTGTAGGATATAGAGCTTTAAATTTACTACTAAAATAGTAAAAATAAGATGTTGACAATTATTTTTTGGGTGATGTATAGTGCTCCCATCGATTATATTTTGAGTTTTCCAAATTCCATCCCATTTTGACACATATCGCAACAAAATATGAAACAGAAAATTAGACAAGTCTCAAGTCGAGTTTTTGCAAAAAAGGATTTCAAGCTATTTGAGACTATAGCAACTAGATTTGCTCAAAAAAACTTCATAAGAAATAATCAACTTTATGTTATAAAGTGCTTAAATCCAGAGCGCGATAAGGTGGAATTTTATCAGGTAAATTATAACAATAATCGCGACGGGGTAACCGGTTTTACTTTTTTAATATCTAAAAATAGCAGGGGAGTAAAATGAAAAAATTAATTGGAATACAAAAAGAAACTTTTCAGGCAATTTATTTAAAAAACTCACTTGAGCAAACCGCCGCACTCTTAGGAGTCAGTGTAGGAACTATACGCAACTACGCAAGAAGTATTAACTTAACAAAAGGTTGTGGTAGAACTCTCGGTGCTCTCGGTAAAAAAACTTTAGAAAAGATGCAGATAAAACAGCAGCAGCGTGGTACTGATGATGAGCGTGGAATGATGGTTTTAAAAGTTAATCAACTTGCTAGTAATTTAAGGAGTTTTGCACAGAGACACAAAAGTTCCCAATTTTCGCAGGCCAAAGAAATCTATGATGCATTAATAACTGATGCCAAAATTATTGCACATCTTGCCTTTGAAATCAAAACAGCAACGGTTGATAGGTTAGCTGAAATTAAGAAAATTATTGATGACGAGGAAGTCCTTTTAAAGGTGGAAAAGGAGCAATTCTTGTTAATGGAAGCAATGAAAAAATCTGTGAACTATTCCAAAATAGAACATTAAAAAAAATAAGTGGTAAAAATGATTAAAAACAAAGAAAACTCAAAAACTTACGAGATCTTATCTTTCTTGTCTCTTTCAGAAGAGGAGCGAGAAAGGAGGCTTACTCTTTTAACGCAAAATTTTCATCAAATTGAGCTTCAAGAAGCGGCACACCGGAGTATTAGAGCTCAGGAATCTGCACATTACAGAATTATACTAAAACATAGGCTAGATATGCTTTTTTCAAGCAGTATCCCGCTCTCGGAAGAGATAAAAATAGAATTAAAAAAACTCTTATAATATGAGAATGGATGATCTTCTAAAAAAAATAGAGGAAGAAGATTGGAAAGAGTTATCGGAAGGTATCCTTTCCAGAATTGAAGAAGATGACCTAGAACAAATTTTTTATGCGGCAGTAAATCTTCAAAAGGAAAAAGAGGAAATTAAAAAAATGAATTTTTGGGAGATGAGATGGAATTTGATTTAAGTAAATCCGAACTGGTAATCGAATTCACTGGCGGAGGCATTATTTACGCACAAAAAAATTGCGATTTAGTGAAAAAAATTTCTGAAATTCTTGAGTGGGATAATTTTAAAAGAATTAAATCGATTATCGAATTCAGCGAATCTGAAAGAAAATTGTCCGAGTGGTCAAAAATTAACATTGATTTTTTGAATGAAAAAATTGAAGAAAATTTAAGACAACAAGGAGAATTACTAGAGCAAGAAATCGCAGGACTCTGCGCAGTCCACGAAGATTATTTTAATAACTTAATTTAAAAATGACAAGATTAAAATACTTTTTCTTAAAATTGAAAATTCAGTTTTACTCCAATCAACTCTCAAGGATTCGTCAGAAATTTATTAACTCCGGGAGATATGGGGAAATTTTAGGAGTTTACGAAAGATGTCAAAAAATCTGTAATTCAGATTATTATTCATTTGATAGCTGTAAAAAATCATTAAAGGACGGAATCTTTTCTATGAAAAGAAGGCTAAGATTGAAAATTAGAAGCAAACCATAAGCAAACACTAAGCAAACCATAAGCAAAACGGAAGCAAGAATTATTTTCGCTTATCTTTTGCTTCGTAATTAAAAATTATGAAAATCCAGCAAAAAAAAAGAGATAGTTTTGTTTTTTATCGGTCTTTCTACGATGCAATAAAATGCCTAAAAAGTGACCAAAAAGCAGAGATTTTTGATGCAATTTGTGGGTATGCACTTGATGAAATTGACCCAAATTTTACCGATATAAATTCGGCACTTTTTAGCCTAATTAAACCACAGCTGAAAGCAAACAGGCGTAAATTTCGCAATGGTTGCAGTATAAAGGAAAAAAACGGAAGAAAAATAAGCAAAACGGAAGCAAACACTAAGCAAACCATAAGCAAAACGGAAGCAAACACTAAGCAAACCATAAGCAAAACGGAAGCTAATGTAAATGATAATGTAAATGATAATGTAAATGATAATGTAAATGATAATGTAAATGATAATATAGGAATCCCAAATTTTATTGACAAAAATACTTGGGATAATTTTTTAGAGATGAGAAAAAAAATAAAAAAACCAGCAAGTGAGCAAGCCATAATTTTACTTGTCAAAACTTTAGGGAAGTTTGAAAAAGAGGAAAGCGGAGCTGCGAATAAATCACTTGAAAATTCAATTATGAACTCCTGGACAGGTGTCTTTCCACTGAAACAACAATTTACAAAAAATGAAACGAAGCCTAGAGCTTCTTCATTTAACGAGGATTTTGAAAATAAAAAATATTAATTTCCCATGATGAAAATTATAAAAAATGATGAAATATTTTTTTGTCAAAAGCACGGTGAAAAAAAATCGCCAGTTATTTCTTTTGGTGGAGAGATTCTAAGCCCACAGTCTTGCGATGAATGTGATGATGAGAAAAGGACTGTAGAGGAAAAAGAGCAAGAGATGCTGTGTTTGCAAAAACAAGAACAAAAAAAACATTTTCTCAGAGAGCAATCAAACATTCCGAAACGCTACAAAACCTCCAGCTTACTGACTTTTAAAGTCCAAAATAAAAAGCAAAAAATAGCATTAGAAATTTGTGAGAATTTTGTAGAAAATTTTGAGAAAGAAGAGGGTAAAAATTTAATTTTATTAGGTAAACCTGGAACTGGAAAAACGCATCTAGCTTGTGCTGTTATGCATAAAATTATCGCGAATTTTATTAAGCCCGCTTTGTTTGTAAATTTCTCACAAAAAATTGCAGAAATAGTTGGCTCTTATCGTGCGACATCTCCCAAAGCAAAAAACGAGATTTTATCTGAACTAGCAGCAGTGGATTTATTGTTGATTGATGACTTAGGCTGCGCAATACAGACTGAACACACCCAAGAGGTAATAAATTCAATTATCTCAGAAAGATACGATTTAAAAAAATCAACGATAATCACCGCGAATTTAAATTGCGATCAATTGGTTAATTATTGTGGAACTCGCGTATCCTCTCGCCTTCATGAAGCGATAAAAAATGCAGGAATTTTTGATTGGAATGATTTTAGGAAAATAGGCGATGAAAAAACTTAAAAGAAAAATAAAGAAAATAAGAAGGAAAACTAAGGTTTTAAGAGATGGTGGACTAATAGCAATAATTTCTGCTTATACTATGGCAATCTCTATTATTGTTCTCTCTGCCTGTATGATAATCTATTTATGAGTAATATAATCTACTTCGACTTCAGGGCATCATCAAATTTACAAAAAGAGGCAGAAGAGATTGCTGCTCTTTTTAAAGAAAAACGCAAGAATATTCTGGCACAGATTGCTAAAAGTAAAAGAGAAAGAATTTACGCAGAAAAAAGAGAGGATGTGATGAATCTGATAAAAGCTGATGGCTGTCTAATAACTGATTATTTAAGACAGATAAAACTTTGTAAAAATGACGAGCAGATGAAGAGAATTTTAGATAAGATGAAATCCGATATTTTGTTTTTGAGAAAGGAATATTTTATCTACGATTCTTATTGTTAAAATTAATTCAAATTCAATTATAATGATTTTTATTAACACACCTCCCCCAACAATTTCAGGCAATCTGCATATTGGACACATCTTTAGCTATACCCATATTGACGCAATGGCGCGGGCAATGAGATATCTCGGCAAGGATGTGCATTTTCCAATAGGTTTTGATTGCAATGGTATTCCATCTGAAAACTTACTCAGGCAAAATTCTGATAAAAATATCGATAATTATATCTTGGAATATATCGAACTTTTTCAAAACATGGGTTTTGAGATGGATTTTGAGAATCCTTACAAAACTATCGATTTAACAAAAAAGGCTAATGATGTTTTTAGAGAATTAAAAAAATTAAAGTTAATTTACGAAGCAGAAAAAGAGGTGTGGTTTGATACTGCCTTAAAAACTCCTTTATCAGATAACGAGGTTATCGAACAAGATGGCCAAATGATTGGCGAGGTAAGTAAAAAGCCAGTCGTTCGACAAATAACAAAACAATTTTTCCTAAAAACAGTCGGCTACAAGAAAAAATTTTTGCAGCTTTCAGAAGAAATAAGATTTCACCCTGAAGAGATGAGGGTAAAATTAACCAGCTGGATCAAGAATTTAGAGCAAGATTGGTGCATTTCACGCGACAGGGCTTTTGGTATTAAAATTGATGGGACTGAGAAGGTGTTTGATACTTGGTTTGTGTCCGCCCTTAAGCATTGCTTATTTTCAGAGCAATCAGATTTTCATTTTCAAGGCCATGAGATAATTAGAAGTTGGTGTTTTTATTCGCTTGTAATGTCGATGCACCTAAAAGGATTGATCCCATTCAAACATGTTTTTATTAGCGGTTGGTGTATTGGTAAAGATGGCCAAAAACTTAGTAAATCAAAAGGAAACTTTATCAACCCAAATAAATTAATTGAACAATATGGAGTTAACCCAATTAGATTTTGGGCTCTTAAGGCTAGATGGGGAGCGGATACTTTTTTTGATGAAAATGTAATCCTTAATGGTCGCAGGTTAATGGTCAAATTAGAAAATGCCGAGAGGTTTTTTATTCTAAAGGCCAAAGAAAATCCCGAAATTAAATATTATTATTTTGGTTTGGCTGATGGGTGGTTCGATGGGGTAAAGCAAGATTTCAGAAGATTTTTAAGACATTATGAAATTGCCGAAGCTCTAAATTATCTCTACGATTCTTTCTTTATTTTTTGTAGTCAAAGAATTGAGGCGTGTAAAAAGGCAGAAGTTCAGGTGGATTTTATTAGCTTGAACTACGCTCTTTTAGGAGAATATAAGAAGATGTTTCAGGTATTTTTTAATCTTTCTAAAAAATCAGTGGCTAAAAAACATTAGGAAAAAATAGAAAAACAGGATAGAAAGCTGGCGAGCCGCGCCCAACAAAGGGCTAGTTTCTATTTTATCACAAGGCAACCCAAAAAGAAACAAAATACAAAATAATTTACATCAGAATCTTTTTCTTAGGTCGGAAGCCTAGAGCCTGTAAGTGAAAACCTGTCAAGTAATTTATTTTGTTTTAAATTAAACTTTTTTCTTGACATGAAAAAGATTAAAAGAAAAATCTATCGAACAAAGCGCAAACTCGGCGTGCTAAATAAAGCAGGCGTAATATGGGGAATCATCGGTAGCTATGCCCTGACCATATTAGCTTTTGGCTTCTTAATATCCCGAATTTTTTAAAACAAGAATCAACCCCTTGATGAAAATTTTGGGGAAAGCTGTGGATCGGGAAGTAATTAATTCCGATGAACCAGCCTTGGCAGCAGCTCGCCTAAGGAAACCTCCCTGCATTAGGGACTGTAATAGACTGTAAATGATGACGCTGGAAAGACAGCTTTGGGACGGAGGTAAAAGGGTCGCGCCCTGACTGCCTCCCTACGACAATTTTAAACAAATAAACTCAACAAGAAATGAGAAAAAAATCTAAAAAAACTCTTCCCGATATGGTCTACGAGCTTTACCATAAGTCTGGCACATATAGCATAAGGAATTTACCAAATCATCAAAAGCTAATTGAGACGGTATCTTATCTAAAAATCTCCGACCTCCAAGAGAAAATTACCGAATTACGCGGCAAGCCAACCAGCGAACAATCCATCCGCAATGCTTGCGTTCAGCTGAAAAGAGAAAAAAGAATAAGGGTTGGCAAGAAGGAACAAGCGACTTACCTAGATAAAGAACCAGTGAGTTATTCCGAGCATGAAATAAACATCGGTAAGACTACTTAAGTAAAAAATTGATAAAGGGAGAAAAAAAACGCTTGTAAATTATTTTGTTTTAAATTAAATCTTTTTCTAACCTTTTAACTTAAAAAATATTAAACATGACACGCAATAAATTAAAAGAATTTATGGAGCGTTGGGCAAACGCTAAAATCGAGGATATTATTTTTCCCCATGAAGAGGTTGATTGTCTTGGCTATCCTAGAGTGAGTTTTCGTAGGGAAGTGGGGAATGATGTTTTAGATTTAATTGAGAAAATTGAGATATTAGAAGAAAAAATTGAAAAACTGGAAAAAAGAGAGGTGGAAGAGGAGGGTCTGCAAGGCGCGATGGAATTCTGTAGATTTATTGGTAAAAATTGGCCATTACAACCTAAAACAAAATAACAACATTATGGAAAACGAAAACTGCGAAGGCATGAGCGAGAAAGATTCACTAGACGCTTTGGATTTCTTTTTATCCGAAGAGGACTTTTTAAACAACAATCAACAGGAGTAAATTATGAATCAGTTAGAGACTATCGGAAAATCATTGAGAGAATCGTCGCCGCTGATAACCATTATGGGGGCGGAGCACGAAAAATATGTAATCAATGTTCTTAACGAAATAAGAAAGTCAATGGATGATGACAAGAAAGATATGAGCAGATGCGACATAGACAGTATTGTAGCAGCAATCAAACAGGCTTATGAAATCCAGCTAGATATTGACGGTCGACAACACTGCCATCTAGTAAAATACGGCGCAAAGGTGAATCTACAAATTGGTTATCGCGGCTTTATATACGCAATAAAGCGGGCTTATCCTGACGCCAATATAGATTGTCAGTTAGTCTATAAAGGAGATGTTTTTGAAATTCAAAAAGATGGAGATAGCACAACTTACAGCCTTAAAATCAATTCGCCATTTTCTCACAAAAAAGAAGACATTTTAGGTGGCTTCTGTTTTATCTCTTACAGCCTCAACGGGAGAATGGTTTCTTTTTGTGAGACAATGTCTATTGAAGAGATAAATCAGATTAAAGGAAAAGCAAAGCAGCTATATATTTGGAATGATTGGTTCAGCGAAAAAGCGAAAGTGGCAATTATTCGCAGGGCGAGCAAAATTCACTTTGCGGGGCTAGAACAAATACAAAAAATCGACAAAATCGATAATGAGAGTTTTGATTTCTCTAAAAGCAGCGAAGAGCAGAGTGATTCTGTTAAGCAATACACTAAAATTGTTTGCCAAACCGCCACCGCCATTGTCGAAAAACAAAAATATCAAGAAATTTTCGATGAGGTAAAAATGGAGATAACGGGGCAAGGTATCATATTGGAGCTGGCAAATGCATGGAAAAATAACGAGAGAAAAATTGTAATTCTAAGAAATGAAGCGGCGGAGCTATTTGAAGAATTGGTAAAAATCAAAGATGATTCAAAGAAATTTATCGATACTGGCGGGGAGGTGGCCTAATGATTTATCATTCTTTTCAACAAGGCTCTGAAGAGTGGCACGCGGCGCGACTTGGAAAATTTACTGGCTCAAATTTTCACATTTTTCTCGGAAAATCTGAAACAAGAACGACCGAGCTTTTCAAGAAAGCTGCAGAAAGAATAACTGGAGAGAGGGCTGATCAAGATTGTTTCAAAAACGGACATACCGAGCGCGGACACGATTTAGAGCCGCTTGCGCGCAAGGTTTATGAATACGAGACGCTGGCCTTCGTTGAAGAGATTGGCTTTATCGAGGCTGATGGTGAGGCAATAGGCTGTAGTCCAGATGGGCTAATTGGTTCGGATGGATTGCTTGAAATAAAATGTCCTGACCAGCACACCTTCCTCAAATGGTGTCAGGATGACTATATCAAACCTGAATACCGAACACAGATTCAGTTTAATTTGATGGTCTCCGAAAGACAATGGTGCGATTTTGTCCTTTTTAACCGCAAGTTTGGCGAGAATTCGCTAAAAATAATTAGGGTTAATCGCGATGAGGTCACGATTGAAAAAATCAAAACTGCTTTGCGGCTGGCAGAGGCGGAAATTTCAGAAATGAAAAAGGTCTTTTTCCAAAAAAACCTAATTTTTTAACTTAATCAATAACAAAATTATGAGCATTAACATTAATGAACTTACAATAGGCCAAGTAAAAGAAATACGCTCTCTGCTTGGTGATTATCAGCCAACTAACAAACCTCATCCATTTGAAATCGGAGAAAATTATTTTATTCGCACGGTCACCATGTCACATGTGGGAAAGTTAAAGGCTGTTTATGGCGATATTCTCGTTTTTTCGGATGCTAGTTGGGTTGCTGATTGTGGTAGATTGAATGATATGGTCAGAGGAGGACTAGAGGCGATTTCATCATCTGAAGTTGAGCCCTTTGTTAATGATATTTATGTTGGTCGCGGCGCTTTGATTGACATGACTAAATATAATTTTCCATTACCAAACAAGCAAAAATAGAGGTAATATGAACCAAGCAATCTTACAAATAGGTTATTTATGGGGCGTGAGCAGGAGCGGGAGCGGGAGCAGGAGCGGGAGCAGGAGCAGGAGCGGGAGCAGGAGCGGGAGCGGGAGCGGGAGCAGGAGCGGGAGCAGGAGCAGGAGCAGGAGCAGGAGATTAACAACTAAAAAGGAGGGCGAGTAGTATGACAAAGAAAGAAGAGCTTAAGGCAATTTTAGACAGATACTCAGAATTCGGAGAATGCGTCTATGTAGATGATGGCGATGAGGCGGTAAGGATAACTTTCGATCAACCTGAGGTAAGGGGAGAGATTTCAATTTCAGATGTCGGTATTCTGAATTTATTTTTAGCGACTCTCTCTGGAATTAAAAATATAGAAACAAAATCAAGCGATGTCTGTGAGGTTGCCTTCTTTTGTGATTTGATTGATTTCGCGACTAAAAAATTAGGCAAAAAGAAGGGAATTAGAATCAAGCAAAAAGATTTAAATGCCTTAATTTTAATTGCATCTTTCTTAAAAAATTTAATCGAACAGCAAGATGACTAAATATCCCATACTCAAAAAAATGCGTAGCCTTCTAGTGGATACGGCGATAATACTAGGGGTATTTATATCGGGAGTAATCGCCCTCATTTATATTATATCAAGTCTATTATCTCCATTTATACTATTGTTGGCATTAATCCTTTTAAAACCGCTGACGTAACTATTCTCAATACTAAGTCAAAAAATGAGGGCAAATGACAACAATAGTCTATAAAAATGGTTTTCTCGCAGGCGATACACTAATTTCGCAAGAAAATAATGTCTATGGTTATCGGCGTAAGATTTTTGATTTAGAAAAATTTGTTGTTGGGTTTGCTGGCGAACCATTACTTTTCAATGAGTTCTTAAAATTTTTAAAAGGCGATGAATTTGAAAGAGATGCCTTCAAGGAAGTAGACCATTTTTGTGCAATTGTCGTAGAGAAAGATACAAAGAAAATCACATGTTATGATAAGCGGTTGATTGCAATTGCAGACGGCGACATAGAAACCGATTTTATCGCCGCTGGGACTGGAGCGCAAATTGCAAAAGGCGCGCTATTGATGGGGGCAACCGCAAAACAAGCCGTAGAATGTGCAGCTAAAATTGACTATTTTACTGGAGGAGAAATTTTAGAAATTAAATGTTTTTCTGACCCTAAGAAGAAAACCGCCGAATCCTTCAAAGATTACATAAATCGACAAGTGGACAAAGAATTACAGGAGAAAAACTTATGATGAACGAACATAACAACCAGCGCACTTACTATGTTGGCCAAGTATATCAAGATTTTCTTGATGGCAATTGTGAGGCGGTGGAGGACTTTTTGCAAAACGGCTTACCTTATCAAGTAAGGCAATTCTATGAGTTTGTGCCCGAAATGCGCTTTGCGCATCATGTTGGCAATCAAATGGACTGGGTGGGCAAAATTCGCCGAGAAATTCGCCAGAGGGCAAATAATCCCATAATCAACCGAATGGTGCAATTGGTTTTCAGAAACGCTCCAGCTAACGAGGCAACTGCAAATTTATTGCTTAATGGAGGCTTGGAATTTCGGGTTGAAACGCCAAATCCAAATGGCATAAATATTCAAGATATTCTGTTCGATGCTGCTGTGACTAACGAGGTATTGTCAAACAACATAAGGCAGGGCAATAATTGTTTCGTGCAAGAAGTAATAGATTATTCTTTGAGAGTCGGCCATGCCTTCGCAGTGCCAATGCTCGCCTCCGCCAATTGGAAAGTTCTGTTGCCAGCTTTAAGGAATCATAATTTTAAGGCTCTTTCATTGCTAATCAACTTGGCAGATACTTTGAATGTCAAAGATTTTATGCTACAAAGAAGATATTTGAGCGGCGAGGCAAGGGAGGCAATACCTTTGGGCGTGTTAAATAGGGTAAATAGCATTGTTGACATCTTTTTTGATGAGCAGCCAGCAGAAACAAGGGAGCAGCAGAGGTTTTTATCGATAACCAGTGAAGATATTCTGAACACAAGCCAAGAAATGCCTAACGCTCATCGTGCTGGATTTTTCCTTGAAAACGATTTGCGCTATTACGCTCTGTTAATGGTCTATAATGGCATTATCGAAAGATTTGTAGAAATTCATGGCGATAATGAATTTGAAAGAGAGGCTGGCAGGAAAGTAGCTTGCGAAGCATTGGGCAGTATAATGAGTAATAATAGAGCCTTGCGAGATGCAAGGAACCTTGGCGAGGTGAATTCTGAGGGGATAAGATTGCCAGAAGATGTTTTGAAAAAGGTTCGCGGATTCCTAGAACCAAAACTTAATAGAGATGAAGAGGATGGCAAAATTTCACAAGAGGTTTATCAAGGGATGATTGCTACCCGATCTTCGGTTAAAGCAGCAACAGCCTATCAATTAGCCGAGCAACGGGCGCAGGCCAACTTAAATCAGGGGTAGGAAAATGTCAAAAATAACAAAGACAATTAGGTTTATCATAGAAGCGGAGCAGGATTTAAGTTTTTTGCTTAAGAAGAAAACGGATGAATTATGTTCTGTAGTGCTTGAAGAATATTTTGGCTTAAAAGAAGGTGATGAAGTAGAAATCCAATGCTATCTGTCTGATAGAGTGATCTATTACAAAAAAAGAAATTGTCAACTTTTTATTGATCGCTATTCTCTCAATTTTATCAATCATAACATATTGTACCAATCTAGTTATCTCCAAAACGGAGAAGAGGATGTCGATAACTTAATAAGCGAGGCCATCATATACCATCTATTTTGCAATTTTGCAGCACTAACAAACTCAGAAAAGAATAAGCAGTTCAGCCTAAAGGATTTGACTATGTTTGACAAAAAGCCAATACTGGATTGCATAAAAAAACCTATACCAGATATAATGAAGTTTCAATACACCGTATAATAAAAAATACCTTTTTCTATACATGTTTTTGGGTCATGTATAAAAAAGCCAATTTCCTATACATATCAGTGATAAAAAATTTAATTACTTTAAAAGACATCCGCGATCTTGAAAAGAAGTCGCGAATAAATGTATCACTGACAATAGAAGAAGCCTGCATCCTACAACAAAAGAGCTTTTCCGAAAGCCGAATACAACAAACCTGCAAAGATATTTTCAGGGCTAAATTTGGTGTTGGATTTATTCAGATAGACAATGGTTGCCCTAGCTTAGGAATGAGGCTTAGGAAGGGTAGAGAGGGAACTGTTTCTGGTTTCCCCGATGTTATGTTAATTGGTAAAAATAAAGTGATCTTTGTTGAGTTTAAGCGAATTAACTCACCTGCTGCAATCGAACCAAAACCAGAACAAAAAAAACAACACGAATTTTTGAAAGCATGCGGATTCCAGGTTTTTACGACCAATAACACAGTTTTTTTTGAAAGGGAAATTTGTGGTTATTTTAAATTTTGAAGGAAAAATTATCATGTTAGAAACATTAGCTTTAATGGGCTTCTCTTCAAGAGAAAAGGATCGATATCAGCATTATTTCATAAAAAAATGGAATTAATTTTTTTTCAAGCAAATAAAATACAATGGGGCAACCTTCAAATTGAACTTGGCCGTCAAATTTCACAATATCTAACCTGTGGCAAGGATTTCAAAATTGACTTCACTGAAGTTGATAAAACTAAAACTAACAGGCAATTAAAAGGAATTCATCGCCTTTGTCAGCTCTTAGCATTAAGGCTGTCTGAAATTAATGGAATAAGATATTCTTTAGAGAATGCCAAAGATTGGGTGAAATGGAATTTTAATTTTACAAGAGACTCAACTGAAGATGAAGCACTTGCAGAAGCGATAAACGAGCGTAATAAAAAGACTGGAAGCGGAATCAAACTCTCAAGAGATGAGTTTCTTTTAATGGTTAGGTCTTTTGAAAAAGAGCTTAAAAAGCCTAGAAGTTTTGCAACAGCTTCAAAAGAAGAGATGATAGACCTTATTTCTAAGATTCAAGCATTGGGTAAAAAGATGGAATGGCCAGAAATTTGTCTCTTACCAGATGAATTAAGGCAGCTCTACGAATAGTTAAGAAGTTATTTCTAAAACAAAAATGTCTGGTAGTATAGCTTCAATTTTTGCTAGCGCCTTAGCTGATTGAGAAGCAAAAAGAGGATAGACTTTATCCCGAAATCTCACATCTTTTTGGATAGTAGTTGCCGGCGCGATGCAGCCTAAAAGTTGGTCGATTACATTTGCCGCATGAATTCGTATTCCTTCGCGGCCATCAACACCGTCAACAAGGAATAAAGTTCTTCTAAAAGTTGAACTGTATGTTCTTTTGGTGGTATAAACCCCTTCAGGAATACAGCAGGATTCATTTATGAAGGTTTTTGAATTATCTTTAGCGTTTTCTATTCCTTGAAATATTTTGGGGCGTTCCAGGGCATAGCATTGCATAATCCCGCGATCGTTCAACAATTTTCCAATTGTGCCATCTTGTTCATAATATTTGCGAATAAGTTTAAATCTCAATAGTGATTCAGTCATTTTCGTCAATTATTTTACTATATTTTTGGGAGATTTACAAAATTCCCGATAAGCTGCGTCATTGTTTGCCACATGATTTATAACAACTTCTGCTGCTTCTAAAGCTGCGCGTCTTACCTTTTTAGATGCTGGAACTGAATGTTGACAAAGGTAATCGACTTCGATTACCTCCGCATGTTCGCTATTCTTCATCTTCTGGAAAGTCCCGCAGCAAGTAAGCGCGAGCAGCAGCAGCGGTGGAAAGAGATGATTTGATGTTAGCTGCCTTCTTGGCATTCTTACCCTGTTTTTTAATCTGTTCATTTTTTAATTCAATATTTGAGTTTAAAATTGAGTTTTCATTTTCTAGGTATGCCTTTTCTGCCTCATATTGACGGCTAGCTTTAGTAAAACCTCTCCAATAACTTGCGGCAGAAATTATTAGAGCAATAAGAACTGGTAAAAACATTTTAAGAAAAAATGGATTTCTTAGAAAGAAGAAAAAAGGATGCATTTTTATTTTTTTGAATTTTTTTTATCTCCTAACACTATCAGTATCCAGAGGATTACAAAGCCAATCATAACGATTAAAGCATTTTTTAAGAGAGAAAGGAGAAAAATAGATGTCATTGTATTATTTTTTTTTGTAAAACTCTCCTGCTATTGCTCCCATTACAACCGCAAGTAAAAGACCAAAAGCGTGAATCATACTAATCGCATATTCGTATTGCCCAATACGCAAAAGATAAGTAAAACCGAAAACATTCAAGATTAAATAAAAACCCCAACCCGTCAAGAATCCGAGCCTTTTTGAGCTACTTTCACCATCGAAGCCCTGTAAAAATTTAAATAAAAACTCTTTCATTCTTTAAAAGAAAAAATTAACACCAAAACCTAGCCCATATTCAATATTTAGTGATGCGTTTGGTGCGATTAGAGTGGTAGCGAATGCTAAATTTCTAGTAGAAAAATAAGAAAGGTTCAACCCATAAAGTAAAGTGCCTATTTTTTTATTACCTACTAGGGTATCATGATAATAAACTTTATTGTCGACTCTTACACTTGACAAGAATAATTGCGGTAAAAATTTATGGTAGCGATAACCTCCAAGGATGGTATCAGCGGCTACTTTTGAGGAACTTTTAAAAGTAAGTCCGGTAGATTTATCTTGAATTTTGCGATTTACCGCTGAATTGACTAGGCGATTAGTTGCGATGCCAAAGACAAACCTCTTGTCATCGAACGGTGTAGTTGACACCCCAATATTTAGATTTCTAAAGTAGTTTTGAGGTTTGTGTAGAATATTATCATCCTGTAAATATTTATTTTGAGAATTGTTGTAGTTAGTGTAAAAAGCTGAACTTCCTACGGTCAGATTAGTCTTTGAAAAACACTCCTGTATGTAAAAAATATTGAGCAGTAGCCATAAAATGGCAAAAAGGTAGGATTTTGTTTTCATTAAAACAAGGATTTTATTGTTTCTACAACTTTTACTATGTTGTCTGCATTTGAACTAAGAGACCATACAATAAGCGATACAGAAATTCCGAAAGCAAGTGTGAATCCAATAACTGGATGTTTATTTAAATAAGCAATGAATTCACGAAAAATTTTTAAACATACCAACAATTTACTCACTTTCATAAAATTGTCTTTTTAGTTTTTTATTCTCGTCCTCTAAATCCTCACATTTTTTTAAGGTATCAATTAGAAGTTTTGATTGAATTTCTTTGTTCTTTATCTGGTGGATAAAAGTATGGATTTTTTTGATGTCATCTTGAATATCCTTTAAGCCATTTGAAATTTCCTGTTTAATTTTTAATTCGATCTTATTCTGAAAGAGGTTGTAGATGACCACTATCAAAGCTCCCACTAGGGCGATAAATGCCCAAAAGGCCTTTTCGTAAAAATAATTCATTGTAAATTACCTTTCGCATAAATTGATAGGTCTTCAAGAAGTTCGATTGCTTCGTTCTTCTGACAAAAAATGGAATTTTCAGATGATGATGTTTTGACGAAGAGATAAACTAAATCTCTTCTAGAATTCTTTGTAACTGAGAAAGTAGCTGAATGAAGTTTTTTATTAGGTGCACTGGTCAAAGCAATATAAATGTCTTTATATGGCTTCAATAGTTCAAAATCTTCATAGAACGCCACCATGCCAGTATCTAGCTTCGATAAAAGTTCAAGGCTTGTATGGTCTGTAAAATCGTGAGGCTCTAAATAAAAAGGATTTAAGGCTGAATATTTAACGCTAAAAGCACAATTGGTTTTGTTCGCCTTATTACAACCAATCACATCCTGAAAGTAATATTTGTTTCTCTTTTGGTCAACAATAATCCAAGTCCAAAAATGATCGCTTCCACAATGCTGCACTAAGTGTTGCAGTTTTTTGCGAATTTTATCGTCGCCAATGGCTTGTGTTTGAAAATTAGGAGGCTGAAAGAAGTGAAAAAAAAGGGCAAAGATGGAGAGAATTTGAATTGACGCTATGAGAAGGGTGAGAAGGGAGCGATGAGCATTAGAAATATTAGAAATAAATTCTTTTATTTTTTTTTGCATCTCTCCCTTCCATTTGTTAAATGCAGTGAGTTTAATTGGTGAATTAATTCTTTAGGGTTTGTTTTAGCTTCGTCAATCTTAATCCAGCCAATATCTTCATAAAATTTAGCACACAGTTTTGAGCAGAACATTTCTTCTTGCGAATGAAGATCCAATTCTCTAAAAATTGGTAGTAAATCAAGGGCAGAGTAGGCCGCTTGAAAAGCAGAGTAATCTTTACCAGCGTGAATTTTTGCAAATTCATGAAAATATAAAATTTCTTTTAATTTTAGTTTTCGGGTAAATTGAAATTTAAAGATTTTAGAATTTTTGTAATGTTCTAACCATTCATCAAAGGGGATTAGTTCAACACCGCGTCCGGAAGATTGTAGAACTTTTTTTTGACAATAAAGTGCGACATGTTCAATTCTCGAACCAGTCACCATTTGGATTAAGAACCTTAAAGGTTTCCGTAAGAAGGATTTAAAAGTTAATGGAGTTGATGTCGCGAGAAGTGATAAGTTCCTAATGTTCTTCATTCAGTTGATTGTAATTTATTCGCTGGTAGCCAGCTATCGGGAATATCCCAAGCAACAAATTCAATCACAACATCTTTTAGAGGTGTATAGCCTGGATAATTCCGATTCCCATCGCTAACCTTATTATTCTCTTGCCATGATGCAGGTAAATCGGCAATTGGAATAAAATATTCATCTGGCAGATTATTTTCAGTCAAATAATTTTCAATAACTATCCCATCATCATTTGGCGTGCAAAAATGCCAATAGTCAGTGCCGTCAAGAGTTCCTGTTTTTAGATTATTCCACCTTGCAATAGTTTGGTTGCAGGCATCAATCTTAGGTAATCCTAGATTTTCATTGATCTTGTCGATTCCTGCTTGCGCAGTTTCTTGTTTTGTAAAAATCAGGTAAGTTTCTGATTGAAGTGCTGGCATTTTCTAGTTAGTTTATTTAAGTTATTGAAATTCCGTGCCGATTGGCTAGATAGCGGGTGATTCTAATGATTTCATCTGAGCTTAGGACTCTGTTGTATTGTAAAAACTCACCATAAGCAGCAGGCCAACCCCAATCATAAGAAGTTGACGCTCCTGTATATCTTGCACCAAAAGTCATTGGATAGCTTGCGCCCGCACCTCGGTCAGTAGTTAAAACCATAGTTTGGGTTGCGGTTGTAGAATCATAATAAGCCGTGATGTTGTTTGATCCCACATAAGCCGCCCAAGTCATGCAAAGAATATGCCAATTTGAATTTTGAAAGTAAGGTATAGTGCCGTCAACAAAAGTCCCAGCAGAGCCAGTTGAATTATAGGCACAGCTTTTTTCTTTAATTTTAGATTTCTAAAGAAGGGCAATTTATCAAGTGCTGAATAAGCTGCAAGCAATACTAAATAGGGCTTACCAACATTTTCACGCACAAAGGCAATCAATTTATCTTTTTGCGTTTCGCTCAGCGGCTGAGCCAACTTATGCGCATAAATTCGCATTTCTGGCGTGCAGTGAGTGCGGACAAGCTCAGAAAATGACATTAGCTCTGTTCCTACCGAGCCTTTTGAATGAAAGATAAAAGGCAGTTCGCAGCCATGAAGCTCAACAACTACAGCAACATGTTCTACCCGCGAGCCCGTGAATATTTGGATGACATAGCGCAGCGGTTTGGTGAATAGGGTGCGGAAAGTAAATTTAGAAGAGAAGGCCAGAATCGTGCCAGCATCTAAATTTTTGTATGCTTGTCCGCTATAGATACTCATTAAGAATTTTTATTAGGTTAGTTTTTTAATATTCACTAAGATTGATTTTTTTAAATCATTCTTTTTTTTCTTAGAATAACTAGACCTTTCTAAAAGAGATTCAATTTGAGCCTCAATTATTTTCGGGCTATACTTAGATGTAGTCTTGTCAATTAGTAAATTAAAACTCTCCGTTAGTTGGTAATCGCTATCGGTTTTATCCATAACCGCCTCGCCTTTTGCTATTTGTTTTAATCTTTGCTCTCTTGTGAATTGAAAAGAATGATAAACATTCTTTCTTTTATCCTCTTCGTCGGAAAGCTCAAGAAGATGTCTTGGCTGTTTGAGGTCTGAAATATAGACTATTTTGTAATCAGGCATTTTAGCAGAAATCAATTTAGCAGAAATCAATTAACCAGCTTAGTAAGCCAAATTCTTCAGCAGAAAAATTTGAAAATGAATCTTGCTCAGGAACAACTTTTATTTTTTCAAACAGGAATAAAAACTCTAAATTTCTAATTGTATTATATTCTTCCTCGAATTTTGTTCTTTTTTCATCTGTTTCAAAAATTGCTTCTGAAATTTGTTGGCCATTTATGATTTTAACTGCCGTCAATAAATTTCCTTTTTCATCAGTTTTTGCATATTGTTTTAGCAAATCTCGCTTAGATTTATCTAGTTCTGCGACTTTCTCATTGATCGCATTTCGCGATAATTCTAGCCCCACTTTAGTTTTGTAACTAAAACTTGTTGCATTGAATAATTTACTGATGGCATTTGCGGAATCTAAAAATTTTCCACAAGATACATTAATCATTTTTTGTTCATTTTTGGTTGCTGATTTTTGTGAGATTTGTTTCATTTTAGTTATGTTTTTCATGCTTTTAGTGAAAAGAGGTTGGTAAAATTTGCACGAAAGTTGCTAGCGAGTTTATCTGCGATGTTTGTCTGTTTAGACCATCTGATATTACTCGCAATTGCAAAGGTCTTATCTAGGTTAAGGCCGTAATTTTTAATTAAAACCTCAGGCTCTAAAAAATCAAGATAAACCGTATTAGGCAGTTCTAACCTTACCCTCTCAACAATGTCAATCCCAAAATATCTATCGAACTCTCTAAAAAAGAAAGATTGACAAGCATTGCCACAGCCATAATCAACAATCGCAAAATCCTGTGGAATTACCTTGCTTAAGGTTAAGTATCTTTCATAGTAATGCGCGTGGAAAAAATCATCAATAATTAGATTTTCCCATTGTTCAGGATAAAACCTCTTTATTGAAAGATAAAGGTCTTCCATTATGCAATTGGTTCGTCTATTGCAATCAAAACTCCATCTTCTCGCGAGTAGGTTCTATGCACATCGTGGACTATTTCATTCTCAATATATCCTCTTAAAATCTCGCTTTTCCCAGAGATTACCGCGCCATCTCCAGCCGATGACCCACTATACAGAGTTGCGTCATCTTTGACGATTGCAGTGCCAAAAGCAAATGCATTTGGAAAAATCCAACATTCACCTTCTCTGCTTAAATTAGTCTCGCTTTCGATATATCCGCCCAAATCCCCTTCTTTCACATCATAAACTAGCGTAAAGTGTTCATCCTTGCTGCCAAATTGCTGCGGAATAAAGCTAGTTAATGGTAGCGAGCTAACAAAAGCGGCAATCTTTCCATTCATGGTTGGGTCTTTTGTTAGTGTATCAAATTCTAGCTTATATTCTTCTTGCAATTGCTTGGCATGAGATTTTGGCGAACATTCGCTGGTTTGACGAAAATTAACTAAAGACCTAATCTGATAGAGAATCCTTCCGTCAATCTCCTTTGTATTTTGAGTAATTTCGTATTTCATTTTCCAATTGATTAATAATTAAAGAATACATTCTTCCCAAATGAATGTAGCTCTCCAGTAAATGTTTATTCCTGTTACGCCAGAGACTCTTATTCTTGCATTTGTGCCGCTGATAATTGCGTTTGAACTTGCTGTAGAAAGCGAGGCATCTTCATAAATAAAATCAACGGTATGATTCAAATTAGTTAGAACCCCCGCTATATTGCGAAAAAGAGCACTGCCCCTATATTTAATGGCATCCTGAGTTGATGTGGCTTTACCAACTATTTCGTAGGTAATTGAGATTAAACTATCAGTTGTAGTCGCCTTTGTGAAGAAAACTGTATTTGTCGCATCGGTAGTATTTAATTCATTTTGTCTATAAACAGATTGAAGCACATTATTAGCTCCTTGAGCCTGAATATACAATAAATCTGTTGCAAGAGACCCCTTGACTCGTAGTGGGTTAAAATCGCCAGCCGCTCTTGTGGTTTGACCTATCGGGGTATTTTCAATTGTTCCACCAGTTATTGTCGCTCCAGCAATCGCGCAAGTAGGGGTTGTTCCAGCGGTTAGGGTGATAAAGGAAGTATAAGCCGCGCCATTAGTATCGTAGGCAGAAAGCAACATAGTGTTGCCAGCGGTAGTGTTGGTTTTCATCGCCTTGCCAGTTGCAAAGATTTGATCACCACCAAAGAAGCAATTGCCAGCAACGCCTATTCCGCCATCAACAACCAAAGCCCCAGTTGTCGCAGAGGTTGAGGCTGTCGTGTTTTCAACGCCTACAATTGCATTACTTTTAAAATCGACAGCAGCCCCATAGATTGATAGCGTTCCTAACCCAGCCGTATTTACAGTTCCACCACTTGCTAAAATTCTACAATCGTAATCAACATTTGAGCTACCTTTCGAGTGAAAATCAATAAAAGGCGTCCTGTCTGCCGTCATCGACGTCTTACCAAGTTCAATCAACCCATTACTAGAGCTGCCAATGACCACTTGACCATCTGACGAATTGCAGATTGTGGCATTTGCGCCAGCAGCTGTAGTAAAGCTAGTTGCCGCAGAGATTGCAGCCGACCAAGTGCCAGTTGTTATCGTCCCGACAGAAACTAAGGAGCTTAAGGTGGCGACATTCGTGTAGGCGACAGTTCCACCGGCACCAAAAGCGATACTCGATGCATCGGTGCCGGTGAAGGTTAGGGTATTAGAGCAGGTTAATGTTTTGTTAAGAGCGACCGAAAGACCAACCCCAAAATTTTGAGTAGCCATTTTATATTAATTTAGGTTATGTTGATTTGACCAACTGCAGAGGTAATAATCCATTGAGCACTTGCGATATAAAGCAATGAAATTTTTGCTCCAATTTGCATACATTGTGCATAACCAGCCGCCGCAGATACAACCGAACCGCTTCGGATAGTGTGAGTTCCTTGCGCTTGAAAGCGAATTAAATCGGCATCGAGACAAGAAATAGTGGCATTAAATCCGACGGTTGGCGATGCTGGTAGAGTGATAATAACTTCAGCCGCTGCGCCAGTGTTTTCAAAAATTTTACCAGAGTCGCCAGCAACTAAAGTATAGGCCGCTGTTTTGGTTTCAATCTTCTCAACAGTTCCGATAAAGAACGCTTCACGAGCCGCTTGAGCAGTGGTTTGACCTGTCCCGCCCTGTCCTATTGATAGCGCAGTAGTTAATCCACTAAGACTTGTTATGTCAGAGTTCGCGCCCAATTGAGCGGCACTCAATGTAGCCCTTTGCGCAGCAGCATCAGCGTCGTCAAGAATTGCCCTACCAGCTGCGGTGCAAGCTATTTCTTCACCAGCACCAGCACTAGCGGTTGACCGACCAAATAAAACATTGGTTGCGCTTGCAGATAATTTTGCTGCGGTAATTATGTTATCAGCAAAAGCTCCGATAGCTAATTGACCAAAGCCAAGTGCAGTTCCTGAGCGGCGTAAAACATAACCATCGGTGCCAGCAGCAATATCAGCTACATCGGCGGTAGCATTGGTTGAATTACCAATAATTGATAAAGCTGCGCTTTGCCTTAAAAGCGCGTTTGTTATGCCGTTGGTTGAAACTGACAAAACATTGCCAGACTTTGATAAACCAGTGCCAGCAGTAATTTGACCAGCCCCTGAAAATTGTTGGAATGCAATATCTGTAGTCCCCATTGTGGGTGTTCCAGTATTAGTGCAGACGAATCCTGCGCTAGCATTGGTTGTTCCAGATTCAACAAAGATAAAGCCACCCTCAATTTCACTGGCTTGGTTAAAAGTCACATTTCTTGTAAGAATCAATGCGACACCAACAGCACCCGCAGTCGTAACATCGTATAGTCCATTATATGGCTTGTTGGTTGAAGTCTCATCTTTAACCAATACAATATCGCCTAAAGCCAAATTTCTGCCATCAATCGCGATGACACCCGTTGCAACCATTGTGATTGTAGCACCTACACCCGAAGAGCCGTTGTTGTAGACATAGGTTGACAATACTGCGGTCGTTGCTACAATTGCAGAATCCTTAACAGCAAGGCCTTGAGCTACCGCGTCTACATACTGCTTAGTCGCAACCTGTAAATCACTTGAGGGATCGCTAGCTAAAGTTATTTGAGAAAATGTAGGAGACGCTCCAGAATGAATGTCCTGCGGCAGTGAGAATGTAGTATTGAGCGAAACTCCATCGCCATTACTAACAATTACTTGGTTTGATGTGCCAGTGAATGTTCTAGGTATGAATTGGGTTGTTGAGGAACTATACCCCATAAAACCAGATGAGTTGCTCGACAGAACAACGTCAGAAATAATCGTAGTCATTTTTTAATGAATTTAAATTAAGGTAAAAAGATTAAAGTAATAAGAAGTTAAAATCCCGCACTAACTATCAATTGAAGCACTACCTGCGGTTAAAGCAGCACTCCAATAACTATTTGTAGCCTCAATTTCTATACTTGAAGCTATTGATAATAAGTTAAAATATCCGTTTGTTGCCGTTGAAGAATTGCCACTGCGAATAACTAATCCATTTTGCGCCTGAATTTTTAGAGCATAATCTGCAACCCTTTCAAATTCAAAAATCTCGTTTGCAAGAGATGAGGGTAAAGTAAAAGTTATTGCGCTAGCAGCTCCGTAGTTAGTAAATTTCTTGCCGCTATCCGAAGAAAGAAGCGTGTAATCTGTGGTTTTTGCTTCGATTGTTTTTGATGTGCCAATTAAAATAGCTTCTCTTGCAGCTTGGTTTGAAATTGATTCTAAATTTTTAGAGGCATCGGTTTTGACAAATTGGGAAGCTGTTAGATTAGATGAATTTATTGCTGTAAAATTACCTGCGGCTGGGGTAGTCGCGCCAATCGTTGTGCCATTAATCGCTCCGCCGCTGATTGCGACATTGTTGGCATCCTGCGTTGCCATTGAGCCTAAATCGTCAATGGTAAGGCTTGTTGTTTGCCAGTTCGCTGCACCAGTGGCTGAATCAAGGCATACATAGGCCTCATCTCCAGTAGTATCAAACCAGCGCGAGCCTACAGAATAGCCGTCTCCAGCGTCATCATTGACCGTAGGGGCAGCGGTTGCAGTGAAATTGTTTAAAACGCCTTTTTCAATCTCAAACCACGAAGCCGCGCCGGCAGTGGCATCAAGACATAAATAAGCTCTGGTCGTGGTGGTATTATACCAAATCGAGCCCACAGAATAGCCACTTGCGGCATCGTCTGTTGAAGATGGAGCGGTGGTCGCGCTTACATTGGCGCGGCTTTTCGCAATTTCATTCGGGAAAAGTGGTGGGAAAAAAGTCATGAATCTTGGCGTAAAAAATTTACAGTGATGTCAGTTGCTGCACCGGCATTGGTGATTGCGACCCTGAATTTCAGGGCATCGGGAGCGTTTGAAATCGGAAAAAAGCTGTTGATAGTTGGTGCGTTCGTGAGCGTCATATCAGACCAATTCGCGTCGTCAGTTTCGTCAGTTTCAACAGCGTTGAATTGTTGAATTGCAATCGTTGCCCCGTCCTGCGTGCCTATAATTTGTAAGCCCTGAACAGAATTTTTGCGATTATCATTAGGTGAACAATTGAAACTTGCGCTATTTGCTGCTGTAGTTTGATTTGTAAAAAGTTGAGTGATTTGTGAGCTCATTTTTTAATGATTAAAAGTTAATTTGTTTCATTTTGAAACATAAAAATTTATTGACAAGATTTTTTAAGAGAAATCGATTGAAATTTTATCCAAATCTCCAATAGTTTCACAAACATTCACATTTTCTTTTAGTGTGGCCTCTGTTAGATATCCTTGACTTCTCTTAGAACTCATTAAAACCGCGAGTTCCCTTGCTTCGTATAGGGTCAGATATACTTTGTTACCTGATGTATCTAGCCAAGTAATCGAATCAGTTTCGAGTGCGGAGGCAAGGACGAATGCTCCGATTAAGTTATTGCCTGAAATTAAGCTATTCGTGAAATAACTGCCATTGAATTCAACATCGACATACATCGAACTATCTCTTGCTGATTTAATTTCAGCTAGTTTTGAAGTTTTAGCCTCCGTCAATAATTCGCTATCGGGTTTGATATATTCTTGAAAAACTCCATCGATAAC
>ERZ1292623.1290-Hain-H51-01um-R1-1290-length-24395-cov-31_pt1 | contig 24395 bp, 30 predicted proteins | sample MGYA00564398_ERZ1292623 | MGnify/ENA primary metagenome ERZ1292623 (study PRJEB36523, sample SAMEA6512633) | groundwater metagenome | collected 2019-01-07 | study: AquaDiva: Metagenomics assemblies of 32 groundwater samples | reverse complement strand
GAACTGCCGGAGTATGATAAATTTAAGTCTATAATATAAGTTTTTAGGTTTTAGTGAATTATCTAACACCTAACACCTAACACCTAAATAAATGCGCTTCCAAGCCCTATTACTCTCTTTAATTATTTTAGTTTCATTTTTGATAACCGGAATTAATTCGCCGGAAAAATCGTCTGTTGAAAAAAATTCAGTGCCCGAAATGTCGGATGATTCTTCTTCTTTTATAAAAGACATTTATTTAGCTTTTGAAGAAAAATTGACTTTAACAAATAACAATTTTATTGAAAGAATAAATCAGAATACGAATTTTATAAAACAAATCGCTTCCGCAAATTTTAGTATTTTTTTTTCAAAATTTGAATTGGGAAATAATTATGATAATCCAATTTCATTAGCCGCCGCTGAAACCGCTTTGATTTCTGAAACAAAAATAAACCGAATGATTAATTTATTGCCGCTGGTTTGCGATTCAGAAATTCCTCAACTTACGGTTAAAGCGGCTTTAGTTAAACATATAAATCCTTTAATAATATCGGGGAAAACTATTTTTGAATTAAATTCGAAAAATCGCTGGCCAATTGCTTCTTTGACAAAATTAATGACCAGCATAATCGCTATTGAAAAAATTGACTCGGATAAAAAAATAACAATGAGCGCGAAAGCGATTGCCACTGAAGGCATTGCCGGAAATTTTAAGGTTGGAGAAATCTATAAAGTGGGGGATTTAATTAAAGCGATGCTGATTACTTCGAGTAATGACGCGGCCATGGCAATCGTTGAAAATTTTGGGGAAATAGAATTTATTGATGAAATGCAAAAAAAAACGGCTGAACTTAAAATGTTTCAAACTAGTTATTTGGAGCCGACCGGCCTTTCATTTATCAATCAATCGACTGCCAATGATTTAACAAAATTAATTAATTATGTTTATCAAAAACATCCGGAATTGCTTGAAATTTCCCGTCAAAAAGAAGCGGAGATATTTGAATTAAAATCAAAAAAAATAAAAAATTTATTGAATGTTAATAAATTTGCCGGAGAACAAGATTTTATTGGCGGTAAAACCGGTTATATTGAAGAGGCCGGCAGAAATTTAATTGCTCTTTTTAATATCAACGGCAAAATAATTTTAAGTATTGTGCTGGGCGCCGACGATTCATTTGTTGAAACAAAAAAAATAAAAGAATTTATTCAAAATTGTAAATAAAAGAATATAGAATTTAGAATATAGGATTTAGGGCTTTAAAATCCCTCAATTCTCAATTCTCAATCCTCAATCCTAATTTGTACCTAACCCACGTTTTTTTAATCACAAAATTTTTAAGTTTTTTTATTTTATCTTTCGCGTTGGCGCTTGTTTTGGCGCCAATTTTAATTCATTTTTTATATAAATATCAATGCTGGAAGAAAAAACCCCGCGAACAGACTTTTGGCGGCGAAAAAACTCCAATTTTCACGAAATTTCACAGTGTTAAAGAAGTGTCAGTTCCGCGAATGGGCGGTATTTTAATCTGGGGAACCGTTTTAATTATCACTGTCGGAACTTTTTTAATTTCTAAATTTTTAACGGAAACTTCCGCTTTCAAAATAAATTTTCTTTCCCGTTCGCAAACTTGGTTGCCTTTATTCACTTTAATTTCGGCTTCAATTTTAGGATTGGCTGACGACATTTTAGTTATTAAAAGTAAAGGGAAATACATTGGCGGCGGTATTAGATTTAAAGTCCGATTGGCGCTTATTTCTTTAATCGCTTTATTGGGCGCTTGGTGGTTTTATTATCAATTAAACTGGGCAAGCATTTATATTCCTTTTTATGGAAATTTGGAAATTGACGGTTTATATATTTTACTTTTTATTATAGTTATTTTAGCTACTTTTTCGGGCGGCGTTGTTGATGGTCTTGATGGCTTATCGGCTGGCGTACTTTTGCCTATTTTTTCCGCCTTTGGGGTGATTACTTATGTTAGAGGAATGTATGATTTAACGGTTTTAATAGTAATTATTTTGGGCGCTTTAGTCACTTATTTATGGTTTAATATTCATCCGGCAAAATTTTATATGGGTGAAACCGGAATTATGGGTTTAACCGTAACTTTGGCGGTGATTGCTTTGCTTACTAATAGCGTTTTATTTTTGCCGATTATTGCTTTTGTATTGGTTATTGAGTCCGCTTCGGTGATTTTACAGCTATTTTCAAAAAAAATACGGGGTAAGAAAATTTTTCTATCCGCGCCAATTCACCATCATTTTGAAGCGCTTGGTTGGCCGGAAACTCAAATAGTGATGCGCTTTTGGATTGTTTCGGCGGTCATGAGCGGTTTAGGATTAGTGCTTTATTTTTTAAGCAAATTTTTGATAAGTTAAATAAATTTATTAGACCCGCTGAACAATAATATATTCTACTACAACGCAAAAATTTCAGCTGCGCCTTTGTGAAAATTTCTTGAAATATACGCTGTATATTCCTGCAAAATTTTCACTTCGGCTCGCTCTAAATTTTTGCGTTTCGCTACGAAAAATTATTATTCAGCGGGTCTATTTATTAAAAAATTAACCATATTTAGATTATATACTAAAATTTGCTATAGCATAAAATGGTATATAAAAGTTTTTTTTAGTCATTTTATGTTAAAATATATCAATGATTGACCATCCTCAAAAACCGATTCGGGTTCGTTTCGCGCCTTCACCAACAGGGTTTTTGCATATCGGCTCGGTTAGAACTACACTTTTTAACTGGCTTTTTGCTAAACAACATCACGGCGAGTTTATTTTACGAATTGAGGATACTGATATTGAACGCTCTAAACCGCAATTTGAAAAAGACATTATTGAAGGAATGACATGGTTGGGTTTAAATTGGGATGAAGGCCCTTATAAGCAAAGCGAACGATTAAATATTTACGAAAAATATCTACAAAGATTATTAGATGAAAAAAAAGCTTATTATTGTTTTTGCTCAAAAGAACAATTGGAAGGGGATAGACAAGCGATGCTGGCTCAAGGATTAGCGCCGAAATACAGCGGCCGCTGTCGCCATTTATCAATAAAAGAAAGCGAAGGCCGCCTTAAAAATAATGAACCGACAGTGATTCGTTTTAAAACTCTGGAAACTGAAATTGAATTTCATGACATTATTCGCGGAAAAATAAAATTTAACACATCTTTAATCGGCGACATTGTTATCGCCAAATCATTGCGACTTCCTTTGTATAATTTTTCCGTAACAATTGATGATTTTGAAATGAAAATCACTCATATTATCAGAGGCGAAGATCATATTTCCAACACGCCAAAACAGATTTTAATTCAGAGAGCTTTTGGTTTTGATGAACCGAAATACGCTCATTTGCCGCTTATTCTTTCTTCTGATCGCAGTAAAATGTCCAAGCGTTTTTTAGAAACCGCCTTGGCTGATTATAAAAAACAAGGATATTTACCCGAAGCCATTATTAATTTTTTAGCTTTGCTCGGTTGGCATTCTAAAAAAGACAAAGAGATTTTTTCTTTGGAAGAATTGATTCAGGAATTTGACTTAAAGCGCGTTCAAAAAGCCGGCGCGGTTTTTAATCTTGAAAAATTGGAATGGCTGAACACTCAATATATTAAAAAACTTAATTCGACCGATTTAATAGAAAAAATGAAAGAATTTATTCCGCCGGAATGGGGAAATGAAGAAAATAAAGAATTACTTATTAAGGTAGTTGCGATTGAAAAAGAAAGAATAAAAACATTAACTGATTTTAAAGAATTAGCGGATTTCTTTTTTAAATTACCGGATTATGATATAAATCTTTTGGCTTGGCCCAGACCAGCGGAAAAAACAGAAATTGATAAAGAAAAAACTCTCGCGAATTTAAATCTTTTAATTGAAGAACTTAATAAAATTTTTAAAACCGATTTCAACAAAGAAAATTTGGAAAAATCAATTATGCCTCTTACTGAAGTCTGGGGAAGGGGAGAATTACTTTGGCCATTGAGAGCGTCTCTTTCCGGCAAAGAAACCTCTCCCGGACCGTTTGAAATTATGGAAGTATTGGGAAAGGAAGAGACATTAAAACGGCTAGATATCGCGATTTCGTCATTGCGAGGAGTGAAGCGACGAAGCAATCTTAAATGAAAAATCACAAAATTTTTATTTTTAACAAATTTTTAATTAAGTCCCGCACTGATATACTTAAGTATATCAGTTTTCTATATCTAAAATTTAAAATCATTTTTACATTTTTAATTATTTTTTTCATTTTTACATTTTTCCTGCCTGCCGGTAGGCATGGATTTTTGCGTTTAACTATGGCCGCCGCTCCTTCCGAACTTAAAGAATCTATTGACCAAAAATCCCGTGAACTCCAGGAAATTGGCGGAAAAATCAAAGAAAACCAAAAAAACCTTGAAGAAATTCAAGGACAAAGCAAGACATTGGGACGAGAGGTTAATAAAATAGATTACAACATTAAACAAGCGGATTTGGGAATCAGATCAAGTGAGGTTATTGTTGATAAATTGGGCTTGGAAATCAATTCTATCGGATATGACATTGATGACGCCGAAAAATCCATTGTTTCCAAAAAAGAGGCTATTATAAAAATAATTCAAGAATTTCAACAAAAAGACGATGAATCTTTTTTAATTATTTTTTTAAAAAATAAAAGTTTAGCGGAAAGCGTTTTTGAAGCTCAAAATTTAACGGATATCAGTAATAGTTTATCAATGGAAATTATTGATCTATCAAATATAAAAACTATTTTAGCCGATAAATTAAAAGAAACCGCCGATAAAAAAGAAATAACCAAAATAGAGCAAGAAAATTTGAAAAATAAAAAAATAATATTAAACGATTTAAAGGATGACAAACAAATTGTTTTAAAACAGACTAAAAATCAAGAACAAATTTATCAGAAATTAATCGGTGATTTGGAAAAAAAGCAGGCGGAAATCGCGATTGAAATCGATAAACTGGAAGAAGCATTAAGAATATCCTTTGACCCTAATCTTCTGCCCGTTAAACGCCCGGGAGTTTTAGGATATCCGACCAAAGACATTCTTATCACTCAAGAATATGGGAAAACGGCTTTTGCTCAGAGAGCTTATAAAACCAAATTCCATAACGGCATTGACTTTAAAGCGCCTATTGGGACCCCAATATATGCCGCCGAAGACGGACAAGTGTTTGCGGTTGGTAATAATGGGAAGATTCAGTATGGAAGATTTGTTGTTATAAAACACAATAATAATTTAGCCACTCTTTACGCTCATCTTTCGCGACAAATCGTTAAAGAAGGAAATTCTATTAAAAAAGGGGATATTATAGGTTATTCCGGCAATACTGGATATTCTTTTGGACCTCATATCCATTTTGTCGTATATTGGGCGTTAAGTCTTAAAATGCAAAACTTTCCGGGAGCCGGCCTTGTTCCTATAGGTGTAACTATTAACCCGACGGATTATTTATGATACACTTTTAAAAATGGATATCATTCAAGCAATACTTAATTTTTTTAATTACGCCGCATCTTGGTTTGATCAAAATATTGCTTCCGGCATCGCCGGCTTTCTTAAATCTATAGGGGAATTAATTATTAAAATTCTAGAAATTATTATTGAAATTATTAAATGGTTGATTTCGTATTTGTAATATAGTCGCAAAAGATATATTTCGCGACACTTAATAAAACAAATTAATTATGGAAACAATCATTTATCCTTATCCCCCTAATAATGAGGTTCATTTTATTGGTATCGGCGGAATTGGAACCAGCGCTTTAGCCCGCTGGTTTTTAACGCATAATTATAAAGTAAGCGGCTCGGATAGCGAATCTTCTTTGATTACTAACGCATTAAAAAAAGAAGGCGTAAATATTTTTATCGGACATCGCGCTAAAAATATACCTCAAAAAACGGAATTAGTTATTTATAGCGCCGCTATTCCGACTGAAAATATAGAATTTAAAAAAGCGAATTCTTTGAGAATTCCGATGAAATCATACGCTGAGGCGCTCGGAGACTTAACAAAACAATATAAAACGATTGCGGTTAGCGGCAGTCATGGCAAAAGTACAACCACGGCTTTACTTTCTTTAGTTTTAATAAAAGCCGGTTTTGATCCGACGGTTATTATTGGCACGAAATTAAAAGAATTTGGTGATTCTAATTTCCGGGAAGGCAAAGGACAAAATTTAATTTTAGAAGCAGATGAATACAACGGTTCGTTTTTAAACTACTCCCCTTTTGCCGCGATTATTACCAATATTGACCGCGAACACCTTGATTATTATAAAAATTTAACCGCGGTTAAAAAAGCTTTTTTAAAATTTATTGATAATATCCGGCAGGGCGGAATTTTAGTCGTTAATAAAGACGACAAAAATTTATTCAGTTTGAAAAGTCGTATTCAAAAAATCGCCAAAAAGAAAAAGATTAAAATTTTTTGGTATGGTTTTCGCGTTGTTCCGCGTTTAATTCCGCATATTTCCGCGTTATTAAAAATACCCGGCGAACACAATCTTTCCAACACCTTAGCGGTTTATGCTTTAGCTAAAGTTTTAAAAATAAAAGAAAAAGATGTTTTTGAGGCGATAAGCAATTATTCCGGCGCTTGGCGAAGAATGGAATATCGGGGAGAATTAAGAATAGAGAATTTAGAATATAGGAAGAAAAAAATAAAAACCCCCCCCTCAATTCTAAATTCTAAATCCTCAATTCTCGTTTATGATGATTACGCGCATCATCCGACTGAAATCAAGGCTACTCTCGCCGGAATAGCCCAAAAATGGCCAAAAACACCCATAATTTGTGTTTTCCAACCGCATCAAGCAAAAAGATTGGCTATTTTATTTAAAGAATTTATAAGCGCTTTTAACAATGCCGATACCCTTATTCTTTTAGATATCTTTAAAGTAAAAGGTCGAGACTCTTCGGCTTCGCTCAGAGCAAGCGCTTCAACGCGCGATGTTAATTCTCAAAAATTAGCTGAATCAATTAAAAAACACATAGCCAAACTAAACCACGACACTAAGCTAAAAAATATCATATATCTCCCCTATCACGAAAAATTATTAAAAACAATAAAAAATATTATCCTCAATCCTCAATCCTCAATTCTCAATCCTTCGGCAATTATTATAATGATGGGCGCCGGCGATATTTACAAAATGACGGATAAACTGATAAAATAAATTCTTGCGAGACATTTATATTATGAATTATTTAAATCTTAAAAATTTTAAAGAAACAGCCGGTTATGAAATTGACGGCGCTTGGTATCCAAGAGTGACAAAAATTGTTGATATTAAAGCCAAACCGGCGCTTTATCGTTTTTACGCTGAAATGAATAATTTTGCCGAAGGCGAGGCGGTTAAAGAAAAATCAGCAACCGAAGGCACTTTAATTCATGAAATTATTGAAAAAATTTTCATCGGTGAAAAACCGTTTATTGATTCTTCAATTTCACCGGCGATTGAAGCGTTTCTCCAATTTTTAGAAGAAAAACATATTCAAGTTGATAAAGAACATGTTGAAAAACGGATTGTCCATTTTGACGAACGATACGCCGGTACTTTGGATTCACTGGCCTTAATTGACGGTAAGTTCGGCGTTTTGGACATTAAAACTTCGCAAGCTATTTATCGCGATTATAATCTTCAAACATCGGCTTATATGGCGGCTTTGCAAAATGATTTTTCCGCCATAGGCGGATCCGCCTCAGGCGGAAAAAATCTCCAGACTCGTTGGATTTTAAGAATTGACCAAATTAAAAATTGTTTTAATTGCAAAGCCGTTCTTCGCGAAAAAGGCGGTCGAAAGAAAATAAAAATTCCTTGGAACGGTAAAAGTTATGATTATCAATCTAAAAATTGCGAGCATCAATGGTCTGAACTTAAAGGCGATATTGAACTAAAAGAATTCCCCTACTGGCAGGAGGATTATAAAGCGTTTTTGGGCGCTAAAAAACTCTGGGAATGGGAAAATGAATATTGGTTGAAACAAGTAGGATATTTATAGATACTGATAGATATTTATTGATATTATTGTCATTGTGAGCGGAGCAAAACTGTAGCTTTGTTTTATAAAAAACAGCCCGCGCAAGGTTTTTTAGACCTTGGGCGGGCTTATAAATCAAAATATCATCTAACGCCTTTCAATAATCCGAATTCAAACGCCGCAGTAGCGATTTCATCTATCAAAGCATATAGTGGCTCGCTATCTAACTTTGTAAATGTTTCATAGATAGAGGCTGATTTTGATGAAAGTTCAGAAAGAAAGATTTCGTCATCTTCATCATTACAACCTACATCGACAGATAGAACATAAACTTTTGTTTTATCTTCTCGCTTACGAGTTATTCTTATTATATTTTTTACCATTATTTTCACCTCCTCTCTTTTTAGATTTTTTGATTTTAATTTCTCTGCTTTCTTATTCTTTCTTACTTATTAAATTTTTAAAAATACTACTAAAAACATAGCATAGTTTTTATTTTATGTCAACAGCGGAGGCGGTGTCAAAGCATTTTTCAATTATAATCGGAGCGCGAGTGAATTCGCGAAAAAATTATTTATAAATATCTTTTCGGTGAGCGATGTCAATAAGAAAAATCCTTTGAGAATTTAAAAAATTAAAAATTACTCGCCAATCGCGAGTAATTCTAAACGAATAAAATCCTTTTAATTCCCCTACTAATGGTTTAACGTGAAGTTTAGAATCAAAAGGATTTTCTTTAATAATTTCCAATAAGTCAGCTAATTTATTTTTAATCGGCCTTGGGATTGATTTCGCCGACTTAATAAAATCCCTTGAGTAAACTATTTCCATTATTTAAGAAATCTGTTTCAAAAAATATTTTTTATTGGTAAAAACAAATTGCGGTTTATTTTGATATTTTTGAACGATTTTTTTTATAAAAGATTTCTTATATTCTCCTTCGGGGTCTTTTAGAATAAGAAAAACAAGCTCTTTAAGAGTCTTAGTTTCTTCTTTTAATGCTTTAACTTCTCTATAGATTTTTTCCGCAGTTTGAGTGGACATAGTTTTATATTATATTTATTATTCCAATTCGTCAATAGCTTAAGGCGGTGTCCGAACACTTTTCAATAATAATTGGCGCGTGATTAGATTCGCGATTAACTAAATAACCAAGCCCGAAACTTAAGGAACTGATTAAAAATATTAAGGAAAAAATAATAATGTCTTTACGATGCTCGGCAATCCATTCTTTATTTTGATTGTTAAAATTAGAAATTTTTTCTTTAAAAAACATATTTATTTAATTACATAGTTGACATAAATATAATTATAGAATAAAATCGGAAGATATAAAATAGCTTCAAATTATGGCACATACTAAGGCTGGAGGTTCAACTAAATTAGGGAGAGATTCGGCAGGAAGACGATTAGGCATAAAAAGACAAAATGGACAAACGGTGAAAGCCGGTGAAATTTTGATTCGCCAAAGAGGGACTAAATATCTGCCCGGATTGAATGTTAAAAAAGCTAAAGATGATACTTTATACGCTCTTCAGGCTGGCGTTATTGAATTTACTTCTAAAAGGAAAACTTGTTTTGACGGAAAAATTCGCCACGCAAAAGTAATTACAGTGAAATCCGATTAAGGCTGATATTAATTTTTATTTTTTTGTTGTTCGGAAAATCAATTTCAACGGTGTGCAATCCTAAAGTTTTTAAAGGTTTTTCCAATTTAATTTTTATTTTACCAATTACTGATTGTTTTAAATTATCCGGAACAAAAGAAATAAATTTTTCTATTTCTTTTTTAACATCCTCTTCTTTTATGGAGCCGAAAACCTTATCGTTTTTGTCAGCCTCAACGGAAAAATGAAATTCTTTTTCCGATAATTTATCAATAATTTCTTTAAATAATAAATTAATATCATCCTCTTTCTTTTTTAATTCATTTTTGTATTCTTCCAATTTTTTTATGGATTTATCTCCGGCAATTTCGGCTATTTTTTTTGGAAATAAAAAATTTCTGGCGTAGCCGTCGCTTACTTCTTTAATATCAAATTTTTTACCTAAACCTTTTATATTTTGAAGAAGGATTATTTTCATAATATTATCTAATCCACACCAAATTAAATTTGCGAATATTCGCGAATAGATTAGTGATTGATTAGTGATTTTAATACTTCCATCGCTTTTTCTAATTGCGGATCTTTACCGGCTTTAATATCATCTTCGGTTAAATTAACTTCATAATCGGGGTCTAAACCATTTTTATCAATTAATTGACCCTTAGGCATTATCCAATGAGCAATCGTAATTTTAGCCATGGCGCCATTTTTAAGCGTTTGTAATTCTTGAACCGTTCCTTTGCCAAAACTCTTTTTACCTATTAATTTAATACCGCGATTATCGCGAAGAGCGCCGGCTAAAATTTCCGAAGCTGAAGCCGAACCTTCGTTTATTAAAATCACAATTGGCATTTCTTTTAAAAATCCATTGCCTTGAGCTTTAAAAATTTGCGGCTTATCTGAACGAAATTCTTCCTTAACCACTATTTCTCCGGATTTTAAAAACCAACTGGCTAAATTTACCGATGCCTCCAAATATCCGCCGGGGTTATTTCTTAAATCTAAAACAATGCCTTTGGGATTTTTTCCGCCAGAGGCGGATCCGCCTATGGCGGAAAAAATTATTTCATTAATTGCTTGATAAAACAAAAACGGCGCTTTTTCGTAAAAATTATATAAATGAATGTAGGCGATATCCTTCCCTTCGGCTTCGCTCCCCTCGGCCTGAGCTCGGGACGAAGGCAGGGCGAGCATTTCCCAATCAAGCGTTGGAACTTGAATGGTGTCTCTTATAATGGAAATATCTTTTGGTTTTTCCCAGCCATTGCGAAGAATATTTAAAATCACGGTCGTCCCCTTTTCTCCTCTGATTAATTTAACCGCTTCGTCAACGCTTAAATTAATAGAAATCGTATCGTTGATTTTTAAAATTTTATCAATGGCTTTTAATCCGGCGCGATCGGCGGGCGTGTTTTTTAAAGGGGCGATAATTACCAGTTGGTCATTGCGGATGCCGATTTCCGCGCCGATGCCGGAAAATTCTCCGCTAATATCTTCATTAAATTTTTTGGCGTCGGTTGGCGGGAAAAAAACAGAGTTAGGGTCTTTTAAAGATTCGAATAATCCGGAAATCGCGCCATAAACCAAATCTTGATTGCTTATTTTATCCGCTCCGACATATTTTTCTTTAAGCGTTCGCCAAACATCCCAAAAAAGAGAAAAATCAACCGCTTCAATATTTCCCTCCTCAAGATTGGCAACACCGCGGATAATAACGGTCTGCGGTTTTTCAGTTCCCTTTTTATATCCAAAATAAAAACCTCCGCCGGCAATAGCAACCGCGGCAATAATTAAAATTCCAATTACAAAATAACGATTTTTTCCGCCAAAGGCGGATCCGCCTCGGGCGGAAAAAAATTTAAACATTGTAAATATTCTATTAAAAAAATTATAAAATTACAAGTAAATAAAAAAAGCGGCTTTGTCTTTATGACGGGCGCCGCTGGACCATTTGAAACTCAATAGAAAATTTCTTTTGGCCATAAATATATGGTCGTTCGAACGATTCCATTTTTATTTTTTGCAATAAGGATTACTTCTCTTTCACTAATCCTTTCCACATCAAATTTAACTTCTTCTGTCGCGTCTTTTTCTTTTTTCTCTCCCATAAGACACCTCCCATTTTTATTTTACGAGCCAGCTATTCTTTGCCCTTGCCAACATCTATATTGATTGGAATATTTCGTTCATAGTTTCACCTCCTTTAATTTTTTAAAATATTTGTGCTGTAATTAAGATAATATTACTATCTAAAAATGTCAAACTTATTTACATTAATCCTTGCTTCCTGTTAACAGACAAGCGCGTTTTGAAAATATGCTATAATTTTAATATGAAAACTTCGGAGGATAAAAATTATTTAGAAACTCTTAAAGAACGAGCCAAAACAAGCCGGGTTTATAAAAAATACCAATTAATCGGTCTTTTAATTGCTCAATTATTAAATGACGATAAACACAAATCGCTTTATATTAAGCTGGCAAAAAAACATGATAACGATGATTTAATGCGGATTGCCAAGGATATTTCCGAAAGAAAAAATATAGAAAACAAAGGGGCGTATTTTATGAAGGTTTTAATAAAAACACATCCAAATATTTTAAAAAAATAAGAATGGTCATTAAGTTATTTTTGTTAATTCTTTTATAAAAGATATATTTTTTTCATTATTTTTAATAAATTTTTGTTCAATTTTTTCAAATTTATTTAGCATCGCCTTTTTAGTTTTTTGACTCAGCGCCTCATCTGCCATAGGATATAGAATATTATCTTCTTTAAATATATGTTCTTGGAGTAATTGAGAATATCCGCGCGCGTTTTCAATAATTTTATTCTTGTTATTTCCCCTTAATCCATTCTCCATATTTTTCACAAAATCTCTTCCTAAATCGTGCTCATTTAACATTTGTTGTATTGGATTACAATGCATTTGCGTTTCATCTTTAGATAACTCAATAAATAAAATATCCTCCTCCTTGGCATGATGAAATTTATCAGCGTAATCTCTAATAAATTCAATTATTTTTTTAAAAAAATCTTTATTAATTTCTTTCCCTGATTCTAAGTTATCGCATTCCTTAAATAATACATCTATTATCTTCAGAATATTATTATGTTCGTCTGAAAGTATTTTAGTTGGGGTATTCATATTATTTTCACAAAATAACCTTTATTAGATTTTTAGATAAATTTATTATAGTATATAATATAAAAAAAGTAATTTAATCTTAAGATGCTCATATATGAAAATTATTACAATGGTAAATAGAAAGAAGGAAAAATTCCAAGACAAAAAGACCGCTATAGCGTATTATCAGATATATTGCTTTTTTAGGCGGTAGTTTTTCGGCAATTAATTGAAATACAAAATACTTTTAAAAAAAATGAGGGATGAATAAATTTATCCACCCCCCAAACATACTTCACTTCTTTAAAGCTGATAACACTTCATAAAATCGGTCGAAGCTTATATTGAAATTTTTTAAAGTACTAATACGCCCATTTTGAAGTGAAATAAAAATTTCACCACAGCTATTTTCTAACCTTACTTGAATACTCTTACTTTCACAAGAGAATTCATCCTCATCATCCGACAAATCCTTTTCAACAAAAAACCTATCATGCTTCTCAATAAAAATTTGTTCATGTTCTCTCGTTTCTGGAAAATATCCGTCTTTTGCCATTTCGCTACCTCCTTTTTTCTATGGATTTTAACGCTTATTTAGGCTAATATTATTATATCAAAAATGAAAATTTTTACAATAGCCGACAAAAAAGAAGAAAAATTTTTGAGAATAAAGACTGCGGATTTTAATTTTCAAGAATTAACCAAAAAAGAAATTAACGAATTGATTAAAAAAATGCGCGAGACGATGACAAGGGCGATTGGCGTCGGTTTAAGCGCCAATCAAGTTGGATTGAATTTGAAAATGTTCATTGCTTTAATTCCGGAAAAGTCGTTGGAACAAGATGAAAAAAATAAAATAATTTTATCTCCATCGGAAAAAATGAAATTTTACGCTATTTTTAATCCGGAAATTATAAAATTTTCCGAGAAAAAATCCATAATGGAAGAGGGCTGTCTAAGCGTGCCGGGCATTTATGGTTTGGTTAAGCGGTCGGAAAAAATTACTTTAATCGGCCAAGATAAAAACGCCAAAAAAATAAAAATTAAAGCTTTTGGATTATTGGCGGTAGTTTTTCAGCATGAAGTAGACCATCTCAATGGCGTATTATTTATTGATAGATGTAAAAAAATATACTCTATTGAAAAATCCTAAATTCTATTTTCCTTAATTCATAATTCATGTTTCATAATTCAAAGTTCGTATTCTTCGGCACTCCCGAATTTGCCAGTATTATTTTAGAAAAACTTATCAATGCGGGTTTTATTCCTAAGGCCGTTATTTGTAATCCAGATAAGCCGGTAGGCAGAAAGAAAATTATCACTCCCCCACCAGTGAAACAAAGAATTATGAATTATGAATTAGGAATAAGGAATAAAATTAAAATCCTTCAACCGGAAAAATTAGATGAAAAATTTTATAATTCATTATTCATACTTCATAATTCAATTGATTTATTCATAGTGGCCGCTTACGCTAAAATTATTCCCAAAGAAATTTTGGAAATTCCGCAACTCGGGATAATCGGCGTTCATCCATCTCTTTTACCTAAACATCGTGGCGCATCTCCTATTCAAACCGCGATTTTAAACGGCGATGAAATTACAGGCGTAACGCTTTATTTAATGGATGAAAAAATTGATCATGGATCGATTCTCGCGCAAAAAACACTCGAAAATTATGAATTAAGAATTATGAATTATGAAACATTAAGCGAAAAATTAGCGGAATTAGGAGCGGATTTATTGATAGAATTTTTGCGAAAATACGAAAACGAGCAAAATTACGAAAAAATTATCGGCGCGCCGCAAGACGAATCTCAAGCCACTTATACAAAAAAAATCAAAACTCAAGATGCTTTTATTGAGCCGCAAGATTTGGAAAAATCTATAAACGAAGGCGGCGAAATCGCGATTTTGATTGACCGAAAAGTCCGAGCTTTTAATCCAGAACCCGGAACTTGGACCCTTCGGCAAGCTCAGGGCAAGCCAAAACGAATGAAAATTTTAGAATCGATTTTAACGCCGGAAAAAAAATTAAAACTTAAAAAAATCCAATTTGAAGGCAAAAAACCTATTGAAATTTGATGAATTTTATCGTAAATTATGAGTGTCAGTTATCAGTTGTTTGTCCCATATAAAACTTGTTTTTGCGCGGAATCAAATATTATTTGCCGGATCATCTAATGGTAGGATAATGGACTCTGAATCCATTCATCTTGGTTCGAATCCAAGTCCGGCAGCCAAGTTTCAGAATTCGTTTTTTCGCCAAAATTGTTTTAATTTTATAATCCAAAACCGCTAAGATTGAGAGTTTTTAAAAACATTGGAATGACAAAAATAAGCCCAATAAAAGGAAGAACTATGAAAGCAATGCCGATGATTAACGACCAGAGAAAATATTTTCTCATCTTTTCTACGGATCGATAAATTTTATCGATTTTTTGTTCCTGCTCTTCTAGTTTTTTTAAAATATCATTATCCATATACGTATGATTTAATTATAGGGTATACTTCTTTAAATACCAATAACCTATGCTAATAGATGATGTAATAATTAAAGTAAGCGCCGGCAATGGCGGTAAAGGCGCGGTGGCTTTTAATAAAAATATGATGAGTTTGGGTCCGACGGGCGCGAGCGGCGGCAAAGGTGGCAGTATTTTTTTTGAAGGCGTTTCCGATTTAAATGCCCTTAGTCAATTCAGATATAAAAAAGAAATTAAAGCGAAAAACGGCGCGGATGGAAGAGGACAATTCAGCGATGGTCCAGACGGAGGAGACCTTATTTTAAAAGTTCCCGTTGGAACAATAATACAAAAGATTTATCCTGAGCAAAGCCGAAAGATAGAAACGAGCAAAACTGAAGAAATATTAAAAATCGGCGAAAAAATACTTATCGCGAAAAGCGGTATTGGCGGAAAAGGAAATTTTCATTTTCGCTCTTCAACAAATACTTCTCCTAAACAATTTCAAACAGGTCTCCCCGGCGAGCAGTTCACTTTAAGATTAGAACTTAAACTCATTGCCGATGTGGGACTTATCGGTTTGCCGAACGCCGGAAAATCAAGTTTGCTGAACGAACTTACAAAAGCAAAAAGCAAAGTCGCGAATTATCCGTTCACGACCTTGGAACCGAACTTGGGAGCGTATTATGAATTAATTATCGCGGATATTCCCGGGTTGATTGAAGGCGCGTCTTTAGGCAAGGGTTTAGGCATAAAATTTCTTCGCCATATTGAACGAACAAAAATTCTTTTTCATTTAATTTCCGCGGAATCGGAAAATCCGGTTAAAGATTATAAAATAATTAAAAAAGAACTTGAAACGCACAGCAAAGAGCTCGCGAAAAAAACAGAATATGTTTTTTTGAGCAAAAGCGATATGGCATCGCCGGAAGAAATAAAAAATAAAATTATCGCTTTAAAAAAAATCAATAAAAATGTATTCCCTATTTCTATCCTTAATAACGACAGTTTGGAAAAAATTAAAAAGATTTTAAATAAAATAAAAGCGGAGAAATAAATGGTGTGGGGTTGACTTTTTCAAAAAACTATGACAATATTTAAATAGTTATTTTGATAAATTAAAAGGGGGGTGAAACGAAAATGATTGGGAAATATTATAGTAAAAGCGGTTGGATTCTCCCGAGTGGAGAATATGTTGAATGTTTGTCTCGCGAACACGAACAGTGTGCAATAAAATTGGGAACTAGTGAGCGAGAACTTGAGAAAAAAGCTATTAAAATTTCGTGGATTCCGGAAAAAGATTTTCGTGAATTTCAAAAGAATGGCATTAGAATGGAAAATCCGATTTTTATACCTCCTTTTGAATCAAGGATGACTGAGGAGCAATTGAAAACCATTGAAGAGTATTGTAGGGTTTTTCATTATTGGCCGCCAGATGATTATTTTCTCGAAATGGGTTTCGGGGAAGAGGAAAATTGGGCAGTAATAGTAGCTTTTATTTGGAGTACACAATAGAGAGCTCTGTCTTCAGACATCTCTCTATTTTTTATTTGCTTAAATTTTTAAATAAGTTGACTTAAAATTTTTAATATTGTATTGTATATTAATCGGAATTTAAATCAGAAATTTCGAAAATCCCAGCCATATGGAATTATGGCAGTAGTACATTAAAAAGGAGGAAATATGGAAAACATTTTAGATGCCGATACTGCCTTAATAGCATCGGGAGCTTCGATTGACATTGATAATATATTGTCTCACAAATCAGAAGATTTAACAGCTATGCGGCGCTTAGCTGAACTACTAAAAAATTCAGTCAAAATTGGTCAATCAAGAAGGAGGATTGATCCAATTATAATTAATATTTTTCATGAGACTATGAAAAATACCATGGAAAATAGTAAACCACTAACTACTGTTACGGAATTAGTTAGCGAGGTTAGAAAAATTGCCAAAATACTATCTTATAAGAATCCTCTAAATAATCCCGCTAAACTTCGTCAAGCAGGAGACTTCTGTGTAGCGCTTTCAAATGCTGTAATAGGTTATCGTAGAGAAATGTATAACCTGCGTCATCAGATATAAAAGATATAAATTCTCAACAAAACAAGTCCCTTACAGACACCAATCTGTTTGGGACTATTTTTTTATTGACTTAAAATTTTTAATATTGTAATATGTTTTTAAGTTTCTTGGCCGAATAGGCCAATTTTTAATGTATGGAAATTCGCAATATCGCAATTATCGCCCACGTTGACCACGGCAAGACCGCTCTTACCGACGCGCTTCTGCGTCAAACAGGAGTTGCCAAAGAAGGCGTTTCTATGGATTCCAACGCGCTTGAACTTGAGCGCGGTATTACGATTTATTCTAAAAATGCCGCTGTCTCTTATAAAGGCACAAAAATTAATATTGTGGACACACCCGGCCACGCTGATTTCGGTTCCGAAGTGGAACGCGTTCTGCGTTCTATTGATTCAGTGCTTTTAGTGATTGATGCTCAAGAAGGTCCGATGCCTCAAACCCGTTTTGTGTTAAAAAAATCGCTTGAACTGGGAATTAAACCGATTGTGATAATCAATAAAATTGACAAGCCGGCCGCTGATCCGACGCGCACTGAAGAGCAAACGCTCGAACTTTTTTTTGAACTCGGAGCGAGCGATGAACAAGCTAATTTTCCGATTGTTTATTCAATCGGACGCGAAGGCATCGCAAAACTCAAACTCACGGATGAATCAAAAGATCTCACTCCCCTTCTTGATACAATTCTCAATCATATACCGTCTTCATCTTCCGAAATCCTTTCCCAAAAACCTTTGCGATTTCAACCGTTTAATCTTGCCTACGATAATTTTATGGGACGCCTTGCGATCGGACGCATTTACGAAGGCATCGCGGTATCGGGCGCGAATGTGTTTATAATCCCGACGCCAAAGGGTCGGGACTCCGACCGAAGTGTCGGAGAAAAACAAAATGAAGAAATTCGCCAAGGGAAAATAGCGAAAATTTTTACATTCAACGGATTGGAAAGAGTTGAAGCAAAAGAAGCTGTTGCCGGAGACATCTGCCTTATTGCCGGTCTTCCTGATATTGATATCGGCGAAACCGTGACAACTGATTCTAGCGTTAAACCATTACCGGCGATTGCGATTGATGAAGCGACAATTAGTCTTAATTTTTTGGTTAATAATTCGCCGTTCGCCGGACGAGAAGGGAAATATGTAACTACCAGGCAGTTGCGTGAATATCTTGAACGCGAACTTGAAGTCAATGTCGGATTAAAAGTTGATTTTTCTTCAGCGGACAGTTTCCGCGTCTTCGGACGCGGTGAACTTCATGTCGCAATTTTACTTGAAAATATGAGGCGAGCCGGATATGAAATGCAAGTTTCCCAACCGCAAGTCATTATTCGCGAAATAGACGGAGTAAAAAATGAACCGTTTGAAGAAGCGCTTGCGGATGTTCCGAAAGAATATCAAGGAGCTGTGATTGAACGGCTTAGCAAGCGCGGTTTTGTTTTAAAAAATATGTCAAATCGCGATACCATTACGCGCCTTTCATTTGAAGGTCCGACTCGAGGGCTTCTTGGGTATCGCAATCAATTTGTTATAGACACTAAAGGCGAAGGAATTCTTTCATCTCATTTTATCGGATTTCGGCCGCTTGCCGGAGACATCAGTAAAAAACCGACCGGCTCAATGATTTCAATGACAGCGGGTAAAGCTTTAGGTTACGCGCTTTGGAATTTACAGGAACGAGGCAGTCTATACATCAGTCCCAGCACTGAAGTATATGAAGGCATGGTTATCGGCAATACTTCCAAAGGAGAAGAGATGAAAGTAAATCCGACCAAAGGCAAACAACTTACCAATACGCGCTCTTCCCGCAACGACGAGGCCATAGAACTTATACCTCCTTTTACGCTTACGATTGAACGCGGACTTGAAATTATGGCGGAAGATGAATATCTGGAAATCACTCCGCAGAGCGTCAGACTTAGGAAGCAGAAATAGGGTTTTGGTTTTAATTTCGTATTCTCTACCCTAGTGGCTATACCCTATTGGCTAATTTTATTATCTCTTCCGCGATGATTTCGGCCGATTCGGGTTTGGAAAAACTTTTGGCGGTCAAAGACATCTGGTTTAATTTTTCCGATTCAGAAAATAATTTTTTAAGCTGAAATAAAAAAATATCGGGTTTGAGATTTTCTTGTTCAATAATAACGGCGGCGCCGGTTTTAGCGTATTCATAAGCATTTTTAATTTGATGGTCGCCGACAATATCGGAAGGCAAGGGAATTAAAATTGCCGGTTTGCCGAAAGCCGCCATTTCAAAAATAGAACCGCCGGAAGCGCGGGAAATAATTAAATCAGCCGCCGAATAAGCGTCTTTTAAATTTTCTTCAAAATAAGGAACGATTTTATAGCGGTTTTTTTGTTTTTCGGGATATTTCCTTAAAGTAATATCTAATTCTTTTTTGACGCTTTCAAAATTTTTTATGCCGGTTTGATGCAAAATTTGAAATCCTTCCGTTATTAATTCATCGGCGATTTCCAGCATAAAATCATTAACTTTTATCGCGCCTTGAGATCCGCAGATAACCAAAATAACCGGTTTTTCCGCGTCAAAACCGAAAACTTTTTTGGCGGTTGCTTTGTCTAAAATATCGCCGTTTGTCAAAGAACGCCTAACGGGATTTCCCGTTAAAGCGATTTTCTTATCCAATCCGGGATTTTTCGCGATAAAAATTTCCGCTGTTGAAGCAAAAGAAATAGCGATGCGGCTGGCAAAACGAGCGGCTAATTCATTGGACAATCCGGGCGTTGTGTCGGAATCATGAATAATAATCGGAATATTATAAAACTTGCAAGCCAAAACAACCGGTAAAGAACCCGGACCGCCTTTGGAAAATAAAACATCGGGCATCAGCCAAAAAACTTTCCAAATTGCCTGAATAACGCTTAAAGGAAATAAAAATGGAATTTCAATAAAATTACGCAGATCAAAATAACGCCTTAATTTTGCCGAAAGGATTTTTGAAACTTTTATGCCATTGCTTTCCAGTAATCCGCGAAATAATCCCGGAGCGCCGAGATAATATAAATCAATTTCCGAACCTTCAATAAATTTAATTTTTAATTCTTCGGCAACGGCAACAATTGGATAAATGTGTCCGCCTGTTCCGCCACCGGTAAACAAAATTTTTATCATAAAAAAATATAGAGAAGGTTATGTATATTTACTTATATTAACAACAACTCCCGCCATCGTCAAAAAAATCGCCAATGAAGTTCCGCCATAGCTGATAAAAGGCAAAGGAACGCCGGTTAAAGGTAAAATTCCGGAATTGGCGGCGATATGAATAAATGCCTGAATAATAATAATAGAAATAAATCCAATAACCGTTAAAACGGCAAACTGATCTCGTGATTTTTTGGCAATCATAATTCCTCTCATAAAAAGAGCGATGAAAGTCGCGATTAAAATTATGGATCCGATGAATCCCATTTCTTCGGCAATAACCGCGAAAATTGAATCTCCAATCGGTTCGGGAAGATATTTGAATTTCGTGGTTGATTTTCCGAATCCGACGCCGGTAAATCCTCCTGAACCGATTGACATTAATGCCTTGTCCAAATGATATCCTTGAGATTGAGAATCAACAATTTCGGAACCGAACAAAGTTTTAAGATAAGTTCCGACTCGTTTTGAACGATAAGGAGTAATGGCAATAATTAAAATTAAAATTAATAATCCGAAAAATATTGTTCCAAACACAAAAGATAATTTAGCGCCGCTGATAAAATACACGACCAGACCGGCGGCCATAATAATGGCGACCGTAGTAGTTGAGGGTTGGATTAAAATTAAAAAAGCCACTAATCCGGAAATAATCAAAAACGGCAAATAACCGGCTAAAAAATTTTTCTGCCTGCCCAAATTCCATTTTTTAGAACTTAACCAAGCCGCCAAATAAATAATAAAAGTGAATTTTAAAAATTCCGCCGGTTGAATTGAAAGAGGTCCAAAATTAAGCCAACGATTGGCGCCGGAATAGCTAGGACCCAAGGGCGTAAAAACCAAAGCCAAAGCAAAAACACTTATTAAAAGCAATGGTAACGCTAATTTTTGCCAAAAACGATAATGAATTAAGCTTGTCATTAAAAATCCCGCTATTCCAATACTTAAGCCATAAAACAATTGATGTTTAAAATAATAATAAGTGTCGTTAAATTTAATTTTGCCGAGATCCGATGAAGCCGAAGAGAGCATTATTAATCCGAAAACCGTCAATAAAACAACGCAAGAAATAAATATGTAATCAGGGTAATGACCTATTTTAGATTTAGCGAATTTAAGCATAAAGTAAAATTAACCTAATTATTCTAATTAACCTATTGGTCATTTAGTTATTGGTGTTTGATTAGAATAATTAGAAATTAGAATAATTAGAATAATTTTTTAAGATATAGGTTAATTCTTTCTTAGTATTTTCCCCGCCAAAACATTTTGAAAAACCCCGCTTTTCACAACTCTTTTCCCATTCAAAAATACTTCCCTAATTTTTGCGTCCCGAAAAATAACTAAATCGGCAAAATATCCCTCTCTGATCAATCCCCTATTTTTTAACCCTAATTTTTCAGCCGGCAAACCGGTTATTTTATAAATAAATTTTTCCGGTGATTTTTCAGCCAATTTCAAAAATTCACCGGCGTTATCCGAAACCGCAATTGCTCGTTCGTCAACCAGCGATTGAATCGTTTTTTTAAAACTGATATTTTTATAAGAAACCGTTGCCCGAAAATTTGTTATTTTCATTAATTCCAATAAACCTTCTCCGATGGTTAAACCGCGGTTTTGAGCAAATTCTTTCAGCGATTTTCCGATTAGATATTTATTATCGGGCGCGTTCAAAATAACAACCTCTCCTCCTTTAACCCTCGGTAATTCTTTTAAAATTTTTTCTCTTAATCCTGGCGATTGAATATCTTTTAACATTATTTCATTGCCGTCTTTTTTAACCCATTCCGGCAAAAATTCGTAAACTAAAATCGCGTTTGTATCGGTCGGATAAACGCTAAAATGAATATCCGCTTTGTCGGAATTTTTATTTATTAATTCTAAGGATTCTTCATAATTTTTTCCGTAGCCGATTATTGGTTTAAAATTATTAATTAAAACCTTGACACCGGTTTCTTTGGCGATTTCAATAATTTCATTAACCGAAGAAAGCAATCCCCTTTTCTCATCGCGAAGATTAGAAGCATAAAGTCTTTTGTATTTCGCGCAAGTTTCAACAAGCGCTTTAATTTCGCTGTAAGAAGTTTGGCGGCTCTGAATATAATTCAAGCCTGTAGAAAAACCGAAAGCTCCCTCTTTAAAAGATTTTTCCAAAATATGATTAAAAACTCTCAATTCATTTCGAGATAAATCCCTTTCCGCGCCGCCGGTTAACGCTTGCCTTATAGTATAATGTCCGATTAAAGTTCCGAAATTCACTCCCAATCGTCGTTGCTCCATAACTTTCAAAAATTCGGCAACTGTCCGCCAATTAACATTTATTTTTTTGATATCAGCCCATTCTTTAATTGATTCCAATGAGCCGTAAAGCAATGGGGCCAAAGAAGAGCCGCCTTGACCGCCGATAATCGTCGTAAAACCCCGAAGCAAAAAATCTTTTTGAGAAAGAACTTGTCCTGAGTTTGCCGAAGGATCAGAAAAAATAGTCAAATAATGGTCAGATTCATTATTAATATCAATAAACCCCGGAGCTAAATAAGCGCCCATACCGTCAATAATTTCATTCGCCTGATATCGCGGAAAACTGCCGATAGCGTGAATTTTTTCTTTTTTTATCAAAACATCGGTTTTAACAGGCGGTTTACCGGCACCGTCAATAAGTTGAATGTTCTTGATTAGGATTGTCATATAATAATTATAATGTGGATAACTTGTTTTGGCTATTCCTTTAATTTAAAGGTATAATAATGCATAAGAATGTTTATTTTATCGGGGGAAAAAAATAAAAAAATTCAAGAAATTGCTCAAAACTATTTTATTGAGTTGCTTTTGATTTTTGGTTCAAGAGTAGAAGGACAAATTCATAAAGAAAGCGATTATGATGTTGCTTATTTATCAAAAAAAAATCTTAATTTAGAAGAAGAAGCAAAATTAATTATTGAGTTGTTTTCAATTTTTAGCGACGAAAATATAGATTTAGTTAATTTGCGAAGCGCTCCGGCTTTGCTTTTATACAAAATCGCGGATAAGTGCCAAGTACTTTATGAATTGTATCCTTTAAAATTTTATTCTTTAAGAGCTTATGCTTTTAAGCGATATATTGAAGAAGCGAAGCCATTAATGAAAAATAAATTTGAACGTTTGCAATTAGAAATTAATAAATTATGACTTTTAATAAAAATTTTGTTATTCAAAAAATAGATGAATTTATCGGCTATCTTAAAGAACTTGACGAATTATTAATTTTTTCCGACCAAGAGATTTTTACTGATTCTGGAAAACTTCACATAGCGGAAAGGCTTCTTCAATTAATAGTTGATACCATGCTTGATATAAACCAACATTTTATCAAAGAGCAAAATCTTAAAATTCCCGATGATTTTCAGAGCACTTTTTATATTTTAGGAGAAAATAATATTTTTCCGACGGATTTTGCCATTAAAATCGCTCCGGTTGTCGGTCTTAGAAATCGCATTGTTCACCGTTATGATTCTATAAATAAACAGCTTTTTATAGAGACGCTTCGCAAAAATGCTTCGGATTTTAAAATTTATATTAAATTTATAAATAAACAATTTTAATAAATATGAACAAGGGCTTGCTCCGTTAAATATTGCCGGTAATTGGAATTGATTGGAAACCGTTTTGCTTACGAAACCATTGGGATACTAAACCCCAAAATCTGTATTATTTTTGCTTTTTATGGCGACCAATTAATTATAACATCATCCACTCTCGGGCTCAAGGTTTGACCGGCATTACTTTCCAGAAAAATCTTATAGCGGAAATAGCGTTGATTGTTGTGATAAGCGGAATTTATTTGAGCTTGAACGCTGGGGCCGGACGGCTGATAATAAGTAGTATTTGAACCGTCGGGCCCGCGATAATTCCAGATAGTCGGAGCTGAGATAGAATCAGAAGCGATTTGAAATTTAGCGCTCGTGCCACTCGGCTGACTCCCCTGCCACATAATAGTAT
>ERZ1292623.1289-Hain-H51-01um-R1-1289-length-24396-cov-7_pt1 | contig 24396 bp, 24 predicted proteins | sample MGYA00564398_ERZ1292623 | MGnify/ENA primary metagenome ERZ1292623 (study PRJEB36523, sample SAMEA6512633) | groundwater metagenome | collected 2019-01-07 | study: AquaDiva: Metagenomics assemblies of 32 groundwater samples | reverse complement strand
AGGACGATGTGCGTCATTTGGCGGCAATGGGGGATATATACTCAATTCTTTGGGCGAAGTATGGCGATGAAAAATCTTTTGCCACATCGGAGAGTTATTACAAGAAAGCCCTCGCAATCGGACCGAATCTTCCGCCGATACTCTACTCGCTCCTTACCATTTACCAGATAAAAGAGGACAAAGAAAAAATAGGCGAAGCGGCTAAAACCATCCTTTCGTATTGGCCAAATGACAGTCTTGTGGAGAAACTTATCGATTCCGGTGCTTCGGGTAAGAATTAATTCCGGTATTAATCCGGTTATGTCAAAAATCAGCAGATTCTCATACATCCTTATCGCGGTTGCCGTGGCAGTTTTATTCATCGCGGCCGCTGCTCCTCTCGCGCCGATTTACGGTGGAGACAGCAATTGGTATATCGCGATAGCGGAAGGGCACTTGAATCAGGTAATTCAACCCTTCTCCGGCCGCGTCCTCCATCCTTTTTTGGCCGGGTGGCTAAGTTCATTTTCCTCTTTGAATACAACCCAATCCTTCCTTTTTCTGGCGATTATCTCCCTCGTCTTTTCCCTAATCGTTAATTCCTTGATTTTTAAGAAAACCGTCCGCTCGCCGGTTTTTTTCGTATTTCTTTTTTTCTCCCCCTATTTTCTTTCGATTTTTCGGGAATTTTTTCTTTCCGATATTTTCTATGTTTTTTTGACTTCGCTTTTCTTCCTCGCTCTTTTTTATGAAAAAGAAGCGCTCGCTCTTTTGATGCTTTTTCCGCTTTTTTTGGCCCGCGAATCGACTATTCTTCTCGGAGCGATACTCCTGCTCGTCGGCTTGTGGCGCTCTAAAAAATTATTGAGCGTGGCCGCCGCCATCGTTATAATACTCTCTGTTTTTACGGCCTCCCGATTCAATAGCCTGGGCCTTCCCAATGCCCACGAATTAACCGGCCTTCCTTATTTAATCCTCAAACTTCCCTACAATTTCCTCAATAATGTTTTGGGCATTGTTCCTTGGTCGAACACTCTGCCTCATTGCGAACCGATCTTCCAATATCACCTTCCGGCCTTGTCTTTTTTCGGCTCCATTCAAAGTATCGGTATTTGCGGTTTCAATCCTTTATTTCCTCTTGCGACTGTTACCACGCTGCTTACGATTTTCGGCATTATGCCGGCAGTATTAATTTATCTTTTTTCCAAGCGAAAAATCGTTTTCGGCAAGGTGCCGTTTTGGCTTGCAATTGCGCTTGTTTACGGAGTAATTTCGTATTTTATGAGTGCGATAGCAACAACGGGGGTGGGGCGCTTGGCGGGATACGGTTGGCCGGCCTTCTTGCTATTCACGCCGATTATCTTCGCAAACTCTTTTAAGATGGAGGGAGAATTCCTGATAAAGATATCGTTTCTTCAGTTTTTTGTCGCCTGGTTGCCGTTTCTCATTTTAAAAATCGGAGGCGAAACGATTTTTTTCTATCTTTTTATAATATTTTTCGCGGCGGTGGCCTATTGGCTGACATTCCGAATACTTAAAAGCCGGGAGATGACAGAAGGAGAAATTGGCCCCATAATGGTTTCCAATGGTCAATAAAGTAAGAATCGGGATATTGGGTTGCGCGAACATTGCCGCGAAATACGCCATAAAAGCCTTCCAATCCATAGATAACGCCGAGATGGTCGCTATCGCCAGTCGGAATCCGGAAAAAGCGGAGGAGTGGGCCTCTCGCTTCGGTCTGCGCGCCGAAACCTCCTATGAGTCGCTGATTAATAATCCGGAGATAGATGCTGTCTATGTTCCGTTGCCTATAGGTTTGCACAAAGAGTGGATTATGAAAGCGGCAGTGGCGGGGAAGCATATCCTTTGCGAAAAGTCCTTGTCGGGAAGCTTTGTTTCCGCCAAAGAGGCTGTGGATTTCTGCCGATTGAATAAAATCATTCTTCGGGAAAATTTTATGTGCGACCTTCATCCTCAGCACCAGAAAATTTTGTCTTTAATCGGGGAGGGAGGGATTGGTAAGCCATTCTTCTTTCAGGGATGCTTCGGTTCGCCTTTTCTTGATAAGAGCAATTTCAGATTCAAAAAAGAGTTTGGAGGAGGGAGCTTGAACGATATGGGAGCCTATACCGTATTTATGGCAAGAAAGATGCTCGAAAGCGAGCCGATCTCGGTTGATTGCAATATGATGCTCGACGAAGAAAGCGGGGTGGATTTAAAAGGGGCCGCAATTTTGGAATTTCCGGATAATATGTCCGCTTCCGTCGCTTTCAGCTTCGATTCCGTTTATCAAAACAATTATTCTTTGTGGGGCAGTCGGGGATTAGCCAGGGCGGAGCGCGCTTATTCCATACCGCCAGAGATGAAGCCGCCCTTGAAATTAATTACCAATGACGGCCAGAAGGAATCGATATCCGACATTGATGCCTCGGCCGCCAACCAATTTGAGCTGATTTTTCGGGATTTTTGCGATACGGCTTTGAATAAGGAGAGCAAGGCGGATGAGATAGGCGCTATGTACGATAAAATCATTGCTCAAGCCAGGGTTTTGGAGGCGATGCGGCTGTCGTCCAAGGAAAAAAGGCGGGTAAAAATCGAGGAGATAAAATGATCGGGAAAATCCTCATAACCGGCGGCGCCGGATTTATCGGAAGCAATTTCATCCGTTATTTTTTAAACGCTCATCCGGGCGTAAAAACCGTTAATTTGGATAAGCTCACATATTGCGGAAACCCGGAAAACCTGGCGGGACTCGAGAAAGAGCCGAATTACGAATTCGTGAAGGGCGACATCTGCGACGAAGATATCGTGGCTCGAGTTATGGCGGGAACGGATGCCGTAATCCATTTTGCGGCCGAGAGCCACGTCGACAATTCAATCAAAGACCCGCTCGTTTTTACAAAAACGAACGTTTTAGGCACCCATATTCTTCTTGAAGCCGCCAGGAAGTCGGGAATAAAAAAATTCCTTCATATATCGACCGACGAGGTTTATGGCAGCGTTATCGAAGGGTCGTCCAAAGAAACGGATGCCTTAAATCCGAGCTCCCCGTATTCCGCGTCAAAAGCCGCCGCGGAGCTCGTTGTCCGGGGATTTTGGAAGACCTTTGGTTTTCCCGCTGTTATCGTGAGGGGTTCCAACGCTTTCGGTCCGAGGCAATATCCGGAAAAACTAATGCCGCTTTTTATTACGAACCTTTTGGAAAATAAAAAAGTCCCGTTGATGGGGGATGGGATGCATCGGCGGAGCTGGGTTTATGTGCTGGATTTTTGCCGAGCCGTCGACTTTGTTTTTGAAAAAGGAATTTTCGGAGAAGTTTACAACATTCCCGGAACAATCGAATTGGCCAATATGGATGTAACAAAAAAAATATTATCGCTTTTGGACAAGAACGAATCGTTTATAGAGCGCGTTCCGGACCGATTTGGCCATGACCAACGGTACTCGGTGGATGGCGCCAAGCTTCAGTCGCTTGGCTGGCGCGCCGAAAGCGACTTTGAAGAATCGCTCAAAGAAACCGTGGAATGGTATAAAAACAACGAAGAGTGGTGGAAAAAATTGAAAAAATAAATCCAATTTCTACCTACTTCCCAGAACGCATCGCGCGAGAGCGTTGATGACATTATCTATTTTCAAAAGTTTTTTGATTTGGGGAAGGGTAAGCCAGATAAAATATTCCGGTATCTCGATATTTTCTTTCTCATCTATTTCGACAATCATACAGCGATTGGTTTTATGATAAAATCTTCCGGGGTCCTCGACCTCTACGACGGAAACCAAAACTTTACCATTGCCCCCATTTTCAAAATATTCGGCAAAAAGAGGCTTTGCTCCGCCGTGCGTTCTTCTAAGATTGCTTTCCGTGGCCTCTAATGTGGGCGATAATTGCAGACTGGCAATCGTACCCGGTTCGTATTTGGCATAGAGAAGGTAGTGCATTACCCCATTTATTTTCTTGCATAATATTCCCAAAATTCCGCACTCCTCTTGTTTTACCATTGGTTGGGTCCAGGAAGAAACCTCTCTGCCTTTGGCGCCTTCCACTTTCACTCCAATAATCGAAAAAAATTTACCGCTTTCATGAAAAATATTTCCCGTTTTTTCTTCCACGTGCCATTTATCCAAGTTTTTTATTCCGATTTCTTCAACTTTTACTGCGTATGATTTTCTTTTTCCTTCGAGCCAATTTAGAATTGGTGTGACATCATCCAATTTTTTATCTTGAGCATTTATTATATGGGCCAGGTCTTCCAGAAGAATGGTCACTTCCTCCGTTATTAGGTGCCCTCCATTTTTTACCAAATTCAGAATATCCTCCTTAATCATTTTGTTTAAAAACCTCTTTTACGAAATATTGCGGTTTGCGGTTGATATTCAAGAATATCCGGCCGACGTATTCGCCGACGATTCCCAAAACAAACAGAATGATGCCGGAAAAGAAAGCGAGACTAACGATTGTCGATGTAAAGCCCTGGACCGGCACTCGGTGGATGAAATAATCGACGAGGAAGTAAAGCCCCAGAAGAAAACTGACGACGGAAAAGAAAAGTCCCAAGACCGTGGCCGTTCGGAGCGGCCAAAGGGTGTAACTGAAAATCATATTAGTCGCGTAAGCGAAGAGTTTTTTGACGGAATAATTGGACTTGCCGATGGTGCGCTCGTGATGTTCCACTTGGCAATGGCCGACGTCGCGGACGCTCACCAAATCCTTGATGAGCACGTCAATCATCACATTGTATTGGGTAAATTCGGCGATTTTCTCGACGACCGCCCGCTTGAGGATTCGGAATTGGGTCACTTTATAGCCGCTACCGGTGATTCTCGAAAGGACACTGTTCACCGCGTTTGAAGCGATATTCCGGAACCAGCCGTACTTTCTTTCTGATGAAAATTGTCCGTAAATAACCCAATAATCGCTCTCAATTATTTTTTTGATGAGCTTCTCGATTTCTTCCGGAGGATGCTGGAGATCATCGTCCATTGTGATTAGGTAATCGCCTTTAGCAAAAGAGAAGCCGCACATTGTTGCATTATGCTGACCGAAGTTATTGGAAAGACTTACGGCGGTTACCCGTTTGTCTTTTTTGGCTAATTTTCGGGCGATTTTCCAGCTGCCGTCTTTACTGCAGTCGTTTACCAATATGAGTTCCCAAGAAGAACCCAATTTGTTAAAAACCTTTTCCAATTGTTCGTGGAGAACGGGAAGCGAGCCCTCACTGTTATATACCGGGACAACGACCGAGTATTGGGTTTTATTTTTTTCCATTGTTGTTTTTTGGATAACGCTTTAATTCTTCGATTTTATCCTCGTAAATTTTTACCATATCGGCGATTTGATTTTCTGAAACCAAATTGAGGCTCTCATTTGGTTCCCGCGTTTTGGCGAGCATTTGGTTTGCGTACAAGAGAGACTCGAATGTTCCCGCATCGGTCCAATCGCCCTCCAAAATCTCATAAGCAAGCTGGCCTCGGCGGATATATTCATTATTTACCTCGGTTATTTCATACTCTCCCCGCGGAGAAGGCTTTATGTTTCTGATGATTTCGAATACAACAGAGTCATACATATAGTAGCCGATAACGGCGAAATTCGATTTGGGGCTTTGAGGCTTTTCTTCTATTTCAAGCACATTTTGTTCGTCCAGAACGGCGACGCCGAATCTTGAAGGGTCATCAACTTTCTTGAGGAGCACGAGTGCCCCCTTTTCTTGGCGGGAGAATTTTTCGACGTGGGATTTTATGGAAGCGGTTGTAATGTTGTCTCCGAGTATTACAACGATTTTTTCGCCTCCGGCGAAGTTTTCGGCAAGCGACAAAGCGTTTGCGATTCCCTCTGGCCCTTCCTGGACTCTGTAAGTAAAGTCGCAGCCCAGCTCCTTGCCACTTCCAAGAAGGTTAACAATGCTTCCCATCTGTTCGGTGCTTGTCACGATGAGAATATCTTTGATGCCGGCCTCCATAAGTTTGCGGATAGGGTTAAGAATCATCGGCTCTTTGCCGACCGGAAGCAGGTGCTTGTTGGTGACCTTAGTGAGGGGATAGAGGCGCACCCCCTTTCCTCCGGCGAGAATTACTCCTTTCATAATCTACTTATCCTACACCGAATTGTCGGGTACTTGCTATATTTGACAAATATAAATATATATGCTTGAATCATAAAAGCACATAACCACTATTACAAACTAAAGAAAGGAGTTACCGATGAACCACCGCGTCCTGGTTGTAACCACGACATTTTACCAATCCATGGCTGAGACAAGATATAAATTGGCCTTGGAGACAGTGAAAAAAACGAAAGAAAAGTACCGGATGCTGATTGTAGACGGATCGCCTGATCCCAAAATAAAAGAAACTTTTCATGAATTAGGCGCGAAGGTCATTCATCAGCAAAAACCTGGAATGGGAGCGAGTCGCCGCCAATTGTTTGAATTGGCCCACTCAATTACCGATCCCGGGGATGTTATTTTTTGGGTCGAGCCGGAAAAACCCAATATGATAGATTTTATTCCCGAATTGGTTTTGCCGATATTCGGAGGGTTTTGCTCCATATCCATCCCGGTTCGGACGAAAAAGAGCTGGGAAAGCTATCCGGAGTTGCAGCAAATTTCGGAAGCAGTTGTAAATCAGGTCTTTGAAGAATTGACCGGGCTTCAGGTGGATATAATGGTCGGTCCGATGGCGATTGAGCGCTCGGCTCTTCCGGATTTCTTCGGGTGTTTCCCCGAAAAATTCGGGGTTATGGACAATTATGTTCAGCACATTGCGGTAATCGTGGCGTGGAAGAACGGCCACAAAATTCTTTCTCCGGGTGTTCCTGTGGACTTCATTTATCCGCCGGAACAAAAACAACAAGAAGAAGGACCGCTTTTCCGAGAAATTATAAGAAAGCGTCTCTGGCAGCTTAAACAGCTGATAGAGGCAGATTTCAAGGTATCGAAGTTTCTCGGGAGTAATAAGGAATCAGTAGCTGCTTAACAGCGCATTATAATACAAATACATCCGTCTTTATTAGACGGATGTTTTTTTTTAAATTAGACTAATTGGATATTATGGAAAAACCCCTCGTTACCATCGCCATTACCGTTTTCAATGGCGCGAAATTCATCTCTTGGCCGCTGGAATCGTCTTTGGGGCAAACTTATCCGAACCTGGACGTCCTTGTTCTGGATGACGCCGGCACGGATGAAACCGAAGCGATAGTGAAGCGATATGCGGAAAAAAATCCGAGAATCAGATATGTAAAAAACGAGGTCAATATTGGCTATGCGAGGAGTCTTTTAAAAATGGCCGAATTGGCGAAAGGGGAATATATCCAGCTTCTGGGCGCCGACGATTGGCTCTCCCGAAACTATATCGAAACGGTGCTCGAAGAGTTTAAAACTCACCCGGATGCGGCTTGCGTCGCGACGGAAATAATCACGCTGCGGTCCGGAGACGGGAAATTCGAATTTATGAACACCTATCTTCCGGGAAAATCGGCACTCAAAAAAACCCACTATGCCAGAAAAGTCTATAAAACGGCTCTCGCAACCCTGACCGCCTTCGCATTTTTTCGGAGAGCCGATTTCCTGGAAAGCACGGAGGTGATGAATGGATTTTTCGCCCATCCGCCTTTTCAAATTCCCGAAGAGCTTCAAAAACTTCACTTCAAAGGATTCGCGACGGAAACCCTTTTTCTTTTGGGCTCTATCCATAAATACGGCTACTTCTCGGTGACCGGAAAAGCTTCGTATGTGAAAACCCAGCACTTTGAAAATGAGAATAAGTCGTATGCAAAAAACGTCGATTGGGTGAGCGCCGGAAGGATTCTTCGGTGGTATTGGTATACTCGCCTCGCTTACGAATACCTCTTTAGAACCGCCTATAAAAATCGCCTCTTCGGTTTCCGCGTTTTCTTCGGCGCCGACCCGTTCGTCTCGATGTTTTTTGCTTTTTTGGAAAAAGCGCCAGCCGGGGGATTTTTCGGCGACCTGCTTTTTTCCGAGGTCAGAAGATATTTTGCCGACTATTCTTTTTTGGAAAAAATCTCTTCTTTATTGTGGCTGCCTTTCCGTTTCGGCGCCAGAACGATTTCTTTTTTGCTCAGGAAGATTTTCGGAATAACGGATATAAAAGATAAGAGAGCGGACGTTTTCAAATCCGAATTGTTTTTGAATTCGAGCCAATCTTTCCGGGCTTGATTTTTCCCATTGATTTTTAAAGCGAAAAGTTATATTGTAAACCCAATGAAAAAGGCGCTTATCACAGGTATTACTGGCCAGGACGGGTCTTATTTGGCCGAACTCCTTCTTGGAAAGGGCTATACCGTTTACGGCCTTGTTCGGAGAAGCTCAACTTTTAATACGGAACGAATCGACCATATTTTGCGGGATTATCATGACCAGGGTGCGAGGCTTTTCCGGCATTACGGCGATCTTTCGGATTCGAGCGGCCTTCATTCTTTGATATACAAATTGCAGCCGGATGAAATATATAATCTGGCGGCCCAATCCCATGTCAGGATAAGTTTTGATACGCCGGAATACACCTCTGATGTGACTGGTCTTGGCGCTCTAAGACTATTGGAAGCGGCGCGGAGTTACGAATCTCACACGGGGAAAAAAATAAAAATATACCAAGCTTCGAGCTCAGAAATGTTCGGCTCATCTCTGCCACCCCAAAACGAAGAAACATTGATGAATCCCCAAAGCCCGTACGCCTATGCGAAATTGTTTGCGTTCCACGCCGGAAGGAATTATCGCGATGCCTACGGAATGTTTATTTCGAACGGCATTCTTTTCAACCACGAATCGCCTCGCCGGGGCGCCATCTTCGTGACTCGCAAAATAACTAGGGGAGTGGCGGCCATCAAGCACGGCTTGGCCGAAAAACTGTATTTGGGAAATTTGGACGCGAAACGGGACTGGGGTTACGCTCCGGAATACGTCGAAGCGATGTGGCGAATGCTTCAAGAGCCGGCGCCGGGCGATTATGTCATTGCGACCGGCGAGACCCACTCCGTTCGGGATTTCGTCGAAGAGGCTTTTCGGCATATTGGTATTGAAATCGTTTGGGAGGGAAAAGGTTTGGAAGAAAAAGGAAAAGATAAAATTACCGGAAAGATACTCGTTGAAATAGATCCGATTTATTTTCGAGCGGCCGAAGTTCACGCTCTTCAAGGCGATGCGAAGAAAGCCAAAAGCAAGTTTGGCTGGGAGCCCAAAACGACATTCAAAGACCTGGTCCGCATTATGGTTGAAGCGGACTTGAAAGACATAAAAAAATGAGCGATTTCAGGATAAAATTGATGAAATCGGCCTTCTTGGACGAAGCGGAAACCAGAAAAAAATTGGCGGACTTTGTCCTGCGAACAGAATCTTTCAGTATGGGGGAGGAATGTCGGAGATATGAGAATAATTTCGCGAAAAAACAAGGGAGAAAATACGCCGTCTTTGTGAACAGCGGTTCAAGCGCCAATCTCGCGCTCATTCAATCTCTTTTGAATCTGGGAATTTTGAAAAAGAGCGACAAGGTCGGTTTTTCAGCCGTTACCTGGTCTACGAACGTTATGCCGCTTATTCAATTGGGTCTTATGCCGGTCGCGATAGATTGCGAGAAAGAAACGCTGAATGTTTCTTTGGAGACTCTCGCTCCTTATTTGAAAGACATAAAAGCCCTTTTTCTTACTAATGTCCTGGGTTATTGCGGCGATCTGAAGGAGATAAAAAAGGCGTGCGAAAAACACGGCGTAATTCTGCTCGAAGATAATTGCGAATCGCTGGGTTCCAAGGCCTACGACACACTTTTGGGCAACTTCGGCCTTGCTTCCACATTCTCTTTTTATATCGGCCACCACCTTTCGACACTCGAAGGCGGAATGATTTGCACCGACGATGAGAATCTCTATCATATGCTCCTAATGGTCCGTTCGCACGGCTGGGGCAGGCATTTGCCGGAAGAGAAGCACGACTCCATTAAAAAGACCCATAATATAGAACCTTTTTACGCGTTGTACACTTTTTATGATCTCGGTTTCAATATCCGTCCGACGGAAATCAACGGTTTTTTGGGAAATCTCCAGTTGGAGCACTGGGACAAGGTGGTTTCCGCCCGCGAGAATAATTTTAAAAAAATCCATAGCCATGCGGCCGCGAACGAAAATCTAATATCGTTTGCGGTAAGCCATATGGATATCGTTTCGAGTTTTGCAATGCCGGTGCTCTGCAAATCGAAAGAAATATACCTTGAATACAAGAAGAAATTCCACGACAACGGAGTCGAGATACGGCCGCTCATATCCGGAGACATTACCAACCACCCTTTTTACAAAAAATACGTGAAGGAAATCAACGATTGTCCGAACGCGAGGTTCGTGCACGAAAACGGCTTTTATTTCGGTAACAACTCCGAACTCACCGAAGAGGAGGTGGATTTTCTCGGGAAATTGGTAAGGGAGTCATAGAAAAATCTCGCTGAATTTGATTATAGCCCGGCCTTGGGATACCATATGGAATATGATGAATTTGGCCGAAAAGAAGATACTTTTGACCGGTGGAGGCGGTTTTTTGGGAAAGTTCGTCCATCAAAAACTCCTGGAGCGCGGCGTTCCGGAAGCCAATATTTTCATTCCCCGTTCTGCGACGGATGATTTGCGTCAAAGAGAGGTATGCGACCGTGCGGTGGCCGGACGGGATATCGTAATTCATCTGGCGGCATTTGCGGGAGGCATCCAGTACAACGGCGCCCATCCGGCGGAAATGATCTATAACAATGCCACAATGGCTTTGAATTTGATTGACGCGGCTCATCGGGCTGGAGTGGAGAAGTTTGTCGCTTGGGGTTCGGTGTGCGCCTACCCCAAAATCGTGCCCGTGCCGTTCAAGGAAGACGATATCTGGAACGGCTATCCCGAGGAAACCAATGGTCCTTACGGCGTGGCCAAGCGGACGATGCTGACGCTCGTCCAATCATATCGGAAGCAATACGGAATGAATGCCGTTTATCTTCTGCCGCTCAATCTTTACGGTCCCGGCGATCACTTTGAGCCGGAAAAATCCCACGTCGTGCCGGCGCTTATCAAGAAATTTATTGAAGCAATAAAACAGGGAGAAAAAGAAGTTGAGGTGTGGGGGAGCGGAAAAGCAACCCGCGAATTTCTTTATGTGGAAGACGCGGCCGAAGCGGCGATTTTGGCCGCGGAGCGCTACGATAAGCCCGAACCGGTGAATATCGGCCCGGGAAAAGAAGTTTCAATCAGAGAACTCACCGAAACAATCGCAAGAATCCTGGGTTTCAAGGGAAGAATAAAATGGGATGCCACGAAGCCCGACGGCCAACCGAGACGCTCGCTCGATGTGAGTCGCGCCGAGAAAGAATTCGGCTTTAAGGCAAAAACACCGCTTGAGGACGGCCTCAAGAAAACCATAGAGTGGTATAAAAATAGCCTATGACATCGAGTCAAAAAATAATCTACGACGACGTAAAGAGCGTATCCGACTCGGTTGATTTGAGTCCGCTCAAAAATTCCCGAATTCTTCTTTTGGGAGCCAATGGGCTTATTGGTTCGTATTTTTCCCACCTACTTGATTATTTGAACAGCGAGAAAAATTTCAGTATTGAAGCCGATTTAATAACGCTGAATAGCTTGGATGAGCGCTCCAGGATATTCGATCTCAAAGGAAAGAAAGGATTAACGGTGATTCAGAAAGATATTTCCCAATCGGCTGTTTACAAAAAAGATTACGACTATGTGATTCACGCCGCCGGCTATTCCGCGCCGGGAAATTTTCTGGCCGATCCGATAAGAGCGATAGATGTGAATTATGTGGGTCTGAAGAGCGTTCTTGAAAGCGTTGTTTCCGGAAAATCAAAACCGAAAATCCTCTACATAAGCAGTTCCGAAATTTACGGCTCTCCGGAAGCGGTGAATGTGCCCACGCCCGAAGATTATCCGGGCAACGGTGCCGTAACGAATAGCCGGGCTTGTTATATGGAATCGAAGCGCCTAAGCGAAGTTTTGGCTTTGAATTATAATCGTATCCACGGCACGGACATAAAAATAGCGCGAATCTGCCTGGCTTATGGTCCCGGGATGTCCTTCGACGATAAGCGAGTAGTCGGCCAGTTTATGAATAAAGCCAAAAGTTTCGGAAAAATAGAAATGGTGGACGATGGTCGCGATTTGCGCTCTTTTTGCTATCTTTCGGATGTTTTAAAGCAGCTTTTGAGCATTCTCCTGTTTTCCAAAGAGACGATATATAATGTAGGTTCCAAGGAGGAGGAATTGACCATAAAAGACGTTGCATTCATTATCGGCGGCATATTCGGAGTTGAAGTGGTTCCCGGGCCGGGGAAGGCGGGGGTGGTAGCCGATGCGCCCTCGCGGGCCTGCGTTGATACGGGAAAAATCGAAAAAGAATTCGGATTCAAGCCGCTCGTTCCAATAAAAGAAGGTTTGCATCGAACATCGGAGTGGAATATTTTACGTTCAAAAAATGACTAACGAAGAATTAAAAAATATAGGAAAATCGGTCCGTCGGGCAATCATCGAGATGGGATATCGCTCGAAAGGCGGGCATATCGGCTGTTCTTTGTCTTGCGCCGACATAATAATCGCCCTCTATTTTTCCGCTATGCGAATCGATCCGAAAAATCCTTTGGCGGACGATCGCGATAGATTTATTTTAAGCAAAGGGCACAGTGCGGCCGCCCTCTACGCGGTCTTGGCCGAAAGAGGATTTTTCCCCAAAGAAGAACTTCAGAGTTATTTCTCCGACGGCTCTCGTTTGGCGGGGCACGTGGTTCTGGGCTGTGTGCCCGGCACCGAAGCGAGCACGGGTTCGGAGGGCCACGGTCTTTCTTTAGGCGAAGGCATGGCTTTTGCGGCTATTCAGAAGAAAAATAATGCCAGAGTTTTTGTAATTGTCGGAGACGGCGAGATGGAAGAAGGTTCCACTTGGGAAGCGGTAATGTCCGCCGGCCACCACAAAGTCGGCAATCTCACTATGATTGTCGATTACAATCGGCTTCAAATTATGGGCAATCCCGAGGATATTCTCGGCATCGATCCGTTGGATGAAAAGCTTAAAAATTTCAAATGGGATGTGGATGTGATAAACGGCCATGATTTTGACGAACTAATTCAAGCTTTGAATAAAAAAACCGACAGGCCGCACGCGATAATCGCTCACACCATAAAAGGAAAGGACGTCTCTTTCATGGAAAACAAAGTTGAGTGGCACGGCAAATCACTCGACGAAAACCTGTACCAAACGGCCATCAAAGAATTATCCTAATATGAGATTCGAAGTCGTAGAAAACATATATCAGGCGGCGCTCAAGGACCCGAAGATTCATTTCATTACGGGCGACCTCTCGCATCTCCACGCCGAGGATTTCCAAAAGAACGTCCCCGAGCAGTATTTGAACGGCGGATTGGCCGAACAGAATATAGTTTCAATGGCGGCCGGGCTGGCTCTTTCGGGAATGAAGGTTTTTGTCTACTCCATTATTCCTTTTATAACTTTAAGGTGTTTCGAACAAATTAAAGTCGATGTTTGTTATCACAATATCGATGTCACGATAGTCGGCGTCGGCGGCGGTTTTTCCTACGGCCCTTATGGCGGTACGCACCACTCGATTGAAGATGTAGCCATTATGCGGTCATTGCCGAATATGAAGGTGGTATGCCCGGCAAATCCCACGGAGGCCAGAGTTTTAACGAGAGAATTGATAAGGGTTGGGGGTCCGGCCTATATAAGGATAGAAAAGGGAGGCGAACCCGATCCGGAAAACAAATATCCGATTGAATTGGGCAAGGGAGCATTAATAAAACCAGGAAACGACATTACCATTTTTTCATACGGTTCAATCGGAAATGAGTCTTTGAGAGCGGCCGAAATATTGGATGGGCACGGAGTGAGCACCGAAATCATCCATTTGCATACCGTAAAACCGATTGACCAGGAGCTTGTTGCGAATCGGGCAAGGAACAGGAAGGCTATTTTCACGCTTGAAGAACATAATGTGATCGGCGGTTTGGGGAGCGCCGTGTCCGAGGTGGTGAGCGAAACGGACGGTCGGCGAGCCATCTTCAGGCGATTTGGAGTGAGCGATGCTTGGCCGAAGGTTATCGGCAGCCAGAAATATCTAAGGAACGAACTTGGCCTATCCGGAGAAAAAATAGCGGAGGAGATGGTCAAATTGGTCAAATGAAGATACTTTTTCTCGCTTCTGATTTGAATCGCTTGGGCGGCATTCAAAGCTATAATCGGGGGCTTTTGGAATCGCTTCGCGGAGAAGGGATGGATATTCTTATTGTGGAACTCGGAAATAACGGCCTATTTTCGAAATTCGCTTTTATTCTCAAATTCGTAATTTCTTTTTTGAGACTTAAGCCCGATTTTGTTTTTTGCTCCCATATTAATTTTTCTCCCATCGGATTATTCTTCAAAAAATTCTTCGGACGGGATTATATTATTTTTACCCACGGCATTGAGGTTTGGAAGATAGGAAGCGCTCTGAAGAGAAAATCCCTTGCGAGGGCAAAAATAGTGGTAACCGTTTCCGAATTCACCAAAAGAAAACTTCTTGAAGAAATTCCGGCAATTAACGGGAAAATATTCCTTTTACCGAATTTCGTGGATGGAGACAAATTTTTCATAAAAAAAGAAGATAAAGCCGAACTCCTCGAAAAATACGGCCTGCCCCGAAATAGCCGAATAATCCTCACGGTGGCCCGGCTCGCGTCTTCCGAAAAATATAAAGGCTATGACGAAATAATCCGGGCTTTGCCGAAAATCGTCTCCGAGGTTCCCGATGTCGCGTATGTGATAGTCGGGGAGGGCGACGATTCGGCGCGGATAAGTCGGCTCGTGAGAGAACTGGGCCTCGGGGAGCGGGTCGCGTTAACCGGCCGGGTCTCCGACGCCGAGCTCTTGGATTATTTCAATCTTTGCGACGTTTTCGCGATGCCGTCCCTGGGCGAAGGATTCGGAATCGTTTTTCTGAACGCCCTGGCTTGCGGAAAGCCGGTCGTGGCCGGGGATAAAGACGCTTCCCGCGAGGCCGTTTTGAACGGCGAGCTGGGAATTTTAGTCGATCCCCAAAGCGAGCCGGAGATAATCCGGGCGATCGAATCCGTTTTGAGCGGAAGGGCCGACAAGCGGTTTTTCGACGGCCGTTTTTTGAGGGATAAGGTTCTGGGCGTTTTTGGTTTTGATAAATTCAAAGAGTGGGTTAGAATACTACTTAATGAATTACAGGGATAGAATCTATTCAAAATACGTTTCCGCCCACATTTCGCACGTCCATAAAGAGTCGAGATTGGAAGAAATCGAGGCCCAGTTCAAGGTCTGGAGCCATTATTTCGATAGGTTCCTGCCCGCCGACAAATCGGCGAAAATCCTCGAAATTGGCTGCGGGAACGGCGGGTTTGTGCTTTGGCTCGAGCGCTTGGGTTTCGTTAATTCATTCGGCGTCGACGTGAGTAAGGAACAGACCGACGAGGCCGGACGATTGGGTATCAAAAATGTTTCCCACGGAGACCTTCTGGAGTTTTTGAAAACGAAGAGGGGCGAGTATGCTGTCATCTTCGCCCGGGATTTGATAGAGCATTTCGACAAGGAGAAGGTATTCGAGATATTCGACCTCGCGCACCAGGCGCTTTCGGCGGACGGCCTGTTCGTGGTCCAGACGCCGAACGGCGAAAGTCCGATGAGTGGACGGTTCAGATATTGGGACTTCACCCACGAAACGAGTTTTACCGCGAGCAGTTTCGGGCAAATTTCGAGAACGGTCGGATTCCGGGAAGCGGACGTTTACCCGATGGGGCCGGTTGTCCACGGGTTGAAATCTTTTGTTCGGTTCTTGATTTGGAACGTCGTCGTTCTCTTCGTCCGGTTCTATCTTCTCGCGGAGACCGGGAGCGGTGCCGGAATTTTTACCCAGAATCTGATAGGCGCGGCTTATAAAGAATCCTAAAATGAAGATGCCGGCAGTTTTTAAGAAGTCCGTTTCTTATCTCCTGAATAAGTTTTTGGCTTTAAATAACGTCATAGTCGTCTCTTACAATGACGACATGTTGGGAGGAAAGAACGTTATAAGTTTTATCTCCGGATTAAAAGATGAAAAAATACTAACTCTCGATCTCCACGAGGCCGCTTTTTTGAATTCTCTCGCTAAATCAGTCGGTAAAATAAAAGGAGATTTCGCCGAGGTCGGCGTTTATAAGGGCGGGTCGGCAAAAGTGCTTTGCAGTTCGAAGGGAGATAAGAATTTATTCCTTTTTGATACGTTCGAGGGATTGCCAAAACCGTCGGATATCGATAAGCGTTTCTGGGAGGGTGAGTATAAAGCGTCACTAGAAGAAATCAAGCATTCTTTTCGTGAATGTTCAAACGCTCATTTCATAAAAGGCGTATTTCCGGGCAGCGCCAGATTTTTAGGCGACCGGAAATTTTCTCTTGTCCACCTGGACGTTGATCTTTATAAAAGCGTGTACGATAGTTTGGATTTCTTCTACGCAAGAATGAATGCCGGCGGGATAATATTAAGCCACGATTTTCAATTGAATGGGGTTAGGAAAGCGTTCGAGGATTTTTTCAAGAATAAACCCGAGACAGTTATCGGCGTCATGGGGTCCCAATGCATAGTCGTAAAATTATGAGAATAATGAAGAATAAGAACGACATGCCTATCAAAGCCGTCACCTCTGGACCGAAACATCATTTCTTCGGTTTTCACGACCTGTGCCCGTGGGATTCGGCCGGCAAGCGCGTATTGGCTATGGAAACGGATTTCATCGACCGGCCGCCGCAGGCGGGGGATATGGCCGGCATTTGCGTGATAGACACGGCCGACGGAAACAAACTGAAGGAGGTTTCCAAAACCGGTGCCTGGAATTTTCATCAGGGTTCGCGCCTCCGATGGCTGCCCACCGGAGAGGATGAGATAATTTATAATGACCGGGATGGCGCCCGATTCATATCGGTCATTTTGAACGTTAGGACGGGCGAGAAGAAGGTTTTACCGATGCCGATCTATACCGTGAGTCCCGAAGGCGATTTCGGTCTGGGTTTGAATTTCAGCCGGCTTAGGAAGTACGGCGGGTACGGCTACGCCGGCGGAAGCGAAAAGGGTTTAAACGAACCCTTTCCGAAAGGTGACGGCATTTTCCGGGTGGATTTGAAAACGGGCGAAGCGAAAATTGTAGTTTCCACTTACGACGTAGCTTGGTTTAATAACTCTCCGCACGAAGATGAGTATCATATTTTGACCCACATTGCCTTCAATCCCGACGGAACGCGCATTTGTTTCGTGGACAAATACCGCCTGCCGGACGGTGGTTTTCTTCAAAGATTCATTACCGCGAATCCGGACGGCACGGATTTATATTGCCTGCCCGGACATATTTCGCATTTTGACTGGCGGAACAATGAAGAGATATTGGGATATGGCAAGTTTAGCCCCGGAATATTGGCTTTAAGAAAAGCCGGGATTTTCCAAAACCCAATATTAAAACCGTTTCTTAATTTAGCGCGGAAAATGCGCGGAGGATTTAAACAAAAAATCGCCGGCCAGAGTTATCTTTTGTTCAGGGACAAGACCCAGAATGTGAAGCGTATAGCGGCTGGCACACTCACCGAAGACGGCCATCCTCAATTTTCGCCGGACCGCCGATGGGTGATTACCGACACTTATCCCGACGAACATCACGAAAGAACACTGATTCTTTATGATTGGGAAAACGGAAAAAGATTCGATTTGGGAAAATTCAAATCTTTGCCTGAGGGTTTTGGTTCGGCTTGGGATGTGAGCGAAATGCGCTCCGATCTTCATCCGCGCTGGAGCCGAGACGGTCGGAAAATCTGTTTTGATTCCGTCCACGAAGGCGCCAGGCAGATGTATGAGGCGGATATCAGTGATATAGTTAATGGATAATTCTGTCCGTATGCCGAAAAAAACATTCCAAAAAATCGTCGTTGTCGGTCCCCAGCATCCCGACACTCTTCCCAAGAGCGTTTACGAAACATTGAAGGATATGGGTTATGACGTCCGTTCGGTTGATGAGCGGGAGATGCTCGGCATTTCCCATCGTCGGGATTTGGAGAAAAAAGGAAGGCTCGGTTTTTGGACTAAATTAAAAATCAAAGTAATCGAATCGGCGATTAAGAATATTCCCGAGTTCGAGCTCAAGGTTTATAGCCGCTTAGCCGGAACAATCGAAGAATTGCAACCGGACTTGATTATTACCCATAGCGCCTGGATTCCGCCTCAGATAATCGCAAGGCTGAAAAATAACACGCAAGCGGTAATTGTTTCCTGGTTTCCGGATCACCCGGCTAATCTGGGAAGGCAGTATCTTCTTGCCGCACCCTATGATTTCCTCTTTTTCAAAGATAAGTGGCTTGTTGATTTGGCGAAGCGGATCGGGAAGAATGCTTTTTATCTTCCGGAGGCTTGTATGCCCAAATGGCACAAAAAAATCGAGCTTTCGGACGAGGAGAAGGAAGTATATGGCTGCGATGTAACGACAGCCGGCAATATGTACTATTATCGGGTGATAATATTCGAAAGGCTCATAAAAAAATTCAGCGTAAAGTTGTGGGGCGGAGGGATTCCCCGATGGATAGATTCTCCGGTGAGGAACGCTTATCAGGGGATTTCGGTGACCGAGCTCGAAAAATCCAAAGCTTTTAACGGTGCAAAAATTGTCGTCAATACTTTTCAGGGAGAGGTATTTGGCGTGAATCAGAGGCTGTTTGAGATTGCCGGCTGCGGTGGATTCCAAATCTGTGAACATCGCGATGAAGTTGAAGACTTTTTCGATATCGGAAAGGAGATAATAACTTTCCGCAACCTGGACGAGCTCGAAAAGAAAACAGAGTATTATCTGGCCCATCCCGAAGAGAGGCGGAAAATCGCCGACGCCGCCTATAAAAAAGCCCGCAAGGAATATACTTTTCAGAAAAGATTGGAAGAGATGTTCCGGATAATTTCCGGCTAGAGCGTTATGCCAAATCCAGCCGTTGCAAAAACAATCTTGTCTTTGTTCACTCTTTTTGAAGAGCGGGGAGTTCGCTACGCCATTTTGAGCAAGGCGGAATTGGTGCCCGATAATATAGGGAATGATATCGATATTCTCATAGCCGAACGCGACAAGCCGCTTGTATCGGAAATTATCCGGAAATGCGCCAAGGAATCCGGCTTTCGGGTATACGAGCGGAAAGACGTAAAAGGGTTATATACCATTCTCCATAAATTCATCGATGGGAAATTGGTTTTTTTCCGTTTGGATTTCGCGAACCGGGTGGAAAGTCTGGACGAATTGCTGAAAACTCGCATTCAAAACGAAAAAGGGCTGTATTATGTTCCGCCCGGTCTTTATGAAAAAAGGAAGAATTATAACCTCAAAAGATTTTTCACCTTCCCAAAAAGATTCTTGTTTCCCGGAGGGAAATTCGTCGTTATTTTGGGACCGGATGGGGTGGGTAAGTCGACGGCGGCAGATCTCGTGAGGCAGATATTTGAAGCGTTTCATATCCCCGTCGCGCATATGCATCTCGGTTTTCGCCCGAGTATTTTGCCCACAAGGAAAAGCCTGGTTTCTTTAGGTAAGGAGAAATTGTCCGCGTCCGGCGAAAAATCTAAAGTCCCGGGCCTTATCAGATTTTTTTACCATGCACTGGATTATATTCTCGGCTACTTCCTGAAAATTCGCCCGCTTATCGTCAAAGGAAAATTCGTTCTTGGGGAAAGATATTATTACAATTATCTGGTTGATCCGAGGCCGCGCGGAGAATTGGGTTTTCCGATTTGGCTTCCGAGTCTGGTTTTCAAGGTGTTTATCCCCAAACCGGACGCAGTGGTTTTGCTTTCCGGAAAGCCTTCGGAAATCTTCAGGCGGAGACAAGAACACCCCGTTTCGGAGATTGAACGGCAAATTTCGAGATACAGGGAAGTCGGCCAAAAAACGAAATATTTTTTTGAAATAGAAACCGATAGGCCGCCGGAAAAAGTGGCGGAGGAGATAGTGGAAAAATTAATCCGGAAATGATTCAAAACAAAAAATACAAATTGGCGGTTGTTGCTTCGCATCCTATTCAGTACCAGTCGCCCTTGTGGCGGAGAATCGCCGCTCATCCGGAGATAGACCTTATGGTCTATTATTGCCTCGATTGGGGAGTGAGCGATAAGTCCCACTCCAGATTTTTCGGCGTCAAATACAAATGGGATGTGCCGCTTTTGGAGGGGTATAATTTCAAATTCTTGAGGAATTATTCTCCGAATCCGGGCCCCTTTTTGGGCGGCTTCGCCAATCCCGGAATATTTTGGGAGCTTTGGAAAAACAAATACGATGCCGTTCTCGTTTTGGGCTGGATGGACATTACATTCTGGTTCGCGTTTATCGCCGCAAAGATCAAAGGAACACCCGTTTTGCTGAGAACCGTTAATTCCTTGTCCTATGATAAGGCCGTAAAGCGCCCGGGATTACTCCTTTTCTTCAAGAAAATCTATTTGAAGACGCTTTTCCATAAGTTCGTCTCGGCTTTTCTCGCTATCGGCACATGGAATCGGAATATGTATCTCCATTACGGCATACCGCCGGAGCGCATATTTCATTTTCCCTATGGCGTGAACAACGAATTCTTTTTCGAAGAAATCAAAAAATATGAAGATAAGCAATTGGATATAAGGAAAGAATTGGGCATCGGTCCGAAAACGAAGGTTATTACCTATGCGGCGCGTTTCGTGGAGGAAAAGCATCCGGAGCACGTCGTCAGGGCTTACGAAAAGATAAAAAGTCTGCCGGATACCGTTGTTTTTATGGTTGGTGACGGCCCGATGAAATCGGAGTTGGAAAGAGAGGCGAAAGAGAAGGGGTTGGATGGCATCAAATTTCTCGGCTTCAAGAATCAAAAGGAGCTTGTGAGGATATACGCGGTTACCGACATCTTTGTCAGAGCCGATTCTCCCCATAAGGGCGATTGGGGAGCGACGGTGAATGAGGCGATGGCTTGTGGCCTGCCTGTCATCTGCACAGACACCATCAGTTCTCAAGCCGACCTTATTCGGCGGGGAGAGAACGGTTTTGTTTATCGCTTGGGCGATTTGGATGCTTTGGCCGAATTCATCAAAAAACTCGTAATCGATTCAAAGTTTTTGGAATCAATGAAAAAGAAATCAATTGAAATAATATCCAATTGGGATTATAAACAAGATATAGATGAGCTCGTAAAAGCATTAAAATTTATTAAGAAAAAATCATGAATTCAGTTAAATTCGCCATATTAGGGTGCGGAAAAATAGGCACTAGGCATGCCGCTAAACTCAAGAGCGTCAATGGAGCGCAACTTGTCGCTGTTTGTGATATTGTTCCGGAAAGAGCGGATAATGTTGGGAAAGAATATTCTTGCCGCAGTTATCACGATATCGAGAAGCTTCTAAACGACCCCGAGATTGATTTTGTAAATATTTGTACTCCATCAGGATTACATGCCGAACATTCTATTCGTGCTCTCAGAGCGGGGAAAAACGTTTTATGCGAAAAACCGATGGCGATAAATATCCCCGATGCGTTAGAAATGATTGAGGTTTCCAAGAAAGTCGGCAAAAAACTTTTTGTCGTGAAACAAAATCGTTTTAATCCTCCGGTGAAATTAGTATCCCAATTGCTTTGCGAAAACAAGCTTGGAGTACCGATATTATGCGTTGTCAATGTGTTTTGGAACAGAAATGACGATTACTACAAGAGCGATCCGTGGCGCGGAACGCTTGCATTGGACGGCGGTACTCTTTATACCCAAGCCAGCCATTTTGTGGATTTGATGCTTGTATTTATGGGCAAACCGAAATCCGTTTCTGGTTTTGTTGGCACGAAAAACCATAGTATTGAAATAGAAGACACGGGAGTGGTCGCGATAGAATTTGAGAGCGGCGCATTGGGTTCTTTTAATTACACCACTTGCGTCACGAACAAGAATTTCGAAGGCTCGATTTTTTTGGTCGGCACGAAGGGCACGGTGAAGATAGGAGGGGAGTATTTAAATACCATAGACCACTTTGATGTAGAAGGAGTTGATTCATACGAATTGGAGCTGACCACGGCTGAAGCCAATGATTATGGAACTTACAAAGGCTCAATGTCCAATCATGATAAGGTTTTTGAAGCCATTATTGAAGAAGTTAACGGTTCTAATCATAGTGATAATCTAGCTTCTGGAGAAGAAGCAATTAAAACAATTATTTTTATTGATAAGGTTTTTGAATCTGCTAAGAAGAAAGAGAAAATATTTTTTTCTTAAAATGAAAAACCCAAAAATTCCACTCGTTGATTTAGAAAGGCAGTATCATAAAATTCGCCATCAAATAAACAGTGCTATTTTTAGCGTTCTTGAAGATTCATCTTTCATACTGGGTCCTCATGTGGCGGAATTCGAAGATAAGTTCGCCTCGTATATTGGTGTAAAACATTGCGTAGCAGTCAGTTCCGGAACCGATGCGTTGCTTTTGGCTTATATGGCTTTGGGAATTGGAAAAGGGGATGAAGTTATCACTGTTGCAAATACATTCTTTGCTACAACAGAACCTCTGTATTTATTGGGTGCTAAGCCGGTATTTGTGGATGTAAATCCGGATACCTATCTTATTGACCCTTCGAAGATAGTTCAAAAGATTACAAAAAAAACAAAAGCCATTGTGCCGGTACATCTCTATGGTCAGATTGCAGATATGCGAACGATCAAAAAGATTGCTAAAAAATACAAGTTAAAAATAATCGAGGATTCTGCTCAAGCTCACGGTGCTACTTATGCGGGGCATTATGCCGGGACATTCGGCGATGTCGGCGTATACAGTTTTTATCCCGGGAAAAATCTTGGTGCTTATGGTGATGCCGGCTGTCTAGTTACAAACGACGATTTTTTGGCAACTTTTTTTCGGAAGATGAGGGATCATGGCCGAATATCCAAATATGAGCACGATGTTTCGGGATTGAGTGCTAGGATGGATGGCATTCAAGGAGCCATCCTTTCCGTAAAATTGAAATACCTTAGCGAATGGGTAAGAAAAAGAAGAAATATCGCGAAGGTCTACGATAAGTTATTGCCCCCTGGAATAAAAAAACCGGTAGAAACCGGAGGCAATCAGCACGCTTATCACCTTTATGTGATTGAAACGGAGAATCGAGACAGTCTTTTGAAGTTTTTGAATGATAATGGAATCGGGGCTGGCATCCATTATCCGGTACCTCTTCATAAACAGAAAGTCTATAAAAATACCTCCTCAGGTAGGGTTTATCTGCCGGTTACCGAAAAATCCGCCAAGAATATATTATCGTTGCCCATCTTCCCGGAAATGACCTTGGGAGAAGTTAAAAAAGTTTCTTCTTTTGTAAGACAATTCCTCGCGCGCCGCTCTTAATTCCGGTGGCATTCGCTTCGTCTGTATCCACGTGCATCCGAAAACGGAATTTTTTATCCACGCGAACGATTACATTTTCGAAAATCAAACCTCTTTTTCCGTTGATTCGCACGCTCACAGCCGCACCGTTTCTCAATTTCAATTGTCTCGCTTTTTCGGGCGGGCAGTGAATGTGCCTTTGGGCATTGACATATTGCTAAATTCATCCTAATTTGTCTATCAGCGGTTATTAATGTAACCTTAAAATAATAAAGGAGAATAATATGAATAATATAAGCAAAACAGCCATAATCCATCCGAACGTGAAGCTGGGCGACAATTGCATTGTCGAAGATTTCGCGATAGTCGGAGCGCCGCCGCGGGGGCATTCTTCCGGCGAGCTTGAAACGATTATTGGAGATAATGCCATAATCCGTTCCCATTCCGTAATATATGCCGGAAACAAAATCGGTAATAATTTTCAGACCGGCAACAAGGTCAATATTCGGGAATCCAACGAAATCGGGGATAATGTAAGTATTGGCACACTCTCCGTCGTGGAACATCACGTGAAGATCGGAAACGGCGTTCGCATTCACACGCAAGCCTTCGTGCCGGAATTCACCGTCCTTGAAGACGAAAGCTGGATTGGGCCTAATGTGGTTATCACGAATGCCCGCTATCCGCGTTCGCCTAGAGTTAAAGAAGAATTGAAAGGCGTGGTTGTGAAAAGGAATGCCAAGGTGGGAGCGAATGCGACAATTCTTCCCGGGCTCATTATCGGAGCCGATTCTCTCGTCGGAGCCGGTTCGGTTGTGACGAAAGATGTTCCGGAAAAGAGTGTGGTGGTGGGCAATCCCGCGAAAACCATCAAAATGATCGGGGATTTGCCTTATTGATTTATTTTTGTAAAACCGCGGAAAAATATTGCCGCGGTTTTCTTTTTATCGTTTTTGGGCGAGAATAGTATGGAGTTATGAATACCCACTTCTCGAGTCTTTATGGAGACATTGGTAAAGAGCCCGTTTCCCCCGAAAA
>ERZ1292623.1287-Hain-H51-01um-R1-1287-length-24406-cov-4_pt1 | contig 24406 bp, 15 predicted proteins | sample MGYA00564398_ERZ1292623 | MGnify/ENA primary metagenome ERZ1292623 (study PRJEB36523, sample SAMEA6512633) | groundwater metagenome | collected 2019-01-07 | study: AquaDiva: Metagenomics assemblies of 32 groundwater samples | reverse complement strand
TCTTGGGATTATATCGCGGAGCAAATCTTTTTGTTTTGGCATCAATAAACGAAGGATTTCATGTTGAGGGGTTCGGACTTGTTTTCTTGGAAGCGGCCGCTAGTGGAGTACCTGTGGTGGGAACACTTGGCAACGGTATCCGCGACGCCGTATCGGACAATGGTATTCTTGTTCCCCAAGGAGACATCGCGGCAACCGCGGGAGCAATAATCCAGATTCTCACCGATTCAGAAGCATGGGAGCGTATGACTCGGGCAAGCACGGTTTGGGCATCATCGCACGGTCTTGATGTCGAAATCAAACAGTATCTGAATCTTTATGAAAGACTGAACCATCATGAGTGAAAAAACCCGTATTATAATTCCCACGTACAATGAGCGGGATAACATAGGAGGTCTCATTCGTGAAATATTCTCAAAGACCCGGGATATAGGCATTCTTGTCGTGGATGACAACTCACCAGATGGCACAGCACAAGTTGTCCGAGAACTTCAGAAAGTATATCCGGCTCTCGAGCTCCTAGAACGTCCTGAAAAAGATGGCCTAGGCGGGGCATATATTGCAGGATTTCGGCATATACTTAATGATACTTCTGTGGTCCGAATCATTACGATGGATGCTGATTTTTCTCACGCGCCAGCCGATGTAAGTCGTCTTTTGGATGCGTCTATGGAGTATGATTTAGTGATTGGTTCAAGGTATGTTCCCGGCGGTGGTATTGCCAAATGGGAATTATGGCGTCGAATTCTAAGCTGGGGAGGCAATCTCTATGTTCGACTGGTGCTGAGCTACCCAATTCGAGATTGGACCAGCGGTTTTACATGTATTAATACAAGTGTATTGCGGAAGGTTGATTTTAGCCGGATTGACCTCTCGGGATATGCATTCTTGCAGGAATTAAAGTATATACTCCTTCGCGCAGGAGCGTCCTTCCAAGAAATCCCTATTGTTTTTGGAGCACGAAGAGGGGGAGAATCAAAGATCTCCGGATTTATTATTTATGAAGGCATCTTAGCGCCATGGAGACTCTTGAACAAAAAATAAAGGTTCCAATATCTGCTATCTATGAGGGCATTCTAGCGCCTTGGAGATATGTATAAGAAGAATTTCTCACTGCATCGTGAAAAGAATTAATTTTAAAAATCCTATATTTATAGCTACTGTACTTTTAATTATAGCCTTTTCTCCACAGTTATTTTTAGGACATGCCTTTTCAAACGGCGACGCGGTTTTTTCGTTTTATCCTGGGCTCTCATTCTATAGCGACCAATTATCATCAGGTGGAAGTTTTTTATGGTCAAACGGCATTCTTGGGGGCTTTTCTATGTATCTCGATCTTTTAGGCGGTTTTTTCTCGCCGTTTAATATGTTTTTGTTCTCGAATTTCTCCGTTGTAGACGCTTACAACCTTGCTATTATGACTGGCGTTGCTTTACTGTTCCTCTTCACGTATCTTTTGGCGAGAGAAATAAATATTTCTCGAGCAGGCTCATTACTTGTCGCGATAATTTACTCTTTAGGATACCAACTAGCGCCATGGAGCAATAATATTACAGTTATCAATGCCTTGTTTGTCTTACCAATGCTATTACTGGGTCTTAATAGATTTCGCCGTGGTCAATGGTGGTGGATCATTGCGAGTGGCTTATTGACTGGATACGCTCTGTTAACGGGCCAGCCGCAATGGATTCTTTTGAGTTTTGCTGGAGCAATGATGTATATTGTGCTTTTGGAATGGCCACAGATTAAGCTGCGTAATTTTAGAAGTTTTTGGCCATTGTCTTTCGCATTATTAGCAATTGCAATAATCGGTTTTTTGGTCGCATCTTTTCAAATTTTACCGGCTCAAGAAATTGCAAAACTTAGTGCACGTTCTGCTGGTTTGAGCTATAACGAAGCTCAAATCGGCAGTTTATTGCCGTTTGATTTTTTCTGGTATCTGCTACCCGATCTTGGATTTAAGTACGTCAATTCGCAAAGCCCCATTCTGTATATTGGAATACTGCCTCTTTTCCTAGCGGTTATTGCCATGATTCGTCTTAGGAAAGATGAATATGGGAGGATATTTTTTTGGTTGTTTATTTTTGGCTTGCTTATTTCAGTTAAATTCTCACCATTCTTTTGGCTAATCCACCAGCTACCCTTGTTTAAATACTTTCGAGGGGCTGGCAGATGGATGTATATAGGAACCTTGGGACTTGCCATACTGGCGGGTCTGGGGTTGGATTTTCTTCGCCGGGATAATATATCGGAGCAGGTGCTTAAAAAAATTAAATGGATATTGAAGTTGGGTATCAAGATTTTATTATTGGGAGTTGTTATGGCTAATGTTTTATATGTAGCATTTGCCAATAAGCTTTTAGCGTTTTTTTATCATTTTTTTGATTTGCATTTTTATGACCAAACAACTCGTCTCCCCGTCGAGCATTACCACAATGCTATCGAATCAATAGTACGCAATAATTTTTGGAACATTAATCTCCTGAATGCTCGGTTTGTATTAGCCGTCGTGTTTATGGTGACGGGATATTTGGTTATTAAAAAAATCGGTGTTATACCTATCTCTAAGAAAATGACATATTTCGTTGTCGGGCTGTCGGCATTGAATTTACTCGTATTTAATCATAATTATCAAGAAATAATACCACGGGAATTAGTAGAAAAAACTCCAGAAATTGCAACCTTTATTATTCATAGAGAACCGAATTTGGATAATATAAGATATATTACAGTATTGGCAGGTTCGGGCGTAGATCAGAAGTTGCGTACACCCCATCAAGATTACACAAGACAGGATCAAATAGAATTTGAACGAGACATTCTTGAGATTAATATTAATCAGTTGTGGAATCTGGATTCTATGGATGGTCTTAATAATCTTATGCCGCGCCGTGTGGCCAGATTATTGGCCATCCTTGGTAGCGAAAGGGCTACGATGGGTAATTCACTTGCATACGCGGATATGAAGATTGATGAAAAGCTGGTGAGCATCACCGGGCGGCTTAATCTTCTCTCTATGCTCAATACCAAATATCTTGTTTCCGCCTACGAGCTTCCTAAAATAGACGATCTTTTACTGATAAAGACTGCATCCAGTACCCATTTTAACATTCCTATATATCTCTATGAGAATAAAAAAGTAATGCCCCGCATATACTTTGCCAATAGTATAGAATATATAATCGATACTGATGAAGAGAAAAACTTCAAAACCGAGATAGAATCAAACACAGATTATTCGAAGAAAACATTCATAGAATGCAGTGACTGCCAAGAATACAGAAACCTTCCCTCAAATGAGGACAAGATGGATATAAAAGAATACAAAGACGGATATCTTAATTTAAATACCCAAACAGAGAAGGGAAGATGGCTTATATTTTCCGAATCAAACCTCCCTGGATGGCGCATAACCATTGATGGCCAAAATACGCAATCGTATATGGCAAACTATCTCTTCCACGGCCTATATGTACCAGAAGGAGAACATAGAGTGGTGTTTGAATATGTGGGAATATAAATAAAATGGAACAAAAAATAAAACCTTATATATCCGTAATAATCCCCGCGTTCAATGAGGCTGACGACATTCTATTCACTCTCAATAAAATAATTTCTTATTTTAAAGAAAAGAATCATCGATTTGAAATTATTGTTGTAGATGATGGTTCCAATGACAAAACGTCCGAGGTGGTAAAGAATTTAAATCTGGAAAACGTCAGAGTTCTAAAACATGAGAGTAATGTAGGGAAAGGGGCAGCTGTAAAAACAGGGATGATGAATGCCCGAGGAGGTGTAAGGATGTTCCTAGATGCTGATTATCAGATAACAATCGATAATCTAGATAGATTTTTACCTCATCTCGGGGATTACGATATTGTTATAGGTTCTACCCCTCCGAAGCTGAAAACTTTACTTGAAAGACGATCTCTTTTGGGTGTTGCGGCGAAGCTTCTTATCTCTTTAGTGATGGGATGGAGTATAAAAGACAGCCAGCGAGGAATCAAAATTTTTACACAGAAGGCGGCGGAATATATTTTCCCGAAACAGACTATAGAAAAATGGGGTTTTGATATTGAAGACCTGGCGATTGCTTTGGAAGGCGGATTTAGAGTAAAAGAAATATCAGTTGAGTATACGAAACCAAAAAAATCGAATGTTTCTACATCCTCTTATCTGCAAACCCTTTGGGAGCTTCTTAAAATAAAGAGAAATTTATTTTTAGGAAAATATAGCGATAAGAGAGGTTACCGTTCTTTTATTCCGTCTCTCGTACTATTTTTTGTTTTTGGCTCGCTTTTTCTCTCTCAAAGAATATTTTTCGATGGGGATACCTTAAGTATTTTTTATCCTTTTGCATTTCGTTACGATAATGCTCCTATACCGCTATGGGATATAACTATTTTGAGCGGGTTTCCAAGTCCCGCTTCATTCCAGCTTGGCTTTTTTAATCCTCTTTACGCTATAGCATATCGTCTATTTAATTACGTCACGGGCTATAGTTTTCTTGTGGTTTTCTATTTTCTCGCTGCATTTCTGCTTTCTTATCTGTTCCTGAGAAAAATTAACATCAGTAGAGAGGGTTCATTGCTGGGGGCGATGGCGTATACGTTCAGTCAGTTCAATATGCATTGGATGGGTAATATTGCAGTAACCGCTAGTATTATATTGTTGCCGGCAGTTTTCTTGGCTGTTCAGGATGCTTTTGATAATCGCAGGAAATACCTATTCGTTTTCTCTATTATTTTAGCCGTATCGTGGTCGAGTGCTCATAACCAGCTCGTGATCTTATCGCTTTTAGGCGGAGCTTTTTATGCCTTGTATCTGATCTGGAAAGAATTTTTGTCGAGGAAGATGGTATTAGGTATTGTTAAAAAATCTTTTTTTCTTATTCTTTCTGTTCTGGTGGGAACTGCGCTAGTATTTCCTCAGCTTTTTTATTCATGGCAATTTTCTCAATTGTCTACGCGGGTAGGTGGCCTTTCCTATGCCCTAGCGTCTGTAGATGCAGCAGTATTTTTAGATTGGATAAAATATATTTTGCCAGGATTTGGATTGCGGTATGCCACAAGCGGAGAATTTCTTCCGTATATAGGATTTTTTCCCCTGATACTCGGATTCCTCATGGTTCGGCAAATTGTTAAGAGGAGAATACGTGCGGATAATACTATATTTTTCTTTGCGGGATTATTTATCTTCTCGCTTATCATGGCAGTTAAATTTTCTCCTCTTTTCTGGCTTGCTAATCATGTGCCGATCCTAAACCTCTTTAGGGGTCCGTCGCGATGGATGTTTATTGGGAATTTTGCGGCCGCGGTATTGGCTGGCGGGGGATTCGATTACGCGATGGCTCATTGGGAACAATGGCGAAGTAAGGCTGAGCCATGGCTTAGGCGATTCTCGCTTACTATTTTTGGACTTGCCCTGCTGTCTAATGCTATTTATTTTCTCTATGGGGATCGGGTCATAGCATTGGCGCAAGTATTATTTGATAAATATTGGTTCGCGAAGACCACGGGCCTCCCTCTTGGTTACTATCATCAAGTTCTCGCTCTGATCATCGAAACTTCGTTTAAGAACCTGAGCCTTTTAAATTATAAATTTGTTTTTCCGGTGGCCGTTATCTTTTCTGCTTATGCAGTTGTGAGATACTCTAGCCAGAATAGGAATACATTTGCGATGTGGGTTTTGGGGCTATCTCTGCTGAATTTTATTTTCCTAGGCGCCGCAGAACTGCGATTTGCTGATAGATCTATTATTACTAAGCCGCCCGAAATGGCAGAGTTTATTCTTGGCCGGGAAAAAGAAAACTCAAATTATCGTATCTTTAGTTTTCTTATCGGAACTGGCAGCTCACAGAAGATAACAGCTATCAACGGTGAGAAGAGCGTAGGCGATGGCTTGAGATATATCGTAGACGGACTAACTCCCAACTCTAACGTGTACTGGAATATTCCTCATATAGATGGATATGAACCCATAGCTCCTTTGCGCAACCAGCGAATTCTCGCGGCAATAGGGAGTGAATCCAGCCAGAGATTTACATCTCTCGCCAATGAAGCGATCCCTTTTAATGAAAAATTATCCAAGTTCCTCTCCCGCATCCCCCTTCTCTCCATGATGAATACTAAGTACATTATCTCCGCTTTTGAATTGCCTCCAACCGCTAACCTCTCTCTCATCCACACTGCTTCTTCCACGAGATTCAATATCCCTCTGTATCTGTATGAAAACAAAAAGGTGCTTCCAAGGATCTACCTTGCGAACAGCGTAGAATACATCACAGAAACTGATGAGGAGAAGAACTTTGAAACCGTATCTCATATCAGCAATAATTTCTCAAAGAAAACCTTCATCGAATGCCAAGACTGCCAGGATCAGAAGAATCTTCCTTCAGCGAGCGACTCCATCACTATTACTGAGTACAAAGACGGCTACGTATCTCTCAATACTTCTATTACCCAAGGCCGATGGCTCATATTCTCAGAATCTAATCTTCCGGGATGGCATATTACCCTTGATGGAAAGCCAACTCAGTCTTTCATGGCTAATTACCTCTACCATGGTGTCTACATACCGGGAGGGAACCATGAGATTGTCTTTCAATATAAACTACTGAAATTGCTGGAAAAGTAAAGAGATTTCGTGTACACTCATTGGGACATGTTTTCAGCACTACGCGAGAAAATTAATTATTATCGGTCGCACCGATTTGTTCGCAATACGGCTATTTTGCAGGCGGGAAGTATGTTTGGAAATGTTCTTCAAGCTGGAGCTGGTATTATCATGGCTCGAATCCTTCAGCCTGATGCTTTTGGTATCTATGCCCTCTCATTTAGCCTTGCAGGATTTATCTCTATCTTTCTTGGCGTAGGAGCGCAGGATGCGGTTACCACGATTCTTGGCGGTGCCTATGCTCGCAAAGATGAACGAGAGATACAAGATGCACTGGCATTTCTTGCCAAAATCACGCTCATTATGGGCTTTGTGGCATTGATTGGAGCGGCGATAGCCCCATTCATAGCGCAAAGTCTCTATGGGAATTCGATGATTGGTTGGTTTGCGGCAGTCGTAGTCGTTGCTTCAATTATTTCAACAACAGCGTATTCGTTTTCAACGATCGGCTTGCAAATTTCCGGACGTATTCAGCAGATGACGCTTTTAGGTTTGGGTGACCAGCTGTTACGCAGTGGTTTTGCGCTTTCTCTCGTTGTTGCAGGGTTTGGTGTCGCAGGGATTGTAACTGGACATTTTGTGGGTGCCGCCATTCTCTGTATTGTTTCGGTTTTTGTATGGAAAAAGTTGCAGCGGGATTTTCCGATCCTTCCCCACATTCGCAACCTCTTGGTGCACATGCGCGAAATTTCTGTACGTCGTTATCTTCAATTTAGTTTTTGGATCGCTTTGGATCGAAATCTGTCGAATCTTTATAATATTCTTCCAATTTTACTTACCGGTATTTATCTTGCTCCATCCGAAGTTACTTTTTTTAAACTGGCATTTGGATATATAAATCTTGCGCTTGGATTTTTGGGTCCTATTGGGATTCTCTTAAATGTAGAGTTTCCAAAAATGAAAGAACAGGGAATCGAGCGTCTTTCGAGAAATTTTGACCATGTTTCTTTATATGCGATAGGTATTTCTGCCTTCCTTACTCTGGGAGCGGCTCTTGCAGCCCCCATCGCCTTTAGATTATTGTATGGTCCTGAATTCTCACAAAGCGTTCGCTATGTATATGGTCTAATCCCCTACGGAGCGTTGATGGGGTTGGGTGTCGGACTGGGAGCTATGTTACGGGCGCTCAATAAAGTACATGTCTCAATTATTATGCATGTTCTCAACTTAGCTATCGGGGTGCCGCTTGGATTATTCTGGATCAAGCACTTTGGCGCTTGGGGAACAATTGGTATTGTAACAGCATGGTACACCATTGCCCATGCTACAGTTTTCGTATATATGCGTCGTTACTTGCGCCACGCATCTATCGTCTAAACTATGCAGATTTTTCAAATTGACCGCTTTCTCCTTGAACATCATATTAAGAGCAACGCGTCGCGAATTCGGGGCATAGTTTTAGATGTCGGGGCGGGTACGGTTGCTCGATATCGCCACTACTTTAAATACGAAAAATATATACGAATGGACATTAGACAAGAAAAGGGAATTGATGTCGTTGGTTCAGTTGAGTTGATACCGTTTCCAGATAATACTTTTGACAGTGTGATATGCACGCAGGTGCTTGAGCATGTAGTGCATCCAGAACGTGCAATGAGCGAACTAAACAGAGTCTTGCGTCCCGGGGGCGTGCTCTTGTTAACGATTCCCCAGGCGAGCGAGCTCCATGAAGAACCCAATGATTTTTCACGGTTTACAAAATATTGGATTGAGCAGATGGCGCAAGAATTCGGTCTCAAAGTAGAGCTTCTCATGGCTCGAGGCGGGATGTTTTCAATGATCTCTCAATTTCTCACACGATATTGTATCGATCGAGGTTCTCTATACCATCATCGTATTTGGGGAGCGATTGCCAACCGTTGTTTTAGAATGCTCGGACGATGTGCAATTTTGATGGATCGGTTCGACACGAGTGATGCAAATCGGAAGCATACGCTGGGTTGGCTCGCAATTCTAACGAAATGAAATTGATTCACTCAACACGAGATGTGGTGATTCATGCGGCACCGTATATTCGCGGACACGTTTTGGATGCCGGAGGAGGATTGGCGGCTAAATATAAATCGCTGATTTTAGCGAACGCAGAGAAGTATACTTGTTTAGATGCAAGTGCCGGCGGCCACGTTGATGTAACTGGAGATATCCTCCATATGCCGTTTGAGAACGTATCCTTTGATACTGTCCTTTGCAATCAGGTTCTTGAGCATGTCCCTGATCCAGAGAGACTTATGCGGGAAATTTCGCGAGTCTTGCGGTCGGGTGGTCACGCCATTATTACGACGCCCTTTATGCAGCCTATCCATGCCGACCCGGGAGATTTTTTTCGCTATACTCCCGAAGGAATTGCCGCGATTGCAGGACGTCATGCCTTTATGGTAGTGGAAAAAGGCAGGTACGGCGGAATATGGGTATTAGTTTCTTCATTTCTTAAATTTATTTTTTTTGATCCCTATAAAAAACAGTCGAGGATAAAGAAAGCAGTATTTCGAAGGATTGATGCGTCTTTGCTATGGCTTGATCGTTGGACGCATCCACGACGTGTGTTCTCTGATAGTTACGCCATCCTCAAAAAACAATGAGAATTCTATACGTTACTGATTCATTTCCTCCAGAGAGTGTTGGCGGTGCCGGCCAAGTCGTTTTCGATATGGCGAAAGGGATGATTGCGAATGGACAGGATGTTTCAGTGCTATCGGCCACGACGAAAAAAGAAAATGCGGGGGCGGGCATCTATGAGGGGATTTCTGTACGACGTATCTTCTCATCGCAAAAACCCCAATTTTTTCGCTCTTATCTCGCAGCGAATAATCCGTTTATAAAAAAAGAATTTCAACAAATTCTTGATGAACTGCGACCAGATGTTGTACATTTTCATAATGTCCATGAGCATTTTTCTTTTGCCGCACTCAAATGGGCTCGCAGTACGGGGGCTACAGTTTTCATTACGCTCCACGATACACTTAGTTTTTCGTATACGCGCCTGTACCATTTTATAGATCTGAATAATGTGCATCAAAAAGGACCGCTTAACTATCGAGTGCCCCTGCGACTTTCACTCCAACAGATGGGAAAATCTTTTAATCCCTTTCGAAATAGTAGTATTCGGCGATCTCTTCGCTCATCTAACACCATTTTTTCAGTTTCCAATGCCCTCAAGGACGCACTTAACCAAAACGGGATTCATAATGTTGAGACGCTTTATAACGGCATTGATCCCACCAGTTTTATTTCAACTTTTCAGGAGGAGCAATTACTGCGTTCTCGACTGAATATTGGAAGTCGGCCCGTTATTCTTTTTGGAGGTAGGGCAATGACCGACAAGGGAACTGAAGTAATTCTTGAAGCATTTTCAAGTATTTTACAGAGGTGTCCTAATGCGGCGCTGGTCATGGCGCTCGAGAAAGGTGAATATCAAAATCGTCTGTGGATGCTCGCTCAAAAGCTTCGAGTCGAACATTCCTTGGTTCTCATAGACCTTCTTCATGGACGAGAGCGGGCAGCGCTTTTTTCAATGGCGTCTTTGGTTGTGGTCCCATCTATTTATTTTGACCCGGCTCCGCTCATGGCCATGCAGGCCTTGGCTGCTGGAAAACCTGTCGTGGGCACTTGCTTTGGCGGGACTCCCGAAATTGTTATGGATGAGGAAACTGGCTATATCGTGAATCCCTACGATATTACAGCTCTTGCTGATCGGATCTCTAAGTTATTAGTTGATCCAGCTCGAGCAGAAACAATGGGAAAGGCAGGCCAAAGCCGTATTCTTGAAAAATTCACTCTTAAGCACCAGATTGATCGAGTAATGCTTTTTTATAAAAAAGCGGCATTGTCTGAAAAGTAAAAGTACGATAGGATAAAATAACATGAGAGAGCCAATTCTTGCAAAAATTCTTCGGTATATAATTTATGCTGCGGCTTTCATGCCGCTGATTATCTTTTCTCAGTTTATTTCACCGTTCCATTTCGGCAAAGTAGTTGTGTTTAGAAGTATTGTTGAACTGATGGTTGTGGGCTATCTTTTGCTCCTTTGGCAGGATCGATCATATCGTCCAAAAACGAATATTATTTTTTGGGCGCTCCTGGCTTTTGTTGCGGCCTTCAGCGTAACCACTCTTGCGAGTATTCAGCCCTATGCCAGTTTTTGGGGAACGCTGGAACGTATGGGAGGACTGTGGACTTTCTTCCATTATTTTTTGTTCTTTATTATTGCGACTGCCGTCTTGCGTAAGCAGGAGCATTGGGAAACGTTCCTTACCTGTACGATCGCGACTGCCATTCTTTCTGCTCTCTACGGTTTTGGACAGAAAACGAATATCAGTTTCTTTATCGGTTCAGGGGGGAGAGAAAGGATTTTTGGTACGATTGGTAATGCGGCGTTGTTTGCCGGCTATGAGATTGTTAATATTTTCTTAGCGCTAACATTACTGCTTCGCCCCAATAACTCGCAGTTTAAAAAGATTGTATATGGAACAGGGGTGGTTCTGGGCTCCTTGGCGGTTACCATGACTGTGGTTCGCGGCTCGTTGTTAGGGTTAGGGGCCGGCTTACTAATGTTTTCTCTTTGGTATTTTTTGAAAACAAATTCCCGGAAAGCAAAGCTGGTTTTGCTAAGCCTTGCAACGGTAGCATCTCTCTTCGTGGTAATACTCATCACGCCCCTAAAAGACGCGAGTTTTATTGGAAATTCTAAATTTTTGCGCCGCGTAACGGATACCTCGTTTGAATCCTTTACGGCGAAAACACGATTTTGGGCATGGCAGGCTGGTTTGAAAGGATGGAGCGAAAGCCCTCGGCGAATACTTCTTGGGTGGGGACCGGAAAATTTTAATATCCCATTCTCAAAGTACTTCAATCCGAAATTTTTCACCGGTTACGGCGCAGAAACGCTTTTTGATCGCGCCCACAACATGTTTGTGGAAGTGTTGGTGACTATGGGATTAATTGGCTTCATTACGTATGTAGGAATTTTCTTTTTTTCTTTTCGAGCATTGCGCACCATTCGACATGCGCAGACTGATAACTATATCTATACTATCGGTCTTTCTTCGCTCATTGTTGCGTATGCGATTCACAATGCGTTTATTTTTGATACCTCGGCTAATCTTCTCGTATTTTTTACAATACTAGGATTTATTGCCTTCCTCTTGATGCGTGGCAAGGATCGGGATATAACAGCTTCTCCTCAACCAGTTCGGATTAATCCCGCCTTGCGCTTTATTGTGGGGTCACTACTGGCTATTACTGCTCTGGTCTTGATATACAGGACGAACATAATACCGTCTAAGGCAAATTATGCTTCAACGCGAGGCATTATCGCCGGCTGGGCTAATGATTTTTCAGGAGCAGTAGTAAAATTCACTGAAGCCATGAACTATAATGTTCCGGGCAGGTATGAAATTCGCCATCGTTTCGGGCAGTACTTGTTGGAATATAGCGGCGCCAAACAGCAAACTCCGGAGGTTGAATCCGCGGTGAAGCTTGCTATTGACGAAATCACGAAAAATCGTGATGAAAATCCTGCCGATTACCTTCCACTGCTATATTTATCGCGCCTCAATATCAATTTGGGTCGGGGCGACGCAAAATCACCTTACAATGACATAGCTTTACAGCATTCTCTGCGCGCCCTGGAGATTTCTCCTACATTCATTCGAACTTTTTATGAAATCGGTCAGGGATATCTAAATAAGAAAGATTATGAATCAGCCATTAAGTATTTCAAGCAGGCGGCCGAGCTTAATCCTGAAGTCGGACTGTCGTATTGGTATTGGGGAATTGTGGAAATCACTCGGGGCAATCCCGATAAAGGATTACGGGTGATTAATATGGCTTTAGACCGGGGATATGCGCCGAGTGAAAGCGACTACCTGAACTTAGCCCAGCAGTACGTCGCTCGGAAGGATTATCAAGCGCTTGCCGATATTTACGAGCGGCTTGTTAAACTTAATCCAAAAAACTCTGAATACTACACGTCACTCGCCGTAGCGTACGCAAATCTGGGGAGAGTTGATGACGCGCTGGCGATGGCGCGCAAGGCAGTAACGATTGATCCGTCGCTCTTGCCCAGCGCCCAGGAATTTGCCCGCGAACTTGGCCGGGAACTCTAAGAGAATAACTTGACGCCTAACGGCCGCCACCTCGAAGTACGAGGTTGAGAGTTTTAAGAATGATCCCTATATCGAGGATCAATGAACGATTCTTAATATAGTAGAGATCGTATTGAAGTTTCTCTTTTGTTTCGATAACGGAAGCATAGTAGCTTTTTTGGAGCTGTGCCCATCCGGTTGCTCCGGGTTTCACGAGATAGCGTTCTTCGTAAAAAGGGATTTCTTGCATCAGCTTATTATGAAATTCCGGTCGCTCTGCTCGAGGTCCGATAAATGACATCTCGCCTTTTAAGATATTCCAAATCTGGGGAAGTTCATTCATGCGAGTTTTTCTGAAAAAGTTTCCAAGCCGTGTGATGCGCGGATCATTTTCTTGTGCCCATACCGGACCAGTATTCGCTTCTGCTCCGCCGCGGGCATCATTGGCAATCATCGTTCGAAATTTAAACATTTCGAAAACTTTGCCGCGCTGTCCCACGCGTTGCTGTTTGTAAAAAATAGGCCCCGGTGAATCAAAGCGTACTACCAAAGCAATTATCGGGGTCATAAGTAAGGTGGGAATGCCCAATAAGAATACGCCGATGATATCAAAAACCCGCTTCATTGCTTCATATGTGCGGCGAGTTCCTTCTGTTATATTTTCCAAGAACCAAATTTGGTTGATGGCATCCAACGGAACCCGCCCGGTCATTTTCTCGTAGATGCCCGTCAAGTTATAAAAATTGACGCCGTATTCAAGAGACTTATAGAAGATATCGATGATTTCTTTCACTTGATACGCTTCAGGGCTTAAAATCACCACCGAAATCTTTTCTTTTCTAATTGTCTGTTCGATGTTGTCTAATCCTTGGATGATGCCAAATTCGGCGAATTCGTTGTTCTGATCCTGGAAGGTTGCAGGATTGATATCAACGATGTATTTCAGTTCATAACCAAGCTGGGGATTGTTTTTCATGAACTGGGCGAGCTCACGGGCAATCGGATTGATGCCAACGATGACCGTCCGCTTGTGGAAGCGTTTCTCAATGAGTCGATTAAAGAAATATCGGCTCCCAAGAGCAAAGAAAGAAAATAAAATAAGGAAAAGAAATAAGTTAGTTTTGGGCGTAATGCCAAAAATCGGGCTAAGGTAAAGAAAGGCAATGGCGAGGGCGGCGCCAATGCCGATTGAACGTAAAAGGCTGGAATAGAACCACGAATTATTTCTAAGGTTCCGAGTGTCAAATAATCCGTTGATGTAGAAAATAACCAGCCAAATAACAAATAAAAAACTAAAAGGAAAGATATGAAGAGAAAGCTGTTCCCTGAACTCGGCGGGGTAGCGAATTAAGAGCATGACAATCAGGGCCCCGTAAAGAATAATAATATCAGCGGCAAAGAGAGCAGTTTTTTTCATTGTTTTGATGCCTATTGCTCATTACGGTAAATAAAATAATCTTTTTTGTCAACCAGCCGGTTTATTGTTACACTTAATATCATACCTTCGCATGAATATTCGCTTCGTTATCACGAAAACATTTATGGCAGGCATTTTCGCCGGTGCGATTTTTTCGTTTGTTCCGGCATTAGCCCAAGCAGATGTGCTGGGTCAGCGGGAGACTTTCTTTGTAAATAAAACGTACGATCAATATGCGCGAACTCAACTAGACGCCACATTGCGTCACATCAGTGATCGCCTGTATTTCTATACCGATGACAAGTATTGGAATCAATTAACGCCGTCACTACAGGCATCGTTAATTCAAAGCATGCAGATACTGGGATCAGATTTTGATACGCATATATATCCGCAAGAAACGGCATTCTGGGGTTCCGATCCGCAGCCGGGCATCGATGGTGACCCTAGGATAACCATCCTTCTTGAAGCGCTTACGACGAGCAACGGGGGTTATTTTGACAGCATACATACGTATGCTCGAGAACCGGGAAGAGACTCTAATGAACGGGAGATGATTTCGCTGAACATGGATGCTCTGCCAACGAATCTCATGCTAGTTTTTTTAGGCCACGAATTTCAGCACTTGATCTCTTCATATCAAAAAGGAGACCTGCGCAGGGTGAATGAAGAGGTGTGGTTGAATGAATTGCGCTCGGAGTATACGGCGACGCTTCTGGGCCAAAATTCACCTTTTGAATCTTCGAGTCTCTCGCGCCGGATGCAGACATTCTTGCGCGCGCCATCCGATAGCCTGATTGAATGGGCCAATCTGCCGGGCGATTACGGCATTGCCGCGGTATTTGCCGAGTATCTTACGGGGCGTTACGGATCGCGTATTTTAAGCGAGTCGGCAAAGAGTTCTTTCGCCGGTATCGCCTCTCTCAATAATTTTCTATCGCAAAATAATGAGCCGGAGAGATTCTCTGATATATTTATAGATTGGATGGTGGCTTCATATTTTAATGATCGATTAAGTTCTCGATATGGATATACTCGTCCTGAATTGCAGGGTATCCGCGTAGGGCCCACTAGCCAAAAAATACTCTTCTCAGAGGCGGAAATTTTCACGATGGCCTCCATCAAGTATTGGCAACCAACTTGGATGGAATTTTTTATCGGCGGCAATTCCGCGGCAACTGCGAAAATCGATATGACGGGTCAAGCCGCGGAAACTACACTGGTGGCCGCGCTTGCCATCTATACGGACGGCACGTATGAAGTTCAAAAGATAAATTTTGTGCAGGGAAAAAGAATCATTTACATTCCCTTAGAAGAATTATCCGGCAAAAAAGTCCAAAAAATTATGCTTGCCGTCACCTACGGACATGATGCTGTGGGATCGGTGAGTGTCATGCCCGCGTTTGATTTTTCCGTGAAGGCATCGCTCGTGGATGCCGCCGCATATGAGCAGGCGCGAGCCAGTGAAACTGCCTGGAGTGAGAATGGGCAGATGATTCCCGAAGGTTCGCTTATTAAACACGATAACGCCGAACCGGAAGCTTATGTGACGTGGGGGAGTTATAAACGCTACCTGCGCCCGGAGATCATCACCCTTTATGGCCACCTCGACCCCTCCAAGACAATTCCCGTGAATCCCGCGACATTCAATCAGTACGCAATTTCCAACTATGTCCGGGTTATTAATGACAAGAAAGTCTATGCTATCTGGCCCGATGGAACTAAGCATTGGCTCAATATCCCCGGGGAGCAGTTTACGGCATCGGGCCGCGACTGGAACGCTATTTTCACGATCAATGAAGCTGAATTGAATGCTTACCGAACAGGGGTTGATATCGCCAGGTAACTTAGCTCGCTTCTCTGCTTCATATTCCCGACGTCTCCGTTGAGCCACTTCCCGAGCATCGGATTCAGAATGCAGTTCGCGCCTTGGGCAATTCTTTACTCACTCCTCATTGTGAAAGACAAAAAACTGGTTCCCCTCATCGGGTTCGGACCAGTTTTTCGTTTCTCTCAAATTTCGTCATTCTCTGCGAATTGCTGGCAGTCGCTCTAGGCATTCCTTATTCCGATGCTCGGTGAGTTTTGGTTCATTTCGGCAAATACTCCATAATGGTTTTGAAGACAGTAACGTATTTTTCACCTGATTGAAGAATACTAACTTTTCTGCTACCATAGGGCATTCAAATGTCTTTCCTTTCTCGCGTATTTGGTGATGCCAACGCCAGGTATATTCAATCACTTCAGCCCATCGTAGACGCTATTAATGCTCTGGAAAAGGATTTCCAAGTGCTTTCGGACGATCAGTTGCGCGATAAGACGTTAGAATTTAAAAAACGGATTTTAGACGGCGAATTGCTTAACGGCATCTTGCCGGAAGCATTCGCGGCAGTGCGCGAAGCATCTCGCCGCGTTTCTCAAAAACGTCATTTTGATGTTCAGCTCATGGGTGGCATTGCCTTGCATCAAGGAAAGATCGTCGAAATGCGAACCGGTGAAGGTAAGACATTGGTGGCCACGCTTCCGGCTTACCTCAATGCTCTTGCCGGCGAAGGCGTTCATATCGTAACCGTCAACGACTATCTCTCCCGCCGCGATACTGTCTGGATGGGTCAGATTTATCATGTCCTTGGATTGACGGTTGCGTGTATAAATCATGATTCCGCCTATCGCTATGATCCCTCGTTCGCTAAAGCCGCAGAGGGCGAAGCCCTGGATAAGGAGCGGGATATTGAGGGGAGCTTTAAAGTTATTCACGAATTTCTTAAGCCGGTGGCTCGCCGAGAAGCATATACCGCCGATATCACCTACGGCACAAACAATGAATTTGGCTTTGACTATCTCCGCGATAATCTCGTTCCCACGGCGCAAGAAATGGTTCAACGTCCGCATACCTATGCTATTGTCGACGAAGTAGATTCTATTCTTATTGATGAAGCGCGTACGCCGCTGATCATTTCTGCTCCCGATGCCGAATCGCCGAAACTCTACGAGACTTTTTCAAAAATCATCCCGCATCTCAATGGAGAGACTGATTATGTCGTTGATGAAAAGCTAAAAGCGGTTTCAATTACAGAAAGCGGCATCGGAAAAGTCGAACAGCAGTTGGGGATGGGAAATATCTACGATGAAGGCGGCATTAAATACGTCCACCACATGGAACAAGCGCTACGGGCGCAGGCGCTCTTTAAGCTTGATCGCGATTATGTCGTCAAGGACGGCGAAGTTATCATTGTTGATGAATTTACGGGGCGATTGATGCCCGGCCGGCGCTGGTCAGAAGGCCTTCACCAAGCCATCGAAGCAAAAGAAGGCGTGAAAGTTGAAAATGAATCGCGCACTTTGGCGACAATTACCTTCCAAAACTATTTTCGTCTCTATAAAAAGCTTTCCGGCATGACCGGTACGGCCAAAACTTCCGCTGAAGAATTTCATAAAGTCTACAATCTGGATGTCATCTCTGTTCCCACGAACAAAATGGCGATTCGTAAAGATTTTCCAGACCGTATCTATAAAAATGAAACGGGGAAATTTCGAGCAATCGCTCGGGAGATCAAAGAACGCAATGCCAATGGCCAGCCGGTACTCGTTGGCACGGTTTCTATTGAAAAAAATGAATTACTTTCAACTATTCTCGAAAAAGAAGGGATTATCCACAATGTATTAAACGCCAAGAATCACGAGCGCGAAGGAGAAATCATCGCGCAGGCAGGCCGCTATGGCGGCGTAACGATTGCAACCAATATGGCCGGCCGCGGTGTTGATATTATCTTAGGCGGTAATCCGCCCGACCAGGGAGAGGCGGAGAAAGTCTGCAATGCCGGCGGCCTCCATGTGATCGGTACCGAGCGTCACGAAGCGCGCCGCATCGATAACCAGCTACGTGGCCGCGCGGGACGTCAAGGCGATCCGGGATCTTCTCAATTCTTTGTTTCCACGGAAGACGAGCTTGTCCGCATTTTCGGCGGGGATCGCCTCAAGAAAATTATGGAAACGATGGGTGTGGGTGATGACGATGTTATCGAGAACTCATTTATTTCAAGCGCTATCCAGCAAGCCCAAACTCGCATTGAGGGTCACAATTTTGACGCCCGCAAGTATGTTCTTGAGTACGATGATGTGATGAACAAACATCGCGTGAGCATCTATAATCTGCGCAAAAAAGCGCTCGGTGCCGAGAATCTGCGAAATTTAATTTTGGGATATGTCCACGAGTTCGTTGAGAATATCATCCGCGTCCATGCGACTACCGAAACGAGCGAGCAGAATTCATCCGAGCTTACCGAAGGTTTGAAATCACTCGCGCCGTTTACGTCCGCGCTGGACGAAAAAGTAAAAGGCGGGCATAGCGAAGATTTGATTGCCTTTGTCCGCGACGAGCTGGAGCGACTCTATAAGGATAGAGAAGAGAAAACCGGCATGGAACAGATGCGAATGCTAGAGCGGATGGTGCTCTTGCGCACGATTGATCAATTATGGATGGATCATATCGACCAAATGGAGCATCTACGCGATTCTGTGCGCCTGCGTGCCTATGGCCAGCGCGATCCACTTGTCGAGTATAAGCTTGAGGCCCAGCGTCTCTTTGACCAGCTATTGCAATCCGTGAAAGCCCAGGTTGCGAACGTAATCTATAAAGTTGAACTTATAACGGCTCCCGAAAAACCGCAGATGCATGAGAGCGGCCCGCTCAATATCAGCGCTCCGGAATCAACTCACCAAGAAACAATCAATGCCGGCGAAAAAGATAAGGTGGGCAGGAATGACCCCTGCCCTTGCGGTAGCGGGAAAAAGTATAAAAAGTGTCATGGGGCGTAGGAAGATAATATGAAGATAATAAAGCAATCAACATACGAAACTTGTTTGCCATGCTGCCTTCTTATTGTAACTGGCAAAACAAGAAAGGATGAGATAGAAATCTGGAAACACGGATGGAAGTTTAATTATCTTATTGGACAGCTTAATTATGTTGCCAATAAGTATAAAAAAGAAATTATAGCGCATGTTGAAAATAGATATTACTTCAGCCAACTTCAAAAGCAAAAAGGTGATGGTGTTAAATTGGTGAATGAAAAAATTGATGCCAAATTGCTTAGTAAACTTTTGGAGAGTGGCAAAGTAATTGTTTATCTGGATTGTTATTATCTTCAAAAAATTCTTCACGCCCCACACTTCGTAGTAGCATTAAATCAAGACAAGGATTCTATAAAAATTGCCGATCCAGCTGATGGAAGATTGAAGAAAATTCCTAAGGATATTATAAAGAAAGGAATTGATAGCTTGCGGAATCACCTTAAGTACAGCCCTGTCTTGATAACGATTCCTGTGGACAGGAATTGAAGATTAAAAAGTGTCATGGGGCGTAATATATGGATACACCAAAACTGACATCCGATCATTTTTATAAATTTTTCCAATGTCCGCACTGGATTTGGTATGACATTTATGGCGACTCTACGCGAAAGCGACAGATGGCGCCTCTCTTGGAAACGATTTTCAAAGGAAAAATGCGCGATGCCGGCTCGATGCTTCGGGAGCACAAGAAATTTGAAGAAATTAAACCCGAACTTTTCCGCGACCTCGACGAAGCATTTCTAGCAACGCTGGAACTCATGAAGCAGGGTAAGAATATCTATCATGGCGTATTGATGAGCAGCAAGTGGGTAGGTATGCCCGATCTTCTGGAAGCGCGTCCCCTTCACCAGATTCAAGGCGAGCCGGAGAAGTCAGAATTTGGCGATTGGTATTACGTTGCTTATGATGCCCAGCAATCACTCGATCTTCGGGATGAATTCAAGTTTCCGCTCGTGTTTTACAGCTTGATCTTGGAAAAACTCCAAGGCGTGCGGCCCAAAGAAGCCTATGTAATTGATGCGAACAATAACGAACGCTCTTTTTTAGTAAATGATTTTGTTGATCAGTTTCATCTGACCCGCGAGCAAATTGAAAAAGTTCTCAACGGCGAAAAACCGGCACCGTTTCTTAAGGGCGGATGTAAGCGAACGCCCTGGTACTCGGTATGCCTCTCTGATGCGCAAGGCTGTAACGACGTTTCGCTCATTCATCGCCTTAGTCAATCTGATCAGCGCCAGCTCTACAACATCGGCATTAAAACCGTACAGGATATGGCTGATGCCAATCTTGATGATCTGCGCAGTAAGCTGGAAGAGTGGCCATTTGATAAATTAGTCCGCCTCAATAACCAGGCAAAAGTTCTCATATCGGGTGAGCCGATGATCCTTCGCAAACCGGAATTTCCGAAGGTAAAGCATGAGGTATACTTTGATATCGAAAGCGATCCGACGCGCGATATTGATTATCTTTTGGGCGTGCTGATTAAGAATACGGAAACGGAAGAAACACAATACCGATACTTCTTGGCCAAAGAAAAGAGCGAAGAACAAAAAATGTGGCGGGATTTTTTGGATTTCCTGGTCACACTCGATGATTTTGTCATCTATCACTATGCTTACTATGAAAACCAGGTGTTTGATCGCATGGTAGTTCAGTATGGCGCGCCCACGGAACTGATTCACAAGTTTCGAGAAAATACGATTGACCTCCATACACGGTTTGTAGATTCCGTGGTCCTGCCGGTCTATTTCTACACGCTTAAAGATATTGCTTATCATCTCGGCTATCGCTGGGATAACCCCAACGCTGGCGGGGCAGAGTCGGTAGTTTGGTATAACGAGTGGCTCGATAAAGGCGACGAATCTATCCTCAAGCGGCTTCTCCGCTATAATGAAGACGATGTCCGCGCAACGCTCTTGGTCAAAGAATGGCTAGAGAACCAGAAGCCATCCAAGAGCAAAGAAAAAGAATCGTTAGATGAATAATAGTCAGACTTTGCGCTTTCTTTTCCCAGCCTCATTCGAAGTAGTTCAGCGAAGACGTCACGAGTTCGTGCGGGGAGCGAACGTTTCTTGCATGGGTTAAAGTATTATGATTTAATCTAGAAGTCAATTTCATCATGAGAAACAACGGATTTATTCTAACAGCGATTATTCTCGTCTCTCTCGCACTCTTTACATTTATCGCCCCCCAATATGTCAATAAAGGCGTTGATGCGGCCAATAATAAATTCTCTCTTGATCTCCCGCACGTGAAAAATGTGCCGTTTCGGCTAGGGTTGGACCTTCTCGGCGGGACGCACTTGGTGTACCAGGCTGATCTTTCCGCAGTAAGCGAAGCTCCCGACCAAGCTATGGCCGGCATCCGCGATGTTATTGAGCGACGCGTGAATATATTCGGTGTTGCCGAACCAATCGTGCAAGTAAGCGGCAATGATCGTCTTATCGTAGAGCTTGCCGGTATTCAGGATGTAAATCGGGCCATTCAACTTATCGGCGAAACTCCGTTTTTGGAGTTTCGGGAAGAGAAAACAGATACACGGGCAATTTTAGAGGCGCAAGGTCAGGGCCAGCGACTCAACGAGGATCCATTTCAAACCACCGGTCTTAACGGGCGCCACATAAAGCGTGCCCAAGTAGTATTTGACCCTCAAACCTATCAGCCCCAAGTGAGTTTAGAGCTCAATGAAGAGGGAACGAAGCTGTTTGGAGAAATTACGCAACGCAATATTGGAAAGCTGGTTGCAATTTATCTGGATGGATTCCCCATCAGCATACCGGTGGTGCAATCCGCCATCACTAACGGCAATGCGGTCATCAGCGGCAATTTCAATCCGAATGAAGCTAAGCTTTTGGCGACCCGCTTGAATTCTGGCGCCTTACCGGTGCCCATTAAGCTTGTTTCACAGCAGACGATCGGCGCTTCATTGGGAGCCGAGTCGTTGGAGAAAAGCTTGAAAGCCGGAATGTACGGATTTATTCTCGTAGCGTTATTCATGATCCTTTTCTATCGTTTGCCAGGTATCTTGTCCGTCGTCGCATTAATGGTATACGTGTTAATCGTGCTCATGTTTTATAAATTAATTCCGGTAACATTGACGCTGGCTGGCATTGCTGGATTTATTTTGTCGCTGGGTATTGCCGTGGATGCCAATGTCTTGATTTTTGCGCGCATGAGGGAAGAATTAGCTGCCGGCCGGTCACTTCAGCAGTCGATTCGGGAAGGATTTCATCGCGCCTGGCTTGCTATTCGTGATAGTCATGTGACCACGCTCATAGGCGCCGCCGGACTATATTTATTCACGAGTTCGATCGTGAAAGGATTTGCCCTAACACTCGGTATTGGCGTTGTGACGAGTTTACTGACTGCTACAATCGTGACTCGATCGTTTTTGCAGTTGTTTTCCGGGCCGAGATTTGAGCGGTTTAAATGGCTGTTTGGCTAAACGATTATCATGAGACCTATCTATAAAATTCTTTTCAGCCTTTCCGTAGTCATGGTGGTGGCTTCAATTATTTCGTTGGCCGCATATGGGTTTAATTTCGGGGTTGATTTTAAGGGCGGTAGCGTCTTGGAATTAGACTTCACCCAGCGTCCGGCTACTGCGGAAGTTGCAAAAATTCTTAACGAGTCCAATATCGCGAACGTGAAAGATGCGGGTGTATCACCCGTGGGTGATTCGGAAATAATCATCAAAAGCGGAGAACTTTCCGAAAAAGATCATCAAGATATCCTAGCAATTCTAAAAAAAGCGTTTCTGAATACGGACACAACGGAAAAGCGGTTTGATTCTGTCGGTCCATTGATTGGTAATGAGCTCAAGAACAAGAGTATTACGGCAATTATTGTCGTGCTTGTCGCTATCAGTCTCTATATTACCTTCGTGTTTAAAAAATTAGGCAGAGTTTTACCAGCGTGGGTGATGGGTGCGGCGGCGATCATTGCGTTGATCCATGATCTCGTTATTCCCATGGGAATTTTCGCCTGGCTGGGCGCATATAAAGGCGTAGAAATTAGTGCCGTCTTCGTAGCGGCAGTACTTACGATTTTGGGCTATTCAATTTCCGATACTGTGGTAATTTTTGACCGTGTTCGTGAGAATATACTGCGCGGGGGCTCGAAGGAGCAATTCAGCGAAGTAGTGCACCAAAGCATTATGCAGACGCTGGTGCGCTCATTAAACACCACCCTTACGACCCTATTATCGTTGGTAACAATCTACTTTTTTGGCGGTGAGAGTGTGAAATATTTTGCACTGGCATTGATCTTGGGGATCTCGCTCGGCGCCTTTTCCTCCATTGCGGTTGCGTCGCCGATATTAGTCTGGTGGTCACGCCGTCGAGCGGGGTAGATTTGACTTAATTCGGTATTAATGATATTGTTTTCTTACGGGTAATTTAACGAGATGAATCCTCACACTCACTTAGCATCGCGTTCTGGAGTGTGGCGGTCAATACTATATAAAAAAGTAACTAAGTTTTCACTATCAGGCGTGGTACCCCTAGCTAGACGAACGGGCAAGCCACAAATGCTAAGTGAGTGTAAGGATGAACAAACAAGACCTCAAAACATTAAGAGCCACGATAGCCAGTATTATCAAACCTCTCTCCGAACGAAACCGAGATATTGTTACTCGGCGTTTTGGTCTTCAAAATGGCAAGCGTGAAACGCTTGAGTCTATCGGCCAGAGCTACAGCATCACTCGAGAGCGCGTCCGGCAGATTGAAGAATCGACGCTTACTCAACTCGCAAAATCAACGGGCGACCACAAAGATGTCCTGAAATATATAAGCGCTATCAAGGCTATATTATCCAAGGAGGGTGGCATCATGAAGGAGCGAGATCTTTTCAACGCGTTCAGCGGCACCGAGAAGTACGATGCAATAAATGCTTCTTTGTCGTTTATCCTTACCTTCAATAAGGAACTCGTAAAATTCGACGAGAATGATCATTATCATGTTTTTTGGGCGATCGATCAGAAAAAATCTGATCAGCTCCACCGGGTCATTAACTCTCTTACCGCCGCTTTCGGAAAGAAAGGCGCGGTTGTATCGGAACAGCAGGTTTACAACTTTGCCCTTGAACAAGGCGTCGTAGCCTCAAATGGCCCAGACTTTTCAGAAAAACAACTTACTGCGTGCATGGCAATCTCCAAGGATCTTTCCAGGAACATCTTTAAAGAAGTTGGTTTGGCTACGTGGCCCGAAGTGAGGCCAAAGGGCGTTCGCGATAAAGCCTATCTTATTATGAAAAAAGAAGGCGAAGCCCGTCATTTTGCCGATATCGCTAAACTCATCAATACTGCCAATTTCAATGATCAGAAATCGGTAAATATCCAGACCGTCCATAACGAACTGATTAAGGATAATCGCTTCGT
>ERZ1292623.1285-Hain-H51-01um-R1-1285-length-24425-cov-8_pt1 | contig 24425 bp, 33 predicted proteins | sample MGYA00564398_ERZ1292623 | MGnify/ENA primary metagenome ERZ1292623 (study PRJEB36523, sample SAMEA6512633) | groundwater metagenome | collected 2019-01-07 | study: AquaDiva: Metagenomics assemblies of 32 groundwater samples | reverse complement strand
TAAAAACATAATAATTATATATGAGTCTGCTTTATAATTCTTCCCTGATTGCATAACAATAAACCATATAAATCATTTAATCTCTTATGAACTATGGAAAAAAAGAAAAAACAGGAAGAACTCATTTTAGAAGCAAAAAGATTTTTTGATGCTCACAAAAAAGAAATAGGCTATTCCTTAAGGGCAGAAGAACATATAATAATGTTAAGTTTTCAGCAGATAGCTGAATTTTCACTAATGCTTTCTGACAGCATAGAAGATTCTCCAGAACAAACAATTTCTGTTCTTGAAAATGCATTGGAAGAGTCAGGATTAGTAAAAAAACCCAGAATAAGATTTATTGAACTTCCAAAAAGTTCATTCAATATAAAAATAAGAGACATCAGAGCAAAACATCTTAACAAATTAATTTGGGTGGAAGGAATAGTAAGGCAAGCTTCTGATGTACGTCCTCAAGTAGTAAATGCAAAATTCGAATGTCCTAATTGCGGTGCAACTCTATCAGTTATGCAAATAGATAAAAAATTTAGAGAGCCTAGCAGATGCTCATGTGGCTGGAAAAGCCCATTCAAACTTCTTTCTAAAGAAATGGTTGACACACAACGCTTGGTAATAGAAGAATCACCCGACTCTTTAGATGGAGGAGAACAGCCAAGAAGAATAAATGTCTTTCTCCAAGAAGATTTAGTAGATTCTAAAATGGAAGAAAAAACAACTCCGGGAAGCAAAGTAAAATTATATGGTATATTAAAAGAAATTCCTGTACCCTTACAAACCGGATCTATATCAACTAGATTTGATATTGCTCTTGAAGCAAACAATATAATTCCACTAGAAGAAACTTTTGAAGATCTTAACATTTCAGAAGAAGACATAGAGCAAATTTTAGAAATCTCTGCTAGTCCAAACATTTACAAACGGCTTTCACAGAGTATTGCTCCAAGCATTTATGGATTTGATAATATAAAAGAAGCTATACTTCTTCAGCTTTTTGGAGGAGTGAAAAAAATTAAATCTGATGGCGGGCAGACAAGAGGAGATATGCATATACTTCTTGTTGGAGATCCAGGAGTTGCAAAATCAGTAATGCTCAAATTCACATCAACAATTGCCCCAAAAGGCCGCTATGTCTCAGGAAAAGCAGCAACTGCTGCTGGTCTGACTGCTGCTGTTGTAAAAGACGAATTTCTAAGAGGATGGTCTCTTGAAGCAGGAGCAATGGTTTTGTCAAATAAAGGAACAGTATGCATTGATGAAATAGAGAAAATGGATGAGCAAGACAGAAGCGCAATGCACGAAGCTCTAGAACAACAAACAGTAACAATATCTAAAGCAAATATTCAAGCCACTCTTCGTGCAGAAACAAGTGTATTAGCTGCAGGCAATCCAAAACTTGGAAGATTTGACCCATATACTCCAATTCCGCAACAAATTGATATTTCTCCTGCCTTGTTAAGCAGATTCGATGTAATCTTTGTAATTAAAGATATACCAAATAAAATCCAAGATGAAGCAATAGCTTCTCACGTCTTAGAAGAGCACAAGCAAGAAGTTATCAGGGACGTAATAGACGCAAAATTAATTAGAAAATATATTTCATACACTAGAAAAAAATATAAGCCAAAGCTAACAGATGAAGCAATTGAAGAAATAAAAGAATTTTATATCAGGCTAAGAAACCAATCTATAAATTCTGATTCTGCAATAAAACCAATACCTATAACAGCAAGACAGCTTGAAGGAATAGTTCGTCTCTCTGAAGCGCATGCTAAAATGAGGATGAGCAATGAAGTTAAAAGAGAAGACGCGAGAAAAGCAATAGAACTTCTTAAAATATCCCTTACTCAAGTTGGATACGACGAAGAAGCAAAAACATTTGACATTGATAAAGTAATTATTGGCATTACCACATCTACTAAAAATAAAATACATATTGTAAGGGAAAACATATCTCAGCTTGAATCAAGGCTCGGAAAACTAATTCCTATAGAAGAACTTGAAAAATCTTTAGAAGGAAAGATTTCTAGCATTGAATTAGAAGATGCTTTAAGAAAATTAGAAGAATCTTCTATTATATTTAAGCCAAAAAAAGGGTTTATTCAAAGATTATGAAAACAATCTAAAAACTTAAAAGGAGTCATTTACAAATAAAATTATGGAAGAAAATTTAAAAAGACATACTGCGCAAAAATTGAGGGTTGGCTCAATACTTTCAGGAAAACAAGTTTTTGATGGAAACACATTAAAATTCTTGGAAATAGAAAACAATCAAATATTCAGAGTAAATCTTATAGCAAATATAATAGAAAAATATATACAAGAAGGAGAGAAAAAATTCGGTTCAATTACTCTTGATGATGCAACAGGCCAGATAAAAATTAAAGCATTCGGGGAAAATACTGAAAAATTCTCAGATTTAAATCAAGGAGATACTGTTCTAGTAGTTGGACTTGTTAAATCTTGGAACAATGAAATTTATCTTGCTCCTGAAATAATAAAAAAGAAAGACTCGTCCTATCTTCTAATAAGGAAATTAGAAATTGAGGCTGAACAGCCAAAAGCACACGACAAAATACAGCTTCTTGCTCTTAAAGATAAAATACTTAAAATGATAAAGGAGTCTGAAAAAACAGGAGGTATTGAGATTGAAAAATTAATTTTGGAGCTTAAAGAGCATCCAGACACAATAAACCAAGAGATTAAAAAACTCCTTGAAGATGGAATAGCTTACGAACCGCGCCCAGGAAAAATATGCTGGCTAGGATAAGATGAAAAGCAGATATTTTAACTGCGTCTTCGGCTATCTCTTTTGTTCAATCTCAAAGCAATCCATATTAACAAAATAAAAGCAACAAGCAAAAGTAAAAATCTCCATATATTTCCAAGATTTTCCCAATTTCTTACAGAACCATAGAATATTGCTCCAACACCAGAAGCCATCAAAGCACTGCCGACAGGCTCAACAGATAGAACTGTAAACCCAACTAGCAGAGTAATTATCCCGGCAATTAGTGCAATAGCAAAAACTATTTTAGAATGAGCTAAATTAGCCTCGTTATATTTCTTATCGCAAAAATTACATTCTTTTAGACTAGTCGTGCATCCGGCATCGTTATATTCATATATCGGAATGCCTTGTTCAGCATAACAAGTATTCGCTTGTTCCTGTAGTTGTCTGGAAAAATTACAGTTGAAAACTGAATCCGGAACATCATATCTCAAAGAATATTTTCCAATATGTTCTGCTCCAGAACAATAATCCTGATATTGCGGTGAAGCATAAAAGGCCTCAATTCCATAATTTAAAACCAGCAAATATACGATAAATATTCCTATTCCCAAAACTATTTTTTTCACATTCATATTTTATTTAAATTAACAGCGAATATACAAATTTAGTTAAGCTTTTAAACTTGCCTAAACCACCATAATTATGGAATCTTACGAAGAACTTCTAAGCAAAGCATACGGCAAAATAAAAGTAGTAAAAACAAACTCTGAAAGATTTGACGTGCCAAAAGTTTCAGGCTTAATCTCAGGAAAAAATACAATTATTACTAATATTTTGCCAATTGCAGACTATCTAAGAAGAGATATTAATCACTTTGCAAAATTTCTTCAAAGAGAACTTGCTGTTTCAGGAAAAATTGAAAATGGCCGTCTAATACTAAACACTAAGCTTAACTCTGAAAAAGTAAACGATAAAATAGCTCTTTATACAAAAGAATTTGTGCTCTGTACAGAATGTAAAAAACCAGATACTGAAATAATTGTAGAAAAAGGTATAAAATTCAAGCATTGCCTTGCATGTGGGGCAAAATCTCCAATTAAAAGAAAAATATGAAATGTTCATAAAAATCCACAAATCATACATGGATGTTGTCGCAATATGCGACTCTGATATAATTGGAAAAACATTTGAAGAAGGGAAAAAACAGCTTGATATAAAAGAAAACTTCTATAAGGGATTCGAAGTAGATGAAAAAAAAGCAATTGATTTGATGCAAAAACTAGATATAGAAAACTCTACATTTAACATTGTAGGAAAAAAGTCAGTAGAAGCAGCAGTAAAAGCAGGAATAATAGTAAAAGAAAATATATCAAACATTAAAGGAATTCCTTTTGCCTTAAAACTAATTTAAACAATACCAGTAACTTATAAAAACTCCTCTTTCATTTAATTAAAATGGAAATAATTTATTTTGAAAAAGCTTCAGTAATAAAAAGAGAAAAAGAAAACTTAGAAAAAAAACTGAATGTTTCAATATCAATCCAAGGCAAAAAAATAACTATAGAAGGTTCGCCTATCCAAGAATATGAAACAACAAGAGTCATGGAAGCAATGACATTTGGCTTCTCAGCAAAAAAAGCTCTTTCGCTTCTCAATGAAGAGATGATATTTAGAAAACTATCAATAAAAAATTTCACAAGAAGAAAAAATCTCTATGAAGTAAGGGCAAGATTAATCGGTTCGGAAGGGCAAACAAAAAAAACAATTCAGGAAATAGCAAGGTGCAGCATAATAATAAAAAACAATGAAGTGGGCATTATCGGCCCAACCGACTCAATAGATGAAGCGACAACTGCATTAGCTAGCCTCATTAGAGGCTCAAAACAAGCTAATGTTTATCATTACCTTGAAAAAACAAACACATCAAGAAAAAAATATAAAATAAAATAAAAAAACAATTAATTAACCATTATCTTTTTTTTCTCGATGATTTCTTTCTTCTAGAAGAACTACGAGAACTTTTTCTTTTTTTACTTGCCAACTTAATCACCTCTAATTAATTTAATATCTTTTTCTTTATAAATGTTTGCCAAAAATTGAAAATTTAAAAAAACAAAGAAAAAATGAGAATTGTGAAAAAATTACGCAATAATATTGGCTCATGGCAATCTTTAAATAACAACTTCTTTTTCTACAATTATGTCCTCGTAGCTCAGCTGGTAGAGCACACGGCTGTTAACCGTGGGGTCGGAGGTTCGAGTCCTCTCGAGGACGTTTATAAAAGAAGCAAGAGCAAAAAAAACAATACAATTATTATTATAATTATCCAAACAATAATCTTTCTTCTTTTTTCTCTTTTTTTCCTTTCCTCAGATTCTCTGTATCCCTGCTCAATCGCTCTTTTCCTTTTATTATCAAGCTTTCCAGTATATTTATCATGATAAAATTCCATCACTCCTCCAGTTTGTACTTTTTCCGCCATATTCATTAATAAGACTTCTTAATTAAAAATCTTTCTACTAACTTAACAATGTATTTTTATATCGTATTTTCATAGTGTTTTCATGAAAAAACAAAAAACAATTTTGCTCGGCATGTCAGGAGGAGTAGATTCCAGCGTAGCTGCGCTCATTTTAAAAAAACAAGGATATAATGTTATAGGAGTTTTTCTAAAAGTTTATTCTAATGCAAAAAATAAATTTACAGGGGAATGTTTATATCTAGATGAATTAAAAATAGCAAAAAAAATCTCTGCATTACTGGATATTCCTCTAATTTTTTTGGATTTTGAAAAAGAATACAAAAAAAATATTCTAAAACCAATGTTAAAATCATATTCTTTAGGAAAAACCCCTAATCCAGATATAGCATGCAACAAAATAATAAAATTTCCTATACTTTGGAAAATCGCAAAAAAATACAATGCCGATTATATAGCTACGGGCCATTACGCAAAAATCAAAAAAACTCTTCAAGGCTATAAACTTCTTGCAGGAGAAGATAAATCAAAAGATCAGTCATATTTTCTATCAGATCTCTCGCAAAAAGATCTTTCACATACTATTTTCCCATTAGGAAACTTGAAAAAACAAAATGTTAGAAAAATAGCAAAACAAAATAAATTTCCAAACTGGAACAAGCATGGAACAACAGGAATTTGCTTTATAGGAGAACAGAATATGCAAAAATTTTTGAAAAGGAAAATTAGAGAAAAGCCAGGAATAGTGAAAACACCAGAAGGAAAAGTGATAGGAACTCATAAAGGAATATTTTTTTATACGATAGGACAAAAAACAGGCACTCATATTGGAATTGAAATTAAAAAGCCGATAAATCTATCTCAAAAACGCTTCTATATCGCTGAAAAAAAATTAAAATCTAATGTACTTATTGTTGCTCCTGAATCTCATCCTTCCTTGGCAAAAAAGCAAGTTTTCCTGAAAAACCTGCACTTTATAAATCCAAAAGAAAAAATCCCTCCTCATCTTAAAGCTCGAATCAGACATCTTGGAGAATTGCATGATGGCGCTTTAAAAAAGTCAAAAAAATACATTTTTATCTTTTCAAAACTAGTAGAAGCCATAGCAGAAGGGCAATATATTGTTCTTTACCACAAAAATCAGCTTATAGCCAACGCTGAAATAAAACTTTAACCATCATATTTTTATATCCAATTTATCTTAACTATTAATGGAATTTGACTCTGTAATTCAGAAAAGAAGATCTGTACGCTCTTTCAAAAGCAAAAAGCCGGATTGGAAAGATATACTTCAAGCAATAGATTCTGCGCTCCAATCTCCATTCGCAGGCAATCACAATAATTTAAAATTTATTATTATTGAAGACCCTGAAAAAATAAGCAAAATAGCAGAATTTTCAGAGCAAAAATGGATATTGGAATCAAAAACACTTGTCGCAGTTTGTTCAGATAACATTCATCTTAAAAATCTATATGGGGAAAGAGGCCGTATTTACAGTAGACAACAAGCAGGTGCAACAATTCAAACTTTTCTGCTTAAACTTATTAATCTAGGAATTTCCGCATGTTGGGTTGGTGCATACACTGATAAACTAATAAAAGAACTTCTTAAAATTCCCGCACATATTCAAATTGAAGCAGTAATTCCAGTAGGCTATGAAAAAGAAAAATCCCCTCATAAAAGAAAAAAAACATTAGAATCCTCTATTTTTTGGGAAGAATGGGATAAAAATAAAAAACCAGTCTTTATAAAATCAAAAAGTCCTTGTGTTTGACTATGGGCTTTAGCCCATGGTTTGTTTAGGACTTTTGGATGCTCAAGGAACAACCTTGACATAAAAAAGAAAAAAAATAAATTTATATATAAAAGCTTAAGCTTTACCTGAATACTTCAATACCTAAATCAGACATCTCAGAACCAATGCGCATATCTTGTCTAGTAGCTTTTCTTCCAGTTATATAAGGCGATTGCACTCCAGTCATTATTGTAATAACTCTTACTTTATTAGCAAAATCTTTATTAATTCTTGCTCCAATAATTACTTGGGCATCTGGACTTATATTTTCTGTAACTTGCTCTCCGATACCTGCAAATTCTTCAAGCTTAAAGTCAGGACCGCATGTTATATGGACTAATGCCCCGGTTGCTCCCTTATAATCAACATCCAATAAGGGATGTGTTAAAGCTTGTCTTACAGCTTCGTCAACTCTTGTGCTTCCATCAGATTCACCAACTCCAATAACTGCAACATCTCCGTTCTTCATAATGGCTGAAACGTCAGCATAGTCTAAGTTAATCAATGAAGGCAAGGTAATTGTTTCCACAATTCCTTTTATCATTGTACTTACCAGCTCGTTTGCAACTGCAAAGGCCTGCTCCATTGGAAGATTTCCCGCAATATCAACTAATCTATTGTTGTCAATTATTATAACTGTATCACAAACTTCAGTTAATTCCTGCAATCCGAATTCAGCTTTGTCAACTCTTGCTCTTTCGCATTCAAAAGGCATTGTAACTACTCCAATCACAACAGCTCCTGACTCTTTAGCCAGTTGTGCTACAACTGGTGCAGCTCCTGTCCCTGTTCCTCCGCCCATTCCTGCCAATACAAAAGCCATATCAGCTCCGCTCGCAGCTTTCTTAAGTTCAGATAAAGATTCTTTCGCAGCTTCTCTGCCTTTCGTAGGATATCCGCCACATCCAAGTCCTCTCGTCAGCTCTTTTCCTATGAGAACTTTCTCATCAGCCTTAGTTATACTAAGATGTAAAGCATCTGTATTAAGTCCATAGATTGTAGCGCCATTTATTCCTTTATTAAAAAGCCATGTTACTGCATTGCATCCCGCGCCTCCAGCGCCAAAAACTTTTATATTTGCTTTTCCAGCTCTTAATTCATCAAAATTAATACTGTGAGTAGATACATTTTGTAAAGCTTCTTTTGCAAAATCTAAAACCATATCTTCTACCTCCTTTCAATTTCACACAATTTTATTCAATATACTAGAAATAACTGGTATTTATATTTGTCTATTTAGAAATATGCATATCAAAAGCGAAAATTTCTCTTTTTTTTAACAATCCAATCAGTCTATTCCATCATATTTTCTCTAATATCTCTGCATGCACGCCAGCTGCATTGCAAAGTTTCACAAAATTTTCAGCATCTTCTCTTGTCCCTGCAACTCCTGCTCCATAATGCATAGGTATTGCAACACTTGGCTTTATAAGAACAGCTGCCTCAGCAGCTTCTTCCGCAGTCATTACATAAGTCCCAGAAACAGGAAGTAAAGCAATAAAATCATTCTCATGTTTTCCATATCCAGTTAACTTTTCCATCTCAGGAATTTTATCGCTGTCTCCAGCATGATAAATTATTACATTATTAAATTTTATTAAGTATCCTATCCATCCGTCTGCTTTTGAATGAAAAATTTTATTTATATTATATGCTGGTAAAGCTTCTACTTTAAACTCCCCAAAACTTATTTCTTCTCCAGCTTCAATAACATGCATTTCAACTCCTTCTATTTTTGTAATTTTACTCTGAACATCTGCAGGAATTACTATGACAGTTCCCTTCTTCGATATACTAACAACATCTTTTATACTGCAATGATCATAATGACTATGAGTGATAAATATATAATCTGCTTTCTCTATCTTCTCATGCAAATTATAAGGATCAATCGCAATTCTCTCTCCTCTTTCATTTGTAATTAAAAATCCAGAATGTCCTAAAAAAGCAAGCTCAATATGTCCTATCTTCATTTTAATACAAACAAAAAAGCCCTTATAAGATTAGCGGTGATGCAGTCAGAAAAATAAAATTCTTTTTTCCAAATTGCACATTAATTACTAAATGCTTTTGCGATTCCTAGCATCTTTCCTTCCTTCTCTTTAGCACACATCACCTGCATACCTATAGGAATCCCATTAATCTTTCCTGCAGGCAGAGAAATCGCGCAAATTTCAGCCAGATTCGCCGGAATAGTTAAAGCATCTAAAGCATAAATCTCTTCAACTTTCATCTTTTTTCTTTCTCCAATCTTCCAAGGCAATCCAGGAGAGGTCGGTAATACTAAGCAATCTACTTCTCCAAAAGCTTTCTCAAATTCCTCTTTAATTAATTCTTTAACAGCCAATGCTTTCTCATAATAAGCACCTTCAAATTCAGCTTTCGTAATTTCCCTTCCTCCAAAAATTCTTCTTAAAACTTCTTCGCCGCAAAAATCTTCTATTTTCTTCCCATAACGCCTGCCGTCAAATCTCCGCGTCGCAGAAAAAAATTCGCTATAAACAAGAGGATAATATGTCTGAACAGCCAGTTCAATATGCTTAATTTCAATATTCTTTAAGCTCCATCCATTTTTCTTGATTATTTCTTCAACTTTTTTATCAATAATTTTCTGTATTTTAGAATCAACTCCTTTAATTCTCAAAATTCCAACTTTTATCTTGTTAATTTTTTCTATCTCTATTTTTCTAGAATCAAAAGTATTTGCATCTCTCTCGTCTTTACCCCTAATAACATCTAAAACCAGTGCAGCATCTTCAACATTTCTTGCCAAATCTCCTATTTGATCTAAGCTCATACTCAAATCAATAAGCCCATATCTGCTCACTAAACCATAACTCGGCTTCACTCCTACAACTCCGCAATGTGAAGCAGGCATTCTAATGCTTCCTCCTGTATCGCTTCCCAAAGCAACATCGCAAAATCCAGCAACAACAGCAGCCGCACTTCCAGAACTGCTTCCTCCAGAAATTCTCCCAAAAGCAGAAGGATTTTGTGTTGCTCCAAAAGCGCTGTTCTCCCCGCTGCTGCCTGCAGCAAACTCATCCATATTAGTCATTCCAATTATTACTCCATCTTCTGCCTTTATTTTTGAAATCACAGTCGCATCATAAGGAGCAATATAATTTTCCAAAACTTTAGAAGCGCAGTTGCATATCATTCCTTTAACATTAATATTGCTCTTTACAGCAATCACATATCCATACAATCTTCCTTTCTTTCCTATTCTCTTTACTTTTTCATCAATCTTTCTCGCTTCTTCAAGAGCATTCTCATTAACATGCAAAATAGCATTAATTTTTTTATTCTCCTTCTTTATCTTTTTCAGGTATTTCACTACTTTATCTTCTGCTTCCATATAAAATCCCATTCTTTTTTATATAATAAAGTTATTAAATCTTACCACTCAATCTTAGAAAATTGCTTCTTGACATAAATAATCTCCTGCAATTCATATAGCTCAAGAGTTTTTTCAACTTGATCTGAAAAATAACGCAGCTGATAATCTTTATCCTCTTTGTCAAACAGCTCAATTGCCATTTCCTTTGTGCCTGCATGGTCAATTAAAACATAATGCGCATCTACTTCATAATCTTTTCCATCAATTTTTACTTTATTGCCTTTTTTAATTTCTGATATTTGCTTTGACGCTTTTACAGAAATATTTCTATCCAAATCTTCCTTTTTCATAATTCTACCATTCCTTTTTCTCTGCGATTATAGAATCACCATATTTTTCAGGAGCATTTTCAAACATTCTCATCCTAAAATCCTTATCTTCTCTTGTCCCTTCTCCTTCTTCTCTATATCCACCAGATAACTTTTTCTTTTTTTTATCGCTAATTTTAACTTTTCCCAAAGCAGAACTGAATTTTCTCAAAATTTCCCGTGCTTCTTTTTCTATTTGCTTTCTCTTCTGTTCGGATGTTCCCACCATACCAAAAGCAGAAAGCAGCAATTTATAAATTTATTCACACTTGAGGATACAATCATTGGCATCCTGAATTGGAAGCAGGAATTGACCTAACTATAAAGAAAATTGAAGAAATTAAAATTAATCACCAACCCAATTAAAAACAAACATTTAAATAGTAATTATTATTAGTAAAATTAACTAAATTTAATAACTAGAATTTCAATGGGAATCGCAAAAATAACAAGAAACTTTCAGGTAACACTGCCAAAAGATGTAAGAAAGATAGTTGGAGTGAAAGAAGGAGACGAAGTTCTCTTCATAGTTGACGGAAATAATGTATCTCTTCTTAAATCTGAAAAAGATTCTATCATGGCAGCAGCAGGCATCTGGGAAAGCGTGAAGGAAACAGGGACAGAATATCAAAAAAGAGTGAGGAAAGAATGGAGAAAAAGACAGAAAGCTTTACAATGGTAATGATTGACTCAAGCATTTTTATCGATCATATTCGAGGATATAAACCAGCAGTCGAATTTTTTCAGTCTTTTTTATCACAAGAAAACAATGCTTCCTTTTCTGCATTAACAGAAACCGAACTGCTTTCAGGAAAAAGCTGCAATGATGCATTAACAAGATCAAAAGTGATTCAAATGCTTAATCATTTTACTAAAGTTGATATAAACAATCCAATTGCTAAGCTTGCGGGAGATATAAGAAGAACGCATAATCTTGATATTCCTGACGCAATAATAGCTGCAACTGCCTTGGTTCATAAGACAGAACTCTTAACGCGAAATGTAGAAGATTTTGCAGGAATTCCAGAACTGAAAGTGAGTAATCCTTATTAAAATCAAAAACACGATGCTCCTCTCCTGCAGTATTTCTCAATATAAAATGCCCTTAAAACAGGCTGAATTCTATCTATTATAAAGGAGCCGACAGACTCATTCATTCCAAGAAGCCCATCATTATACAGAGACTTACGCATCTCCCTCATTAAACTAAGTGAATTGCTGATTTGAAAAGTATTATATCTTTTATTATCATCTAATACACAAGAGCTATACTTCTGTAAAGAATCTTTATCTTCCTTAACCATAGAAAAAATCCTGCAAATCAGCTCGCTATCTTCTGTCTTAGAGAAGACCTTTTTTAGTATGTTCTCTGCATAAGTCCATCGTATATCTGGAGGCTCGTCTTTCTTCTCCTTACTCTCTAAATTATTTTCCATCTAACAAGCAAAAAATAAGACTATTATCTCATATTTAAAACTATCATCAAGCAGCTATTCTTTCATCATTGTCAGGAAAAAAATTATTATACTGTCCTCCGCTTATTTCTTTAGCACGCGACAAGAATCCGCGCGCTGCCAGTCTCCTCTCTGATGAAACATCTGGATAAATCTTCATTTTCTCCGGAAATTGCAATATATAAAACAAACGAAAACGCTCGCCAATGTGAAATCTCTCCACATCATTGACAATTTCTAAGGGTGTTGGCTCGCGTTTTAGATGTTCACCAAGAAAATACTTCTCCCCATGCAACCAAACAGAGCACATAGTAGCATAATGCTTTCTGCTCTCTTCATCACTAACTCCAAACGCATATCCTATTTCTTTCTGGACATAATAAGGAATATTATCAATGAATGCAACTTTCCATCTGTCATTTTTATCACTAATCATTGCACGATGCTCTGGAGAAAGGTTATTTCCTTGAAAATAAGAATCTCGTGGCATTACCATTCTTTCATGAAAAATACTCTGATACTCCATATATCCCCAAAATACATAAGTAACACTTATATTTAAAATTATTTATTATAAAATTATTCACAAAACTTTATCTCTTCTCTTTGATCTATCCAACTCTCAGAAAACTCTATAAGTTTTGAAACAGGCTCCATAGAAACAACTTTTCCGCCTTCACATTTCACATGAACATCAATGCACTCTCTATTGCTGTTGCAAATGGCAGTTGTCCAAGAATAATTTTTACTTATGTTTTCCAATTCTTCAACTGCTTTTCCAGTTAAAACTATTTTATTAGAAAAATACCCTAAAAAGAAAGCTACAGCTAAAACAGCTACAATTAAAGCAATATAATACCATTTCATTTAGAACTAAAAAAATGAGCGTTTATAAAACTAATGTTTTTTCATCAATTTTTCATTAATCTTTCCAGTATCTCCATCGCCTTTCTTTTTTCAATTCCTTTCCCAAGTTTCTGTATAACCAAACCCATATAAGCATTTGCGCTCAATCCTGGATTTTCCTTGACAATCTGCGCAATCTGCTCCTCTAAAACATCATGTCCTGTTCTATCAATTTTCAATGCATCTGAAACATTTTCTCCTGAAGCAATTCTAAACAATATTCCTTTTGTATCTCCTTCATTAACTCTGCCTGCTATAATTTCCTCCAAAACTTTCTCTAAAACTCTCTCACTCAAAATCTCTTCTATTTCACCAATACTTTTTTTCAGTTTACTGGCAAACTCATTTCTCCACAAACTAACCATCTTCGCCACAAGATTCGCGTCCTTATCATAAACTCTTAACAAAACTTCAAATTCATCAAGATGCCCGTCCAACACAAGCCCAATCATCTCGTCGCTTAATCCTTTCTTTCGTAATTCATCGCGAATCTCATGCTTAAGTTTCGGCAGTTTTTTCTTCAGTTCATTTATTCTCTCTCTTCCAATTCTCAATAACAACAAATCTGTTTCAGGATACATTCTCGCTTTTCCAGGTAAGGGCCTCAAAAACTCACTTTCGCCATTTTCCAGCGCATTTCTCACTTCTCCTTCTTTCTTTCCTTCTCCCAGCTCTCTCTGTTGTCTCTCTGTCTCTTTCCTAATAGTTTCAATCATCATTGAAGCATCCTGAAAACCTTTTATCTCAACTCTTTCATGCCCCTTTATGCTCATATTAACATCCTGCCTTATAGTTCCAATTCCCCTCTTCACTTTGCAAGCTCTTAATATTTCTCCTAATTTAAGCGCTGTCTCTTTAATTTTCTCCGGAGTATCTAAAACAGGGGCAGTTGCAATTTCAACAAGTGGAATTCCAAGTCTGTCAAGTCTATAAACTGCCTTATCTTTATCCTTGCTAATAATCCTCGCAGAATCTTCTTCTAAACATAAAGTATCAATTTTTACTTTTCCAAATGATGTCTCTACAAAACCAGAATGCGCTAACAGCAAAGTTCTCTGAAAACCAGATGTATTGCTCCCATCTATCACTGTCTTTCTCATAATTTGTATAATAGGATAAATCTCGCAATTTAACAATAAAGCAATTTTCAGCGCTTCATTTAAAGCCAGTTCATTAATAAAATGTGGTGGCTCTTCATCAATCTCTACTAAACAAATACTATCTTTATATCCCTGATAATAAAATTTTCTCCCAATTTCCATTTCATGAGAGACCGCAGCATCAATTTCTCCTGTTTCCCCTGCAACAGCATGCAATTTCCTCATAATTGTAAAATCCGGCTCATCATTCCTTAAATATCCAGGACAAGCACAGAAAAGCTTTCCGCAATCAAGCTGTTGATGAATCTCAAGCCCTGTCTTTAATCCTATCTTTGTGTATTCCATATAGAAACATTAGAGAAAAGAGATATTAAATGTTATGGTAAACTAAATTTATTTTTTGGTTATTGGCCTGCTTTTGTGTAGTCTCTTGTCTAGTTCTCTCAAGAAAAGTTCAGTAGGAAAAATTCCTAATCTGTCGCTTTTGAATTCTTCTCTTCCTATCTTAAGCCTGTCATGCAAATTTTTAGATTCACCGGTTCTTGAAAGATAATCAGTAATTTGCTTTGATGTATAACCTCTCTTTTCTAAAACATAGAGCATTCCAATAATATCTCCTGTATGCTGCAATTCTCCTTTCGGAGTAATTAATTTGCCTTTAATAAGAGATAATGGGCTTATCACATTAACTGGAATACCAAAATGAATATTTGTTTCTATATCTCCAAATTTTTCTGCAAAATTACCTTTATAGAAATCTATCTTGCATTCTTCGTTTTCATCAGCTGCTAATTTAATAGTCGCCTTATCTTCTAAATTCGGGCTTTCTAAACAGCTTTTGATATTATACCCTGATCTTATAGCATTCAAGACCTTCATATTTCCAGCCATGTCTATATCATTAGAGCCCCTCCAAACACTAGCAATATTCTCTCCCTTATCTTTCATTAAATGGGATAAAACTGCATATCCTCCAAATAAAACATACTCTCTGTTTAAACCCAAATTATTAAAATGCGCTGCTAAATCCAAAGAGTATGCTAAAACTGTCTTAGTTGGTTCATGAAGATTTGAAAATACCTGCAAATAAGTTTCCACTCTCCCTTCAGGAATACTGTCTTCTAAATGTTTAAACACCATAATATTCTGGCTTTTTTTAACTATTTAAATCTTTCTAATTGTAACTTCTATTAAGTTACAACATCAAAAAGTCCTTGTGTTTGACCATGGGCTTTAGCCCATGGTTTGTTTAGGACTTTTGGATGCTCAAGGAACAACCTTGCCTTGAAAGGCAAGGTTTTCTTCAAGTTCCTTGACATAATTATTTCAAAGAATTAGGTGATAGAGTATAAAGCGTAGTTGTTGTAAAAATCCTTTGCATATGATGATAATCAAAATCCTTGCGAACATCACTTAATGTAAGAGGATGGCAGAGTGCTGCATGATGCAACTGATCTTTACGCGGAGTATAAGCTACTAATCTTTCATCCAAACAACTTACAAAACATCTTTGCGTCCCATCTGCCTCGCACTTTTCATTGACTAAATCATAAAATTCCTTACTTTCAGGCAAATCAGTTAATAAAAAAGACATCAAATAAAGATCATTCCTCTTCGGCATTCCCTTTGCTATGCCCAATGCAACATCAATAGAATGTTTTTTCCCATCAATATCATAATTAGCAGCAGAATTAAGCACTAAAACTTTGCCTTGCTTTAATGAATTAAATTGCAAACGTTCTTTCAAAAAAAATAAATGATTTTCGACTGATTTTGCTCCCATTGAACACCAATTAAATAATTGTTTTTTGCCTTTTTAAACATTTAGATTCAAAAGTCCTATAAAAAATAAACATTAACTCCAAACTTCATCTGTATAAATTAAAACCTATCAACCAAAATGTATAAGAACTTTTTTAATTTCATTTATTGTTTTTTGCTGGTCTTTTTTATTAGACATTCTTACAAATCTTATCAATAAATCAGTAAGTTTTGATTGCTCCATTATTCTTAACTTATAACCATCAGTTATAAAATAAAATCTAAATGATTTGTATTTAATCTCTTTTATCACTATTCCTCCTACTTCTCCTAAAGTTTTACCTTTATGAGGATTCTCTTCTAAAGATTGCATCTGTCTGAAAATTGTCTTGGATTCCTGTTTAAATTTCCTAAGAATCTCATTTTTAAGGCTTTCATCTATTTCGACTTTGGCCATTTATTGTCTGCCTCTTTAATTGCTTCTTCAATTGGAACAAAGCCCTCTTCAGACATTAAAAACTCCCTTAATTGCTCCTTTACAGCCATTGAATATATTCGTTTAAGAATTTTTTCGTAACTTTCCCCTTTTGTTCCAAATGTAGCTATCTTATTCTTCATTTCCTTGCTCAACTGTATTGTTGTAATTTCCATAGTAACTATATTTACCATAGAAATTATAGTTTATAAATCTTTAGAATTAATTTACTCTGTTGAAAATCTATAGTCTGTTTGACAAAAGCTTTAAAATCTAAGCTCTCAATGTTAATAAATGAGAATACTTGAACTGACAACTTACAGCGCAGGAACATGCGGTGTATTCGCGCGCGTTCGCGAGGAATCCATAAGGTTAGCAAAAAAAGGCCATAAAGTAGCAATCTTTTCCACAAATCACACAAAGGGCTCATCAGAAATAGCTTCTTCAAGAGATTCTCTTGGCTCTGTTTCAATCACTCGTTTTCCAGCGCATAAACTTGGCGGTGAAAGTTTCTCGTCATGGAAGTTTGACAAAGAAGCTCTTGCTTTCAACCCAGATATAATCATTACCCATGCGTATAGGCACACACATACAACTCGCGCTCTCAAAATAGGTAATCATTTGAAAATTCCTGTCTTCCTAGTAACTCATGCTCCATTCGAGCGTTCTGAAACGCGCTCTCTTTTATCAAAAATAGCAGTTTCATTTTACGATTCTTTCATTGCTAGAAAAAAACTAAACAAATTCACAAAAATAATAGCAATAACTAATTGGGAAATCCCTTACTTATTAAGACTAAAAATCCCCAAAGAGAAAATTGCTTACATTCCAAATGGCATTCCTGAAGAATTCTTTAAAATCAAAAAAGCAAAAACAAAAGAAGAAAATAAAATTCTTTTTCTCGGAAGAATCTCTCCAATAAAAAACTTAGAAACAGCAATTAAAGCTCTTCCTTTAATAAATGATAAATCCATAAAATTGGAAATTGTCGGCCCGACAGAATCAAATTATCTGCAAAAACTAAAAGCTCTTATTTTTTCTCTTAATCTGGCAAATCGCGTTATTTTCTCTCATCCTATTCTTGACATCAAAGAAAAAATAAAGAAAATCGATGAGGCAAGAATATTTATTCTGCCTTCAATAAGTGAAGGTATGCCACAATCATTAGTTGAGGCATTAGCAAGAGGCAAGCTCGTCCTTGCCAGTAAAAATCCAGGCAATTCTGATCTTATCCAAGACAGCAAAAACGGATTTCTCTTCCCTGTGGCAAATGCAAAAGCACTCGCATCCCTCCTCGACAAAACACTTTCACTCTCTTCGTCAAAAGCTCAAAAAATAAAAAATACAGCGCGCCTCTCTGTAAAGCAGTTTGTCTGGCCTAAAATAATCAACAAAATCAATAAAATAATACAATCTAAAAATTCCGACAAAATATTTATAAATCTATAAAGATATAAGATACCATGGACTACAAGACTGTAGGAAAAGTTATTCTTAATGTCTTTTTCGTATTATCAATTATTTTTGGAACATTTGCATTCATCTTTAAGTCATTTGGATGTAGCTTTGTAACAGGATCTAGCTTTTCCTGCGATATTTTATTACCTTTATATTTTATTTTATATGTAATTGGAATTATTTTAGCTATAGTATCAATAGTAGGGTTTTTCATTAAGAAAGAAAAATTCTCAAGGCTATGTTTTATCCTTAGGATAATATGGATTGTACTATTTATTGCAACAACAATGCTCTTTTCCTCTTACGAAAATCTATCAAATGCCAGTTCTATAAAAATGAAGTTGGAAAAGACAGATCTAAAGAGCTGTGAAAAGGAGTTTAAATCAACTGGCGATTCTGGTTGCTATGCTACCTATGCTGAACTTATCAAAGATTACACTTATTGCGAGAAAGTTTCAGTTAATGCAGGAATTAACGGAGATACAAGATTTTACTGCTTTATCAACTTTGTAGAACAAGTTCCAGATGCTGTTAATTGGTGCAAAAAAATATCATCTTTAGAACCATATGTAGACCAATGTTTAGAGATAGCAGCCAAAGCGCGACAAGACCAAAAGTTATGCAACCGTATTATCTCCACGAGCACAAAAAACAAATGTCTTTCACAATTTAGTTGATTATTTCTTTTAGAAAAATAACTTTTTAGCTACTTCTACTTTTTTCAGCGAATTTTCTTATATGTGCAACAAAGAACTTGGCATTTTCAATTGACTTTTCAGCAGGCTCATTATTTGCCTGAGGATAGGTTTTGTAGGTATATTCTGTTCGCTTTTCCTCTTCATCTTCCAAAATTAAAAGTAATGTTTTTGCTTTAACTTTTACATCTTCATAAATATTTAAAAGTTCATCATCTAATGCTTCTGTTTTGACAAGTTTCTTGAACTTTTGATATACAAAATTATGCTGTCCCTGTTCTTGTATTGCTATATTTTTAGATAAAAGATAATATTTTGCGCTATAAAATATTGCATAATGAGCATGGCTTATAACTGCGCTATAAAAAGTACTGCTTAAAGGAACATTTAATGCTGTTTTTTCAGGAGAATTAGAACTCAGTTTATATAATAATTACAGCAATCTCATGTTCTGCTCGTTCAATTAAAAAATCATCCTTTGAATCCATAATCACTTTATTCTGGATATGTAAAACATATTTTTCTAATGCAGTCAGTTCAGTTTTCGTAAGTTATTTAAACGCCTGCTGTTTTAGATAAAGCATGGAAACAACTATAGATACAGTGCATCAAGATATATTAAAATTACAAAAACAAATAGAACTACTAAATAGGATTTTACTGTATGAAGGAAAATTAACTTCTTGGGCAAAGAAAGAATTAGCGAAAGCAAGAGTGGAAAAAGAGGACAATTATACTTCTTTAAATGATTTATGAGGTAAGATTTTCAAATCAAGCAACTAAATTTATTAGAAAACTCCAGCTAGATATTCAGAAGAGAATAAAGTCAAAGTTCAGAGAAGTAGCAGATAATCCTTTCAGACATATTGAACACTACGAAGGAAATTATTATAAAATAAGAATCGGAGATTTTAGGGCATTAATAGATATTGACAATGAAAGAAAAATAATCTGGGTGAGGGTTTTTGATAAGAGGAATAGAATCTATAAAAGATAATTTTTAAGTTGCATCCCTTAATCCTTAATTTCTAAATAGTCAATCTCTCATTCAACTCTCCAGCAAAATTCTCCAGCATTTTTTCCTTTACTTTGCCTTTCCATCCATAATGTCCAAGAACAAAGCCCAATTTCACAAGAGCTGTTTCAACAAGCATGTCCTCTAAAAAAATAACTCCTGCTTCAGCTAACTCGCGCCCATTGCCATATACATAAGGGTCAAGCCTCCCATGCAAAGTCTGCGCTGCTGCACAAATAATAAATCCGTCATGAATATGTTTCTTCAGTTTAGGAACCCAGCTCTGCATAGAATCTGATGCAGCAACATGCCCCAAACCGCTCATTTCCAGAACAATCCCTTTATATTTTAAAGCATGAAAGTCAAGAATAGATGGATCCTGCCCCGGATAAAATTTCACAAGAGCAACTTTGTCAGTATATGAAACATCCAATTCAGTTTTTCCCTCATTTCTTTTTTTATATTTTGAAATAAATTCAATTCTATCAGACCACACTTTAGCGATTGGCTCGCAATTAACAGGCTGAAAAGCATCTCTTCTGCTCGAATGCATCTTCCGTACTTTAGCTCCCTTTAAAGCATGACAAAACTCGTCATTTAAGTTTGCATGTCCAACAAGCATCACTTCAGCACAATCTGACAAAGCCATTTTTGCAGCACATTGTAAATTCAAATACGCATCACTGCTCGCCCTGTCAATACTTCTTTGCGAATATGTCAAAACAACAGGCTTACTCAAATTTTTCAAAAAGAAAGAAAGAGCAGCAGCAGTATAATGCAATGTATCTGTCCCATGTGTAACAATCACTCCTTTAACTTTAGAGTCATCAAGCAATTCCTTGACACTTTCTGCAATCTTTATCCAATGATAACTCGACATTGACTCTGAAGATATTAAAAATTCATTCTTTACAATGACATTCGCCATAGAAAACAATTCAGGATAAAACAAAGCTAATTCTCCTGCATTCGTAAGTGGTTTTACTCCGCCTGTTTTTGCATCTAATTTTGAGGCAATTGTCCCTCCTGTAATAACAAGTCCAATACAAGGCAATTCTGGATTAATTTTCTGAACTACATCTTTCCATTCTCTCCCGCTAAACTTCTTTAAAACTCTCCCAGCCAAAATATTTTCTTTAGGAATTCCAATATTATATCCTGATTCCAGCTTTATCAATACAATATTCTTATCTGCACTCTCCAGTATAGTTCCATCAAGCTCTTCCTGCGCAAGACGCAATCTAACTTCATCTCCAGGCTCAAATCTCGACATATCCATTATTTAATAAAATGAAATCTCTATAAAAACATGTCTATGCAGTTGTATTACTAAGTTAAAGGTTAGTAGAGGGGCAAGATATCCAGATAATTCAACAACAGGCAATTCTAAAACAAAAACATTAAAAAATGAGTAAATATTGATATATTCATGCTTCAATATTTTATTGGGACAATGTTTTTCTTTATAGTTTGGCTAGTCCTATTCCTGCATAAGAAATTTTTAAGAAAAGAAATGTTAATAATGAGCTTAATTGTTGCTCCAATGGGACCATTATCAGCAATTTTCTATCTTAGAGATTATTGGCACCCAGAGTATTTATTTTCTATTTTTGGAGTAGGAATTGAAGATTTATTATTCTCTTTTTTTATTGGAGGTATAGGAAGTGTTGCTTACGAAGAGTTCTTTATTAAGAAGATGAGGAAAACAAAAAGAGAACAATCAAAAACTCTTGCATTTATTGGACTAATCTGTTTATTTTTATTAATTATTTTGACCTTTGTTTTCAAGATAAATTCTATTTATTCTTCATCAATTGTATTTTTGGTTGCTGGTGCCATTGTTATCACTAAAAGACATGATTTATTAAAAAATGCAATAGGAAGCGGTATTTTGGTAGCACTAATAATGTTAGTATTCTATATTTTCTTTGTTGGTATATATCCCGCAATTATAGATGATTGGTGGAAATTAAATAATATCAGTGGGTTACTTGTATTCGGTACTCCAATTGAAGAGTTGATTTGGGGATTCTCATGGGGTTTCTTATCCGGTCCGTTTTATGAATTCTGGAGAGGTTTTAAGGAACAAGAGTAGCGCTAAATTTAAATTGAAAGTCTCTGATGAACCAAGCTTTTCATTGAGACATATTATTCCAAAACCAAAATGTTTATATATAGATGATACTAATGTATAACTATGGCAATTGAAGTAAAACTTAAACGATGGGGAAATTCAATGGCAGTAATTGTACCAAGCACACTCATTGAACAAAAGAATATGAAAGAAAATGATACGCTTCTTATAGAAGTAGTCAAGAAAGCAAATCTTTCAGACATCTATGGGATGATTAAAAAGAGAAAAATGTCTGGTCAAGAGGCAAAAGATCTGGCGAGAGAAGGATGGGACTAAACCAATGTTTCTTCTTCGATACATATGCGCTTTACGAATTGCTTCATCAGAATCCAAATTACAAGAAATATATATTCGAAGTGAGCATTATCACAACGAAACTCCAATTAATGGAACTGCACTATGTCCTTTTGCGAGTATACGGGAAAGAAGAAGCAAATCGCGCATTTGAGCGATTTAGAGAATTCTGCGTTGAAATTGATGATGAAACAATCAAACTTGCGACGTCCTTTCGGCATCAAAATTATACTCGTAAACTCTCTTATATAGATTGCTTAGGGTATATTTTAGCAAAGAAGTATAACATCTTATTTCTTACAGGAGATGAGCAATTTAAGGATTTTGAAAGAGTAGAGTTTGTAAAATAAAATTGTTTGAACAGCTGTTGTTTGCTTTTAATTGCATAAAATCCGCACCAATTCAATATTCCCTGGCAATATAAACTGTTTCCTTGGCTTTTTTCCCGCATACAGCACATTTTCCGCCAATATTTCCTCTTCCAATCTCATCAAACTTCCTTCCCCTGACTTTTCCCCCTGTCGCTTCCTCAATTTTTTTAGCGCACTCTTCTCCCTCTTCCTCAACAGAACAAAATCCGCATCTAACAATTTTTCCAGATTCAATAACCTGCTTTATTCTTTTCAAATCCAGAGCACTGACAATTCTGTCATCAAAAACTTTATCTGCCTGTTTTTTTAAATTGCTGTCAAATTCCTGAGAGACTTTTTTAAGATAATCAATTAAATTTTCTTCTTTAACAATTTTTTTTTCATTTAAATCCCTTCTAAAAACAGTAACGCTTTTTTCTTTTATGTCTTTTAATCCTATATCTATGCGAATAGGAACTCCTTTCATTTCCCAATAATTAAACTTCTCTCCTGCACTCTTCCCGCTAGAATCCAACTCAACTGAAAATGAATGTGTTTTGAGTTTGCTTACTAAATTATTTGCTTTTTCAGCAACTTTTACATCATCACTAACAGGCACAACAACAATCTGCACAGGAGAAAGAACCCAAGGCAACCTCAAACCTTTATCATCACCATGAACAATTACTATGCTTGCAAATATGCGCGAGATAGCAGGCCCATAACATGTAATCCATCCATATTTATCTTTTCCCTCTTTATCTTTAAATTTTACATCGAATCCTTTTGAAAATTTTTGTGAGAGCAAGTGCGTAGAAGGCTGCTGCACAACTCTCCCATCAGGATTCAATACATCTGCAGCAAAAGTTTTCTCCGCTCCAGGAAAAGTATCCCATGTTGGCCTCTCAAAAAAGATAAAGGGCAGCCCAAAAATATCATTTAATATTTCTTTTGTAGTCTGCATATCTTCTTTTACTTGATTTTCAGCATTCTCTTTTGTAGCATGCACACAATGTGTTTCAATCCAATGAAATTCCCTGCTTCTTAAAAAAGGTCTGGTTGCTTTTGTTTCATAACGAAAAACATTTGCTCTTTGGTATGTCTTAAAAGGCAAATCATTATAACTGCGTATCCACAAGGAAAACATTTGATAAAAAGCAGTCTCTGAAGTAGGCCTTAAAGCAAGTCTCTCTTCAAATTTCCTATCTCCCCCATAAGTCACCCAAAAAACTTCTGGCTTAAATCCTTTGATATGTGTACTTTCTTTTGTTAAATTGCTCTCTGGAATAACTGCTGGAAACCAATAAGGTTTATGCCGCTTACTTTGCAGTGTATCCTCAAAAAATTTATATATCTTCTCCATAACCATTACAGACCAAGGCTGGAAAACTAAAAATCCTTTGACATTATATCTCAAATCAGCCAGCTCTGCCTTTTGCACAATCTGACTGTACCATTCAGAAAAATTTTCATTTTTCTTAACTGTCAATCCTTTGTTGTCTTTCTCTTCTTTTTTTTCAACCATATTTCTTTATGTGGGTAAGTATTATTAAATCTTGTTAAATAGGCCTACGAGGAATCGAACCTCGGTCACAGCGTCCGAAGCGCTGGATTCTGTCCACTAAACTATAGGCCCTTAAATTTAGAGAACGCGTACCTTTTTTAATGCTTTGCATATTAATTAATTTAAAACGGAGTTGTTAAGTAAACGTCTGGAATTTTAAAAAAAATTTAAGGTTTCTTCACAATCAGCTTATTTTTCTTAATTTCAGCTTCTAAATTCTGTCCTTCTTTCCACTTTAATTCCTCTACGATATTTAGAGGTATAACTATTGAGCATAAAATACAAAATGTAAGAAAAACAAAAATTCATAATTATAGAATTGAAACTATATTTATAAAAATCAAAGACAGAGTTATAGATTTCAGAGGATTAAAAGCTCTATGGTCTGCCCCTATTTTAATGACTGTAATAGTCATTCAGCACAACTTTATAGAAAACCATTCAACTACTGATGAAGTTCCTTCTGAAAGAGCAGGAGTTAATTTAGAATTGGGAGAAAATAGAT
>ERZ1292623.1284-Hain-H51-01um-R1-1284-length-24430-cov-5_pt1 | contig 24430 bp, 35 predicted proteins | sample MGYA00564398_ERZ1292623 | MGnify/ENA primary metagenome ERZ1292623 (study PRJEB36523, sample SAMEA6512633) | groundwater metagenome | collected 2019-01-07 | study: AquaDiva: Metagenomics assemblies of 32 groundwater samples | reverse complement strand
GCTAAACAATTCTCAGGATTGAAAGTTACTGAAAATCACGCCAAAAGAGTTCTAAACAGATTAAGGGTGCCAGAAAAACCAATTAACTGGACAGAAGATCATGTTTTTTGGTTTGCATCAGAATTAAGGACAGAAAGTAAGCCAACAATTATAGCTGCAAATAAAGTTGACCTGGAAAAAGCATATGCTAATTATCAGTTTTTGAAGATGAAATTTCCAGGACTTACTTTAATTCCCTGTTCTGCAGATTCAGAGCTTGCTCTTCGGGAAGCTGCAAAAAATGGTTTGATAGATTATATTCCAGGAGAGAGAGATTTTGAAATTAAATCAAACTCGTCCAAGCTTGGCCAAGTTAAAGGAGAATTGAATGAGGCCCAAAAAGAGGCTCTTTCCAGAATTAAAGAATCTGTTTTGAATAAAGTTAAAGAAGGAACAGGGGTCCAGGAAATATTAAATCACGCTGTTTTCAATCTTTTGAAATATATCGCTATTTTTCCGGCAGGAGCAAACAAGCTTGCAGATAGCAAAGGCAGAATTTTACCAGATTGCTTTCTTCTTCCTTCTGGTTCAACAGCACTGGACTTTGCATATTTCTTGCATACAGATTTTGGAAATAATTTTATCAAGGCAATAGATGCTAGAACAAAGAAAATAATCGGAAAAGATCACGAGCTAAAGCATAGAGATGCTTTGGAAATAGTTACATGATAATTTTCAATAAAATTATTCTTTAAGAAATTTTATGAATTTCACTAGAAAAATAGGTGGTAAAACTATAAGAAGTCCAACTATCATAAAAAATGCCTGCGCATATTCAGATATTTCTTCAAATCCCATAAACACTGCCATGTATTTTGTTATTTAAACTTTTCTCTTTGACTAGTTTTATAAAGTTTTGATTGTTAAATTATTTAATGCTTAAAAAAATAAAATGAAATATATTTATGCAGAAGATATACAGAGAATAGCAGGAGAGATTTCGAGAATCCTTTTTCCTCATGTAAAACTGGAAAGAATGAAGTGTTTTCGCAGTTATGGTTCTTCTTCTACAAATACAGTTGCTCGCTGTCACACTATCGGAAAACTAATGCAGAAAGCAATGAATGCGGAGGCTTTCTATGCCCTTGAATTCATCTCAGAAAGATTTGACAATCTGTCCGAAGAAGAAAAAATAAAGACGATAGTTCACGAGCTTATGCATATCCCACAGACTTTTGGTGGCGGTTTTAGGCAGCACGATCATGTTTGTGAGGAAAACGTTAATATTTGTTACAGAACATATAAAGAAAAAAAGAAAAAGTTTGATGATAGTGATGTTCTAGGAATCCAAGAACTTAAATGGAAAAACCAAGATAATCTTAAAAGCCTTAAAGATATTAGAAAAAATGCAAAAAATAGTTTCTTTTAATTATAAGGGGAAGAGGTTTAATATTAAGGTAGAAAGTTGTAATTCAATTAGAAAATTTTTTGGGCTGATGTTTACTAGAAAAGAAAAAGCACAAGCCCTTCTTTTTGAATTTAAAAGACCAATTAACCTTAGAATTCATTCTTTTTTTGTTTTCTTCCCCTTTATTGCTGTTTGGTTGGATAAAAAAGGAAACGTTATTCAGACAAGGAAAATAAGACCCTTTACATTCGCTGTTTCTGCAAAAAAACCATTCAGTAAGCTGTTAGAGATACCTATTAATAATACCTATAGAAAACAAGTTAAATTTTTAAAAAAATCCACGACGTAACTATTATATAAAAGTGAAATTCTTCGTCGGTGATTAGAAAGGTTTAAATATAGAAATTCCTTAATTTGTATAATAATCAAAAAGGAGGTATAAGTATGGGAAAAATTATTGTTAAAAAAGTAATAAAGAGAAAACCAGGTCATCTTTACTATGTTGATGGAGCAGGAAATGTATGCGAAGCAAAGATGGCTAGAGGTGGAAAAAGAAAAAAAAGGAGATAATTCCTTTTAATATTTTTTATTTTTATTAATTTTATTAAGTTTTATTTACATTCATACAGAAATATTCTTAATTTTTAGGAGTTTTTCTAAAATGAACTTCAAGAACAAGCCTTTCTAATTTCTGTCCAATATCTGTTGGTATGAGGGAATGATTCATATCAATATATTTATAATTCTCTTTTCTATGATAAATAGAAATCATCTCCCCATAATATCCTTTCCAGCATAATTCTCCCTCTTTTATATCTTCAGGAAACTCAAGTTTTTCGTTTCTCGCAGGCCCCTTTTTTGAATAACGTATTTGAACGCCAACAATCCTTTTTCCATTTCTTATTTTTCTAAATATTAATCTTGCAGAATATATTTTATGGCGCTGACTTGCTGTTCTTTTGGTCTCTTCAATCTCATCTGTCATCCTTAATCCAAATAATAGACCAATTTTATAAATATACTTTTATTGAGATATATATGATTATTTTGTATTATTCTAAGCTTAATAATTCATGAATGTAATTTGTGGCAATTGCACCAGTTATTAGGGAGGTTTGGCTTCCAAGATTATGTTCTTGGAAATAGTGTCCATTATCGCTTAAATCCAAGCCACCAGAAGTGCCTATGGAGATATTTATAAGCCCTCTTCTTTCATCCCATTTAAGTCTTATATCTAGTTTTCCAAATATACTCTCTAAACTATTATTCAATGCCCCTGCAAAATTTTTTATCCTTTCTTTTCCGCCCCTTTCATAAAATTTTGAGATAAGTTTATAATATCCTTCTGGAAGACTAATCATAGGAACTATTTGCCCTCTCTGTTCAATAAAAAGATATTCTGGGTATTCGGCCTGCATTTTTATAACTAAGAAAAACTATTTATATTAATTATGGTGATTAAATTTATGACAACAATTTTTGGGATTGAATCTACAGCCCATACATTTGGAGTAGCTGTAGTGAAAAATAGTAAAATTCTTTCTAATGTGAAAAAGACATACACGACAGAGAAAGGCGGAATTATTCCTATGGAAGCTGCAAAACATCACAATAAGAACAAAGGAGAAATATATCTTAATTCATTGCTGGAATCAGGAATAAAAGAAAAAGATATAGATGCTATTGCAATTTCTCAGGGTCCTGGCTTGGCGCCATGCCTTCTTCAGGGAATGAATTTCGCAAAAGAACTAGCACAAAAACTTAAGATTCCAATAGTTCCTGTAAATCATTGCATAGCTCATCTTGAAATAGGAAGAATTACAGGGGCAAAAGATCCTGTCATGCTTTATGCTTCTGGCGCAAACACCCAAATAATAGCATATGCCTCTGGAAAGTTCCGTGTTTTTGGAGAAACTCTCGATATTGGAATAGGAAATTTTATAGATACTTTTGCAAGATATTCTGAAATTGGCTTCCCAGGTGGTCCTGTAATAGAAAATCTGGCTTCTAAAGGAAAACAGTTGATTGAAATTCCTTACAAAGTAAAGGGGATGGATATAGCCCTTTCCGGCATTCTGACAAATTTGAAACAGAAATTAGAATCTGGAAAATATAGTCTTCAAGATTTGGCTTTTTCTCTACAGGAAAATGTTTTTGCTATGCTTGTAGAAACTTCAGAAAGAGCTTTAGCACACACAGGAAAAAAAGAATTGCTCCTTGGTGGAGGAGTTGCATGCAATAAAAGACTGCAGGAAATGTGTAAAATAATGTGTGAAGAAAGAGGAGCTAAGTTTTTTTGCCCTCCAAATGACCTATTAACTGACAATGCAGCTATGATAGCATATACTGGTGAATTGATATTCAAAAACGGAAATTTCATAGCTGTTAAAGATATAGATAAATTGGATATAGCACCACGTCAGCGCACTGATGATGTAGAAATAAAGTATAAGTGAGGCCAGACATTTCTATCACAGAAGATTAATTCTTTTTTTTCTAATTGTGATAAATACTGGAGATTATCTGTTAATTCTATTTTACAAAATTCAGCTAAAAAGATTTAAAAAGCTATTTTTTCTCACTAAATCATCCGATGAACGAATTTTCATGGTTTCGGGAGGAAGATTTATTCAATAAATCTTTCAATGCTTCGTCCAAGCGTGGTCAAAGCAGAGGAATCAATTCGTTCTTACGAATGGCCAAGCATGGGTGTTCGTCATTAAATAAATAGTAAAATGGACATATATAGCATAATAGAAAAAGCAAGAAAGACAGGAAAAGTCGAGAAAGGGACTAACGAAGTTACAAAGGCTATAGAAAGAGGAACCGCAAAGCTAGTAGTTTATGCAGCAGATGTTAATCCTAAAGAAATAGTTCAGCATCTGCCTCACTTATGTAAAGAGAAAAAAATACTTTGCAGAGAAGTTGACAGCAGGCAAAAACTTGGAATTGCTGTGGGGATTCTTGTTCCAGCATCTTCTGTTGCAGTAATCAATGCAGGAGATGCAGAAAAAGATATAGCTTCTTTAAAGTAAAATGAAAAAAAGATTTTTATTAATAAATAATAAAAGAAAAGATGAAGAGCAAATGAAAGTTTTTATCTTGACGGATATTATTCATTCTAATGTCCATAACTATATAAATATTTCTGTTCACGATCTTCTGCAGAGGCCAGCCCCAGAAGGGCAAATGGAAGCTCACTTGCCTGATAAGCAAGGTCTTGACGGACATCCGAGTTCGATTCTCGGCTGGGGTGCCTCTGCGCTTTAATTTTAACAATAAAAAACATCAAATAAAATGGGCGGCGTAAAACAGCAAAAATCAAAACAACAACAGCAGCAACAGTCACAAGCTTCTAAAGGCAGCGAGAAAATTCTCGGTGTAGTGGCCCCCGCCCTAGTAGAAGAAATAGTTGGAAGAACGGGATTTCGTGGAGAAATAACCCAGGTTCGTTGTTTGGTAATGTCTGGAAGAGATCAGGGAAGATCAATAAGAAGAAATGTCAAAGGCCCAATAAGGGTTGGAGATTATTTAATGCTTAGAGAAACAGAAATAGAAGCGAGGAGGATTAAGCCAAAAGTTACAAAGGGAGCATATACTTAATATGACAGGCCAAGGATTGGAAGAAGTTTTAAGAGTAGGAATTTTTCCTAAAATTAAGGCAGATTTAGATAAAAATCCTAGGGGTGTAATACTCTTACCTAAGTCAATTGTTGATTCAGACGAAACTTTTAATAGATTAATTGATGATATGGGTAATAGTGGTTATCGTGTTGAAAATGTTTTTGAAGATAATGCTGAATATCACATTGCATATTTTAAAAGAAAATAATTAAAAAACAAAATGCCAAAATGTAGTTATTGCGGAAAAGAGTATCATATTCCCAGAGGTCTTACTCTAGTTATGAATGATGGAACTGTGAAGTATCTTTGTTCTTCAAAATGTAGAAAAAACATGTTAATGAAACGCAGAAAAGTAAGATGGATTTCTAAAAGGGAAAAGAAGAAAGAATAAACTTTTATTATAGACTAACAAAATTTATTTCTTATTTCTTCACTTCTTGGATCCTGCCAGTTTTTTGAAAATTGAACAGCTGCACCTGTTATTGGGCTCATACTTATAACTTCTGAATTTTTGCAGTAAATTTCATAATCCTGGCAAAAATTTGTATTTGTGCAAAAAGCTTTTGTGTGAGAATGGGTATATTCCGGAATTTTAACATAATTGCTTTTAGATGAGATCGTAAACGACATAATTACTATTAAAGTAACTATAAAGATTATGCCGGAAATTAATAGTTTTCTCATTATTAAATGGTAACAATCTTCTATTTTTAAGGTTGTTGGTCGTCCCAGATAAATTTTGGGTTCTTTTCAATTTTATCGACGATAAAACACCAAAAAGGTTTATAAACCATGCTGGCTTTTTTATAGCATAATAGGGTAAAAAGGACAGAATTTCTGTTCTAAATTTATCAAAAATATGGGCTTTTAGCAGAAGCCTAAAAATCAAAATGACAGAAAAAGGTTCATATAATGCAGCTGAAATAAAGGTCCTTGAAGGCTTAGAGGGAGTTAGAAAAAGACCTGCCATGTATATTGGTTCAACAGGAAAAGATGGATTGCATCATCTTGTTTATGAAGTCGTTGATAATTCTGTAGATGAAGCTCTTGCAGGTTATTGCAAAAAGATAGTTGTAACAATAAATAAGAATGGTTCTGTAACTGTTGAAGATGACGGTCGCGGAATCCCAGTAGACGCACACCCCACTTTAAAAATTCCTGCTGTTGAGGTTGCTTTAACAAGGCTTCATGCGGGGGGGAAATTTGATAAAAAGTCTTATGTAATCTCTGGAGGCTTGCATGGGGTTGGAGTTTCTGTTGTTAATGCCCTTTCTGAAAAGCTGATAGTTGAAGTGAAAAGAAACGGAAAAATCTATAGACAAGAATATTCCAGAGGAGATCCAAAAACAAAATTAAAAGAAGTAGGAAAAGCAGAAGCCACAGGTACGACAATAACTTTCTGGCCAGATCCGGAAATCTTTTCAACAACTAATTTTGACTATAAAGTTTTGGAAAACAGGTTTAGAGAGATAGTTTTTCTTAATGCAGGACTTAAGATAAATCTAATAGATGAAGAAAAGAAAAAGGAAGAAGAATTTTATTCTTCTGGCGGTCTAATCGAATTTGTAAAATGGCTAAATCGTTCTAAGGAAGCTCTCCATAAACCAATTTATTTCAAGAAAGAAGTTGATCATTCTATTATAGAGGCTGCAATACAATATAACGATAGTTATCAGGAAAACATTTTTGGGTTTGTCAATACTATAAATACTGTTGAGGGTGGAACCCATGTTTCTGGATTTAAGACAGCTTTGACAAGGGTTATTAATGATTATGCTAAGAATAAAAATCTTTTGAAAAATGAATCTCTCATGGGAGATGATGTACGTGAAGGGCTTACAGTTGTTTTAAGCATTAAAATGCCAGAACCGCAGTTTGAAGGCCAAACAAAAACAAAATTAGGGAATTCTGAAATGAAAGGTTTTGTTGATTCAGCAGTTACTCAGGCACTTGCAGAGTATTTTGAAGAAAATCCAGCTATAGCTAAAAAGATAACTTCCAAAGCTCTGGATTCTGCAGCAGCTAGACTTGCTGCTAAAAAAGCTAGGGATTTAGTGAGAAGAAAAAACGCATTTTCTCTTGGAGGCTTGCCTGGAAAACTCGCAGATTGTTCTTCAAAGAAAACAGAAGATACAGAACTTTATATTGTTGAAGGTGAATCTGCTGGCGGATGTTTTTCTGGAGAAACAAAAATTGCATTGGCAGACGGAAGAAATATTTCTTTTAATGATTTAATTTATGAACATGCAAAAGGAAAACAGAATTTTTGTTATACTATTAAAAAAGATGGCCAGATTTGGATAGAAAAAATTGAAAACCCAAGGCTAACTAAGAAAAATGTTGAAGTAATCAACATAATTTTAGACAATGGAGAAGAAATAATCTGTACTCCTAATCATAATTTTATGCTGAGAGATGGAACTTACAAGGAAGCAAAAGATTTGTCTAAAGAAGATTCTTTAATGCCTTTATACAAAAAAATGTCTGAAATGGGGGGGAAGATTACAATTGAAGGATATGAAATGGTTCTCAATACCAACGGAAAATGGGTATTCACACATGTACTTTCAGATGAGTACAATTTGAAGAATGAGGTTTATGAAAAAGAACAGGGAGAGGCAAGGCATCACATTGACTTTAATAAAAGAAACAATAACCCTTCAAATATCTTAAGACTTTCAAAGGAGGAGCATATGATTTTGCATAATGAACAAATTTCTAAGACTTTACACACAGAACTATCAAAGAGAAAAGCTGCTGAGGCACATAAAACAAGCAAATACAGAGAAAATATGCGTAAATGGGCAAATCAACCCAAAGTTAAAACTATTCTTTCAAAAAATGCAAAAGAACAATGGCAAAGCCAAGATTATAAAGATTACATGACTAAAAAGTTTGTTGAGTTTTACAATTCTAATGAGGACTATAGAATGAAAAATAAAGAATTGCTTAATGAACAACAAAAGAAATATTGGTCTATTGAAAAAAATAGAGAAAAAGCATCAGAAAGGGTAAGAAAGTTCTTTGAAGAAAATCCAGATGCTAAAGAATACTTGTCTAATTTAGCTATTGAGCAATGGAAAGATGAAGCATTAATTATATGGAGAAGACAAAAAACTAGCGAGCAATGGACACCAGAATTTAGAGAAAAGAGGATGAAGTCATATAATAAAACCTATTATAACAAAACCATCTCTTTGATGAAAAAAAATATTGAGATAAATGGTAACTTGAAGAGTTTTGATAAAATGAGAGTCGAAAACAATGATAAGTCTATTTTAAGTTTAAATGAGTTTCGCTCAAGATTCTTTGAAGACAATGGCGAAAAAATGATTGAGGCAGTTAATAATTGGAATCACAAAATAAAAAGAATTGATAGATTGAATCAAAAAATTGATGTTTATGACATTGAAGTTCCAAATACGCATAATTTCGCTCTTGCTTCTGGAGTTTTTGTTCACAATAGCGCCAAGATGGGAAGAGATAGAAATATACAGGCAATACTTCCTCTTAAAGGAAAGATTCTAAATGTTGAAAAATCCAGTCCTGCAAGATCACTCGGAAGCGAAGAAATTGCTAATTTGATAACAGCTATCGGAACAGGGGTCGGCGAAGGCTTTGACCTCGCAAATCTTAGATATAATAAAATAATTTTAATGTCTGATGCAGATGTTGATGGCGAGCACATAAAAACCCTTCTCTTAACTTTCTTCTATAGGTTTATGCCGCAGCTTATCGAGAATTCTCATGTTTATACAGCTCTTCCTCCTTTATTTAGAATAAGAAAAGGACAGAAAGATTTGTACGTTTACTCTGAAGAAGAATTAAAGAAAGAAATTAGTTTCACAGACAGCGGGAATGTTACAAGGTTCAAAGGACTCGGAGAAATGTCTTCACAGCAGCTTTGGGATACAACTATGAATCCAAAAACAAGAAAAATAAAGAAAATATTTATTGAAGATGCTGTTGAGGCAGACACTGTCTTCAGTATGTTGATGGGAGATGATGTGCAGGCAAGAAAAGCATTCATACAAGAAAATGCAAAGGAGGCTAATCTAGATATATAAGTAAAATGAAATATATAATTGTAATTACAACTGTAGGAAGTAAAAAGGATGCTGAAAATTTAGCAAAGAAAATAGTATCTTTGAAATTAGGGGCGTGTGTTCAGATAAATAAGATAAAAAGTTATTATTCTTGGAAAGGAAATTTAGAAATGTCTGGTGAATTTAGATTAATGATAAAAACTATAAAAGGTAAGTATAACTTGTTACAAAATTTTATTATTAAAAATAGTAAATATGATTTACCCCAAATTATAGCAGTTAACATTGAAATGGGATATAACAAATACTTAAATTGGATTGATAGAGGACTTAAATGAAAGTAACAATAACATGTCCAAGATGCAGATCCACAAAAGTTAGCATAGTTAGTGATAAGGGAAATCCAACACCAATGTATAAATGTGATCAGTGCGGATACAAACACAGTTTATTTCCCCAAATAGGAAAAACTAAAGAAGGAGACGAAGAAGATGATGAAGAAGATATAGAAATAAAAGAAGAGGATGGAGAAGAATAAAAATGGGAAAACTATCCACTCCTGAATGGGTTTTGAAGGGATACAAATCTAAAGATGAGTATGAAAAAAAAACAGGAAAAAAGACAACAGGTAAAAAAGAAGGCGGAAAAACATACAGGGTAAAAAAATGTCCAAAGTGTGGAAGCAGAGATGTTTTTGTTTTGCTTGGAGGAGAAGAAGGCAAAGGCTCTAATGGTTGGGAATGCAAGAAATGCAAATGGAAGGGAAAAACAGTTGATGAAGAAGAAGTTAGTGAGGATGAATTTTTGAAATTCATGGAGGAAAAATGAAAAAAATATTTGTAGGACAAGCTGTAACAGGACATGATATAAATACTTTAAAAAATGAGATGGAGAAAATTTATTCAACTTTAAAACAAAAAGGTTTTTCTGTTTATTCTACTCTTGAAGAAGAAGGAAAAAATTTATTTAAGAAAGCTGGGGATTGGGTTATTCATGGTTTTAAGCAAATAGATAATCATGATATTTATTTAGCTATTGTTAGAAGTGAACATAGAAGTGAGGGATTGTTAATAGAAATAGGTTATGTATTATCAAAAAAGAAAAAATTAATTTTAGCTATTAATGAAAAGGTAAAAAATACTTATCTAAGGGATTTTGCCGATAAAGTCATTGAATGGAAAAACTTTGAAGATTTAATAAGTAAATTATCCAAATTAAAAATATAAAAAATGACAGAAGAAAACGAAAAAGAAAAGGAAGAGAACTCTCCCAAGCTTGGTAGAGTTGAAGAAAAAAAATCAGAAATAGAAGAGATTAATGAAAAAGGAGTCATAAACGCAGAAATCTCGGAAGAGATGAAGAAATCATATCTGGATTATGCAATGTCAGTCATTGTTGCCAGAGCGCTGCCTGCAATTGAAGATGGTTTGAAACCCGTTCAAAGAAGAATTTTATATTCTATGCAGCAGATGGGGCTTAAGCCAGGAAGTCAAACCAAGAAAAGTGCGAGAATTGTAGGAGATGTCATAGGTAAATTCCATCCACATGGAGATACAGCTGTATATGATGCAATGGTCAGAATGGCGCAGGATTTTTCATTAAGATATCCTCTTGTATTTGGACAAGGAAATTTCGGTTCAATTGACAATGATCCTCCTGCAGCTTATAGATATACAGAGGCGAGATTGCAGCCTATTTCTTCAGAATTACTGCAAGATATAGACAAAGATACTGTAAAATTCCTTCCTAATTTTGACAATTCTTTGAAAGAGCCTGAGCTTTTACCTGGAAAACTCCCTACTCTTATGTTAAACGGCGCCAGTGGAATTGCAGTTGGAATGGCTACAAATATTCCCCCGCATAATCTTACAGAAACTTGTGATGCTATTACAGCTTATATAAAAAATCCTGAAATAAGTATTGAACAACTGGTCACTATTGTTACAGGTCCAGACTTTCCTACAGGAGGATATGTTTCAGGAGATATGCTTGAGCTCTATAAAACAGGCAGGGGTCAAATGATACTTAGGGGAAAGACAAATATTGAAAGTATGAAAAATAGGGAAGCAATTATTATTACAGAAATTCCTTATATGCTGAACAAATCCTCTTTAGTTGAGCAGATAGCTGATATGATTCAGAAGAAGAAATTGAATGATATCTCTGATTTGAGAGATGAAAGTTCTAAGGGAAAGATAAGAATTGTAATTGAATTGAGAAAAGGAGCTAATCCTAAGATGGTTACAAATGCTCTTTACAAATATACAAGGCTTCAGGATTCTTTTAATGTGAATTTCCTTGCTCTTGTAAAGGGGCAGCCGAAAGTTTTGAATCTGAAAGAAGTCGTTACAGAGTATGTAGATTACAGGAAAAAAATAATAACTAACAGAACAAAGTTTGATTTGAAAAAAGCAAAGGAAAGGTTAGAGATTGTCCAAGGTTTAATAATCGCCCTAAAAAGTATAGATAATATAATAGATACCATAAAGAAAGCAAAAAATGCAGCAGAAGCTGCAGAGGCTTTAATAAATAAATTTAAGCTAACAAAAAACCAAGCTCACGCTGTTCTTGAAACAAAACTTCAGCAGCTCACAACTCTTGAGCAGGAAAAACTGAAAAAAGAAAATGAAGAACTTGCTGAAAAAATAAAAGAGCTGGAAAAGATTTTAGGAGATATCAAGGAAATTTTGAAAATTATAATGAAAGAGGTTTCTGAGCTCAAGAAAAATTATGGGGATGAAAGAAGAACTCATGTAATGCAAAGAATCTCTGAAATTTCTGAAAAAGACATTGTCCAGAAAAAAGATATTGTTGTAACTATAACAGAAAAAGGGTATTGCAAAAGAATGGACATACAATCCTATAGAGAACAGAGACGTGGAGGAAAAGGAGTTATTGGAAGCAATTTAGCAACAGGAGATTTTGTAAAACAGCTGATTAGTTGTTCAACTCATGATTATCTAATGTTTTTCACCACACGGGGCAAAGTTCTTTGGCTAAAAGCCTATGATATCCCTGAATTTGAAAAATATAGCAAAGGAAAAGCCTTGGCAAACTTGCTTAACCTTAAAGATGAAAACATAGCTAATGTTATCTCTGTGAATAAATTTGAAGAATCTCTTTTCATGGTAACTAAAAAAGGAATTGTAAAGAAAACGCCATTGGATAATTTTTCAAACCCGAGAGCCTCTGGAATAAAAGCAATTAACCTTCCTGAAGATGGCTCAGATATATTGATAGATGTACAGATGGTTAAAAAAGGAGAAGAAGTTTTACTGGCCACGAAGAAAGGACAGGCAATAAGATTTGATGCAAATGATGTTAGGGACATGGGACGTGCTTCTTACGGCGTTGCAGGAATTAAACTGGAAAAAGACGACGATGTTGTTAGTCTTGAAGTTTTGAGAAGCAAGGCAATACTTACAATTACGAAAAAAGGGTTTGGAAAAAGGACAGCTGTAGAGGATTACAGAAAAACAGCAAGAGCTGGAAAAGGGGTTATTAACCTTAAAGTCACAGATAAAACAGGGGACATTGTAACAACAACTTCTGTAAGTCCTGAAGATTCTATAATAATAACAACTGCAAAAGGGCTTGTCATGAGAACAAGTCTGCAGAATATAAGGGTCATGGGTAGAGCAACCCAGGGAGTTAGAATTGTAAAGCTAGCGCCAGAAGATACGGTTACAGATTTAGTGAAAGTTCCGGAAGCCAACGGAGGAGAATAAAATTTATTTATTATTTTTTTAACAGAAAAGGAACATATTTTTATAATTAAAAGATTTCTGATAAGTTTGTGAGCGACTGAAAGGAGCGAACGTAAATCTTAAGAAGAATTATTTATTTCATTTTCTTCTAATTCTTCTTCGTCTTCCAAGACGTCTTCTAATGCATCAATTGCATCTTCTGCTAGTTGCTCTGCATCTTCTGCTTTGTCCATAACAGCTGCGAAGTCGTCTTCAGCGAATAAAGCTTCAGCTTCAGCTAACTTCATTTTTGCATCTGCTATTTTCTGTTCAACAGCAGAAAGATCTAAGCCTTCTGGTGCACTAGCTAATGCTGATTCAGATTCGGTTATTGCTGCACTTGCATCATTTATACTCTGTTGTGCATTTTCTGCAGTTGGCTTCTCATTTTCAGTCTCCAAAAAAAGAGCATTATTAATATCCTCAGCTGTAAGAGAAGAAAGCCTTTCAACCATCGCAGAAATTACAGCTTCTCTGTTATCGCTACTTACAATAAATTTCCATTTAAATTCCACTTCTGTTAAGCCATCTTCAGATTCTATTTCAAACTCTAATTCTTCTTCAACTTCTAGAGCCTCGTCACTTGTTTCCATTTCAAGAAAGCTGTCTATTTCTTCTGAGCTTAATGTTAATTTGCTTAAAATTTCAGAAATAACTTCATCCGTGTTTAATGTTTCGGTATCAAATTCAAGTTCAATTTTAACTTCAGAAGCATTATTGGAAGTTTCTGCTTTTATTTCTAATTCTTCATCCACCTCAATTTCATCAAATTCATCCTCTAATTCCCGGTCATTTGCTAACACTTCATCTTCCAAAGTTTCATTTCCTACAATTTCATCTGAATTAGGAATTTCTGTGCCTATTATTAAAAAAGCCCACCATGGTGTATTTACATCTAAAACCTCTCCTGTTACAGGGTCAACTTGTGTTTCTGCTTTTATTGAAAGTTTAAATATCCCTAAAAATCTTCCAGGGTGTTCAGAGTTAACTTTGTAAACAACTCTTGGGATATTTTTATGTTCTATCTCATCCAATGAAAAATCAGTTATATTATTTGCATGCAATCTTTCTATTATTAACATCCTTAATTTTTCTGGAGTAACTCTTACTCTATGTCTTTCTCCTTCAGAATCTACAACAGAAAAGTTTGAGCCATGTCCCTCGACTTTTAATTTAGTTCTAATTTCAACTTCACCATTTTTTATCTTTATTTTTCTTTCAATTTTTACTTTTTCTCCATCTACCGTTCTTATTTCTCTCTTGAATTCTCTTTCATTTTCCCCATCTCTTTCCCTTATTCTGGTTTCTGTTCTTTCTCTCTCCCCAATCCTGTCATCTTCATCATTAGAAGTTTCTGAAGCATCTGTTTCATCGTCATCAGAGTTATCATTTGTGTCTTGGGAACCGCTGATAGAATCAGAGCCCCTACCTGAACCAGAATTGTTAGAATCCTGTGCTATAATTAAAATACTATTTGCTAGAATTCCAAATAAAAGGAAAGAAATAAAGAGAACTAATGTACTCTTTTTCATTATTAATCATAGAGAAAAAGTGTTTTTAAACCTTACTCTGATACAATTCCCCAACCTATCAGACGCCAATGCCCCTCTATGTTTTTTGCTATGCCTGCGTTGTCGCCTTTAAGGGCAACTACCGGTATATTAAGAGAAAATTCTATCTCGTTTTTTGATATTTTTTCTACAGTTCCTACTGTTATTGTTGTATTTATGCTTAGCATCAATAACTCCTTGGTTTTTAATGGATCCACTATCTTTCTATTACCAAGACCAAAAACTTCATTGAAAAGACTTGTCTGAAGTTTAATCCTGTGTTTTATCTCTGGAAGCTTTCCAACAAGAGAAACAACACAGCCGGTCAGGGAATCTGCTTTTGTCAGGAAAGGATCTAAAGATGTTTCTATAGATATGCTTGCTCCAGGAGTGATTTCCTGGACAAGCTCATTTCCCTTATGAAGAGAAAGAATTTTCGTTGTGACTGTTTTGTAGATTGTTTCATTGTGTTTTTTCATGCTTATTCCTGGCTTTATTTCAATTTCTTGACCAACGCTTAACTTACCTCTTTTTAGTATTCCTCCTAAAACACCACCATACAGATTTTTTATTTCTGTTCCAGGGCGATTTATATCAAAGCTTCTTGCGATAAGGAAAAAAGGACTGGATTCCAAGTCTCTTTTTGGTATATCAATTGCAGCTAATGCTTCAAAAATCTTATTCAGGTTTATTTCCTGCTGTGCAGATACAGGGATAATAGGAGAATTTTCAGCTAATGTTCCTTTGACAAATTCTTTAATTTCTTTATGGCTTTGCAAAGCCCTTGCTTTGTCAACAAGATCAATCTTATTCTGAACAATTATAATGTTTTTTATTTTCTTTGCCTGCAGAGCCATGAAATGTTCTCTTGTCTGTGGTTTTATGCCTTCGTTTGCAGAAATAACAAGGATTGCAGCATCTATCACAGCTGCTCCTGAAAGCATAGTTGCCATTAGCATTTCATGTCCAGGAGAATCAATGAAGCTTACATATCTTAAAGGTACGCATTTTTCTCCAGGAATTTCCTTGTTGGAAAAATTAGAACCGCAATGATAGATTATTGTCTCTGCATATCCTAACTTTATTGTAATTCCTCTCTTGAGTTCTTCTGAATGAGTATCTGTAAATTTTCCAGTAAGCTTGCTAAGAAGAGTTGTTTTTCCGTGGTCTATATGCCCGACAACTCCAACATTTAATTCCGGAAGGTTCGGTATGTTGTTTATCACGAAAATTTAAGATAGTGATGGTTTTTAATGGTTTTGAATAGTTGTGTGCAATAAATTGATACACCCGCATTTGCATATTCTATTATTGATAAAAATGTTAATAATAATCCTGTAGTTTTTTATTATTAGAACTTATTTATCCAGAGCGAATGAAATGAGCGAGGTAATTGGTATATGGCTTTATAGATTAAAATTATTTCCATTTATCCAATTAACATTAAATCTAAAAATCTCTATCGAAGAGCAAATTAAAAATTCTCCAAAGATTGCTTATTATATAATTTAATATCATTTTAAATTATTTTTAAAATTTATTTTTCAATAAGCATTTACACTTACTGAGAACTTGGGAGAATTCTTACTAACTTTCCTACATCTCTTGGGTTTTGTCTTATATATTCAAAACAATATCTCTGTTCAAGAGGACTTTCTCTTAATTGAGAATCTATACTCTCTGAATTTATAGTTAATTGAAACTTAGGAGGATTGTCTAAACCTCTTGCGTATTTGTTCTCTGGGTCAAATACATAGATTGTTCCTATATCTGTATTAGTCCCTGTATGTCCTTGATAAGATTCACATGCTCTTTGTAAAGGTCTTTCGGCATCTCTATTCAACCTATTTCTTGCTAAACCTGCGAAAATTCCCAATCCCCCTACAATTGTGGCCATCATCACTAATTCTTTTGCTTTCATAATTTTACTATAGAAAAAGGCTATTTAAACCTTGTGTTTTTGTTACTACTTGAAAAGAAGAAAAGATGTATTAATTAACTCATTCCTATGTTCATCCAATATTCAGCATCGCTGATTGAATCTGGTTTGAAATGAGATACATCATAAGGAATCATATCAGAAGATGATTCTTCAAATTCTACTGGTACGACATGCGAATAAAGTGTTGGTCTAACTTCTGTCAAATCAAAAGAATCATCTTTTATTGAAGTTCCAAAAATATCATCTAAATTTTTCATATTATAATGCAACTTCTTCTGCTTTCGGTTTCTCTTTTCCTTTTCTTCTTTTCGCTGCTCGGTTTTCCTTTTTCTCTTTTCCTTTTCCCTGTTCTGGGAAAATATCTGACAGAGCCTTTGCTCCGTGCTTTAGAATTTTAAGATTAATTTGCGCCGTATCCCCTGAAATTGCCCTGCCACGGACAGTTTTTCTCAGGCGAAGGCCCCGTGGCTTTGGTGCAGACAAAAGTTTCTTTCCTTCTCTTCTTGGGCGCTTATGCATGGCTTTTCCATAAGTAAGAAGAAGCCTTTTCAAACTGCTTCCAAGAACATCTTTATGGCTTGTAAATCCAGAGCTGTCGCTTGCTCCTGTAATTTCAAGTTCATAACCTTCTAAATCTTGGGAAAGTGCCTTACCATGAATTTTGTCATGTAAATCTTTTCCAATAAGTTCTCCCGCTTCCATTTCCAGATTATATGTCTTCCCTGATTTATCTGAAATGTTAATCTTAAGTGGCATGATAATTAATTGAGAAAATGATTTTTAAACCTTCTTATTAAGATATTCTTATCAGATAACTTTAATCTCAATAATCTTTAAATCTTATGAATTTATCTTTTCTTATGGTAATAATTGAAGATAGAAAAGGGATAGCTGAAGAAATAAGAAAAGCTGTCGCCATACAGAAAGACTTGTGGCAAAAAATCCCCTGGCTTGCTTTAGAGGCAGACGGAAGAATCGGCTTTTCTTCAAAATATGCATGTGCCTATGAAAGAGGCTATTTACAATTGGAAGCTTCAAAAATTAATGGACGTTATAGAGTATATCTTGACTTGGATACAGGGGAGTTATTTGATGCATTTTTTATTGCATGCGGAATAAATGTCCTGGCTTCTGATGAAAACGTTGTTAATCTCTTGAGAAATGGTTATGAACTAAACGCTACAGAAACAATAAAAAATCTTGAGCAAGAGGCGAAAAAACTACAGATTCTATTTCTTAAAAACCCAAAGGGCTGGCGTGAAGAAAAAAGAAGAAAGTTTGGAATCGAAAAGATTTTTACTAGAAAGGATTAGGCAATTATTTTTCCCAATCAGCTTTCTGCCTTCTTTCGGTTGGATTTATACAATCGAGTGGAAATCTATTTCCCCCAGTCTGATTTAGATTTCCTCTTTATTTCTGCAAGTTCCTGCAGAAGAGAGATTTCTCCTGAAGAGAGAAGATCTTTATTCTTTTTAAGATTTCTGAATTGACTTTCTCCTAAATCAAAATAAAGAGCTGAAACAAACTTCATTCTTCTTTCATAATTTATTCCTGACATAGAAATAGCTACTTCCTGGCCTTCTGAAGCAGAGTCAACGCTTTTGTTTTCTAGCTGGATGTTTTTTATTTTTCCAACTTTTTCTCCTATATCATCAATCATATAAAATCCTGAAACAAGCTTTCCTGCTTCAACACAAACTCCGAAAATTGCAGGACTTGTATTTCTAAAGATAAATTGTTTCAGCAATTTGAGTTTGCATAAAGGGCTTAACCCAAGAACTCTTTTCTTTTCTATTTCTTTCCTTTTTTCTTCTCTGAATTTTACCAGGTTCTCAACTAGCTTGTATATTACCTCTTCTGTTAATATTTTTACATCGTCCTGTGAAGTTTTAACATCTTCTTCTATAAAAACATTAAATCCGAGAATTACAGAGTCTAGTTCATTTATCTCAAGATTTGCCTTTGCAGCCAGCAAATCTGATTTGTTTATTTTTCCTATTCCTGCCTTTAATACAGGTATATTATTTTGTCCAAGAATCAATAACAAAGCTTCCAGACTTCCAAGAGAATCGGCTTTTACTATTATTCCATGGTTTTCTATTTTTATATTTTCTGAGAATTCTTTTTTAAAAATCTTTTGTATTTCCTCTATATTATTTTTAAAGACAACAAAGGGCATTCCGGGAAGAATATCAACACTTTCTGTTAGCTGCATCCTTAACCCTGTTGCAGCTGTTACAGATTCTTTTGGTCTGAATTTATCAGAGATAGGCTCTATTTCTTCAAGAACTCTTATTTTAACAATAGTTGGTTTTCCTTCAAAATTTGCCACAGCAATTTTATCTTTTTTGGAAAGAACACCATCATAAAGTATAGATTCCAGATAACTATTGTTTCTGTCTTTCTTGACTTCCAAGACAACGCCGCGTGCATCTGTTCCAAGAAAAAGCCTTTTTTCAAGATATTTTTGGCTTAATCCACAGAGCATCATTATCAATTCTTGAATTCCTTCACCTGTTTTTGCAGAACAAGGAATTAGGGCAATCTTTTTTGTGAAATCAGTTATTTTGTAATAAAGATCTGCATCAAATCCATAGCTGTTTAAAGAGCCAATTAAAGTAAGATATTTTTCATCAAAATTTTGTTTTGCATTCAAAGCCTGAGATTCTATGCTTTCTTTTAAACCAGCGTTTTTTCCCACACCAGCTTTCCATCCATGGATATTATCTATTTTATTTAATGCAATTATGAAAGGTGTTTTATTGTGTTTTAGGATTTGTATTACCTCTGATGTCTGGGGTTTTATTCCCTCATTAATGTCAATTACAAGAACAGCTAAATCTGCCAAAGAACCGCCACGCTTTCTTAAATTTGTAAATGCAGCATGCCCTGGTGTATCGATCAGAAGAAAACCCGGAATCTTTACCTTGATTCCTGATTTCTCTATCAAAGGACAGGCTTTTTTCATATTTTCTGCAGGATAAAGAGTGAAGGAAATTTTCTGCGTGATTCCGCCTGCTTCCCCTTCCTGGATATCGCTTTGACGCAGTCTGTCCAGTATACTTGTTTTTCCATGGTCTACGTGACCGACAACAGTAACAATTGGCTGGCGTATTGTTTGTTTCATAGATTCAGGTATTAAATAGAGAATTAAAAGCTTTTGCTTAAGGAGAATAAAAAAAGGTCGGAGATAAAGTTCGAAACCAGCAAGCTACAATCCGAAGATTGTGTCCGAAGACTTGCTTAACTGACTATTCCTTCTCTTCGACCGAACATTGTAAAGAAATGAAGTTTTTAAGTTTTTCGAAATCTTTGATTGCGGATAAGTTTAATTATAAAATACCCCCAATTTAGATTAGCATATTTTTCTAAGATATTTTCTTTTGGTGCTTAATGTCAGATTGATTTATATTAACAACCTCCAGGCCAACTAAGAATAACAATGTTTTAAAACTAGAATATTCTTTAATTATAATGGCATGGTATGATCCATTTATTATCTTGGTTGCTGTTATAGGAATTTTAATGATTTTTTTTAATGCCCACCATAAAAGAAATGTTACAATTGGGCTTTCCTTGCTTTTTGGAGCATTAATAGTAAAAGCTTTTCTTTGGTTTGAAAGTTTGATTTAGCTTTTATTAAATATTAAGATAGAATACCTTTAATAGATACAGTTTCTAATAATATGGTTTTTGAATAATAGATACAACCATTAGTTTCTAATATAATACTCCTGTCCTAATAATAAATATAAATAACATTATCCTTTCTCTTTAACAATTATTATTATATCTATAACAGGAATCAATAATCTTCTATTTCTTCTTCATTTAGGGTTTTCTGGGTTTTTTCTACTGAATCTTCTTTCTTGGCTTCCTTTAGATCTTCTTCAGAAACAGAATTTATCATTTCTTTAAACCTTGGAAAATCAGCTGCATGAATTTTAACCCCTGATTTTGTGAAACCTGTATATCTTTCAGAAGTGACGAATTCACGGATTGTGACTCCTGGTTTTCCACCAAAATCATCGAGTCTTATTACTATCTCTGTTGTGTCATTCTTCTTTATCTTTCCAAGGTCTTTTTCCATTGCAGTTAGTTGGTTTGGGGGTTATATAAAGTTTATGGGTTTGAGTTTTGTAATAAAAATCTAATGAATACAACCCTGTTTTTATAATAAATTAACCCCTTGTCTTTTATATTAACATCTCCTTCCTTACATAATTTATCTTTTGCTTCCTTTATTCTGATTGCTTATATGAAAGAGATGTTCTACTTGTTCTTCTATTTTATGGAAAACTTTATGAACAACTCTTTTTAGGTCCCAGTCAGCAGCATCTGCCTCTATACTTTTACCAGAATAATTTACAAGAACATGAATGCTGAATTTCGTTTTTCCGCCAAGATTGTATTCTTTCAAATGGATTCTAAATGACTGGGCGCCCTTTAATTTGCGCTCAATTTTTTTTGAATATTCATCAAAGAGTTTTTGAAATTCATTCCTTGTTTTCTCTGCAAGAATTTCAAAACCTATTGTTTGCAGATTAATCATATTGAAGCAGAAGCCTTTGTTTTATATAAAGTTTTTGAAAGAAAAAACATACGCCCCAACCAAAACCCTATAAGAAGTAATACAGTTGGGAGTTAAGTTCTGTCATAAAAAGATTTATATATACTTATTGCATACATTAGCTATGCAAGAACAAACATCAATCAGAATTAGTGCAGATTTGTTAAATACTTTAAAGAAATTCAAAACAGATAAGGATAGTTATGAAGATGTTATTTGGGATTTTATAGAACCGCATTTAGGGCTGTCTGTACAAACAAAGAAAGATATTGAAATAGCCAAACAAGAGTACAAAAGAGGTAATTTTGTGACTCTAGAAGAAGTTAAAAAAGAATTAGGTTTCTAATGGAAATTATTCTTTCTAATAGCTCAAAAAAACAATTAAAAAATTTAGATGCAAGAATTCAACAAAAAATAATCTTTACTTTAGACAAATTCAAAAATAACCAGCCAGTAGACATAATCAAATTAAAGAACAAAGATGAAGAATTTAGAATAAGAACAGGAAACTATAGAATCCAAATTCAAAAAGTCAAAGAAGGATTTTTAGTTACAAAGGTAGGCAAAAGAGAAAACTTTTACTTAGTTTTCTTTTAATCTCCTTACCCAGCCAAAACCCGGTTAAAAGCAATACGGTTAGGGGCCATAAGCGAAAGTATAACCAGAAAGAGAAGACAAATCAGCTGCTTTGTTATCAAGAATAATTTTTACTTCTCTTCCAAAATTTCTTTCATAAGATTCTGCATATTTTTTTGCCTGCTTAACATATTCTGGAAGAACCCTTAGAACACTCCCATCCGGTGATTCAAATCTCCCAATTGTCACATCATTTCCAAGATTTAGAGATTCTCGGAGACCGCCAAGAAATTTTTTATGACCAATTACTGCTAATTTATCTGTTTTCATGAAATGTGTTCCATAGCCCCATCTAAAAAGGTTACCAGAATATTTTTCTCCGAAGTTTTCTCGAACTAATCTATTAATTGAGTTTATTGGGGGAAGTTTCACTTCGGGTTTTGATTCTCTATCTTCTTTTCTAAGCAGTTTTGAAACCTCATTTAAATCTAAATCCAGTTCAGGAGTTTGGCAGGTTTGGAAAATTGTCTCGTGGCTATGGCCTTGTGCAATCAAATCTCTAATAATTGCTTTTTCTAATGGTGATTCCATTTTTTTCTAGAAGAAATTCTCTTTTAAACTTTATGAAATTCACGCCCTGACCAGGACTCGAACCTGGATGCCTGTAAAGGCCGAGATTTCCAATCTCGTGCAATACCCTTATGCGATCAGGGCTCACTAAAAGAATTTAGAAATAAGTATATAAAACTAACTGGATTTAATCCTTCATCTCTATTTTGATGTTAACATTCTTAGGAATCTGCATCCTCATAATATGATGTAATACTTTTTCATTTGCCGGCAAGTCTATGAGTCTTCTGTGGATTCTCATTTCAAAATTGTCAAAAGTGGCTGTTCCGTTTCCGCATGGGCTTTTTCTTGTCGTTATTTTCAATTTTTTTGTTGGCAAAGGAACAGGCCCAGAAATCGCTATACCTGATTTGCTAGCAATATTTTTGATGGATTCGCAAATATTATTGATCATTTCTACATCTGTGCTGTTTAACTTTATCCTTACTTTTGGCATAAAGTAAAATTTCAGAGGAAGTTTAAAAACCTTGCCTTATTACTTTTTCCATGGAATTTGAATTCTTTGACTTTATTTATAACAGGCAGTTGATATGGTACAAGCGTTTTGTCCTTAAGGAAAAGCAGCCATGGACACAAGATTCTGTATTACAAAAATACAAAATCATCAATGTTTATAGAGAATTAGACAAAGGAACTATTTATATTATAAACAAATTGCAAGGTGTTAAGGACAGAAAAACACTTTTATTGAATATTGTATTTTACAGATTTTTTAATAAGTTTAATCTATATGAAATTTTAGGAATTTTTCCATTTAAAAATTTTGATAAAGAGCTTGCAGATAAATTAAGGAAGAAGTTTAAGAGATTAAAGAGCAAGGGCAAACCAATATTTAATGATGCTTATTTGATAGCCGGAAAAAAAAGAGAGGAGAAATACATTTCTGTCCTGAATTCTCTTTCCTGGCTGTGGAAGAATATTGATACCCTCATTTTGAGAATAGACAAGGCAAAAACACCAGAAGAATCCTTTGATATAATAAAAGAAACACCTTTGGTTGGAAGTTTTCTCGCTTATGAGATATGGACAGACCTTACTTACTTCAATTTTTTCAGGAAAGATTGGAACGACAATGATTTTTTAAATATAGGCCCAGGAGCTAAATGGGGATTGGAAATTATTTATGGAAAACTCGGAAATAAGGAATTGCATGAAAAATTGACTCATCTGCATACAATTCAGGGGAAGTTTCTTTCTAAAAAAAAGAATCCTTCATGGAAAGAAGTCTCATATAAAAAAGCTTTTGTAAAAGGTCCTTTTCTTTCTCTAGGAAATGTGGAAAATGCGCTATGCGAATTCAGAAAATATTACAATCTAAGCAAAGGAAAAGGAAAAAAAAGATATTTTTAGTTTTCAAGCTCAAAGAAGGAAAATACAAGTTCAAAAATTCTTAAAATTGTTTCAAGAACAACTATGAAAAGAAGATAATAAAGTATGACGCTGAAAAATTCAGGAATTTGGTTGATATTTCCAAGAATCCGTTCAAAATTAAAGAAACTAGGGACAAGAAGGGAAATTGCTAGAAGGTTTAATGGAAGAAGCTTGGCAAGTTCTCTTGCTACAGGCTCCTTATAATGAGCTGTTATTCTAATAGCAGCCACAATTACAGCAGATATTACAAGAATAAAATCTATCTGAAGATCTGTAAAGATCATTATGAACAATCCAAATATAGAAAACCAGAAGAAGACCAGGAAAGGCATTATTATTATATATTCCAAGAGATAAAGCCCTGTCGCCACAATTTTCGCCATAAAAATGTGCTCTACCTTATTATATCTTTTAAGATTCAAGTTAAAGATATTTTTTGTTGATATGAACTTATGCAATTCCCAGATAAAAATAACATAGAGGAATATTAGCGCGGCAAGGAGGAAGAGGTTGAAAAAACTTTGGAAAAATGGTGGCAGTGTAGATAAAAATCCAGAATAAGCATTAACTAATTCAGAAGTAAAAGTCTCAATAGCCATATTTATTATTAGCTTAGATTATTTTTAAATGTATTTAAAAATAATAGATAAATGATAAAATTAATACGCTACTTCTCGTTTTAATAAATAAATTATTGCCCTTTAAAAACCAATTTAATTATAATTCGTAGTATACTTTTTTCTATCTTAACACTAACTTTAAATATAATCTTTCTTTATTTAACCTATGATTGATATTAAAGATTTGAGGGAAAGGCCTGAAGTTTATAGGGCAAATATGAGGAAAAAGGGCTATGGAACTTTAAAGGGAAGAGATTCTTTAGTGGATGATGTTCTATCTCTTGACAAAAATTGGCGTGAATTAAAATTAAAAGCAGATTCTTTGCGTTCTGAGAGGAACAAGATTTCAGAAGCAATAAATCAGGCAA